>Ga0209938_1000917_pt1 | contig 15740 bp, 15 predicted proteins | sample SalPonR2_C_D1_MG_FD_185708 | JGI IMG/M metagenome (GOLD analysis project Ga0209938, IMG submission 185708) | Salt pond soil microbial communities from South San Francisco under conditions of wetland restoration - Salt Pond MetaG R2_C_D1_MG... ... | reverse complement strand
GATCTCGTAGCATTCCGCCGCAGCCTCGCTCATCACCTCGATGGCGCTGACAATCTCGCGCAGCTGCAGAAAGCGCGCCTGCGCTTCTTCGAGCGCGGTCTCGGCGATTTCCGATCCGTCGTGAGATTTTGCCAGCGCACCGATCTTGTCGGCGGTGCGGTCGACCTCCTTGCCAAGCGCCACCTTGCGGCGCTGCAGGATCGTGGCGAGCCCATGGGCCAGCGGTTCGATTTCTGCTTCAAGCCCGGTCCCGCGCAGCTGCCCGAGCAATGCCTCGAAGCTTTCGCGGATGATGTGGTCGGTCAGGACGTGATCCTCCGGGATCGGCAGCTGTGCGTCCTTCTCGGTCAGCCCGAAAAGTTCGATGGTCTCGTAGGTGTTTGCATCGTCATAAGCCATGTCTGGTCTCCAGTGTTCGGTTCCAAGGCCACCACGTGAGTGTGGGGGCATGGCCGAATGTCTGGTTTCCGAATCTGCCCGGGTCAGGGACGGCGCAGCCGCCGGCTTGCCGGGCGCAAAAGTTTTCCGAGCGCAACACCCAACACATGCGCGGCCTCACGCACGGGATCGCCCTGCGCCACAGGCCCTACCCTCGCCGAAAAGTTTTGCGATCCTTGAGGCGGGCTGATTTGGGGGCCATCCGGAGGATATGCTTCCGCACTCATGTGTGTGTGTTTTGACGGTAGGTTTGCCCGACCCGAGCAGGCAAACGGCCCGACCGGACGCGGGAGACGGATGAAGCGGCGGGATCGTTTTGCCCCGCAAAACAGACCAGAGCGCAATCCGGCGGAGCGGCCGGGGAGGGACGTGCTCGCGAGGCGGGCAAACCGAGGGCCTGGGTGCAACGCCGCGGTGAGGCCGCATGGCCGAATGCGCGACGGACCGAAGGGCCGTTCTCCCCTGCGACACGCGAAGCCGAGCTGGGGAGGCCGCAAGGCATAAGCCAAGTCGATGCTCGAGAGCACAAAACCGACACACTCTGCTTCCAAACAGCGCAAATTGTCTGGTCTGCTGAGGGGTTCGAATGTAGAAAAGACCTTAGTATCATTGAAAATGATCATTCAGAAAGAGCAACTCGACCTTGGCTTCCGCCCAACAACTCATCGGTCTCGTCAAGAGCCACGCAGAAGGGGACGCTGATCGTTTTTACGATCTGGCGATGCAACTCTCTGCGGCTGAAGAGCAGAAGGGACATACCCGTTTGGCTGAACAGTTGCGACAATGGGCCGAAGCGGGACAGAAGCCGCCTTCGAAGCGAACCCCTGCGATCACTCCTATCGCAACACCCCGCGGTGATCTGGCGGAGTTCCTTGCCGCGTCCTATCCGACCGAGCGCCTCGTCGATGTCATCTTGCCAGACAGGATTGAGAGCGAACTCGCGCATCTCGTTGTAGAGACACGAATGCGCGAAAAGCTCGAGGCGAAAGGGTTGAAGCCACGGCGGCGCGTTCTCCTCTCCGGTCCTCCCGGAACCGGCAAGACCCTGAGTGCTTCAGCGCTTGCCGGTGAGCTGCAGTACCCTCTCTTTTCGGTCATGCTCCACGGGCTGATCACAAAATTCATGGGTGAAACAGCGCAGAAGCTGAAGATGATATTCGATGCCGTCAAGACGACGCGCGGTATCTATCTCTTCGACGAAATCGACGCTTTGGCCGCGGCCCGGGGCGGTGAGAACGATGTCGGTGAGGCCCGGCGGGTTCTGAACTCGTTCCTGCAATTCCTGGATGAGGATACCGGGCCTTCGATCGTCATTGCCACTACAAACCTGCCGGGAATTCTTGACCGCGCTGTGCTGCGCCGCTTTGATCTTGTTTTGCCATATGTCATGCCCGATGGCCCTGCCATTCGGCAGGCGCTCGAACGCCGTTTGATCGGCTTCTCACTCGCTCGCATGGGATGGAAACGGGTTATAGACGTTGCCACAGGCCTCTCAACGGCCGATGTTGTGGCAGCGGCGGAAGATGCCGCTCGACGTGCTGTTCTGAATGATACCGACAAGATTGCGACACAGGATTTGCTTGATGCCCTCGAACGCCGACGGTCGCTCCAAGAACTAGGGACCGATGACAATGGCACGAGACCTTCGGCACTTCCACCTTCGCAATCTCGGACAACCTCGCCCGTTCCAAGCAAAGGGCGGGGGCGGGTCCAAAAGACCAAGTGATGTCCCCAATCGCGCGGCGCACGCCCAAGCATTGCTTCAGGCCATCGACGCGCTGCCAGATATTCCAGCAGCCGAACTTCCCGGCGTCTATCTGGAAGTACGCTCGCGTATCGACGAGCGCCTGAAGAAAGACAGCCTCGACGCTAGTGGCCTGACTCTCCTTCGCGTCGCCGAGACCCCTGATCCCGGTGGCACCGAAGAGCGCGCGACGGTGTTTGCGACAGCCAAGGGTATTGAAAAGCTGCGCAAGAAGGTCGAGCAGTTTCGGACGGAAGACACACCCGACCGGGAAAAGGATGGTGAATTCATCCCAGGCCGTCCGAAGAACGCGGATCTGGTGCAGAGCGTCGCTGCCATCACGGAAGCGGGATTGCGTGCCCTCTGGCGCAGCCCTTCAGGCAAATTTCCAGCAGCGGATGTTGCGACAGTCTGGGAGGTTTGGCTCGAGCCTCAAATGACCGAAGGTTTCGTCGCGGCCGCACCAAACTATGGCGTTACCGTGGGAGCAGATCGGCTGGAGTTTCCCGAAGATATCGTTGTGATCGTAGAGGCCGATCGTAATCAGCTCGCCCAAGCCGTCCGCCGACTAGGCGGCGTGCGCGCCCTTGCTGCTCCGACCATCACAGCGGATTTCTTCGACGGCTTGCCGGTGGCAGAACAGGCGCAGTGGGTCGACGAACTCGCGGGTCGTACGACCTACACTGACAATCCCGATCCTAGCTACGTCACGCTTTTGGATACCGGTGTCAGTCGCGCGCATCCTCTCATTCAGCCGGCGCTCAGCGTGGATGACCGACATGCCGCCAACCCGGCCTGGGGGCTGGAGGATGTGAAGGGCCATGGCACGCAGATGGGAGGACTGGCGCTCTTTGGAGACCTGACGCCGAAACTGCACCAGGCGAATCCGGTTTCTGTCGTGAACCGTCTGGAATCCGTGAAGCTGCTGCCTGATGCAGGGATGAACCCGCATCATCTCCTCGGCGCGGTTACCAGGCAGGCGATCAATACAGTAGAACAGGTCGGCCCCCGACGCCGGACCTTCACCATGACCACGACGACGGGTGAGGACACCCCGCATGACGGCGCGCCGACGTCCTGGTCGACGGAGGTCGATCAGCTCGCCGCCGGTGTTTCAGGTGAGGTGAAACAACAACGCCTGGTGCTTGTCTCCGCAGGGAATACCGACAACTTCACCTTTGGTGCCGGAAACTACCTGGACCGATGCGATCACGAAGACAACGAAATCGAGTCGCCTGCCCAAGCGTGGAATGTTCTGTCTGTTGGGGCCTTTACAGAGAAGACCGTACTGCCAGACGGAGAGCCGGCCCAGGCGCTTGCACCATTCGGCGATCTATCGCCAGCTTCGAGAACTGCATCGTGGTCGTCCCATTGGCCGAACAAGCCGGACGTCGTCCTTGAGGGTGGAAACTGGGCGCTAAGTGCCATGCCACCGCCAATGCGGCATGGATGGTTATCGCTGCTTTCGACTCACCACAATTACCCAGTCCGATCCTTCACATTCACCTTCGACACCAGTGCGGCGACCGCGCTTGCAGCGAAGGATGTAACGGAACTCTGGTCGGACTATCCGACGCTTTGGCCCGAGACAGTGCGTGGTCTCTACGTGTCGTCAGCGCGGTGGACGCAGCAGATGCGTGCGCACCTGCCGGCCCAGCCAAACAAGGGTCACTTCACGCCCCTTTTTCAGCGCTATGGGTATGGTGTGCCGGACATGGCGCGTGCCCGCCGCAGCGCGTCGAACGCGCTGACCCTCATCGTGGAAGATACGATTACGCCGTACGGGATTTCTGAAAAGACCGGGGGTGATGTCCACAACGAAATGAAGCTGTTCGCCCTTCCCTGGCCCATTGAGGCTTTGCGCGCGCTCGGTAATGCTGATGTGACCTTGCGGGTGGCACTCAGCAGCTTTATCGCTCCGAACCCTTCCGAAGCTTCGCGCGGCGTTCGATATCGCTACGCGTCCCACAACTTACGTTTCCAACTCAATCGCGCTGGCGAGAACGAAGCCCAATTTCTGGCCCGGATCAGCAAGGCGGCCGAACAGCCCGATGGTCCTGCAAGCGACGAAGATGATCTTTGGGACTTCGGTAGCAATCGGCGCCATGTCGGGTCGCTCCATATAGATCAGCTGACATGCAGGGCTTCAGATCTGGCGCGGCGCAACTTGCTGGCTGTTCACCCTGTCACCGGATGGTGGAAGTCGAAAAAGCTTCTCGCTGAGAGTTTGCCTTCCGTACGCTACGCACTGATTGTGGAAATCGACGCAGCAGAGTTGGACACCGAGCTCTACGCCGAGGTTCAAGTTGCTGTTGACGCATTGATTGCCGCTCAAGCAGTTGTACAAGTCTGACTTTAATCGAAACTCCGCGCGGCACTTCCGATCTAGCAGTCTCATCTACACCGGACTGCCATATGAAGTGGCAGTTCGATCGCTCTATTGAAGCAAGCACAGCAAAAGGGGAACCGTGAACCCACGGCTCCCCTTGCAGTTCAGATGTTCAAGCCTCGTGCCAAGGTCACGCGACCAGAGACAACCCCGCGCCTGCATCCTGCGGCTGCTCACCGCTGTCGATGAACGGGATGATCGAGAAGGTCTGGCCACCGCGCTGTTCTTCGTTCTGCACGGCGTTGACGCGCAGGTCGCCATCAGGCGTGTTGATAAGCAGCGACAGGTAGTCGTTGCCGGTGCGGCTGCTTTTCGCCATCCACGCCGAGCCGACGCGGATCGGTGTGCCCCGAGGCGAGCTGACCTCGATCCGGTAATCGGGGTGGGTCTCCTCGGATTTGTAGCTGTTCTCGATCAGCATGAACTCCAGATCGAACATCATGTTGGCGATGTAGCCGGTGAAGGCGTTGTCGGCGTCCATCGCGGTGAGCTCGCCCGAGATCGAGCCAGACTTCATGACGCCGTTCGAGACCAGCGGGATGATCTCGAATTCGCCGCTCTGGGCCGCGCGCGCCTCTTTCGTCTGCACCGCGTTGACCCGGAACGGGCCAAGGCCAACATCGATCTGCATCGAGATGTAGGGGTTGCCGCTGGTATTGCCGGTCTCGTTCCAGGCCGTGCCGATGCGCACCTTGCGGCCCGACTTGTTGATCGCCGTCACGTCGTAATCCGGACTGCGCTCGGACATCTTGGCCCGTGCCTCGAGCTGGATGGCGACATCGAAGCGCGTCGAATGGATCATGCCGGTATACTGAGCAGCTGCGGTCTCGACATTGCGGTTCAGGGTTCCTGCGAACATGGGATAGTTCCTTCTTGGATTGGCCGGTGTCTGACGTCCTTGCCAGCGCATCCGGGATTGCTTTCTCGACCCCTTGAGGGATCACAAATCAGAAAGCCTGCTTTCCTTTCAGCCCCGCCCACGGGTCAGAGCTGCCGTCCGAGTGGGTGTGCCACCGCGCCTCCGGGTGCTGTGCCCCTTCCCTGCACGTCTGGTCTTGATTGGCGGCCCGAATATTCGTCGTTGGCCTTCTCCGATCCAGAGAGGAAGAACTCCACCGCTTTTCCGTTCAACCGTTGCCCTTCCTGGTCGGTCAGACCGATGCAGCTGCCGTTCGGCAGATAGGTGATGAGGTACTGACCGAGCCGGTCCTTGTGGACAACGTAGCCGGTATTGGCCCAGTGCACGGTCTGGCCGGCATCGACGGCGGCCTTGATGTCATCGAGTGTCATGCGAACCTCCTCAAGAAGAATGGTAGGGAAACGATACAAGAAGCCCGGTCGTCCAACCGGGCTTCCGCGCAGCATTCACGTGGCGAAATGCCGGGTCCTGTCAGGCGCTTTGCGCCGCTTGCATCGCGCGCGCCGCCATCCAATCCTTCAGGCCAAGAACCGTTCGTCCGGCTGCGACCTCGGAGGCCCAGGCGGCCCTTGGGTCGCCGCAGGGCTCCCCGCTGACATGCCGGTCGATATGGCCATTGGCCATCCATGGCTCTGGCTGGATGCGCCGCAGCCAGTCCGCCATGCTCGGGATACGGCCCTGGCAGTCTTCGCGGACGTGCTGCTCGCCGATCCAGCGCACGGGAATGTCCCGACCCGCGCTATTGGTCAGGGTCAGGCCGAAGACACGTTCGGCTTCAAACAGGCCTTGAGCATGATGACGCAAGGCGCGGTGCGTAAAGAGCGCGAGGTGCTCTTTCGAGGCGTCAAACCAATCGTGCACAGCCTGATAGTCAGACGGCACCCCGCCGAATTTCCGGGCAGAGCTTTCGGCATGATGAAGCGGATGGGCCATCTCAGAGACCCTCGACATAGCTGTGCGAGCATTCGACATAGCGGTCCGCGTGATCGAGGGTGATGCTGTCGTTGCGCAAGTCCCAGGTGAGCGTGCCGTAGCCGCCCTCGTTGTTTTCGAACCCCGGGTGATGGTGATAGGCGAGCGACCATGCGAAATCGCCCATCGCGGTGACAAGCGCTTCCGGCAGTTTGACCTCCGCGGGCTGCACCGTCACATCCTCGACATTGCCGGAGTCGCCATAGCTTTCGTATTCGGCAGTGACCTCGCTGATGCCAAGCGCGCGCAGCTGTGCAATCAGCTCCACTCTGGATGCCTTCAAGGTGGTTTCGCGCTCTGCGCGCCACTGAGCCGCCAGCGCGGCATAGTCCATTTGGGGATTGGTCATGGGTCTGTCCTCTTATCTGAATTTAGGGGGGCCGGGCCTGGCATTGGTCAGCGCGCGCCCGGAAAGCGCAGACCGGACAAATCCCGATCTGCGACGCCCCACCCAAAGCCTGCTTTGGCTTTTCAGGCGGCTTGGTCTGCCGTGTTGGCAGGCCCCTGCCCCACGACCCGGGCCAGAATGGTCCCCGTGTCGATCCCGTCCCCATGCGGTAGGAACACCCGCAGCTGGAAGGCGATGATCTCAGTGAAACACCCCATTGCTTTGAGCCCGTCGATCATGCCCCGATCTGCACCAGAGAGCTCGAGGCGCATCTCGCCTGCGACCCGGCGACGGGTCAGGGTCAGACCCCGGCCCAGATCGACAGGTGCGGTGGTGCCGAGGGCGGCGGTCAACATCTCCTGCGGTGTTTGCGGGTTGGAGGCGAGGAAGCGGGCGCGCAGCGCGGCCGCCCCTTCCTCGCTCAGCGTGCGCCCGATCATCGCCGTCGCCCCGTCAGGCGTGACCCGGTAGATGCGCTCATTGGTGGTCGGAATGTCCTTCCAAATGGGCAGCAGCAGCCCGGTCAGCAGGTAGAGCTTGGTCGTGGTGGTTTTTGGCAGGGACGCAGCCTCGGCATCCCAAAGCCTTGCAAACTCGGGCCTTCCGATGTCTTCCCAAGCCGAGGACTCGAAGCGCGTCTCCTCCAGGTAGCTCGACCCGTTTGGCCGCACCGCCTTGCGCATCAGCGTGACAATGTCCTCGTCATACATCTGTATGGGCCGCGCCGAGATCAGCGCCGCGCGTCCAGACGCGCGATTGACCATGGGCAGTTTGTCCGGATTGCGCGACATGGCCTCTTCGGCACCCAGAACATGGACCGGGTCCGTCACTTCTAGCCCAATGATCCGTGTGACCGCACCGGATTTCGGGCAGGTCCAGAGATCCTCTGTGGAGACCTGCTCGATCTTTTCGCCACGCAGGGTTTCGACGCCGAGATCGAGCGTGCCCGCCGCGCGCGCCCGTTCGGTCTGATCGGATATTCTCGCCATGAACTCGGCAAAGAGCGCGTTCTGCATGTGGATGGGCAGCGCCAACACCCGATTCAGAAACCGTTGGATCGGGGGAAGCTCCTCAAGGAGCACCCCGTCCTTGTCGATCAGCCGCAGGGCCGTCCAGTCGGTGAAGCTCTCGTAGCTCATCGCCTCAGCGCGCCCAGCGGCAAGATCGGCGAAATACCCCCGCAGCGCGGCCCGCGCGATCGGGCTTTCGAGATTGTCCTCCTCCCGGAACATGCCCTGCGAGCCGGTCTCGCGCTGGCCCTTGGTGAGCGCCCCCAGTTGGTCAAGGCGCTTGGCAATCGTCGAGGTGAAGCGTTTCTCGCCATGCACATCGGAGTTGCAGACCCGGAAGAAGGGCGCGCTGACCTGGGCCGAGCGATGTGTGCGCCCCAGCCCCTGGATCGCCGCATCGGCACGCCAGCCAGGCTCCAGCAGGTAGTGCCGCCGCCGCTTCTGGTTCTTCGCCGTTTGAGCCGCATGATAGGACCGGCCCGTGCCGCCCGCATCGGAGAAGATCAGGATATTCTTTTCGCCATCCATGAAGGCTTGGGTCTCCGACGAATTGCTGCTGGCGGCGCGCTTTTCGATGAAGATATGGCCGTCCGCGGCCTTGAGGGGCCGGATCGATCGGCCTGTGACTTCGGCCACGACCTCGTCGCCAAAAGCCCAGAGGATCTGATCGAGCGCGGACGGGATCGGGGCCAGCGTCATCAACTCCATCATGGCCGCGTCACGCAGAGCGAGCGCCTCGCGCGAGACAACGAGCGCGCCGGTCTCGTCCCTGAGCGGCTCGGCCACCATGTTGCCGTCGATCTCGACCAGCTTTTGCGCATGGATCGGGAAGGCCTGTTCGAGGTAGCCCAGAACATAGTCGCGCGGCGTCAAAGCTCCCTCGACGAGCTCATCCTCGGGGTCCAGCGTTTCAAGCCGACGTTTCAGCAGGCTTTCGCCTGTAGAGACAACCTGGATGACGCAAGCGTTGCCCGCCGCCAGATCGTCCTCGATCGCGCGGATGATGGTCGGGGCTTTCATGCCCATCAGGAGATGGTTGAAGAAGCGCTGCTTCGTGCTCTCGAAACGGGACTTGGCCGAAGCCCGCGCGGCCGAGGCATTGGTCTCCCCCGAGGCGTCATTGACGCCAGTCGCGGTCAGTGCCGCCTCGAGATTGTGATGGATCGTCCGAAACGCGCCCGCGTAAGCGTCGTAGATCTCGATCTGGGCCGGGGTCAGCGCATGTTCGAGCACGTCATACTCCACCCCATCAAAGCTGAGGGCGCGGGCCGTGTAGAGCCCGAGCGTCTTGAGATCGCGCGCAACCACCTCCATGGCGGCCACACCGCCGGCTTCCATTGCCGAGACAAAACTCTCGCGGCTTGGGAAAGGGTATTCGGGGCCCTGCCCCCAGAGACCAAGACGCGCGGCATAGGCCAGGTTGTGCACGCTCGTGGCACCCGTGGCCGAGATGTAGAAGATGCGGGCGCGCGGGGCGGCCAATTGCAGCCGCAGGCCAGCAAGGCCCTGCTGGGAGGGTTTGACCCCCCTGCCCTGCTCGGACCCTGCCGCGTTCTGCATGGCATGGGCCTCATCAAAAGCGAGGACGCCTTCAAAGTCTGCGCCCATCCAGTCGAGGATCTGGCTCAGTCGCGTGGTGCCGCATTTGCCCGCGGACCGCAGCGTGGCGTAGGTGACGAAGAGGATACCGTCGCCCATCGGGACGGGCTGGTCCGGTTTCCATTTGGAGAGCGGCTGGATGTCGGCGGGCGAGCCGCCAAGATCGGTCCAGTCGCGGATCGCGTCCTCGATGAGCGTGGCGGATTTGGAGACCCAGATCGCCTTCCTGCGTCCGGCCAGCCAGTTGACAAGGATGAGCCCCGCGCATTCGCGGCCCTTGCCGCAACCGGTGCCGTCGCCGAGAAAGTACCCAAGGCGATAGGCCCGTGCGTCTGGGTCATCATCGGCGCGCGTCAGCTTGGTCTGGTCGTCATCGATGGTAAACCGACCGGGCAGGTCGCGCCCATGGGCATCATGCGCCATGATGATGGTTTCCAGCTGCGCCTCGGAAAGATCTCCCGCGTCGATCAACCGTGCGGGCAGGCGCAAGTCATCACTGCCCGTGTGTGAGGGCATGGGCGGGGCCACAGAGGCCATGGCGATGCTTTCAACGAGCGGCGTGGGATGTTCCTGCGCACCCGCGATCTCGATCCGCTGCGGGCGGTAACGCGCATAGATGTCCGAGACGGGCGTGTTGTCGCGCGGGGTCTCTAGGCTCGTGAAAACTAGCGGGACAACGGCATTGGCCCGGGATTTGGAGGGGGCGACAGGCGCAGCGGCGGTCTTGCGCGGGGCAGAGGATGCAACGGTCGGTCGAGCATGAGGGATCGCTTCAACCCGTTGGGCGGGGCGCATCTCAGGCCGGGTTGCGGCCACGGCATCGACATATGCCAAGGCTTCATCCAGATCCCGCACAGGGACGCGGATCATCTCGCCGTCCTCCTGCACCTTGTCGAAGACCATCAGCTGGGTTTCGACAGAGGTGCCAAGCTTGCGGTAGACTTGCCCCGGCATCGTCAGCGCCAGTCGCGGCGTGAGGAGACCGCAGGCTCGGGACCAATGCGCGGCATCACGTTCGGGGCTGAATCCCGGCGGCATGATCGCCACAAGCCGCCCGCCGGGTGCCAGGCGCTTGGCAGCCGCGATGAGATGCTTGGCGGCGATGTGCTTGTCTCGGGAGCGATCGACCGAGGAGGCGAAGGGCGGATTCATCACCACGACGTCGGGTAGAACCGGCGTCTGCAGCAGATCATCGATATGTTCGCCGTCATGGCCTGTGACCTCGCCGCCGAAAACCGCGCGCAGGAGGCGCTGGCGCAAAGGATCGATCTCGTTGAGCAAAAGCGTGGCACCGGCCCGGGCGGCGAAAGCGGCCAGTGCACCGGTGCCAGCCGAAGGCTCCAGCACGGTCTCGCCCTTGCGGATCGCCGTGGCCCGCAAGACCAGCGCCGCAAATGGCAGCGGCGTGGAAAACTGCTGCAGCCGGATCTGCTGCTCGGAGCGGCGGGTTTCTGTGAGGAGCCGCGAGGCAAGCAGCCTTGCAGCGGCGATGTCACCTGCTGCACCGTCCCCACGCAGCACAACCTGGATGGCGGCAGCCTGCATCAGATCATAGGCCATGCGCCAGTCCCAGGCACCGCCGGCATCGCTGCCATGGAACGTCTCGCGCATGATACGCGCGAGCGCTGAACTGCGCAGGGGCTGGTTGTCGACCTCCGTGCCGATCTGCTCGAGGGCAGAGGCGAGGTCAGGGTGGGAGATCGAGAGAGCCGGGTTTGCCGGTTTGGGCTTGGTCATGGTGATTTTCCTTTGGATCAGGGTCTGAGTTCCAAAGGACAAAAAGCCCGCTTTCGCTTTTCAGGGCGGAGGTATCAGACCGCGCTGCCACCCCGGGCGAGTTCACGCAACCAAGCGGCAAAGGCGTCTTCCGTCAGGTCCCCCGACGCCAGATCTTCCATCCGCCGCACGCCCAAGCCTGGGTCTGGCCGCGCAAACACCCCATTCAGGCGTAGGAAGGTGAAGGCAGCCACGAAGGCGGTGCGTTTATTGCCATCGACAAAGGCATGGGCCTTGGCAATGCCGTAGGCATAGGCTGCCGCGATATCGAAGACGTCCGCATCCTCATAGACAGCCCGGTTCAGCGCCCGCGCAGCTCCCATTTCCAGAAGCTCAGGATCGCGGGTGCCGGGTGCGCCGCCATGGCGGGCAATCTGGCGGTCATGGATGATGTGAAGCGCGGCCAGCGGGACCCAGATCCAGTCGCTCATGCAAGGGCTTGGAGCAGGTCGCGGTTCTCATCCATGACGATCTCGGCCGCGGCCAGGGCCGCCTGCAACTCGGGGTTTTCCGTCATCAGCTTCAGCCCACCATCATCCGTGCGCACCGCGTAAAGCGTATCGCCCTCCTTGGCATCGAGCAGCGCCAGCATCTCGGTGCTGAGCGTCATCACGGCAGAGTTGCCGACCTTGCGGATCTTGGCTTCGATCATAGCGGGGCCTCAGTTGATTATACGAATGTATATACGGACTGATGGCGCAGGGTCAAGATTTCTGCTGGCGCCTCGCCTCGATCAAGGCCTGCGCGGTCTTCATCACGTCGGAATGCGGCGTCGCAATACGAGGATCATCAAGCGCCGCCTGCACCTGCGCACGAAACCACGCGTCATACGAATTGACATCAGCCGCCACGGAAATGCTCCTCAAGACCGAGGTGCGGCTGTTCCTTACCCGTTGGGTCCATTGCGCTTTCTCCGACTATACTATGGGTCGATGATACATCACCCACAGTGGTGCCGTAAACGGCAAGGCCGTAAGGTTCACAGCTAACCGGGCCACTTACGGATCGGGTGCAGCGTCCAGGGACGCCTCGAACCGCCTGTCCACCGTCGCAGCTTCTTTCAGCAGCGCCTCGAAATTGTCAGGTGGATTGCCATCTTCCAGCATCCCTTTGAAGGTCGCATAGGCATCCGTCTTGCTGCCATAGGCGCGCAGGATTTTGTCGTCGTTCACCCAGGCCACTACGATGATCTTGGCATCGCTGTTGAACCGGTAGAACAACCGATACTGCTGGCAGAATTTCGCCCGGAACCAGTGCTTGCGGTAATCGCCGAGCGTGCCGCCTTGCCGGAAAGCGGCGGCACCCGGGTCCGCCGGTATGGCCTCGGTCACCACCTTGAAGATGGCGGCCAGGCGTTTCGAGCAGTTCTTCTTTTTCGAGGTCTTGGGATCGCGCGCCTTACGCGCCTCGACTTCCAGAATCAGCCCGTCGAGCTGGTCCAGAAAGAGCGGATGCACACAAATCGACCAGCCGTTGACGACGAGCGGCGCTTTGGCAGGCACGCTATCGCCGGTCATTCATCCTCGGGCAAGAGCGGCGCATCGAGATCGACGTCAACCTCTCCGACCAGTGCGGCAAGACGGTCATGCAGAGCCCCATCGAAGGCCCGAATGCGGTCCGGATGCGCCTTGATATCGGCCTCGACAAAATCGAGAAAGGCGCCGAGCGCGGGATCATCCTCGTCGCTGCGCACGGGCTCGATATAGACCCTGCCACTCGGCTCGGTGCAGTAGCGAATCTGGTCGCCCTTGCCCAGCTTGAGCTGCTTGCGCACACCCGCCGGTACGGTCGTCTGATACCGGTCCGTGAGTTTCGAGACCTCTTGTGCGAGCGCTGTCATGGCAGTCTCCTGAAAGAATGGGGGTCTTTGCCGACTGCAGCAGGTAATGCATTTGCATTGCCCTGTCAAGACAGGCCGCAGGATCTGCTGTCACCAACCACCAATCGAACGGTTTTCGCAGTCGGGTTCGACAACTGAAAAACCCGCCGCAATGCGACGGGCTTTTGCTTTCTTTGTGCAATGAGGGGAGGCATAGTGCCCGCAGTCTCAATGCTCATGATCTATATGGCACCGAAAGTCCTTACTGTCAATGTATCCACCGTTCACGGCTGATGAAGAACACCACCTTCCGAACGTCCTATCCGCACCTAGGTTTGCGACCTATCTGCGCGAAACCGGCAATGATCGGACGCGAGCTCTCCACCTATACCACTGGAATCTTCAAGTATCTGCCGCGTTCATGGTTCCACTCCATGTTTTGGAAGTTGCGCTGCGCAACGCGATCGTGGAAGCGATCGAAGCTGTCCATGGAGGAACATGGCCTTGGACACAAGGCTTCATCCGTTCGTTGCCGAACCCGCGCGCTCCTGCGTACAGCCCCAAACGAGACCTCTTAGGATGTGCCGCACAGCAACCCACTGCCGGGAAGGTCGTCGCCGAACTAAAGTTTGTGTTTTGGGAGAAGATGCTGACAAACAGGCACCAAGGCAGACTGTGGGACCATCATTTCTACGCAGTGTTTCCGGACGCGCCTCGTGGTGTCGCTGCCAGCCAGCGCCGATCAGAATTAAGGTCTGACATCGAAGCCGTGAGGAAGCTCCGCAACAGGATCGCACATCATGAGCCTGTTTTTCCGCGCGACCTTCAGGATGATTTTGATCGGATCATCCGCTGCATAAGATGGCGCAACGAAACAACCAGCGCCTGGGTGCTGGAAATCGAGACAGTGCGCGCGCTCCTCGCAGTGCGCCCCTAAGGGTCCTGCCCCGCCAGGAACTCCGCCAGCACCGGGCTAGCAGCACCTTTCGCGGAGCTAAGGAGCTCCGAGCCCGCAAGCGTCGCTTTCGAAAGGCGGACGAGCCCACCGGTTTCCTCGATGCGGTAGCAGCGGCGTTTTTGCCGCCCGCGCCTGTAGTGCGTCGCGGTGACGATCTGGCAGGTGCTTCCATCGGTGAGCGTCACCGGTTTTGCGAGCTTGATCTTGTCGCCTTCCTCGTAGTCCGGGATCGCAGCCCAATCCCGGCAGCGCTGACGCCAGTCCTGGGCGTAGCTGTCCGGGTCTTTCAGATCGGAGAGAAGTTCGATCAGCGCAAGGGGTGCGCGAGATTCGTTCGGGCCGGCGCTTTCCTCCATGTCCTTGTAGCCCCAACACCCATTGTCATAGGCGGTGAGGAAGATGGCAGCGAAGGTGATCGAGCCGTCAGGATCGGTGACATAGGTCGCGTCCTCGACAGGGGTGCCGTCGCGATTGGTGACCTTTGCCGCCGCATACCAGGTGGAGCCGACCTTGCAGGCCTTGACCAGGTCCGTTTTGCGCGTCTCGCCCTCAAAGGTGCAAAGCCGCGTGATCTCCGCTTTCTCATCCGCGTAGGTTTTGACGCGGCCGTCGGTGTAGAAAAGCCAACCCATTTCAGAGTCCTTTCTCTCATTGGGGAAATTGTTGTCGCCAATGTCCCGAGAGGGCCGCAGGCCCGGTAGGGTATTGGCGATGCTTGTTTGAGAAAGGGCGCGTTACGCCACCCTCCGGTCATCGATTTCCATCAGCGCATCGAGCGGCACGCGGTAGGGCTGCATGGCGTCGAAATCCTCGCAATTGCCGCAGTTCTGCACGATTGCGAAGGTGTCGCAGGTATCCTTGAGGATGACCCGGAAGGTGCCGCCAAGACCTGAAGGCACCTCGTAGGTTCCGCCGATGAGATAGTCCGAGGCCCGGCGCACGAAGACGCGGATGCTGTGGCCATCGGTGGCGAGCCGGATCGCCACCCGCCCCCGATCGATAAGCACCTGCACGTCATCCAGGATGTCGGTGTAGAACTGGCCGGTCAGATCGCGAAACGCCATGCGACGCTGCGCCATGCGACGCTGCGCCATCCAGTCGGTGTCCCGAAACGGGTTCATGCCGTCTGCGAAGGCGAAGGAGGGATCGGCCTGTTCGGTGATGACGATGCGGGTGGTCGTGCCATCGATGCCGTTCGAGCGCAGATGCACACCATTGCCGACGATCAGGATCAGGGCGGGCCTGTCCACGGGCCCGTTCCAGTTGGGCAGGAAGGTCTTGCAGGCACGCGCATGGGCGATTTGCGCCGCGACAGCGGACGCAGAGAACTTGAGAATAGCCATGGGGATGTCTTTCCGTTGGGTGTGGGAGGGTCGACCCGCGCGGGTGGCATGATCTACGCGCGGGTCGCGTGATGGCTCAGGCCGCTTGCGCGACCTCGCTGTCAGGCTCCGGGGTTTCCGCAGCGGGCTCCGCCCCCTCGAAGGCGACACCGGCGGTCTGCATCATCGGCGGGCACCAGGCGGCCACCGCGGCGCGTTGCGCGTCCGTGAGTGTGGCGAACGGCTCTGCGAAGAGCTTGTCGCAGAAGGCGACGATCTCCTTCTTGCTCGACGAGGCCAGCGTCACCGCCTCCTGGACCAGACCCAGATCCTCGCCCAGAATTTTGAGGAGCCAGGCCTTCTTGAAGCGGTTGAACAGAGCCGCGTTCGGCGTCCAATGCGCGCG
>Ga0209938_1000910_pt1 | contig 15782 bp, 14 predicted proteins | sample SalPonR2_C_D1_MG_FD_185708 | JGI IMG/M metagenome (GOLD analysis project Ga0209938, IMG submission 185708) | Salt pond soil microbial communities from South San Francisco under conditions of wetland restoration - Salt Pond MetaG R2_C_D1_MG... ... | reverse complement strand
AAAAATCGCGGATAGCCTAGCTATCCAAGGCTTTTTGCAACGAAGAAATCGCCCAAAAAAGACGCAGATTATTGCTTGATTTAATTGGGCAACCTACTTATCCCGAAATGAAAAAAAGCAGTTATAATAAAACAAAAACATTATGCGTATCATCCTGGGCCTTGTATTCTTTCTGAGTTTGGCGGTCATCCTTTGGGGCCTCATTCGAGACAGTGTGAATCGTAGGAAAAACAGACCTGACATTCATCAGGCGGCTACCCAAAAAGAAATAGAAAAATATGAGGTAGAAAGAATCATTGAACCTATCATGTATATTTTTTGGTTAGTCGCGTTTTTATTCCTGCTTGATTTTTTTGGTATTGTTGCAATAGGATAGACCACCCGGTTCAGCCTGAACTCCCCTCGTTAAGCTCAGAAACTTTTACTTAACAGACCGAGAGTTTGCCGGTTTTCATCAAGAGAGCGGTTCTGGTTCGAAGCAGGAGAAATGAGAATTGAAATGAATAAAACGGTGCCGTAGAGCCTGTCTACCTCAGGTAGATACCGAATGTGATCTCTTTAGTCAAATACCTGTCGTACCTAACGGCACGATTGATCATCTTAAGCTCTTTTTTCTACCCATCTTGCGTACCTAACGGCACGCATTTCTATAGTTTTACTAACTTGTCCCAGAACCAATCACCCCTGGGTAAAAAGGGAGCTTAAACAACATAATCATGTGTCCATATAAACTATTTCTTACCATTAGTGTAGGGCTGCTTGCATTAGGATGTAAAAGTCAATCAGATTTCATCAACCAAAGCGGCAATACGTTTTCTTCAAAGTTTACAGTCCTTGATACTAGCCAAACGGTAATACACGACATCGCAGATTTATCACAAAAAACTTTCCCTACAGAAGCCCAAATCAATTTGGCAGATCAAATCTTACTCGCAAATTTACCCGATACTGTATACGACAGAATTCGTGCTAAGAATTGGAGACGACAATATTTTGGGTATCTAAATGCAAAGAGCGAAACAGTGATTTACGCAAATTTTCTAAATTTTAAGCGCAGACAAGAAGCAAAAAAATACTTTCCTGAATGGGAGAATCAACTAATCATTGGTTACGGGGATTTTTTTGAAAAAAACACTTACCGGTTTTTAGTGAATTTGACTTCTAAGAAGATCGAAGTGTACTGATCATCCCGAAGCGAATTGTTTTATTCTTTTTGCTTTTTCAGGCGAGTAAAGTAAAACAGATTCAGCGCATCCGAATTCGCTTCGATGAGGTCGGGATAACCATCGCCATCCAGGTCACCGGTGATGATATCGTAGGTATTGGCGGTCTGCTCGGCGTAGCTGATCTTTTGGAATCCGGAGCGCGTTTTTGGGTTGAGGTAGACCAAATTGGGTGCGCCGCTATTACCAAAAATCAAATCGGGGTAGCCATCCTGATTCAAATCATCGATAACGAGGGAATAGGTAGGATCCGCTCCTTCCAGTTCAATCATGGTCTGGTAGCGATAATCTTTGTCGCCAAAATAAATCCGATTTTCCTCCTCAATATTGGCGGTAATGAGGTCGAGATAGCCATCCCGATCCAGATCGACCACGCCCACGGCGCGGGTCTCATCGCTCCCCGTTCCGAAAGGAATCCTTTCAGTGAATTGCATTTGCTCGTTCAGGTAGATGTAATTCTGTCCACCATCCCGATTCGCCAGGATGAGGTCCACATCGCCATCCCGATCGATATCGGCCGTCTCTACATCGATGGTAGAATCATCGGCGGTGCCGAAGAAAACGGGTGCCGCGAAACTACCTTTTCCATCATTTAGGCAGATTTCGTTCCGCATACCACGGTTGGTGATGAGGATATCCAAATCTCCATCTGCGTCCAGGTCGCTCAATTTTAAGTTGCGGGTAGAAGCATAGCTTTCCCCAAAACTCCCCCTTTCGGTAAAAACGCCTTGCCCATCGTTAAAGAACAGCCGATTGGGCGCCATGTCGTTGCCCACGGCCAGATCGAGATCGCCGTCACCGTCCAGGTCTCCCAATTCGGCAGCGTAAGTAGTGGAGCGTGCCTGCCCCAGGGGCAGTATCACGCTAAAGTGCCCACGACCGGAATTCAAAAAAAGGTAGTTTTGCTGCGCCCAGTGTCGGCCATTAGCAACGACGATATCCAGATCACCATCCTGATCGACATCCCCGACCGATACGGAAGCCGTACGGTTTTGCTCGGTGCCCAGCTGGAAGCGACCCGTGCGGTGGTAGAAAGAAAGTTCCTGAGCAGAAAGGGGGCTCAGCAATGCAATACTCAGCGTAAAAAGAAAGAGGTATTTCATAGCGGTATTTGTTTAGCTTTAAAGATGCTAAATTCTGTAGACTTGCCCGGTTAAAAATTTAAAGGGCATCCTGCATAGGGGAGGCAAATTCAAGTGCAAGAGAAACACTAAACAATACCATACGTCAAAACAAGCTGTCGTTGCATCTTCTAGTAAAAGCTATGATGCGAAACTATTTATTCCTTATTCTGACGCTATTACTCCCTATTTTCACCCAGGCCCAAATCGAAGGTCTCTGGATCGTCACCAAAGTGCAGGTGGGCGAAGAAACTCCTACCCCAGTCGCGAAGTGGTTCGACCTAAAAGCAGATGGTAAATTACTGTCTGGTAACGGCGGCATTATCAATACCCGTGGCAATTGGTCCCAGGAAAAAGATCAACTATTGTTCCAAAATGAACGAGGTCAGGCCAATCCCGCGGGTCCCTTCCAAATCCAAAAAGAGGAAAACACTATGACCTGGACCTGGGAGGAGGAAGGTATGCTGGTGACCATACATCTGCAAGCAAACCAAAGCTTACCCAAAGCTAGCTGGGATTACCTCTACGGCAACTGGCAAATCGCGGAGGTATGGCGGGATGGTAAACTTCAAAGCCAGCTTCCAGACGCAGATCAGCCCCTGTCCTTATTTTTTCGCTGGGACCACCAGTATACGGTTCGTAACGCCTCGGATGACAACTTACTTTCACCCGGTATTTGGCAGGTAGTCCCTTTACTTAAATCCAGACTAAAAAAATAGCCTACTTACCAGGGCGAGGTCAAGTACAAATTCAAAGGCCAAAAAACAGTGAAATAAAACCTGCGGAGTCTGATAGACTTGCCAGGTTTAACTAAGGAATCCAACAATTCACCAATCCAACAATTCAACAAACGATCCCCTACACCCCCTGCTCTTCGGCTGCCTTCAGCTTCTCCGCATTCTCAGCTACTTGTAGTGCTTCGATGATATCATCCAAATCGCCATCTAGTACCTTATCGAGACTGTAGAGGGTCAGGTTGATTCGGTGATCGGTCAGGCGGTTTTGGGGAAAGTTGTAGGTGCGGATCTTGTCGGAGCGGTCACCACTACCGACCAGTGACTTCCGCTTGGCGGCTACTTCCGATTCGTGGGCGTCGCGTTGCGCTTCGTAGATCTTTTGGTAGAGGCGTTGCAGGGCGATCTCGCGGTTCTTGATTTGGGAGCGACCATCCGTACTCTCGGAGACCACGCCGGTGGGCAAGTGGGTAAAACGTACACCCGATTCGGTCTTGTTCACGTGCTGTCCCCCCGCACCGCTGGAGCGGAAAGTATCGACCTTCAGATCGGCCTTATTGATTTCCACATCTTCCATTTCCAGTTTGGGCATAACCACCACGGTGGCAGCAGAGGTATGTACGCGGCCTTGTGATTCCGTTTTGGGTACCCGCTGTACCCGGTGTGCTCCCGATTCAAACTTTAGCGTACCGTAGACATCATCTCCGGTAATTTCCAGCACGAGCTTATTGTAGCCCCCGACGGTGCCTTCATTGACTTCTACGGCGTCGACCTTAAAGCCTTTGGTTTCAAAATAGCGGGAGTACATTTTATAGAGATCGCCGGCGAAGAGGGAGGCTTCGTCCCCACCCGTACCCGAGCGAATTTCGAAGAGTACATCTTTGGAGTCGTTGGGATCTTTGGGAATGAGCATCTGCTTGATGTCCTCTTCCATCGTCTCCCGGCGGGGGCCCAGCTCTTCGAGTTCCATCTGGGCCATCTCCTTCATATCGGGATCCTGGCTGGTTTCGATCATTTCCTTAGCGGTATCAATATTGCCCATCAACTGTCGATACTTAAAAAATATCTCAATGATGGGTTTTAGGTCTTTGTATTCCTTGCTTATCTTCATGTAGCGATCCATATCCGACATCACACTTGGGTCGGCCAGTTGCTCCTCGAGGTACACATATCTCTCGTAAATCGCCTGTAATTTATCCAGCATAGTTATTCCGATTTCCTTTAGTTGCCAAAAATACGATAAGTTGGGGATAAAACCATAAACGGGGTTTAGTGGTTTCCTGCTTTGATGGTTTTTTGGTTTATTGCAACCGCATCTCTTGTCTCAACCTTTTAACCATGGCTTTAATTTTAAATATCGAAAGTGCTACTTCTGTCTGCTCCGTTGCTTTAGGCGAGGGAGGAAATTTATTAGCGGAGGCTTTCGCCGAAAATACGTATCAGCACGCCGGACAGATTACCCTGCTCATCGAGTCGGTCATGCGAGAAGCGGGCCGATCCCTCTCAGAACTAGATGCGGTAGCCGTCAGCCAGGGACCGGGTTCTTACACCGCCTTGCGCGTAGGGATGAGTGCCGGCAAAGGACTCTGCTATGCGCTAGACCTGCCCCTAATCGGTATTCCTACCCTGAAAATCCTTGCCCGGGGAGTCGTCAAACGAATTCCGGCGGAGATTTTAGCCCAAAACCCACTGATCGTCCCCATGATTGATGCCCGGCGCATGGAAGTCTACACGCAGCTTTTTGATGAGAAAACGGTAGCCAAAAACGAGAAAACGGCGCAAATAATTGAAAAAAGTTCATATAAAGCCTTTTTTGATTCCCAGCAATACCTTATCTTTACTGGAGATGGTGCAGCAAAATGCCAGAGCTTACTCGAAAATGCGTACGCTATTTTTTATCCCTCCGAAGCTCAGGCGCGCGATATGCTCTCACTCTCTGAAACGGCCTTCCAGCAATCAGATTTTCTGGACCTGGCTTACGCCGAGCCGTTTTACGTTAAAGCACCGAATATCACCAAACCCAAGAAGTTACTTTAAAAGCAGGCGTTCGTCTTGACAACAGAATATTAGAACAAACTAAAATATAAGATTTTATTTTTACGTTTCCCTTCTGTATGACAAGCATTTAGACTAACAAATTTAGATAACCGCCATTTTTGGTATGGATTTTGAACAGAGAGTAACTGTACCAATTTTTTAAGTCACAAACGCATTTTATGAGAAAGCAGAAAGATGAAAATATAACGCTTCGCAAAGGGGGTAGCGATATTCAACTCGATTACTCCGAATTACGCAAAGCTGTCTTGGTCCTGCGGGCCATCAACCACAAGCTCAGACAGCGGATTATTGAGTTACTGGAAAAAAACGAAAGCCTGGCCGTTACGGATATTTATGTCAAATTACGACTGGAGCAATCCGTAGCTTCCCAGCACCTGGCTATCTTACGCCGGGCCGGTGTGGTCAATACCACCCGCAATGGTAAATTTATTTATTATTCACTGGATCACGACCGCCTGGCACAAATTGGACGCCTGGTCGAAGAACTGGCCAGCTAGTTAATTTTTGAGAAAACAAGCAACATAGGATAATCGAGTACGCATCAATAAGGAGGAGGAACCGGATGACTCGTTTGCCCTATTTTATTAAACTGATTATACTATGAGGACTACGAAATCACTACTACTGAAGGACAAACTTCAGGAATCTTCTGAATTATTACGCGCGCTGACGCACCCATTGAGAATGCAAATTCTGGAGTATATCGACTCGCAGGATCATATCAATGTTAATAAAATTTATAACACCCTCAATCTGGAGCAATCCATTACTTCTCAGCATCTGCGCATCCTCAGAAATGCGGGTATCGTAGAGACGAAGCGCGATGGTAAATATATCTTTTACAGTATTAATTATGATAAGGTAAAATCCGCCATGGAAGCCATCAATACCTTCCTGGACGATTAAACATTACGAAAGCCGACAAATCTATAAGACTTGTCGGCTTTTATCCCTTAATTTTTATCTTTCTTCAACAGATCACGGATCTCCGCCAGTAAATCCTCGGCCGTGGGTCCGGGGGGCGGTGCTGGTGCCTGCTCTTCTTCTTTCTTCTTCATCCGATCCTGAATCTTATTATAAGAGCGGACAATCATAAAGATGACAAAGGCAATAATCAGAAAATCAATGATGGTCTGAATAAAAGCACCGTAACGTACCTGTACCGCTTCGGTGAGTACTTCTCCAGCATCATTGAATTCTGCAGCTTTGAGCGTATAAGCCAAATCCGCAAAATTCACATCCCCCAAGGCCAGGCCGATCGGCGGCATGATCACATCGGCTGTGAATGATTTCACAATGGCGCCAAAGGCGCCGGCGATAATGACGGCAACGGCGAGTTCCAGCACATTCCCGCGCATGATAAAGGCTTTAAATTCTTTCCACATAGGTTGTTGATTTTTAGTGTGTAAAATAGATATAGAATAAGTGTGTCTCGCCGTTTTCACATGCCCATCCCCTGCCCACCTTGGCTAAGCAGAATTGATTGGTTCTAAAAATACTCTATCTGCAAGATCAAAAAGTACCACTTGACAAGGGGAGACCTTTCTATTCTAAGTTCAGTCTCTTGGTTAGAACAATCACCCTCCCTTCAAAAGGGGACTATTTTTTTTTAAACTCAGTCCCCTCCACATCACTGATCCTTCAGCATGCGATCAAAGAAATCGGCCGTCGCCTCATAAGCTTTGAGCCAATTCCGATGTAATAAAAAGCCGTGCACTTCGTCCGGAAAGATCAATTGCTCAAAGTGAGTGTCGGTTTTTCGCCGTAAGGCCTCCACTACGTCTACCGTCTCGCTAAAGGGCACATTGCGATCGTCGTCTCCGTGGATAAACAGCACCGGTGATGTCCAGTCGGAGACGTAAGGCATGGGTGAAGATTGCAAAGCCAGCGTGGCTACTTCCTCGGCCATAGCGGCATCGTAGCCCGGCACAAAATTCTTAATGACCACGTTCCAGTCGTGTACGCCGTGAATATCTACCCCCGCAGCGAATAAGTCGGAAGCTTTCGCCAAACCCAGAGCCGTCAGGTAGCCACCGTAAGAGCCGCCCCAGAGACCAATGTTTTCCCCGTCGACATCTTCCCGGTTTTTCAGGTACAAGCCTGCCCCCATCACATCATTGAACTCACTGGCCCCGCGGGCACCGTAGTTCAGGGCCTCCCGAAATTCCATGCCGTAGCCAATCCCACTGCGGTAATTTACCGAAAGAACGATATAACCCTGACTAGCCAGGTATTGATTCAAAGCATAAGCATTATGATAATAACCGCGGTGGTGAAAGCCCAGCAACATCTGCCGACGACTACCACCGTGGAAGAAAAGTAGAGCGGGATAACGTTCATTACGTTTCATCTTCGAGGGCTTGAATAGTTGCCCGTGGATCATCATCCCGTCACTGGCCGGGAAGATCACCTGCTCTGGTTCTACCAGCTCTTTGCTGGGGAAATCCTCTGGTAGCGTTTCTTCCGCAAGCATTTCTAATTCCTCCTCTTGAATACGAACGACGTGGGCGGGCATGGTGCCACTACTGGCCAGGGCCGCAATATTTCCCTCTCCCGTCTGTACGGGTGACCACTGAATACCTTCATCACCACTGATTTTTTGTGGTGACTGGGTACTACTAACCCGCCAAATATGCTGTCGGTCAATATCTCCCTGGTTGGAAGAATACAGAATATGTTTACCATCCGGCGTAATACTTGCAAACTGCACTTCGAAGGCCCCGGGTGTCATCCATTTTGCGGGTCCACCGGCGGCCGGTATGCCGTACAACTGCGTCCAGCCTTCTCCCTCGTAGGGAAAAACGATGGTATTATCGGCCATCCAGAACAGTTGATTTTCAGCTGAGATACTGCGAAAAGCGCTCCCAGGCCCTTTACTCGCCTGCCAGAGCTGGATGGTCTCCTCACTCTTCAGGTCATGCCGCCAGATCGACCAGGGCAGGGCCTCGCGTCGTGGCATAAAGGGCAAACCTGCTTTTTGGTTGGGCTGACGGATAAAGGCTAGTTGACCGCCGTCGGGTGACCAGACCGGTGAGCCATCCTGATCAACGGAGGGTGCGATATAAGTAATGGCATCCGCGGCCCGATCGTAGATACCAATAAAACCATGATCACCGCGCCGGGACACAAAGGCTAGTTTTTGGCCCGATGGTGACCAGCTCAGATTACCCGCACTGCCCCGAATCGTAAAGGCCTGATCATTTTCTTCCGTCTCCATATCGTGAAACCAAACCTGCCCCCCGCGAATAAAGGCCAGTAGCTGACCATCGGGAGAGAGCCTTAGAGACGAGCCGGAACCAATAGTATCCAGGAAAACGCCTGCTTGCATTTGCACCGTCATAATCAGGCGCTCCGCGCCGTCCGGATCGCTGGTCGGATTGGGGATTTCGCCCCGTCGATTGGGCGCTCCACCCCGGATAAAAACGATCCGGTTGTGCATTTTATCAAAAGTAAGATCACTGATCGCCTGCCCATCGTCTTTGGGGAAATCAGTCAACTGCTGTGCCGTATTATCGTCCAGATCAGCCATCCAGATATTGCGTCGTCCCTGATCGTTAAAGACCCAGGCGATGGTATTGTCATTTTCCGTGGCAATTAAATCCGAGGGGAAAGGGCTACTGAGTACCTGTTCGATGGTGAATTGGGCGAAAGCGGTGCCCGTTATTAACAGTAAGCACAGGGTGGTGATAAGCTTTTGCATAGTGGTGTGGATTCTGATAATGCTTTGTCTTTGCGACTAAAAGATAAGGAGAATTTTTGGAAAAGAAAGAGGCTTGATTCCAGGTAAGAAGTTTGGTCGGAAGCAGGAGCTTCCTCTTATTAGCACTATTTTCTACGAAATTGAAAGTCCCCATCAATAATCACCGTGCTGCTGGTGCCTTGCCCGGTGGAGGTCTGCGTCTGCTGCAGCTCAAACATTAATGCATCGTTAGATAGCTCAACATTGGTAGCGACACTGGTCTCACCGCCCTGATCGCGGGTAATAGACAGTTCGTCGCCGTTCAAAGTATAGATACCGGAGTCCAGCACATCATTAATGGTCAGGGACTGATCAAACTCCTGCCCGCCGAAAGCATAGGTTACATCGATGGTATAACTCCCCGAAGAAGTGTAGGTCCCATCCGCATTGAAAGTGACCGTAAAAGTGATATCCCGCGCGCTACCCGCAAAATTGCTACGGTAGGTCTCTCCGCCTGCTTCCTGGGTGGATCGGCCACCGTAAATAAAACTCGTCATCTCCCATTCTCCAGCGAGGTTGTCATTGTTGACTTCGACACTGTTGTCTTCTTCTTCGCAGGCAGTAAAGAGTAGTAACAATAAGCTCAATAGATAGAGGGTATTTAGTTTTTTCATTGGTTCTATTTTTTAGATAAGTTTCAAATATAAGGAACGGTGAACGTATGGATTCTGTTTTACGGAGAAAGTTATTGCTATTTTTCTCCATAACTGATGTTACGCACTTGCCAATTAGGCTTTGAGTGCACAAAGTTCTTTGAAAGCTGCTTTATTGGCAGCAAGGTAAATTTTAGATTTTAAGGCGAAATGATTCATTTGGCTGGAAAGCTTTAGCTTTTCCAATTTGACATAGGCCATAATGGAAGCAAAAATATGGTTGCTCTGTGTCTTTAGTATCCTGTTTGGGGACTTAGCGATTGCCGCATTCTGCTTCAAACTCTTGTGGTACTCCTCTACACTCCACCGTTTTTTATAGCGTGTTGTAAAGTCGTCATCAGACAAGCTAAAATCATTAGAGACTAGAAATCGTACACCCACTGACTGGTTCTTGTTTGTAAAAACCTGCTTGGTCAAAAGCAATGGAAATTCCAAGTCTTTCAACCAAACTTTTACCGGGCTATTATCTGGTATGTCTATTTCATCAATTCTTGTCCAACGACCTGCATTTCGGTCTTCTTCGCTCAGAGCTACCTGACGGTTACTCTTCATATCGAAAATGAAAAACTTCTTTTTCTTTTGAATAAAGCGCATGTTGGCAGCCGAAGCAAACCAGCTATCTGCCAGTATATAACGAAACTTTAGCTGATTGTGAATCGCCTGAGCAATCATTTGCTGCATCAACTCATTCTTGGTTAGCGGACATTTTCGCTTCTCCTTGCGGCTCTTAATGCCGCAGAACAGGACCGTCTTCCAAATCAGCTCAAAACCCACCGGCACGCGCAATGGCTCCGCATCCTCGGTGTTCTGTGTGTGGTAAAACGCATTGAGCATGTTGACGCCTTTTACCATCCTTCCTTTTGAGTGATCCCAGTGTCAGCAGATCATTTCATTCTCATCGGTATGAGGTTTCTCAATGATAACATCGTCGAAAACCAAGCAAACATCAGGCGATTCATATTTCCTCACAAGCGGTTTGACTTTCTGCCAAAGCGTTTTGGAATTGAAATCACCACCAGATAACAGACGACTCACACTATCGTGAGAAATCGCTCCATCCAACAGTCGGGATAGTCCGGTCGCTGAAGCCTGGCCAAAACCAGACAGTAGGTAATCTGTGTATAAATCTAATTTTTCTTCCATAGAAGTTAGTCTTTCTTCCATACTTTCGTGAAAGTGCGTAACATCAGTCCATAAGTAATGGTGGGAAGCCGGAACTCTTAAACAACTTCATGGTGAAAACACCAAGACAATTATTGGATTTACTATGGTTGACAGACTGCCAGAGCAACTTAAATCATACGAGTACCGAATGTAGGATTTGCTTTTAAAGCACTGGACTGCTACATTTACGATTTAATTTTTAAAACAGCTACTTGAGCATGCAGTTATTACGGTATAATGAATTCTCCAGCAAAGGGCTGAGCGGTAAACTAAAGAAAGTAGAACAGATGCTCCGGGCCGGTAACTTTAAATCGGCGGAGGTCAAGAAAATCAAGCATATGGGCTATTTCCGTGCTAAACTTGACCGCGAGAATCGGCTGCTGTTCAAATTTGCCAAGTATGAGGGAGAAACCTACATCCTGCTGCTGGAAGTCATCCCTAACCATGAGTACGATAAATCCAGATTTCTGAGAGGGGCATCAGTAAAGGAAAACCACTTTAGCGAGATACCCGCCCCCGAGAAGATAGAGGAAGATATGGTAGAAACCATACGGTATGTCAACCCGGCCTCAAAGCGCTTCCATTTACTGGACAAAGTAATATCGCTAGACAGCGAGCAGGAGGAAATTTACAACTTACCGGCACCCCTGATCATCATTGGTTCGGCGGGCAGTGGAAAAACAGCGCTGACACTTGAAAAGATGAAGGGCTACCACGGCCACGTCGCCTACCTTTCGCTTTCGCCCTACCTGGTAGAGAATGCCCAGCGCATCTACGAGTCGCACGGGTATGAGAACCCTAAGCAGGAAATCGACTTTCTCTCCTTCCGGGAGTACCTGGAAGGTATACAGATACCTGAGGGCAAGGAACTAGACTACCGCAGCTTCGAGCGCTGGTACGAACGCGGGCCACGACAGCGATTCAAATTTAAGGAACCTTACAAACTCTTCGAAGAATTTAAAGGTGTGTTGACCGGTTCGGTGACCGATGCGCCCTGCCTGAGCCGGGAAGGCTACGAAAAACTGGGCGTCAAACAGTCCATCTTCTTGTCTAAGGAACGAGGAAAAGTATACGACCTTTTCGAGCTTTACCTTCGCTTTCTGAAAGAAAATGGCTATTACGATAGCAATATGGTTGCTTACCATTATATGGATCGAGTTGCTGCCAAATATGACTTCATCGTGGTAGATGAGGTGCAGGATATCACCAATATACAACTGCTACTCATCCTGAAATCTCTGAAAACCCCAGGCAATTTCCTACTCAGCGGAGATGCTAATCAGATTGTGCACCCCAACTTTTTCTCCTGGTCGAAAATCAAAAGCCTTTTTTTTAATCAGGAATTGGAGGGTAGCGCCCTGCGCATACTCAAAACCAATTATCGCAACTCCCGCAAGGTCACGCGGCTTTCTAATGACTTGCTCAAGATCAAAAACGCCCGCTTTGGCTCCATTGACAAGGAAAGCACCTACCTGATTAATACCGTGGCGGATACAGAAGGTACTGTCCATTTTTATCCAGACAGCCCCAAGGTAAGAAAGGAGCTCAACAAACGCACACAGGCTTCCGCTAAATTTGCCGTGCTGGTGCTGGATAAGCAACAGAAATACCAGGTAGCCAAAGACTTTAAAACCCCACTGGTGTTCACCATTCAGGAAGCCAAAGGACTGGAGTACGAAAACATCATCCTGGTTAATTTCATCAGTGATCACGATCGTACATTCCGCACGATTGCCAAAGGGGTAAGCGAAGCCGACTTGCTGGATGAGAACCTGCGTTACTCCAGAGCTAAAGACAAAACCAACAAAGACCAGGAGGCCTATAAATTTTACATAAACTCCTTGTATGTGGCCTTTACTCGTGCCGTACAGAACGTGCATATCATAGAAGCCAATACCAAAAATGAACTACTGCAACTGCTTGGCGTCATGGAGACGCAAGAGGAGGTCCAAATTAAAGAGGAGATTAGTGATGAAGAAGAATGGCTGGAAGAAGCCCGCCGCCTGGAATCGCAGGGCAAAATCGAACAGGCCGAAGCGGTCCGGGCACGACTGAAAGGCATCGAGTTTGTTGGCACAGAAGAAGCCGAACTTCTCGAAGAGAAAATCTTTGACCCACAAGCCAGCCATACCGATAAAGACGTAGATCGCCTGTTTTTGTTTGCCCGCACCAGGCACCGCACCGCTCTGGTGCAGCGACTACACGAGGAGCTTAAGTACGGCCCAGCCAAGCAATACCTGGGTGAATACCACAAAGCGCAGAAGCAGTTGGCCAAGCATGTACGTAATAAGAATAGAAAGAAAGTGGAACTGATCATCGGTAAATTTGGCGTGGATATCCCCGATGCAAACCAGGGGATGACGGGCTTGATGATTGCAGCACAATATGGGAAAATTGATATGCTTTATTTTTTCCTGGAGCGGGATGCGAACCTCAACCTGCAAGACTTGCAGAAGCGAACTGCCTTGCAACATCTCCTCCTGGGCTACGACCGTCGACAGCTAAACAAGCACCTGTTAAAAATCTGGTACCCTAGGCTTGCCCCTTCAGCCGGGCAGTGCCGTTATGATGGCCGCTTATACCTCATCAACCACCGAAGCATGGAGTTTTTTCTCTACAATGTACTTAATGCCATCCGTCTGGATGTTTTTGCCCCCAACGACCCACTGCCAGAGCGCTGCCTGCTGATGGACGATTTCATGCTATTTATTGAGGAAATGCCCGCTTCCCTGCTGCCCGATTACCGTCGCAAACGGCAGTATGTGAACAGCATCCTCTCCAAGCATGAGGCCAACCGTGACGACCCTTATAATCGCAAGCTTTTCATCCGCCGCAGCCGGGGCTGCTATGATGTCCTGCCAGAGGCCGAGGTGAGCTGGGGCTAGCACTAAGCAGGAGTTTGATCAATAGTACTTGACTTTATTCAAATTCGTAAATCTGATAGCCCTCGTTACGCAAACTATCCTCTACTTCTTTTGAAATTGTAAATCCATAAGCAGTAGTGTGGTTGAGATAAAACATCGTTTCAATGGGACGCGGCGCATTGAATACGAGGATTTTAGTATCCGGTGCCAGGGAATCCGCCGGCATTAGACCCTGGCATGCAGGTCTTTCCTAATCCAAGTACCACCTCGATTCGGGTACAATCGGCGGTACTGGAACAGACACCCGTCCGTTGGGAGATCAGAGATGTGCTGGGACGCGTAGCACTGTCTCAAAGCCAAAAGGAGATCATCAATGGTCAGCCCATTAACATCGAAAAGCTGGATGCTGGCCTCTATGCTATCACCATCTATACGGATGGCAAGCGACAAACGCTGCGTTTTGTGAAGCAGTAAAGTTTTAGAAAAACGCCCGCCCGAAAAAAATCAGGCAGGCGCTTTATCTTTGATTCAAATTTATACCAACCGTGCTTATGCCGTTAGTTCCTGACGGATTTTATTGAGGGCAGAACCCGCATTCACCCAGTCGATTTGCGCCTGGTTGTACGTGTGGGCTACCTCAAATTTGTCCTGTGTACCATCCGAGTGATCCAGTACGATGGTCAGATTTTTGCCGGGAGCGAAATCCTTGAAATCAGGGATGCTCACGTAATCATCCTGACGTACCTTGTCGTAGTCATCTGGATTAACGAAGGTCAAGGCTAACATACCTTGCTTCTTCAGGTTGGTTTCGTGGATACGGGCGAATGATTTTACGATCACCGCGTGTACACCCAGGAAGCGGGGCTCCATAGCGGCGTGCTCGCGCGAAGATCCTTCTCCGAGGTTCTCTTCTCCAAAGACCACCGAGCCGATGCCATTATCGCGGTAGTAGGTAGCTACGTCTGGTGCAGCTCCGTACTCCCCCGTCTCTACGTTTAAGATTTTATTGGTCTCGCCATTGAAAGCATTCACGGCGCCGATGTAACAGTTGTTGGAAATATTCTCCAGGTGACCACGGTACTTCAACCAGGGTCCGGCCATCGAGATATGATCCGTGGTACATTTTCCTTTGGCTTTTACCCAAACGCGCATTTTTGTCACCTGATCTTGTGTCAGTGGCTTGAAGGGATCCAGTAGTTGTAGTCGATCAGAATCTTCTTTAACCTTTACATCAATGCCTGAACCATCTTTCATGGGGGCAATAAAGCCTGCGTCCTCTACGGCAAAGCCTTTAGGAGGTAACTCTACGCCCGTTGGTGGATCCAGCTTCACTTCTTCGCCATCTTCGTTGATCAAGGTATCCGTCAATGGGTTGAACTTCATACTACCGGAAATCGCCATAGCGGTTACTAGCTCCGGTGAAGCGACGAAGGCCCGCGTTTGTGGATTACCGTCGTTACGCTTGGAGAAGTTCCGGTTAAAAGAAGTAATGATCGAGTTAGCACGATCGGGGTCGTCGGTATGACGGGCCCACTGACCAATACAAGGTCCACAGGCATTCGCCAGGACTACTCCGCCCATCTCTTCGAAAGCCTTTAATTGGCCATCGCGATTCACGGTATAGCGAATCTGCTCTGATCCCGGCGTTACGGTAAATTCAGATTTTACTTTTAGTTTTTTGGCGACAGCCTGCTTCGCTAAAGAAGCGGCGCGATCCAGATCTTCGTAAGAAGAGTTGGTACAAGAGCCAATCAATCCAACCTCTAATTCGGGTGGGTAGTTATTTTCTTCTACTGCTTCCGCAAATTTAGAAATAGGCCAGGCCAGATCTGGTGTGTAAGGGCCGTTGATGTGTGGCTCCAAGGTAGACAGATCAATTTCGATCACCTGATCGAAGTACTGCTCTGGGTTGGCGTAGCATTCGGCATCACCGGTCAGGTGTTCTTGTACCTGATCTGCCAGGTCGGCCACCTCAGCACGATCCGTTGCGCGCAGGTAACGAGACATCGCTTCGTCATAACCGAAGGTCGAGGTGGTCGCACCAATCTCGGCCCCCATATTACAGATAGTTCCTTTACCGGTACAAGACAGAGACTGTGCCCCTTCGCCGAAATATTCGACGATCGCCCCCGTACCTCCTTTTACCGTAAGGATACCCGCTACTTTCAGGATCACATCTTTGGAAGAAGTCCAACCGCTCATCTTACCGGTCAGCTTCACCCCAAT
>Ga0209938_1000903_pt1 | contig 15880 bp, 15 predicted proteins | sample SalPonR2_C_D1_MG_FD_185708 | JGI IMG/M metagenome (GOLD analysis project Ga0209938, IMG submission 185708) | Salt pond soil microbial communities from South San Francisco under conditions of wetland restoration - Salt Pond MetaG R2_C_D1_MG... ... | reverse complement strand
ACTCAAACAAGGCCAGCTTTTTAACGGCTTCTTCCTGACGACTTCGCTAAAATGGCTGAGACGCGGGAATATTCAGGTGGTCGGGTAGCTATGTGGCCAAATGGCCATGTGACTACATAGCCAAATGGATAAGGTAAGCACGGCAAAAAATTGTGAAATTTCAGTTTTTCTTTAAATAACATAACTAGCTATAAAACAAGACTTTACTAAAATTATATACAGATGAATATAAGTATTTCTTTGGTGCTCATTTTTGTGACCGCCTTTATTTCCTACCAGGCATTCAGTAACGTAGATTTGAAGCGGAAACTTATTTTTAATCCTTACAGTGTTAAGAACCGGGGAGAGTATCACCGTCTGTTGACCCATGGTTTTATCCATGCGGACTGGAATCATCTGATTCTAAATATGGTGATGCTGTTCTTCTTCGGCCCCTCTCTGGAATCGGCTTTCTATTATATTTTTGGAAATTTGTGGGCGCCCGTGGCCTTTATTATCTTTTATTTATCGGCCATTGTAATGGCGGCCTTACCCGATTACTATCGTCATCAGTCTTATATGGGGTACAATTCCCTGGGGGCATCCGGAGCTACCTCTGCTTTGTTAATGGCCTTCATTTTTTTTGGTCCCTGGGAGTGGTTTATTTATCCGCCCGTTCCGGCTATTATTCTAGCCATCGGTTATTTGTGGTACGAATCCTACATGGATAAAAAGGGGGGCAGCGGGATTGCTCATAACGCCCACCTGTCGGGTGCGATTTACGGGATTATTTTTATTTTTATTACGGCGGGGGCCTTTGCTCCGGAATTGATCCGGGCCTTTTTTATTGAACTGGCTCAGGGCCCCGAATGGCCTTCCTTTCTAAGATAAATAGTATGCAGAATCCCTGGAAGACGCTTACGCAAAAAACGGCTTACGAAAACCCCTGGATTCGGGTAGAACATCGGGAGGTGATCAATCCCGCCGGGAATCCCGGCATCTATGGCCTGGTGCATTTCAAAAATATTGCCGTGGGAATCCTTCCATTAGATGAAGATAACCACACCTGGTTGGTAGGACAGTATCGATATACGCTGGGCCAGTATTCCTGGGAAATTCCCGAGGGGGGCTGCCCCGAAGGCACGGATGCCCTGGCAACGGCAAAACGAGAATTACGCGAAGAGACCGGTATCGAAGCCGAGGAGTGGACAAGCCTACTGGACTTACACACGTCCAATTCGGTGACGGATGAATACGGTATAGCCTACCTGGCCAGAGGATTAAGTTTTGGAGAAGCAGAGCCGGAAGATACGGAAGAGCTCAAAGTGAAAAAAGTACCTTTTGCGGAAGCACTGCGCATGGTCATGGAGGGAGAGATCACTGATGTCTTATCACAAGTGACCATTATGAAGGCGCAATTATTGTTAAAACTGGTTTAGCGTTTAGGCATTTAGGGGAGTTCACCCCTAAACCCTAAACGACTAAACTATTTTTATTCCTTGTCCATAAATGGATATCGATAATCCGTGGGCGCATCAAAGTTTTCTTTGATGGTACGGGCACTTACCCAGCGGAATAAATTCAGAATAGCGCCTGCTTTATCATTCGTTCCCGATCCGCGAGCCCCGCCAAATGGCTGTTGCCCGACAATCGCTCCGGTTGGTTTATCATTGATATAGAAGTTACCGGCGGCGTGGCGCAGTCGATCAGACATATGCTTGATCACTCCCCGCTCTTTGGCGAAAATGGCCCCCGTCAAAGCATAGGGTGAGGTATTATCTACCAAATCCAGCGTTGCTTCAAAATCTTCGTCTTCGTAGACGTAGATCGTCAATACCGGCCCAAAAATTTCCTCCTCCATCAGGGTATGATGGGGATTAGTCGTCAGGACAACGGTCGGATCAATGAAATAACCTTTTGACTTATCGTAATTCCCTCCGGCGATGACCTCCGATTCGCTCGATTCTTTTGCGATATCGATGTAATTGGCGATTTTATCAAAAGCGTTTTCGTCAATAACGGCATTAACAAAGTTCTCAAAGTCTTCTACCGGACCTACTTTGATGGTAGCTACCTGGGCCAGTAGTTTTTCTTTGACTGTAGGCCAGAGTGATTTCGGAATATAGGTACGCGAAGCTGCAGAGCATTTCTGACCCTGGTATTCGTAGGCGCCTCGCACCAGAGCGGGCACCAGTCTATTAACATCAGCTGATGGGTGTGCGATGACAAAGTCTTTACCACCCGTTTCACCAACGATGCGAGGATAAGTGCGGTATTTGGTAATGTTCTTTCCTATTTCTGTCCACAGGTGCTGGAATACTTTGGTACTACCCGTGAAATGCAGACCGGCAAAGTCGGCATGCTGGAAGATAATATCTCCCGCTACCGGACCATCCGTTACCACCAGATTAATGACCCCTTTAGGTAAACCTGCTTCTTCGAGGATCTCCATAATCAGGGCAGAGGCGTATACCTGGCTTTCCGCTGGTTTCCAGACCACGGTGTTCCCCAGCAGAGCTGGTGCGGAAGGCAAGTTTCCGGCAATAGCCGTGAAGTTAAAAGGCGTAATCGCAAAGATGAACCCTTCCAGCGGCCGGTACTCCAGGCGATTCCAGACCCCGCGGGGGCTGATCGGCTGGATTTCATAAATTTCCGTCATTTGTTCAACACCAAAGCGCCAAAAGTCTGCCAGTTCCGCAGCGGCTTCGATCTCCGCCTGCCAGGGGTTTTTGCTCTGGCAAAGCATGGTAGCTGCGTTCATTTTATAACGGTAAGGACCCGATAATAGGTCAGCTGCCTTCAGAAATATAGCGGCCCGGTCTTGCCAGGGCATCGCCTCCCATTCTTTTTTAGCGGCCAGCGCGGCATCAATGGCTTGATGAACGTGCTCGGCACCACCTTTATAATAGTGTCCCAGTGTATGACTAAGTTCGTGTGGCGGATGAATACTGATTTTTTCTCCTTCGGTGATTTTTTCACCGTTGATGGTCATCGGTATATCGATCTGTTTGGATTTCGCTTCTGCTAAAGCTTCTTTAAGGGCTTTGCGCTCCGTTGTACCGGGAGCGTACGTGTAATACGGCTCGTTCAAGGCCTTGGGCACTTGAAAAAATGCATCTGCCATATAAAATCGTTTTTTTGATTTACTAATACCGGTAAAGGTAAGTAAAGTGCTATGAAAATGCGAACCTGAAGGGATAAGCCCAAAAACAAAAGCCCTTTCGCAGGGCGAAAGAGCTTTTGAGTAGTGTATGTGTTGCTTGGTATTTCTTACATCATACCGGGCATACCGCCGGGCATACCGCCACCGTGACCACCACCACCACCACTATCGGGTTCTGGCTTGTCATTGATGACACACTCGGTTGTCAGTACCATGCTGGCGATAGATACCGCGTTTTCCAGTGCAATACGCGTCACCTTGGTTGGATCGATAACCCCTGCTTTCTTCAAGTCTTCGAACTTATCGGTGCGAGCATTGTATCCCGTATCTCCGCGGCTATTCATGACGCGCTGCAGAACAACGGATCCTTCCACACCGGCATTATTGGCAATCGTACGTAGTGGAGATTCCAATGCCTTCTTAACGATTTGAATACCGATGGTTTCATCTTCGTTATCGCCCTTCATGTTTTTAATCGCACTGATGGTGCGTACCAGCGCTACACCACCACCCGCAACGATGCCTTCTTCTACGGCGGCACGAGTAGCGTGCAGGGCATCATCGACGCGATCTTTCTTCTCTTTCATTTCCACTTCTGTAGCGGCACCTACGTAAAGTACAGCGACACCACCGGCTAGTTTAGCCAGGCGCTCCTGTAATTTCTCGCGGTCGTAATCAGAAGTAGTGGTTTCAATTTGTTGCTTGATCTGATTGATACGAGCTTCGATCATTTCGTCTGATCCAGCACCGTTCACGATCGTTGTATTGTCTTTGTCAACAACAAGTTTCTCACAAGATCCCAGATGCTCCAGCTCGGTGTTTTCCAGCTTGTATCCTTTTTCTTCAGAGATAACGGTACCACCTGTCAAAATGGCAATATCTTCCAACATCGCTTTACGGCGATCTCCGAAACCAGGTGCTTTAACAGCAACAATTTTCAGCTGAGCGCGCAAGCGGTTCACTACTAATACACCCAATGCCTGAGATTCTACATCTTCGGCGATGATCAATAGTGGACGTCCAGCACCGGCTGCTTTTTCCAGAATAGGAACGATATCCTGCAGGTTAGACACCTTTTTGTCGTGGATCAGGATATAGGGGTTTTCGTATTCTACGATCATGTCATCGGTATCCGTCACAAAGTAAGGAGACAGATAACCGCGGTCGAATTGCATACCAATTACTTCATCAACGTAAGTCTCGGTACCTTTGGCTTCTTCGACGGTGATGACACCATCTTTAGAGACCCGCTTCATAGCATCGGCGATCAGAGAACCAATTTCATCGTCGTTATTGGCAGAAATAGAGCCTACCTGGCGTACTTTCTCAAAGTCGTCACCGATGATTTCAGATTGTTCATTCAGGTGGGCAACTACGGATTTAAGGGCTTTATCCATTCCGCGCTTCAGGTCCATCGGGTTGGCACCGGAGGTAACGTTTTTCAGACCAGCATTGATCATGGCCTGGGCCAGTACGGTGGCGGTAGTCGTTCCATCACCGGCAATATCAGCGGTTTTGGAAGCTACTTCTTTCACCATTTGGGCGCCCATGTTCTCCACGGCGTTTTCTAGTTCTATTTCTTTGGCTACCGTAACACCATCTTTAGTGATTTGGGGTGCGCCAAAACTTTTTTGGATGACAACGTTCCGACCTTTGGGTCCGAGCGTTACTTTTACTGCATTTGCCAAAGCGTCGACTCCGGCACGTAATGATTCGCGAGCATCTCTGTCAAAGCTAATTTCTTTAGCCATATCAGATATGATTTTAAAGTTTGATTAATCGAATTTAAGAGTGGTCCCTTGCGGGCAAAAAGAAAACCAAGTGGCTGCACTTAGTCCAGAATGACGAGGATATCATCCTCGCGCATAATCAGATAGGTTTCCCCTTCGTATTGCAGCTCCTGTCCGGCGTACTTGCCATACAGCACTTTATCGCCTTTGGAAACGGTCATTTTGTTGCCGTCTTTTCCAGGTCCTACGGCTACAATTTCGCCTTTTTGTGGTTTTTCTTTGGCGGTATCAGGAATAATAATTCCACCTGCTGTCTTTTCTTCAGCGGGAGCAGGTTTAACTACTACACGGTCATTGATTGGCTTCATAAGTTGAAGTTTTTGTATATGATTTTAAAGGTTAAACAATCTGTGATGTTCTACTTTTCTTTAAAGTAGTAACACCTTCTATTCTATCACATGCCGTGCCAAACTGCTTATTCTGTCATTTTTGCAGGAGTAGGTACCTATTTGGCACACTACCGGCATGCCGATTTAATCAATTTGACAGATTGACACTATATTGAAATGGATGTCTACCCGAATGCGCACAAAAAAAACCGTTCCCAGTAAGACCAGGAACGGTTTTTAGCGCTCGATAGTAAACGCTTATTGGCCAGCCCCTTCTGTAAGGGTGGGGGCTTCCAATCCGACACTTCCGGCGAAGAAAGTAGAAACAATACATAGCACAAATAAGGCTATCGCCAGGTACCAGGTGATTTTTTCAATAAAATCAGCAGACTTTGCCGCTCCGAACATTTGGTTTGCCTGTGAGCCACCAAACGTGCTATCTACGCCACCACCTTTTGGGTTCTGAATTAGAACCGCCGCCATCAAAAGTAAGCTGACTAAGGCGATCATGATAGTAATTGCAGTCATGATATCAGTTTTTTAAGATTCTCTATTTTCTCCGCAAAGAAAGCGCTTTTTTCAGGAAAAATCAAACTTAATCGCTCATATACTTTAATTGCCTGGCGATATTGCATCTGGGCTACTAGTAGTTCGGCCAGTGTTTCCGAAGCCATCGTTGGTTTTTCTTGAATACTTTTAGCAGCAAAAATATGTAGATTATCACCCACTAATTCTTTCGGCTCAGGAGATGCTCCCTTTTTTCGCTTGTTTTTTTCTTGTTGTTTTGCTTCCATGAGGTCACTTAAATGTGGTTTAACGTGTGCTGGTTGAAACTGTTCTACCCAAGTTGAAAATGATTGCTTTGGCATAGGCTTTGGTTTTTCTGGTTGCATCTTCCTTAAGTAGTTTTTAAGTTCTTTCTTTTTCTCTTCAATGTTGAGCGATGGGGACAGCAGGGGAGTACTTCTTCTTTTGGGCGGACGCCGCAGACGCTGATGAACGCACTGAGCTATGGCTGCGTTATCCAAAGTAATCGTGTCGAGGTCAATGGCATAGCTGTTTTCCTCTTTCCGTGATGATCCAGTACCCGGATTGGTGTCTGGGGTCGCCGATACTAAGGGTTCTTCCGGTGCAGGACTGGGCTCCGCAACGGGTTTGCTGTTCAGATAAGATAAATCAATGACGGGCTCCTGTTCCACCGGAAGTAATTCCATGGATTTTAGTTTCTCGGCCACCCGGTTTACATCCTGTAATTCAAGGTAATCTTCGTGCATTAGGAAGTTTTCCGATTGCACTAGACTCTCTAATTGGCTAAGGGTACGGTAAAGTTTTGCCCGATCTATGGAGTAGGCGGCGGCTCGAGCGAGGTTTTTCTTGTAGTCGTAATGATCTTCCAGTTTGCTTTTTAGAGCAAGCAGCAGGTGCAGGTTTTGGAAGTATGGGTACTCCATACTCAGGCTTTTCAATTCCTCATAGGGTAATTGATAAAGCATGGAAAGTTGCTCAACGTATTGTACAAAGCTTCCTGCATTCATTGGCTTACAAGTGGATAATGTCTCTTAATTTTAGAATCGTAGCTTTCTAAAATAAATCTTTTTCGGAAAAAAAACAAAGATGCCCGGTTTTAATCCTAACTATTTTGTCGAGGCAAAAAAAGATAAGAGCCCGGACAGGGCTCGTCCCCGGTGGCTGATGGCATTCTTGGCTACCTTATTCATTTCGGCAAAACTTTTTTGCTGACCTTCCGGCAAAAAAACGGGATCGTAACCAAATCCGCCTTTCCCGGAGCGCCGTTGGGCAATTTGTCCATCGACAATTCCTTCGAAGGTATGGGTCTTTCCATCGAGGATGAGGGCAATCACCGTCTTAAAACGCGCGGAACGATCCGCCTTGTCTTCAAGGTTTTTTAGCAGGAGATCCATATTGTCTCCCGAATCGCGCTGGGGCCCGGCATACCTGGCCGTGTAGATCCCCGGCGCACCATTCAGAGCGGCTACTTCCAGGCCGGTATCTTCGGCAAAACAATCGACGCCGTATTTTTCGTAAACGTAGGTGGCCTTTTGAATGGCATTCCCCTCAATGGTGGCCTGCGTCTCCGGGATATCCTCGTTACAGCCGATATCTGCCAGGCTCTTTATTTTGAAGTGATCCGGCAACATTTCCTGAACTTCCCTGACTTTATTGGGATTTTGAGTAGCAAATACGATAGTGGTCATGATGGTAAGATTAAAAGGTTAAAGTAGAAAGGTCTACAATTCAAATTCCTGGATGGCTTTCCATAATTTCCCCGACATTTTTTTTCCGCCGGCCTGCCTTTCGGCAAAAATGCTAGACAGGGAGTCTGCCCACAAATAGCTTACATTTCGATGAGATATATTCAGATAGGCTGGAAGGGCAAATTGAATGCCTAAAGAGGTAGGGGGAATCCCAAATATCAAAACCTGGCGGGTATTATTTTTTTCTAGCAGCTCAATGACTTTGAAGTTTTCCTCCGGTTTCCTATTGATAAAAATCGTATCTTGATGAAGGTCAAGCTTAATCGCTTTTAGGATGCTAGCCAGAAAGTCTAGTAGCTCCGCTGCTTCCGCTTCCGGTGCTTCAAAAAAAATAAGTAATCCCCTTTTATGCTGCCCCTGCAACTGGGGGGCTTCCGCTGAGAGATCATTGAGCTTGAAAAGTTTGAAGTCGAAAAATGTATTACTCAAATTATTATTCGGTTTTTACGGTTTTATTTAAAACAATATAAAATCAAATTTTGTGTACTTTTGTATCGAGCTCTACGCCTTGAATTTTGCCCAACCAAACATACAAAAACAACCAATTACTAAAAAATGCGATTATGAGTAGGAACATTTCCATTCAAAAAACAAAACAGTCAAAATTAGATAGCCTGGATTTCAACAACCTGCCTTTTGGTCAGGTTTTTTCCGACCACATGTTCGTTGCCGATTACAAAGACGGTAGCTGGACAGATGCCCGTATCGTTCCCTTTGCACCCTTTGAGATGCATCCAGCCTCCATGGTCCTGCACTACGGACAGGCCGTATTTGAAGGTATGAAGGCCTCCAAAAGTAAAGATGGTCGCCCTATGCTTTTCCGTCCGGAGCAACACGCTATGCGTATCAATAATTCTGCTGCTCGCCTGAGTATGCCTTCTTTTCCGGAAGATCTGTTTGTAGAAGCTTTACACGAACTGGTAGGTCTGGAGGCCAACTGGATTCCACCCCAGGCGGGGAGTGCCCTTTATCTGCGCCCCTTCATGTTTGCTACGGATCCTTTTATCGGCGTGCGCCCTTCGCATACCTACCGCTTTATCATCTTCACTTGCCCCGTGGGGCCTTATTACCCCAAACCGGTTAGCCTTTATGCCGATACGACTTACGTGCGTGCGATGAAGGGCGGTACCGGTGAAGCCAAAGCAGCGGGTAATTACGCCGCGGCACTTTTGCCAGCCCAAAAGGCTCAGGCCAAAGGTTTTGATCAGGTCATGTGGCTGGACGGTATAGAACACAAATATATTCAGGAAGTAGGGACCATGAACATTATGTTCGTCATCGACGGTAAGGTCATTACCCCCCAACCGGATGGTGCTATCCTACGGGGTATTACCAAAAATAGTGTTTTAACGATTCTGAAAGATAAGGGCTATGAAGTAGAAGAACGTCCGATCACGATCGACGAAGTCATCGAAGCCCACCAGCAGGGGCGCTTACAAGAGGTCTTTGGTACCGGAACGGCAGCGGTGGTCGCTCACGTTTCCGAAATCCAGTATAAGGATACCAACCTGCAATTACCTGCGGTCGAAGATCGCAAGATTGGTGCCATGGTCAAAGCAGAAATCGATGGCCTGCGTGCGGGTACGGTAGACGACACGCGCGGATGGGTAGTACCCGTCAAATCCATGATTGAGGCTTAATCATCGATATAGCGGAATTTAGAAACGGATCGTTACTTCAGCGTAGCGATCCGTTTTTATTTATGATTCTTCCTTCAACAATCCCCGCTTTTTAAAATCCAGCAATATCTCCCCAATCACTTTTTGTGACAAGCGTTTGGCCAGGGCCTTCGTTCCAAATCGGGTCCACAAATAGATCACTAAACGGCTGATCATCCTGGACCAGAAAGTATCTCTTTTAAAATGTTGGTCTAACAATTGGCTAATGGCAGCTCTCGTTTCCGGCTGGTATTGATCCACCGTTTCCTGATCCGTTTTAAACAGGTAAGTAAGCACTTTTTGTAGTCGCTTCTGGATCGGTTTATCCAGGGCGAAGATTTCATCAGCGGTGATACTGGGTTTTTCCGGCTCCTTCATGTAGGGATCGTAGAATAGCTCCCTGCTCATAGATTCTATCCCCAGGTCGGGAATGATCGGATAGGCACCATCGCCTTCCTTTTCGCTGTACTTCACGTAAAAGCGATTGTGCCGGGCATCACTACCATCCTGTTTCCAATCCTGAAAAAGATAATGACTTTTGGCTTTGTCGAGGCGTATGCTCATGTGCTTTCGCAAAAAACGCTGACAGTTGCGGCGTCCGAGGTGATAGTCGTGTTCTCTGAATTGTTTGGAGAAAAAGCCACCAAAACCGTCGAGTGCACCACAGGCAATGGGGTAGGGGTCGCCTTCTTTTTTGGGGAACACCATCTTGCGGGTGTAATCACTCGATAAACCCCGTACGATTTCTTTTTCCTTGACCATGGCCTGCGCCCGGATCGCACCCAGTAGATTCGGTAATACTTCAATGACATTGCTGGGGTGGCGCACCTCCTTCTGGCCTTCCTTCCCCATTTCAAAATTAGGAAAGGGATCAATCATAACGACGGCATGGTTGTTATTTCCGGCTCCGTGTTTGTCTTCCAGGCTACGTATGATTTCGCCGAAAGGCTCATTGTTTACGGTGCCCCCATCTACCGCCATCAGGTCAAAGGGGTCCGTTTCGGACTGGATTTCTATGCCCGCATTGTTTTGTACATTGTTGGGGTCCAGGCCAAACATTCGGTAGGTCATGTTTTTAATGTAGTCCAGATTGATTCCTTCTAGTTTCCGGGCTCGCAAACCAATGGGAAAGGCGCCGGTAGCCTTGGCGCACTCGAGTAGTAAATCTACGGCCCATTTTTGCTCTGGATGAAAGGGAACGGTATGAGAGGGGGTTCCCTGACTATCTATGTCAAATTGAAAATGGGCAATGCCTTTGTGGAGATACATTTTGTGGGCAGGTAGAGGATGTTGGTCCACCTGTTTTTGCTCTTCTTCCTTCTCCATCGTGTCAAAGAAGTTAACGGCGATGGGAATACCACGCAGAGAGGTGATCGTCAAGATGATCTCCAGGTCTCGGGAGATATAATTGGGCAGGTTCCCCGTCTTTTTGAGTAAGCTGGCCCGGTCGGCAATTTGATCAATGGGAGAGGAGTTGAGCAGAGAGGGGAGTTCCTCCGCGGAAGTGATGTCCGCAGTATCCAGCAATTGCAAAAGAGTGGGTTGCTCCGATTGTTGATCATTCAGGTTGACCCAGGCGTCGTAGAGTTTCTTTTTATTGAGGTCCCACTCCTCTAAGTCTACCCCTTCGAAGAGACTAAGGCCGGTGATGGCCGCGGTCATTCCGCCGGCGGAGGAACCACCCATCGCATCGATCACTACTTCGTGCATGGGTATTGAGTGGTCATATTCGGGATGTTGGGGACCTAGTTTTCGGTTTTTGTCCTTGGCTTCCTGCCAGGCTTGTAAAGTCTCCAGCAAATAGTCGATTACCCCGGCGGTATAAGCGCCGGCTGATACGGCACCGGCCATGGCAATACCTAAATGAAATACTTTGTCTTCCTGCTTCATGATTTGGTCTTTATGGGGATGATGTAGCCTGGATTTTTGTAGGCTGACTTACCAGTGGGGTTTAAGGATGATACGGACGCCAGTGTTCGGGCGGCGAGTTAGCTCGTCTATGCCAATGGATGGTCTGATCTCCATACTCAGGTCATCACTGATGTCAAAATTTTGCAAATGAGCATCGGTAAAGGCCTCGATGGCAATCACGCCGTAGACAAGGATGGTGGCCATATAAGACATTTGGGTGAAGCGATCGTAGGTATCCCGATTAGAGCGCAGGGCATTGGCATTATCCAGAGAAGTACCCGTGAATTCGTGTTCCTGATCGTTGAGTTTTAGCTCGAGGGCATCGCGTAATCTGCGGTATTGCCGCTGGTTAAAATCAATGGCGTAAACAACGCCGCCCACGGCTCCGTAGACAAAGGGTAATTTCCACCAGCGCCGGTTATAAGCCTGTCCCATACCCGGCAAAATGAGTGAATAGATCAGGGTCTTTTTGGGAATTGGCGCGCCATCCGGGCCATAAGCGAAAAAACCAGGCTGATTTTCTGTAGCGGTCAGACTGGTATCGACTACGGTTATATCTTCGTTTTGCGCGAAAGCGCGGCCAACCGTTAGTAAAACAATAAGCAATATAAAAGATAAGTATTGCATAGTTTATTCTTCAAGATGATCAAGGAGATCCGTCAATTCATCGTCTGTATGGAAAGGGATCACAATTTGGCCCATGCCTTTACCTTTTAGTTCCAGGCGCACCTTACCAGAACCCAACCGCCCTTTCAATTGATCCAGTACTTTTTGGTATTCCGGGGAAAGGTTCTTTTTAGCTGGCCTTTCCTTAGAACTCGTTTTGATGCTACCCGCTGCTTTATATTGCTTAACCAAACCTTCGGTTGCGCGTACAGAGAGGTCTTTTTTGGTGATCTGTTCACAAATTTGGCGCTGGATCACCACGTTGGGAATACCAGCCAGTGCCTTGGCATGACCCATGCTGATCTTTCCATCTCGTACCTGCTGTTGGGCGTAATCCCCCAGTTTGAGCAGCCGTAAAAAATTAGTGATGGAGGTTCGTGCACTTTCTACCCGCCGGGCCAATTCCTCCTGGGTGAGTTGGAATTCTTCCATAAGCCTGCTGTAGGTCATGGCTACTTCAATGGGATTGAGGTCTTCCCGAAAGAGGTTTTCTACCAGGGCCATTTCGGCTAATTCCTGGTCATTGGGTTTGCGAATGTAGGCGGGGATCTCGGTAAGGCCGGCCAGTTTGGAAGCGCGCCAGCGTCGTTCTCCGGAAATCAACTGAAAGCTTTCGGCTTTTTCATCCGCTTTAACGGTGATGGGTTGGATTAAGCCAAATTCTTCAATGGAGCGGGCCAATTCCTCCAATGCCTTCTGATCAAAATCTTGTCGGGGCTGAAATTTATTGGGAATGATTTTATCGACCGGAACCATGAGGAACTCCGTCGGCTTTGCTTGCTTAATTTCAGGAAGAACGGCACTGCGTCCCCGGCCTTTCCCGGTCCGGCCGATACCACTGTCACCGAGGTTCTTTTTTAAATCATCAGCTTTTGACTGACGGGCACTATTGGCCTTGAGTTGCGCTTTCAGTTTTTTCGGATCTATCTTTGCCATACTTTGCTTATTGTGAATCCCAAATTTAAGATTTTTAGATTAACCAGAGGGGATAAACCGGTTCCAAAATGTATTTCCCAGCTTTCAAGTCGTTTTAGGCCCGGGAAATCTAACGCTGAGGGCTGATCAGATATTTTTAGAGAACTGTTTGGGGAGCTATTTTTGTAATCCTTCAAAAATGCCGTACATTTATGCCGTTTTCTGGAGCGGCCCACTTCTTTGCGGCTCCATTACCCAAAAAATAATAAACAAACGAGTATGAACCTGCACGAATACCAAGGTAAACAATTACTTACGCAATACGGTGTAGCTATCCAACGAGGTAAAGTTGCCCACTCCGTTGAGGAAGCCCTGGACGTATTTAAAGAACTACAAAAAGAAACGGGTACCGAAGCTGCGGTAATCAAAGCACAAATTCACGCCGGTGGACGCGGAAAAGGCGGCGGTGTGAAGTTGGCTAAAAATGCGGACGAGGTCAAAAAACACGCAGATAATATCCTGGGTATGATGCTGAAAACTCCTCAGACACCCGGAGGAATGGAAGGCCCTGGTAAGCTGGTTAAGAAAATTCTGGTTGCTGAGGATGCCTACGCACCCGACTTCGATGCTTGTGAAGAATATTATGTCTCTATCTTGATGGACAGAGAGAAAAAATGCAACGTCATCATTTATTCTACCGAAGGAGGAATGGATATTGAAGCGGTTGCCGAGGAGACGCCACACCTGGTACATAAAGAGTGGATTGATCCGACGCTGGGGCTGCAGCCCTTTCAGGCACGTAAAGTAGCCTTTAATCTGGGGCTTAGCGGTAAGGCATTCAAGGATATGTACAAGTTTATCACCAAGCTCTATGATGCTTTCGTAGGCTCTGATGCTTCTTTATTCGAGATTAACCCCACCCTGAAAACCGGAGATGATCGCATCTTGGCGGTAGACTGTAAAGTAACCCTGGATGATAATGCGCTCTTCCGTCATAAAGATCTGGCAGAAATGCGGGATAAGGACGAAGAAGATCCCACTGAGGTAGAGGCCAAGTCTTACGGACTCAACTACGTTAACCTGGACGGTAATGTCGGTTGTATGGTTAACGGTGCCGGACTGGCCATGGCCACTATGGATATTATTAAGCTTTCGGGTGGTGATCCGGCCAACTTCCTGGACGTGGGAGGTACAGCGGATGCCGCACGTGTCGAGCAGGCTTTCCGGATTATCCTGAAAGACCCTAAGGTGGAAGCTATCCTGATCAATATCTTTGGGGGTATCGTTCGTTGTGATCGAGTTGCCCAGGGGGTAATTGATGCCTATAAGAACATTGGTGATATCAGCGTACCCATCATTGTACGTCTACAGGGTACCAACGCCGATAAAGCAAAAGTAATGATTGATGAGTCCGGACTCGACGTACATTCTGCCGTGCTGCTGCAGGATGCGGCCGACAAAGTGAAAGAAGTTTTGTCTTAATTCGACACCCAACCAATTAAATACTTACAAAGCCACCGTTCGCAATTCGCGGGCGGTGGCTTTTATATTTTCCAGCATGCCCTCCAAGTGTTTCCTTTCGGTGAAAGGATTCGTCAGTGTACTACGCAAGAAATGCTTTCCTCTCAAGCGGGTTCTTACGATGTAAAAAGTGCCTTCCTGGGTCATCGCTTCTCGAATGCGGGGTGTTAGTGCATCAATCTCCGCTTCGCTGAGCCCCGGGGGTGCCCAGCGAAAACAAATAATATTGGTCTGGGGAGGCATAGCAATTTCAAAATCACCATCGACCAGGAGTAGTTCGTATAGTAGCTGCGTATTATCGATGACTTTTGTGACGTACTCTTCGAATAGCGCTTCCCCGTAGCTGTGCAGAAGACTATATATTTTTACGACCATCATTGTTTTGGTACATTCAAAACTGCGTTTGGCAAGATTATACCAGTCGAGTTCGTCCTCGTCTTCGAAGAGGTAAAGGGCTTCCTGGGCAAAAGTGCGGAAATTATTCGTACCGTCTTTAAACACCAGCGCCGTGGCGAGTGCGGGGGTCATCAGCATTTTATGAAAATCCATGCATACACTATCCGCCCGCTCTATACCTTGGACTAGGTGCCGATGCCGCTGCGAATAAACCACGGCTGCCCCGTGTGCTCCATCTACGTGAAACCATAGGTTGTGTCGGGTACAGAATTCGGCGATGGCATCAAGATCATCGTAGGCTCCGGTGGCAGTAGAGCAGGCCGCGCCCACTACCGCCAGTACTTCTACGTTTTGTTCTTTTGCTTTTGCCAAATGAGTCTCTAATAGTTCCGTGCGCATTTGGAATTGTCCATTGGTGGGGATTTTGATGATACCGGCCGCTCCCCAACCCATGATCCTGATGGCACGGTCCACCGAGTAATGGGCTTGCTCAGAGACCATAATAGCGTATTGCTGATGCGTACCTTCTGTCCAGACTTCCTGATTGGCCTGATGGGCTCGGGCAGCCAGCAGAGCGGTGAGGTTGGCCAGCGTACCACCAGAGGTGATGATGCCGTCGGCGGCCTGAGCAAAGCCCATCTTGCGCGCTACTTCTCGAATGATGATTCGCTCCATGGGTACACCGGCCAGTCCCATTTCGTAGACGCCCATACCATTATTAAGCAGGTCGATGGTCATTGCGGCCAGCGCGGTGATGGGGGCGGGGGGATTTACCTGGTGGCCCATATAGTTGGGATGGTGGATATGGATACTGTCTTTGATGATCTTCTCGAAAAGGGGCGTGCTATCCTTTCCTTGAAAATGTTGTTCCCAGTTATCTTGTGCGGCGGCGGTATCTAACCAGGGCAGCACCGGCATTTCGGTGCCCGTAGTTGCTTTGGCTAAATAATCAGCCAGTTGATCGATCAGTTGGTGCCCGCTTGCGCGAAAATGCTCCGCGTCGTAGGCTTTTTGTAGCTTGGTCATATTGTAATCTTTTCTAGCCTCGAAGCTACTGAATTTTAGAGATAGATATAAGGTCTAAACCCGTAAAAACTTGGTCCTTATGATTATATTACAGTTATTACATATTCTATAAACCTCCCATCATGTAAGTAGGTTGCCCATATTGAGTCTGTAATAAGGTGCTGGCTTTTTTGGGCTAGTTCGAGGCGCAAAAATCGCGGATAGCCTAGCTATCCAAGGCTTTTTGCAACGAAGAAATCGCCCCAAAAAG
>Ga0209938_1000897_pt1 | contig 15959 bp, 15 predicted proteins | sample SalPonR2_C_D1_MG_FD_185708 | JGI IMG/M metagenome (GOLD analysis project Ga0209938, IMG submission 185708) | Salt pond soil microbial communities from South San Francisco under conditions of wetland restoration - Salt Pond MetaG R2_C_D1_MG... ... | reverse complement strand
TAATACCTGAAGGCATCGATTGACATCCTGAGTGAATCACATTCGTAATAGTTGCTTTCATTGAAAACTTTGATTTTCTGATTGTTGCGAACTGAAATCAGGTGAATAGTTATCGGCTTAACTGCCCAAAATTGTAAGTGATAAAATCTTCCCTAAGTTTTTGTTACGACAGAAAGGGAAAGCGTAGCTATATATTGGTAAATCTCTTCAATAGCTGACAAGAATTTTGAATAAATAAATGTGTTCCGATTTAAATATCAAATTCATTTGATGGCACATATAAGGGTATTGGTTTTTAGAGACCGGTAAAGACGGAGCATACAACTAAAGGATATTTTTCAGAAGTGTCTGGCAGTAGAGGTGCAATATTTTTTTTAATCCCACACTTGTAACCAAAAATTTTTTTGGAAGATGACTATTTAATATAGAGTGATTCAAGTCAATCCCGGGAAACGAGTCTACATATCTGACATCCATTTTTCATTATGTTTTTTCTGCTGATTCCTTCAGGATACATGCTAAGTTATCAAACCGAATCTCCAAGCCGTTCAAGGACGGGATGTAGAGGTTTTTGGGATTAGAGCTCATCTGACTCATAAAAAAATCTTAAGGAATCCAGGGTATTTGTACTTCTTGCCAAGAATGAGAGGTTATTAATCAATAATAATCTGTGTTTAAAAACATGCTAGCACTGTATTAGCCGCGATTAAGACATTATAACTGTACTGGAGAGCATTTTGCTTGGCGATTTTACTATTTTTCTGTCGGGTTAAGTGAATACATATAGCCCTCAAATAAAGATGAAAAAGCAAATGATACATATTCACTATTACTTTTTATACAATTCTTGATAGGAATTTATAAGTAATAATGGATGATAAGATTTAATTTAAGTGGGAACATTTTTCCAACATCAGAGAATATATACTCAACAAAAAATAAGAAAATGTACAGAGTGATTACTAAATATCAGCTACTAGCGCTTATCGCACTATTTGTTTTCGTTTCTTGTGGCGAAGATCAGGGACTTAATATCACAGATCCCGGGTTTAATGACGTCAAATCTGAATTAAAAATTGTAGATGGTGGTGAAAATGCGACTCTTGAAGTGAGGAAAGGGAAGTCAAGCTACTATGATTTAGCACTACGCAACACAGGTTCAAACGATCATATCTCTATGGGTTCGAAAAAGGGATGGACACTCAAGTGGAAATCACCTGTTAGCGATGGCGTTACATTTGAAAACGTAACTCTCTTTTCTACATATAATGAAGATGATTGGAAACCTCTCAACTATCTTCTGAATAACAGGGATGAAATTTTAGCTGGCAATAACGAAACAGGAGTTCGGGAAATGCAGGCTGCTATCTGGATGCTGCTTGATTTTACGGGTTTTAATCCGGAGACAGTAAATGTTTCAGAATTACCGGCGGATATGCAATCAAACGGGCAGTATAATTTTGATATGAATGCCGCTCAAACTATTGTAGACAACGCATTATCCGGCGGAAATGGTTTCCAGTATACCCCCAGCTCAACCTATGCAGTTGTGGCCTCTTCATCATCTGAAGATGATTTTTTAATTATTGAAAACTCAAATTATGCATTTGAACTGGTAGATCTGAGAAAAGAATATGGGATGGTAGTCGCATGGGACATCAATGATAATGGACAAATCGCCGGCGGAAATCTCGTCGTTGAATCTGATGGAACGTCTGTAAGCATGGGCAATATTTTCGCAAGAGCGATCAATAATAATGGCCAGGTTGTGGGAAACAGCGGTGAACAGGCAGCTTACTGGGACATGTCGGAAGGGCTCCTTGGGTTAGGCTCACCAAATGAAGGTGACCGGAGTCAGGCTAACGACATCAATGACAGCGGCGATATTGCCGGTGAAGTAATTTTCGAACATCTGATTTACGAAGATGAAGAGTATGGGAATGTTTATGAGCAGGAATATCACAGTTTTGTTTGGAGTGAAACGTTAGGGAACAAATCGATTGGCGGTGAAGGCTGGGCGTTTGGTATTAATAACGTCGGAGATATTACAGGGTTAGACTATACAGTTGATAACAGAGCCTATATCTGGAATAACAACGATGGATTAAGCGCTTTGGGGTCTTTCCGCGGATTTGGTTCAGCAAGGGGCCATGCAATTAACAATACAAAACAGATTGTAGGTTCAGTTTTGGTGTCACAGGATGAAACATCCGTGTTTACCGGATCAGATGATATGAAGTCACTTGAGTTAGAGATTAAAAAGGCAAACCTGGATGGGGTCTACGGCAGAGCGCACATTCTTGAAATGATTCAAACCTCCAGTCTTGATCGTGAAGTTCGTTCGCTTGATGCTTCAATAAGTACGGATATTTCAGGATTTGAAAGCCTTGTTGCATCGAAAATGAAGAGTCATTCCTATCAATCTGAAGCTTTTATCTGGGACCAGAATCAGGGTATGATGAGTCTTGGAACTCTCGGTGGTGAATGGAGCACGGCCTGGGATGTTAACGACAATGGCCAGGTAATAGGATACAGCAGTATAGGTAACAGCGAGTCAAGAGCTTTTTACTGGGATGAAAATAATGGCATGCTCGAGCTTCCAACATTCGGCGGTAACAGTCTTGCACGGGCCATAAACAATGAAGGACACGTGGTGGGATATAGTTATGATGAATCCGGTAATTTTTATCCGGTTATGTGGAAAGTATCAATCAGACAGAATTCATAAGACCGGAAGAGGTACTCTTTTAATTGAAAGCGGATTCGGCATTGTCGGATCCGCTTTTTTTATTTTGAGCAGAAGACAAATAAAGTTGAGTGATCAACTAACAGCAGAATCAGCCTTGAGGGTAAACTTTTTTGGTCGCTTTATCCCCGACGACGGTCATCCAGGGGCGGACTGTCCAGCTTTCAACGATGCCATTTTTGACATAGGGGTCTTGCTTCGCAAAAGTTTCAGCGACTTCCGGTGAAACACTTTCAAATAACAGAAAAGCCTGGTCCGCTGGTTCCTGAAGGGCTCCTCCTAAAATCATGTCTCCGCATTTCTGTGATTTCCAGGCAAGGTCAAGATGTTCATCGCGGTGTGCAGCTCTTTTTTCCAAATAGTCGGGGGACAAGTCGTATATCAGCAAATAATGCATAAAGAAAGTGAATTGAATTAGAATAAGTGCAGTTATCACGTAAAGTAACTAATCAAAGAAAATGTTATTGGATGAAACCCGGATCTTTTGCAGAACATCTGTGTTATATTGAATACATTTATTGCTTGCCGAAAATTTAAGAAATAACAGCTATGAAGGTTTATTTAAACGGATCTTACATCGAGCATACTGAGGCTAAAGTATCAGTAGGAGACAGGGCATTTGTGTTTGGTGACGGAATTTATGAAGTCGTCAGGATTGTAAACGGGCGCTTTTTTATGGAAGATGAACATATGATCCGTATGGATGAGGGTCTTGCCGGTCTGAAAATCCAGATGAGCCAGGATCATCGGGATAATATTTCTGATATTAGCCGCAAATTAGTTTCCATGAATGGGCTAGAGAAAGGCCAGGCTAAAGTCTATATCCAGATTACCCGGGGAGTGGCATGGCCGCGGACTCATACATTCCCTGATCCGCCCGTAGAACCCACAGTTTATCTCTCCGCTGAACCTTTTACACCACATAAAGATCTTCATGAAAAGGGAGTGGATGCTGTGACAGTCTCTGATGTAAGGTGGAGCCGTTGTAACCTAAAAACGGTTAACCTTCTGCCAAATACACTTGCGAAACAAGAAGCCAGAGACCGAGGGGTTAATAGCGCTGTTATGATTCGTGATGGCGTGATCACTGAAAGTCCCAACGCAAATATATTTGCCGTGAAGGATGGTGTACTTAGAACCTACCCCGCTACCAATTATATTCTTAACGGGATTACGCGTCAGGCAGTTTTGACTATCGCAAATGAGGAAAATATAGATGTAAAACTCCAGCCTGTTGGAGAGCATGAGCTATTTGACATGGACGAGCTGTTTTTTACCGGCACAACCACAGATATTCAGCCGGTTGTTGAGGTGAACGGCCGGGCAATTGGATCAGGTAATCCGGGGCCGGTATGCAAGAAAATACAGCACGTTTACAACGCGAAGCTGGCAATGATGTAAGTGCTCCTTAAATAGAAAGGTCACGTAGTCTCTCATAGATTGGCATGCACTCTTCAAGAAGCGGCTTTAGTTCTTCAGGAAACGGTTCCGTTTTGGGCTGATAGGGTTTAAAGCCTGTTGATTCGTGTAGATTATGATACCAGTGTTTTGCCCAGACTCCGTCCTCTGGCCTCGCTCCTTTTTCCCAGCTCAGCATAGCTTCATCAAATGAAATCCCAATGGCGCTGCACAGTTTTTCAAGAGTCGTTCTGGGTGACATAAGAACTTGTTTAGAATCAAGAACCACGGGCGGGTGACCGTTTTCTTCGAGGGTTTCATAAAGCCTGATCTGATCCAGGTACCCCACATCCTTTTTTCCGGGTTTCTGGATTTTGTTTGCAAAAGTAGGCAGCATTTCCCGGGGATCTCTTGTGAGCAGAATGTGAACCATTCCTTCCATAAATGATCGGTCAAGACCGTCAAGATGGTGCGTCATCTGCTTAAAAAAGACGACAGGTTTTGGGTATTTACCAAGAATCCAATCGATAACTTTCTCCCCGTCTGTTTCCATGCTTCTGATGACCTCTTCCGCACCGGGGTGATACTCATCCGCATTGGTATTTACAAGATAGTAGCCGTAAAAAGGTTCATCGACCACCTGTGTATCACTTCGCTGTGCGAAGGAGTACATCATTGCGGTGGAGATATTCCGTGGCCCCGACCACAGATTTATCCTGATAGTGGAGTCTTTAGCAGGCTCAGCTTTCATGTTTTGAATGGCCTGCCTCATGTTGTATCAATGTGTGATAGAGTTCAGAGAGCCTCTGGCTTACCGGTCCCATAGAACCGTCTCCAATCGTTCTGCCGTCGATCTCCACAACCGGGGTGACCCCTCCAAACGTACCGGTGACAAATGCCTCATTGGCACCGTACACATCAAAAAGAGAAAAGTTCTTTTCATGAACCGGAATATTATTCTCTCTGCATACTCTGATGATGTTGTGTCGGGTGATGCCGTTCATGCAGTATTGGCCGGTTGATGTCCAGACTTCATCATCTTTTACCATAAAAAAATTGGTAGCGTTGCATGTTGAAACAAATCCATTCACATCTAACATTAGGGCCTCATCAGCATCCGCCTCCAGAGCCTGTATCAGCGCCTGAACTTCGTGAAGCTTGCTGTGGCAGTTTAATTTCGGGTCCAAATAATCGGGTGATCCGCGCCGAATCGTGCTGGTAAACAGAGAAATTCCTCTATTTCGTGACTCTTCGGATGCGGTTTTGTACTCTGGGATGATGACCAGATTAGGGCCGCTGACTGTTAATCTTGGGTCTTGGGAGGGTGTTTTTTTGATCCCGCGGGTGATCATAAACCTTACATGAACGCCATCTTCCATATTGTTGGCATCAAGCGTTTGCCAGATTTTATCAGTGAGCTCTTTCCGTGTCATCTTCAGGTCCAGACCGATCGTTGCAGCAGCTTTCCAAAGACGATCAAGATGCAGGTCAAGGAAAACCAAAACACCATTATGCAGTCTTACAGCTTCCCATATCCCGTCTCCTACCAGATATCCACTATCAAATACAGAGATTTTGGCTTTGCTACGGGGAAAGAGATCGCCATTTATATAGATGAGAATTTGCTCGTTCCTTGAATCTTCTACCGCGTTGTGTGTACCGTGGGTCATAAAACAAATCTAATTAATGATATCAATAAAGACCGCCATAACGACATTGATGTAGAGCCCAGGAGCAATTATTCCTGCAATATCATATTTGTTTACTGTTAACACTATCGTTAATAAACGCTGATGAGTGCTAAAAATGAAATAGAATTTTACCTGTAATCAAATTTCAGTAAATCAGAGCCCATACGGATTATAGTTGGTAAGTAATGTAATGTCAGCATACATTGCCGGATTTCGGATCAATATAGCATCCATCTCCACTCAGGCTTCGCTGCCAATTTAGGTCAGACTCCAATTCACTCAGCCACTCTTCAATCTCTTCGTCACCTGATATAATTGTGTCACCATCCAAAATTTTGGGCAGATCATTATCTTCAGATATTTCGGTTTTGTATGACAGAATAAGTTCTTCGAAACGCGATTCTATCTCGTCTGCTTTTGGATCGTCTGCATGTCTGAAAAGTTTAATCATATCAAATCATAAGGTGTTGATTCAATGGTTATCAGTTTAGCACTTAGGGGTAAAATGTGATTACACTTGTTACTCCATGATATAGTAAATAACCTCGCCAGGCCCAACCGGCATGCCTATCCCGAAGATGAGGAGATAGAAAAGAATGATCCAGCCAATCAAAAAGAAGATGCTATAGGGCAGCATCATGGCGATAATCGTCCCGATGCCAAGGTTTTTATCATATTTATTCGCAAAAGCGAGTATGAGCCCAAAGTAACTCATCATTGGCGTGATAATATTTGTCACTGAATCACCAATACGATAAGCGGCCTGAATTACTTCCGGCGTATACCCAATCAGCATCAGCATTGGAACGAAGATAGGAGCGGTGACCGCCCACTGAGCTGAAGCTGATCCAAGCATCAGGTTTACAGAACCGGATACAAAAATAAACCCGATAAAGATTATTGGGCCCGTTGCACCCATATTCTGAAGAAATTCAGCGCCTTTTACAGCAAAAATCTGCCCAAGATTACTCCATCCAAAGTAGGCGACAAACTGCGCCGCAAAGAAAACAATCACAATGTAAAGGCCTAGCGTTGACATTGCCTGAGCCATACCCTCAATAATATCCCGGTCATCTTTCATGGTGCCAACGACCTTGCCATAGACGAAACCGGGAATCAGGAAGCAAATAAATATCAGCGCAACCACACCATCCAAAAAGGGTGAATCTTTCCAGTCGCCCGTTACCGGGTTTCGAAGAACACCATTTTCTGGTACGATGGTCAATGCCAGGATGCCAAACATCACCAATATGGAAACCCCTGTCCATTTCAGCGCCCGAACCTCTTTTGGTTTTAGGGGTTCCATTGAGGCCTCATCAGAAACATCTTCCATGGCCATGTCTTCATCATACTCACCAAGTTTTGGCTCTACAATGCGCAGGGTGACGAATGCTCCAAGTGCTGTGATTAAAAATGTACTGGCAAACATAAAGTAGTAGTTAGCGGTGGCCACCACGCTATATTCAGGATCAATAAGACGCGCAGCTTCCTGGGTGAGTCCGGCAAGAAGCGGGTCGATGGTTCCCAGCAGCAGGTTTGCACTGTATCCGCCAGATACGCAGGCAAACGCACAAGCGAGACCAGCCAGTGGGTGACGTCCCATCGAATGAAAAATCACGGCGGCAAGTGGAACGAGTACAACGTATCCCATTTCTGAGGCTGTGTTGGAAATAACGGCGGAGAAACAGATCGCAATTGTTACCAGGTTTTTGGGAGTTACCAGGAATCGGAATATCCGTTTCGGAACAGCCATCAAACCAGATCCGATGTCGCCTTCAGGTTTGAATGAGGCCGCTTTTAAAACGATACCTCGAATAACGGCACTGATAAGTCCGGAATGTTCAGCAACACCTACCCCAAGAAGCGCAACCAGCACAACGCCAAGCGGAGCAAAATTCGTGAAATTAGAAACCATATTTTCAATAATCATTCGGAGTCCGTCAGCATTCAGCAGGCTGACTGGCCGAATGATTCCATCAGGAGCTCGTCCGGCAGATCCTTCCGGACGGGGATCTGCAGCACTCCAGTCAAGCCATTCTGCAAGGCCGCTGAGCAGAACAACACCCAGGGCAAAGAGTGCGAAAAGTGTAACAGGGTGAGGGAGCAGGTTGCCCAGCCATTCTACAAAATCAAGAAACCGGGTAAAGAGCGTCTTTTTCTCATTAGGTCCGGGCGGATTGGGATCTTTCACTTTAGGATATTCGCTCATTGAAATCGATTTGTTATAGGGGGTCGTTGGTTGTCGGTTATTGCAATGCCATTAGATCTGGCGGGGAAATTACACATCCACGATAAAAATATTCAAACAGGAATGCAGCTCAGTTATTAATTGAATTTTGTTTGTATGGTTACGAATTACTTCAACATGCAAACCTTGAAACAGATTCTATTATGCAGTGGAGGATGATTTTGCTTGATCGGGTTGTAATAGCAGGCGAATCTGTGCACCAAGAAGTGTGCCAAGGCCTCCAATCAAGCCGCCAATAATAGCTGTTATCAAAAGCACAAGCCAGCTTTGCCCCACGCCAAGCATCTCTGCAATTCTGCCAGAGAGAATCGATTCATTGGCGATATCAATGTACAAAACCTGCACAAGCCAGGCTGCAAACAGAGACAAGAATCCGGTGAAAAATGCTGAGACAGCTGACTTAAAAAGGGTGCCCCCTAAAATTACAGCGGGAATAAGAAGTGTCCACCATGGAAGGAAAAGTGTGACGATCCAGAATGAAAAAAACAGGAGAATGAAATTTCGCATGGAAAAACCGATGATTATATCAGTATTGAACTCATTGAGTATAACGCATTGCATGCATTTCTGAAATTAAAAATATGAGTTTGCTACATATTCTGTTTTAAATTTTACCCATATGAACAATAAGTGGCCTATTCAGAAAAAATTCCCGATTGATTAAACGAAATCGCAATGTCCTTGGTTGTTCTATCTGAAATAGTTTCATATTAAACAATAATAAAACAGATAGCAGAATGAGTGTAAAAGAAAAAATTACAGACGTCTACAATCATGTGCAAAACGGAACAGCAATGGATGCTTTTGAGAAGTATTATGCCGACAATGTGGTGATGATTCTTGAAGATGGAACAGAAGTTAAAGGCAAAGATGCAAACCGGAAACGGGAAAATGAATTCTTTGGAAGTGTTGAGTCATTTAACGGAATGGGAATTGAAGCCATTACGTCAAACGAGGAAGAAGGCAATACAGCCGTAGAAAGCTGGATGGACGTGACATTTAAAGGTGCTGAAGAATCTACCAAAATTCAGCAGGTTGCTACCCAGCAGTGGGAAAATGGTAAAATCGTGAAAGAGCGGTTCTATGGTACCCAACAGGGATAATCATTGTTCGGCACCGAACTGATACAGTAGTTAAAAGCCACGTTCAAAACGTGGCTTTTTCTATATGAACAGGGTATGATAGTTAAGTTTTTAGATTCGATGGTTTTGGAAAGTTTCCAAACCGTCAATGTTCTGTATATATTTGCCCTTCTCCAATAATCATCTATGAAACTGAAACGTCCGGCTCTGCTTCCATTTACTGATTTGACCCTGCTAACCATTGCGGTAATCTGGGCACTCAATTTCTCTGTTGTGAAGGCAAGTCTCTCCGAAATCGATATTTACAGTTTCAATGCCATTCGATTTATTCTCGCTGCATCCCTGATCTGGGGGATAATTATTTTCCGTGGCGTAAATGTGCAGGTACCAAGATCTGACTGGCTGCCACTTCTTGGTATTGGCCTGATTGGCAATGTTATGTACCAGTGGCTCTTTATAGTGGGGATTGATCTGACACTCTCAGCCAACGCAGCAGTGATGCTTGGAACGATTCCTATTTGGATAGCCATCTTCTCTCACTTGTTTACGGAGGAAAAAATGACGCGTCTGAAAGCTATCGGAGTTGTTTTGGCGTTTTCCGGTGTTGCGGCAATCGTTGGTGGAGGAGGCAATCCGCTAAGCCTCGCCTCTGAAACATTTCGGGGCGACATCATCATTGTGTGTGCGGCCGTTACCTGGGCAGTTTTTACCATTCGATCAAAGCAGTTTTTGAAACGCTATACGGCACTTCAGTTTTCGGGGATTATGACCATTATTGGAGCCGTTTTACTTACATCGTTATCCCTGTTGGCTGCTGAATCAACAGACTGGAGTTCAGTTTCTTATGCTGCATGGGGCGGTATGGTTTATAGCGGAACACTATCTATTGGCCTCGCCTACCTGATTTGGAATAATGGTATCGTAAAAGTGGGGCCGGTTAAGACATCTGTTTATCAAAACCTTGTTCCGGTACTGGGATTATTCTTCGGAATCATACTTCTGAATGAATCACTCAGTTCCCTTCAGTACATCGGCGCGGCCATTGTGGTGACTGGAATTGTAATGACGAGGCGTGGGTGATAGTTGGTTTTGTTAATAGTTGATTGGAGAATTGGGAAATGGGACTTAGAACCTCCCCTATTGGAAGGGGACAGACAACAGAGCGTTCAGCGGCGTTGTCAGGGGTGGGTTGGATTTGGGTTTGTGACATCTTTCTACGTAAAGCTAAGTGACACCCACCGTCTTGCTTCGCATGCGCTACGCAATCCACCTCCCTCAAGGGAGGATTTAAGCGCTATCAACCAGAGATTTTCAACCTACGGATTTAATTTAAATCCCAGACCAATGGACAACCGCCGAAATGAAAGATCGTTAACTACGGTCCGGTTGCCCCAGGATTCAAACTGATAGGATGAATTGTCTATGTTGTAGCCAGCGTTAAAGTACAGGTCAAATTCGGATGATAACGGGAATTCAAGCCCGACGCCCGGATGGAAAAGTAATCCACCGGTAAAGTCATCCATAAATAAGGATTCATCATATTTAACCGCAAAATTATAGCCTGTCCTGAGAAATAGAACGGGTGAAATTCCCACCTTGAAGACTCTGTAATTGAAATCAAAGAAAAACGGGATCAGCGTCAGCGGGTCATTATAGGGTGTGTATCCAATACCAACACCTACGGATGTGTTTGGCGTGAATCGATGCCCATTCACTAAGTAGATACGAGCCGTCCTGTCAGATCCTGAACCAGGGGAAGGCAGAATATCCAAACCCGTCTGCAGAAAATAACCGGTTCGGTTTTGATTCGATTCCGGCTCTAACTGTTGTCCCGCAACAGAGCCAGCTTCGCCTAGCGGAAACATCACAAAGATAGCCGTTAGTACGAAGCCGAAGACAGTCAGATTCGAACAAAAGATTGATTTAAATTGCTTCATCATGATCTCCGAAGACCGGAATTGTACTTAATTTTACCAGTTCGTTGATGTCGCTATAATCGTACTGAATGATACCGTCGTCACCTGTCACCATCAGCACGTTGTTAAACGGAATCACATCATATGTTTCAATATCTTCGATATGTCGCAGCAGTTTGATATCAAGTGGATTTGTGGCATCCATAATTTTCAGACCAAACTCACCCTCGCTTACAAATAGTTTGCCGTTGTCAATGCCTAGGCCATGCGGGTTTTTCATCTCGTAGAAATTGACCATGTATGGGCTCGTTAGATCTGAAACGTTTACCACTTCCAGCCTATTTTCGCCTTGTGGACAGCGTTCACTCTGGCGGAGAGTTACAAACGCATAGTCGCCCTCAACAACAATAGGATCACATGCTGTCGCGTGCCAGTAGATGGATAACTGCTGTGGATTTGCCGGATTTTCCAGATGGTAAATGTACATCGCCTGTTCAGAACCAATAAACAGATTGTCGTTGTAAGGGAAAATGGTTTCAATAGCCCATCCCACGCTCGACTGACTCACCTGGTCGGTGTTGTCTGTTGCGATGTCGAACGTTATCAGGTCGGTATAGTCAACAGCATAGAGGTAGTCGCCATTGATCGCGAAACGGGCGAGTGAGCCGCCAATACCGCTACCTGATTCAGAAGACACACCAGAGTTGGTATCAAAAAATACACCTTCTTCCTGTATTATTGCCCACTGTGGATGTGACTGGCAGTTGCCCTCGCAAATTTCTTCTCTGACCACTTCCTTCCAATCAACAACCAAACCTTTTGAATCGTCAATCTGCTGGGTGGTAAATCCCGGCGCAATGTTGGCTGCCGTGTTGAAAACGTCTTCCACACGCTCTATTAATTCCGGGTTTTGAAGATTACTGATATCAAAGATCAACAGGTCTTTTTGAGAATCTGCATAGAGCAGCTCCCCTTTTACAGCCAGATCTTTGGTAGCTGGTATACTAATAAAACCAATATTGACCGGGTTGGAAGGATCACGATTATCTATGATGTGAATGCCTTTATTGCGCTCATTTACGAATAAATAGCCCTGGTAGAAATAGATTTTTCCGGGGATTTCAAGGTCCTTTGGCGGAGTGACTGTCACAGAGTTCATGAACTCATCTTCGCTCATATAGACAGGCTCATATTCAACCCATGTTATAGTCTGGACTCGCTGATCTTCACAAGATGCAAGGAACAAGGGAGCAAGCAGGAGGAGCATCATGCCAAAATAAAGGGATGGACAGGATTGGGCATTTTTTCGAGATAACATATCTAAAAAGTTCGTTGGCGGTTACGTTTTAATGAACGCGTTCGGTTAGATATACACACGTCATTTATCGAACACCTATTTTTTTCGGGAAAATTATTACACCAGGTACAATTTCCAGAGGGTACTTTGTGAAAGTTGGCATGTTTAAAGTCGAAGGTATACATTCACATGGATACTGAATCCAAATAAAGTTAGTTTTACCTCACACATTACGTAAGAAAAAGATATGATGGGCTATTTGACAATTCGCGTTCAATTATACCTTGTAATACTTACAGCCTTATTGATGCTTATCACAGGGTGCGGAACTGCTGAAAACGAGACATCAGAATTTGATGCATCCCAAATCAATCAGCACATGGAGACAAATGTTTCGTTTGATGAGCAATATCGTCCGCAATTTCACTACAGCCCTAAAATAAACTGGATGAATGATCCAAACGGCCTGGTTTATTTCGATGGCACCTATCACCTGTTTCATCAATACAATCCGTTTGGTAACAAATGGGGCTACATGAGCTGGAACCACGCAACCAGCAGTGATTTGGTTCACTGGGAGCATCAGCCTGTTGCCATTCCATATGGTGAAGAAAAGGAGGAAGGTATTTTTTCAGGCAGTGCGGTGGTCGATCACAACAACACATCTGGATTTGGCGATGGTTCGATGCCGCCCCTTGTTGCGATCTATACCAGTGCTTACGGAGGAGAAAATCCAAGACAGTCTCAATCACTTGCCTACAGCACCGATGGCGGCGAAATGTTTCAGAAATATGAGGGTAACCCCGTACTTGAATTCAGTGATCCTGATTTTCGTGACCCCAATGTGAAGTGGCACGAGGATATTCAGAAATGGATCATGGTTGTGGCGCTGCCTTTGCAGCATAAAGTTCAGTTCTACTCATCTGATAATTTAATCGACTGGGAATACCTGAGTGATTTTGGCCCGGCTGGTGCGGTGAGTGGTATCTGGGAATGTCCAGACCTGTTTCCGCTTGCGGTGGATGGAGATCCGGATAATATCAAATGGGTGCTGCATGTAGATATGAATCCGGGGGCAATTGCCGGCGGTTCAGGCTCACAGTATTTTGTGGGCGACTGGGACGGCGAGACCTTTACGGCCGATAAGTCCATCTCAGGTGATGAGATCTTGTGGGCTGATTACGGAACTGATTATTATGCCGCTATCTCATGGAACAATGTGCCCGAGGAAGATGGACGACGTTTGTGGCTTGGATGGATGAATAACTGGGACTATGCAAATGAAATCCCAACAGATCCCTGGAGAAGTGCTATGTCGATTCCAAGATCAGTCCATCTGGAGACCGTTGACGACATAGTTAAAATGATTCAGCGTCCGGTTGAGGAGCTTCAAAAACTTCGGGGGGATGCAGTTTCTTTAGACCCTCAGGACATTACAGAAGGAGATTATCTCTTGATCGACGATGGTATATCAGGTAAGGCTTATGAAATGGTGATGGAGTTGGAACCGGGAGTATCCAATGCGATTGGCGTAAATGTAAGAGCAGGTGCAAACGAGGAGACAGTGATTGGCTATGATGCAGCAGCAGGAACAGTGTTTGTCGACAGAACCCTGTCGGGTGAAGATGGTTTCAGTGAAGACTTTGCGCGGCGGATGGATGCACCGGCCAGGCTCATTGATGGTAAAGTAAAACTTCATGTTTTTGTTGATTGGTCATCTGTTGAGGTATTCATTAATGACGGTGAACAAGTTATCACGACAAGAATTTTTCCTGATCCGGAAAGCACAGATATCTCACTGTTTGCTGATGGTGGTATGGGCGCATTAGCGTCTCTCACATTCTGGCCAATGGAGTCAATTTGGGATTAATTTGGAGTCGTCATTCTCCCATAACAAGGGGAGACACAGAGCGGTGTCCATCGTAGATATCCAAAAAAAGCATAGTATGGCAGAAATGTTCTCTATGTCGTCATACCGGACATTGATCCGGTATCACCTCCCCATACCAACGGAGGGGGGATCGGGATGACGCATAATTTTGGAGAAACTCTGTTACAGAAGAGTGTTCATTCACAATATTTTTAAAAGCTCTCCAACCAAACTCACAGTAATCTCCATGACTAACCCACTTTAAATGTTTAAAACCAAATCAATATTGCTATCAAGTATTGTGGCAGCGGTTGCCGGATTTTTATTCGGATTTGATACCATTGTCATTTCAGGAGCTGATCAGCCGATTCAGGAGCTCTGGCAGATGTCGGACCTGTTTCACGGCACGTTTATCATGTCGATGGCTCTGTGGGGGACGGTGATTGGGGCGTTGTTTGGCGGGATACCCAGCGATAGATATGGACGCAAAAAAGTCCTGCTCTGGATTGGGGTGCTTTATACGGTATCGGCGCTGGGATCTGCATTTGCCACGAGCCCCTACATTTTTTCATTCGCAAGATTTATTGGCGGGCTTGGCGTGGGCGCATCATCTGTAGCAGTGCCGGTTTATATTTCTGAAATCACGCCGGCCTATAACAGGGGTAAGCTGGTAGCGCTTTATCAGTTCAACATCGTGTTTGGGATTTTAATCGCATATCTGTCGAATTACTGGATAGGCCTCACCTTTGAGGTGGACGCCTGGCGCTGGATGCTTGGTGTAGAGGCTGTGCCGGCTGCCATCTACCTGCTGCTGGTCACAGGAGTACCGGAAAGTCCGCGATGGCTATTGCTCAAACAGGGAAAGGTGGAGAAGGCTCGCTCATTGCTGACCCAGCTCAATCCAAAAGAGAATATTGAAAAGATGATTGCTGAGATTAAAAAGTCGGTGTCTAAAGATGCCGGGGCCGACACGTTTTTTTCAAAACGGTTCCGGTTCCCAATCATGCTTGCTTTTTTGCTGGCATTCTTCAATCAATGGTCAGGTATAAATTTTGTGCTTTATTACGCACCCCGAATATTTAATCAGGCCGGCGTTGCTGCGGGTGACGTGCTTGGCGCCTCGGTATCTCTTGGGGTGGTGAATTTGCTATTTACCCTGCTGGGGATGTACCTGATTGACAGAGCAGGGCGAAAGTCGTTGATGTACATTGGGTCGGTTGGATATATTGCGTCACTGCTGGGTGTTGCATGGGCATTCTATACAGGAGCTGAAGGTGTTTTCGTTGTGATATTTGTCTGTGCATTCATCGCGTCACACGCCATTGGTCAGGGTGCAGTGATCTGGGTGTTTATTTCAGAGATCTTTCCGAATGCGATTCGAGATTACGGTATGTCGCTGGGTTCAGGCACCCATTGGGTATTTGCGGCCATCATTACGCTGATCACACCAACTGTACTAAGTACATTTACCGGCGCACAAATCTTCTCCTTCTTTGCCTTCATGATGGTGCTGCAGCTGCTGTTTGTATGGAAAGTGATGCCCGAAACGAAGAATATCACCCTGGAAGAGATGGAGGTAAAACTAGGTATCAGCCGCGAGGCGCTTGAAGAACTGGTGGATGAGGATGAACTTGAAACAGATTGAGACATGCCATGTCTTTTTTGAGCCTAAACCTGTCAGCGTCCGAAGGTCCTGACAGCGTTGAATAAG
>Ga0209938_1000890_pt1 | contig 16042 bp, 7 predicted proteins | sample SalPonR2_C_D1_MG_FD_185708 | JGI IMG/M metagenome (GOLD analysis project Ga0209938, IMG submission 185708) | Salt pond soil microbial communities from South San Francisco under conditions of wetland restoration - Salt Pond MetaG R2_C_D1_MG... ... | reverse complement strand
GTTAAAAATGAAAATAGTAATAATATGGGTGGTTGCCCTGGCTATTACATTATCAGCAGCCATTTACCAGCGTGCAACAGGTCCCACATATCCATTGAAACTTGATGCTGAGTTGGCCGGAAAAGACTTTGATTTTAAACTCACAAGGAGTGCTTCAATTGGCGACGGTTGCACTGTTGAAATTCCAAAGAGTGATCTTTTTGATAAGGCCGAAATAGTTTACCGAAAATATCCCGGCAACTTTGATTTTGATACATTAAAGATGCAATTATCAGCTGAAAACTGGCAGGTGCAGCTTCCTGTGGAGCCGGCTGCGGCCAAACTGGAATACTATGCAGTACTCAAAAATGAGGATGATAAGGTTTTATACCAAAACATGCAGAATACTGCAGTCGTAAGGTTCAAAGGTGATGTTCCCAAATACATTTTGGTGCCGCACGTTATAGCCATGTTTTTGGCCATGCTATTTAGTACAGCAGCTGCATTAATGGCCATATTTAAAATAGGAAATTTCAGGCGTATTGCGTTTATTACCCTCGGATTACTGGTTCTTGGGGGACTTATTCTTGGACCCATTGTTCAGTATTATGCTTTTGGCGATGCCTGGACAGGCTGGCCTGTTGGGCAGGATTTAACTGATAATAAGTTGCTCATCACAGTGTTGGCATGGATTGGTGCTGTGCTGCTAAACTATAAAAAACCGCGGAAGTGGGCCGTTATTGTGGCTGCAATAGTATTGTTGGCCGTTTATAGTATTCCGCATTCAGCCCGGGGGTCAGAATATAATTACGATACCGGAGAGGTTCAAACGGGTTGATATTAGAAAAATTAAGCATAAAAAAACCGCCGGCTTTCCGGCGGTTTTTTTGTAGCATGTTTTATTTATTCAATAATTATCGGTTTGGTAATGACTTTTTCATCTGAAGCTATTCTGATGAAATATACACCTGCAGCACTATTTCCAAGATCAATTTCTGTCTTGTCTGTAAATTCATTACTGTATACTACCTGACCAACGCTGTTAAGTATTGCAATATCAAATTGTCCTTCTGAACTGATATTGATAACCCCACTTGATGGATTTGGGTAAATACTAAGTGAAGATTCATTTACATCATTAATGCCCACAGGCGTCATGTTCATTGTAATTGTCATATCTGCATTTGCAATATCAAATGAACCTGTGAAGTCATAATAATCGGTCAAAGTAGCTGTATAGCTATAAGTTCCATTTATAAGGGCAACGGTAGCAATACCGCTTGCATCGGTAGTAAGCATATACTCACTGTCAATGTCAATTTCAACGCCTTCAAGTGCTGTAGTACCGTCATACATAGCCTCGAAAGTAACTGTGTATTCAGTAGCCACCATTGTGATGGTTTCTGTCATAGACATTGCATCTACCATAATTGTTCCGCTAACGTCATCATAACCTAGCATTGAAACTGTATAGCTGTGCTCCCCGGCAGTCATCATCATTGATACCTCACCATTCACATCAGTCATATGGTCATTTCCTTCCATAGTAACCATGGCGCCTTCCATTGTGTTGCCATCTTCGTCCTGAACAACAAATGTTACTTCGCCCATTACCTCAAAATCAATGCTTATAACCGGACTTTCACCTGATTCATAAACGCTTTTTACACCGGCTGTGTATGTGCCCAGTGATAAATCAGTGAATTGATAAGTACTGTCAGTAATACCTGTAGCTACCGGAGTTGTCATGTCATCAAGGTAGACGCTGTAGCTTTGCAGTGCTTTGCCTTCATCTGCCTTTTTCGATGTAGCCAGGTAATCTAATATGGCCATCAGCAGGTCACCTCTAACTTGTTCATCGGTAACTGAAGCAAATGATCCTGGCCAGAATACTGTATTGCCATTCTGAATAGCAGCTAAGCCTTCAGGAGCGGTTGTGATTGTGAGCATGTCCACTGCGTTGTGGTCTGTAATTTGATCACAACTAAGGCCTTCTTTTGCAGTGGTATAAATATCATCGCAAGTAAATGAGAATCCTTCTGCTGCTGAACCTGCAGCACCTACATGGTCAAGTGATTCACCGCCACTTTGCCACCACATGTCTTGCGCTACAGAAACCACACCAAGGTAGTCATATGGGAACTGGCCGGCGCTGAATGTATACGTATCAGCCTGAGAGTACATATCCCAAATATAATCCTGTGATGAAAGGAATAATTTACCGCCACCGTCGAGGTAACTGGCTAAATTAGTCTCGTCTGTGCTGTTAACGGTTTGTCCGTTTTGCCAACCTTCACCAGTAAACCATATTATAGCATCATACTCCTGCATAGTAGCAAGGTCCGGTCCATCATAAGTTGTTGCATCGGCTTCGTAATAGGTGTAGTCAACCTCATTTGCATCTAACACAGGCTGTATATAACCCCAGTCATCTGTGAAATCAACGCCATTACTGGCATCGTGATCAACCACAAGCACTGAACCTGAAAAACTTCCGTTCCATGAGAAGTTGGCAACATTTCCATCCTGTTCAACATTTAATCCGTAAGGTTCTTCAATGATTTCAATCAATTCAATATCCTTTATAAGGCCGCCCTCTTCTATGGCGATTGAAGCCTCAGAATAAACCTCAAAGCCAGGTTTTTCTACAACAATATCATATATGCCTCTCCAAACAGAGTCAAATACCACACCCGATGCATCAGCAGTGAGTGTGTAAACATGTGTTGGATCTGCATCCTGATTGGTAAGTGTAACTATAGCTCCCGTTGCATCTTCAGAGGTGTTGGTAGTGATATTAACTGTGTAATCTACAGTCATATCTTTCGGTAGTACATTAGAAAGTGTAGGATCTGAATAAACACCATTGGTGTAGTTGGCCACTACTGCGTACTGATAGAGTCCGTAAGTTTGTGTTGCCCAGTCTGTATCAGTAAATGATGTATCTGTTACATTGGTTCCTATTTCAACCCAATCAACCATGTCCTGTCCTTCTAGTAATCTGTATACCGTATAGTCAATGAGTTCTTTGCTATTTGTAATTTCATTAAAGTCAGGACCTTCTGTAACTACCGGTTTATTGGTAATCATTTTTAGATCATGGGTTATTTCACCACTGTTATTATTTGCTATACCAGGAGCGTAATTGGTTTTACCCATATCATATCCATAAGCCCTAATCATAAATGGCTTTTCTAGTGATGGATCTCCAAGGCTTTCAACGGTACTAAAATCTCCTGTCGTATAGTCTGTACTATAATAATGAGTATTGTCTGTAAACGGATAATCATCATCAGGGTCGGTTGTTCCCAGGCCTGCAAAACCTGCATAGCTTATTGCAATCATAAAACCATTGGGAGCATCAATCGGATCTGCCAGTGTGTGTACAGTCCAGTCCATATCTGTATTAGGAACAGCCATAGCTGAATAAAGTACATTGTTGGTTGGTTCACCGCTTTCATCAAGGTCAAATATGAAAACATTAACGGTAGTGTGTGGGCCGCCTTCATCAGTAGTAAACCAGCTTACTTCGTGGAGTTGGGCGCTTACCCTGTGTACTGAACCCAGTACTGTATTATCAGTACCACTTGAATTACCTAGCTGACCGGTTTGTACGCCATTGTCGTAACGGAATTCGGCCGGGATCAGTGTGCCTGGTTCTAACCATGTAACCACTGCTTCATCTGATGGGTTTATAAAGGCATTGACCCCAATAGCCGGATATGGAATTTCTTCAAGCACTACATCAACACCAGTCAGGTCTCCGTCTACTACGGTAATTGTATCCTGATAGGTTGTATAACCCGGATATGAAACGGTCATAAGGTAGTCCCGTGTTCCACCATAAACATCAGTTATTGTAAATGCACCGCTTGCATCAGTAGAATCCAGATATGTATCATATCCGTCTAATGAAACAGCAGCACCCTCAATACCTGTACCCAAATCACTTGAGGTAATGGTTCCGCTTACTGAATAAGTAGAAATAGGGGTAATTGTGGCATCAGCTACAACAGTATCTTCTTCTAGAACTGTAACGTCAGATAGAACGTTTGTTTCATAGCCAAATTTACTGAATTCCACATCATATGTGTCGGGTATCAGGTATGGGAAAAGATATTCACCTGCCGCATCTGTAACAGTGGAAGAGTAGGATCCTACAATTTGTACATTCACTCCCTCAACCGGAGTACCTGAACTTGTAACTGTTCCTGTAAGACCACCCAGACCGGCTGTAGAAAAGAATAATGTTGTATTAGGTACCCAACTTATTACATCGCCATCAACTCCTGAAAGGTCATCTGAAAATTCAGTGTCGGAGTTGTATTCCATGGTGCAATTGGATTGAGGAATTTCAGTTCCATAAAACTCATCGCTTGAAGAGTGGTATTCGTCTTCATAAACCCTGTATGTGTAAATCACCAAATTTCCGCCACCGTAGATATACGGGGTTGACAGTGGAATAGGAATAATGTTCCTTCCTGCGGGGAAACTTACTGTGTCATCATAAACAAGAACCAATGATGCAGGGTCGATCCATCCTCCATCCATTGTAGTTTGGTCGGTTTCGCCAATCCAGATTTTTACTGGCCTTCCTTCTGAAAGGTTAGTTGAGAAATTATTTTCGTAAGCGATTGTTTCGAGTATACCACCGCTTATTCCCAACTGTTCTGGTGTGTAAATGGTTTGTGAAGCACTGTTTTTATAAAAGAAATCAAATGGAATTCTGCTGGGTGGGAAGGTTTCATCCATTCCTACCTGGGCAGTATAAACGTCACTTGACTGGATTATTAATTCCATGGTTTCTGTCTCATTATCAGACATGTTCATGTCGTCACCATAGTCTATAACACCTTTAACTACTATGGTATCTGGTGCTGCAGGTGTAAATGAGAGTGAAACGGTATCAATTACGTCAGGGTCTATATCAACTCCGCTAACTGAGCTTAATACTGTACCTCCGGCTGTATCAATTAAATTGAATGTATAATCTGCTCCCGGGACAATCTCTGTACCAATGTTTTCCAGAATGATGTCAAAGGTTTTTTCTTCGCCCACAGTAGCAAATGGTGATCCTAATAAATCCAGTGCACTCAGGTTATATGGATCTGGTTCAAATATATGTATGTTATCAATTCCTACGTACCATGCCCATGCATCAGCATCGTCATATACAAATTTTACCTGACAATTAGCGTTTATGTAGCTAGTTATGTCAATTGAAATGCTTTCAGCTTCAGCTGCAGTTCCATGATCTTCATCCCATGTTAATACATTTTGCCAATCGGTTCCGTCAAATACCTCAACAGCGAAATAATCACCTCCGTCTGTTGTAATGTCATTATACCGTGCATCAAATTCGAGTTTAATTCCGGCTGCGCTTGAACAGTCGAAAACAGGCGAAATTAACTCTCCTGATGTTGGATTACCGGATCCGTTTGCATCACTGTCAACCACTGCAAGCCCTGTAAATGGGAAATGGCTGTCAGTTTCTGCCCAATACCAACCTGGGAAAGTTCCTGAACCAGTATTGTTGATCGTCCAGGTTGCTGGTATTTCAGTATCAAAAGTTTCTGTTAAATAGTCAACTTTTGAGGGAATGTTTACATTGGATTTAAAGGGAACAAAAAAGTTTTTGTTTAAATCCTGTTTCTCTCCTTGTACCACCTCTTTTTTGTCGAGATGGTTCACAATTTTTCCGTATTGCTGTGCATCGACTGTAAAAGAAAATACACAGAATACCATTAATAATGATAAAAATCTGTTTCTCATAGTGAATAAATTTAATTAGTGATGGTTAGAATTAGCTGTTATTATTTAGATTCTGACTATTGACCCCGTTTAACTTAACATTTAGTTAATATTTTGATATTCACCATGGTCAAGGTAAATAAAAAAAACGCAAATGTCAATTTTTTTGCGTTTTTTTTGTTGTTAGCTAATGTTTTTTTGAAATATGAAATTATGATCTAAATCTAATAAATAACGGGTATGAAATGCTGTTTTAGTTTTTTCATATGCAGCAATGAAAAACTTTTATTTAAATTTATTCAAAATAATGGTGTGCAAATGTTTTTCTATTCTTTCTTTTGGGACTTTTTATTCACTTTTGTTTTAACAAGTTTATTTTCTTTAAAAACAGCTTCATAAACCACCTCTCCATCTGGTTTCATGTATTGGATGGTCCCATGTTTTTTGCCATTTTTAAAATTTTTAATACTCTCAACAGTTCCGTATTTGTAGCGTGTGGTCCATTGCCCGTCAGGCCTGCCATTTTCATAGTTTTCCTCTCTGATAATAAGTTCCGGGTTTCGCAGGTCATAATACAACCATTCGCCTTCTTTTTTACCATCAAGGTAGGTCCCCGATACAGTTAGTTTTCCATTTTCCTGCCAGCTTTTAAATGGTCCGTTCAAAGAACTGTCTTTGAATGTTTTTAATAGTTTCTTATTCCCATTTTCATACCAGTACATGGCTTTGCCTTCATTAATATTGTTACTGTAGTTTACCGCGTATGATTTTTGCCCGTTTTCGTACCAACCTTCCCATAATCCATGCATTTGTCCATTCAGAAATGTGCCTTTATGCTTCAGCTGTCCGTTTTGGTACCATGTTTTCCATACACCGTTTTCAGTTCCATCTGAGAAAATACCTTTTTTAAAGATGCTTCCATCTTCGTAATAGTATTGCCATAAGCTGTCTTTAACCCCCATGTCATAAAAGCCGGTTTTCCAGACAGCGCCGTTGCTGTACCACCATGTCCAGTTGCCATCCATGTGGCCTTTTTTATAATAACCTTCGTTTCCTTTTTGGCCATCAGTGCGGTAAAAAGTCCATTTGCCATGCTGCAGGGAGTCTTTAAAATGGCCTTTCATATCTACAGAGCCATCTTCAAAATACCATTCTGCATCTCCATCGGGTCTTCCGTTTTTAAACTGCATTTTACGCTGCAGGTCCCCATTTTTGTTATATTCCCTTAGCTCTCCATGGTATTTGTCATTTTTAAATTCGGCCATGCGCAGTAATTGGCCATCGGGTGTCCAAAAGGTCCATTTCCCCGCTCTCTGGCCATCTTCAAGTATTCCAATCATACGTTTCTGCCCATTTTTATACCATTCTACATTCTTACCCGATTGGTAGTTATGACGACTCATTTTCTCTCCTGTGCGAAACCATTGCATCCACTCACCTACCTGTTCGCCCAGTTTATACTGTCCTTCACTTTTTTTGTTGCCATTGCTGTACCAGGTTGTCCAATCGCCGTGTGGCAGGCTGTCTTTGTACATCCCCTTCTCGGCCGGCAGTTGTTCGTTGTAGTAAGTGATAAATTTTCCATTACCGTCTTCTACTATTTGTTCTCCTGATTTATTCCAGTAATTTACAAGGTAGGGTTCGCCCTCCTTAAAATATATTTCACTTTTTTTATGGCCATCTTTGTAATAGTTAATCCACAGGCTGTCTTTTTGATTGTTTTTATAGTAACCAACCTCTTCTTTTTTACCGTTGCTATACCACGCTTCATATTTTCCGGTACGTAGACCATTTTTAAAATAGCCGCGGTTTTCAATTTGCCCGTTATCGTAATAATAAATTACTTCTCCATGCACAACACCTTTTTTGAATTCGGTAACCTGAATAAGGTTACCTTTTTTATCAAAGTATTGCCATCTGCCATTTTCAAATCCGTTCTTCATGTTCCCTTTCATGGCTACATTGCCATTTTTCCACTTTTTTTCTACAGACCTGATTTGAGCATCTAATGAGTTGATATTAAAGAATATTGAAATAGCGAAAATAAAAATGAAGATTTTGTTCATGATAACAAGTTTAAAATTGTATGATGCGAATTTACCCAAAATGCCCATAAAGCCGAAAAAAAAATCTGTCATTTATGACGAAAAACATGATAAAAAGCATTCGAGATGTGGCAAAAACACTATACATTTGCAATCTAATTAAAAACAGCCACTTATGTCAAAAGCCAACGAAACAACAAAGTTGTCTGAACAGTTTCCGCCAATTTCCAAAGAGAAATGGATGGAAAAAATTGCTGCGGACCTAAAGGGTGCCGATTACAATAAAAAACTTGTATGGCACACTCAGGAAGGGTTCGATGTCGAACCATTTTACAGAGAAGAAGATTTAGAAGAATTGGCCTATTTGGATTGTAATCCCGGCGAATTCCCGTTTGTCAGGGGGAATAAAATTCAGAATAACGATTGGCTGATTCGTCAGGATATCGATGCTTCTGATGTCAGCAAGGCCAATAAAGAAGCACTTACAGTTCTTAATAAAGGTGTGGAATCACTGGGCTTTAAATTTGCAGAGGATCAAAATGTTTCGATGAAGGACATCGAGGTTTTGCTTCAGGATATTTGTATCGAAGCAATTGAGCTTAACTTTATTGCACCGCATGATGCCGTAAATATTGTCAGTTTACTTGTTAAATATGCACAAGAGCATAATAAGGACCTTAATGATATTCGTGCTTCAGTGAATTTTGATCCGATAGGTCATTTTGCTCTTTACGGGAAATTTTGTGCCGATGAGCAAAAGTTATTCGATGAGGCCAAATCGTTGATTGAAAAAACAAAAAATGCCCCGGCAATTAGGCCCATTACAGTACACAGTAATTACTTTAAAAATGCTGGTGTTACTATTGTGGAAGAACTGGGTATTGCATTGGCCATGGGAAGCGAATACCTTGCCAGAATTACTGATCAGGGCATAGATGCTGCTGAGCTCAATGCCAATATGCGGTTCCATTTTGGAGTGGGTACAAATTACTTTATGGAAATTGCAAAATTTAGGGCTGCTCGTTACATGTGGGCCCAGATTACTCAAAAGTATGGTATTGATAAAGCAGATTGTAAAATGCATATTCATGCACAAACCAGTACCTGGAGCATGTCTGTATACGATCCTTACGTAAATACTTTACGTTCTACTACAGAAGCTATGTCGGCCACGTTGGGTGGTGTGGAGTCGCTTACCGTTGATCCGTTTAATTTTTATGAAAAAGCCACGGTACAATCTGAGCGCATCGCCCGCAACCAGCAAATTATTCTGAAAGAAGAATCATATTTCAAAAATATAGTTGACCCGGCAGGTGGCTCTTACTATATTGAAACACTTACGCATAAATTAATTCAGGAAGCCTGGAAAATATTCCTGAATATAGAAAATGAAGGTGGTTTTGTTACTTCCTACAGAAAGGGAGACTTTCAAAAACGCTTGAGTGATACCGTGAAGACAAGGGCGAAACAAATCGCTTTACGCAAAGAGAAGTTCCTCGGTACAAATGAGTTTCCCAATTTTGAGGAAACCAAAGAAAATATGCCTGCCGAGCTTTTCGAAGCAAAAGATTATACTTCAGAAAATGCCGAAACACAAGGGTTGGTTATTTATCGCGGACCACAAGAGTTTGAACGCATGCGTTATCGTACAGATACATGGGCCAAAAATAATAAACGGCCCAGAGTATTCATGTTAACATACGGAAACCTTGCAATGCGGCTTGCGCGTTCACAGTTTTCTCAGAATTTCTTTGCCATGGGAGGATTTGAAACCATCGATAACCATGGATTTGAATCTGTAGAAGCAGGCGTTAAAGCTGCGCTGGATAAAGATGCCGATATTGTGGTGCTTTGTAGTTCAGATGATGAATATCCGAATATTGCGCCCGAAGCTGTAAAAATGCTCGATGGAAAGGCTGCCGTAGTGGTAGCAGGCTATCCAAAAGATAGCATTGAGCAACTCAAAGAGGCTGGTGTGAAACATTTCATTCACATCAAGTCAAATGTGTTGGAAACACTTGAGCATTTCCAAAAGCAGCTTGGACTATTGTAATTGCGGATTATAAAAACTGAAATCAGAAAATTATGAGACCTAAATTTAACGATATAGACCTGACAAAAAAGACGTCAGAGAACCCAACCGGGAAAACCTGGGAAAAAGCCCATAATATTAAAGCAAACTGGGATACACCAGAAAAAATTCCTGTTAAAGGTGCCTATAGCAAAGATGACCTTAAAGGAATGGAGCACCTTAATTATGCGGCAGGATTGGCTCCCTACTTAAGAGGACCTTATTCGGCTATGTACGCCATGCGTCCCTGGACTATCCGGCAATATGCAGGTTTTTCCACAGCAGAAGAATCAAATGCTTTTTACCGGAGAAATCTGGCTGCCGGACAAAAAGGGTTGTCGATTGCCTTTGACCTGGCCACTCACCGTGGATACGACTCTGATCATGAGCGTGTGGTCGGTGATGTGGGAAAAGCAGGTGTGGCTGTGGATTCAATTGCCGACATGAAAATTTTGTTCGATGGCATTCCATTGGATAAAATGTCTGTTTCAATGACAATGAATGGCGCTGTGCTGCCCGTTATGGCATTTTATATTGTAGCCGGACTGGAGCAGGGCGCAAGCCTCGAACAACTTTCAGGTACCATTCAGAATGATATCCTGAAAGAGTTTATGGTGCGTAATACCTATATTTATCCACCGGAATTCAGTATGCGTATTATCGCTGATATTTTTGAGTTTACCTCGAAGAATATGCCCAAGTTTAATTCAATCTCCATTTCCGGATACCATATGCAGGAGGCTGGCGCCACTGCTGATATTGAAATGGCTTACACTTTGGCAGATGGACTTGATTATATTCGTACTGGAATCAACGCCGGAATGGAAGTAGATAAGTTTGCACCGCGTTTGTCGTTCTTCTGGGCTATTGGTATGAACCATTTCATGGAGATTGCAAAAATGCGCGCAGCACGTATGATTTGGGCTCAGTTGGTAAAGCAGTTCGATCCGAAAAACCCCAAATCAATGGCATTACGTACCCACTCGCAAACTTCCGGATACAGCTTGCAGGAGCAGGATCCGTTTAATAATATTGCACGTACCGCTGTAGAAGCTATGGGCGCTACATTGGGTCACACCCAATCGCTGCACACCAATGCGTTGGATGAGGCCATTGCACTTCCTACTGATTTTAGTGCGCGTATTGCTCGTAACACGCAGCTTTATTTGCAAAATGAAACTCAAATTACCCGCGCTGTAGACCCATGGGCCGGTTCTTATTATGTAGAATCACTCACACGTGATTTGTATAACCGTGCATGGGAGCACATAAATGAGATTGAAGGTATGGGTGGAATGTCTAAAGCCATCGAAACCGGTGTGCCTAAAATGCGTATTGAAGAAGCTGCTGCCCGTAAGCAGGCACGAATCGACAGCGGTCGTGAAACCATTGTAGGTACCAATAAATACCGTCTCGATAAAGAAGACCCAATTGAGATACTTGAGGTGGATAATACAGCCGTGCGTAAATCGCAGATTGAGCGATTGGAAAAACTACGTGCCGAGCGCAATAATGAAGAAGTAGAAAAAGCGCTCAATGCACTTACCAAATGTGTTGAAACCGGAGAAGGTAACCTGCTGGAGCTCTCTGTTGAGGCCGCTAAGAAGCGCGCCACATTAGGCGAGATATCGCAGGCATGCGAAAAAGTTGTAGGACGTTATAAAGCAGTAATCAGATCTATTTCAGGCGTGTATTCATCAGAATCTAAAAATAGCAGTGACTTTGCCAAAGCCAAAGAGCTGTGTAGTAAATTTGCAGAACAGGAAGGCCGTCAGCCTCGTATTATGATTGCGAAAATGGGGCAGGATGGCCACGATCGTGGTGCTAAAGTTGTAGCCACCGGATATGCTGATATTGGCTTTGATGTCGATATTGGCCCACTTTTTCAGACTCCGGCAGAAGCTGTTCGTGATGCCATTGAAAACGATGTGCATATTTTAGGAGTATCATCACTGGCAGCTGGTCATAAGACCCTTATTCCTTCAGTAATGGAAGAGCTAAAGAAAAATGGACGTGAGGACATTATGGTTATTGCAGGTGGAGTAATCCCGCACCAGGATTATGACTTCCTCTATAATGCCGGCGTAGCAGCAATTTTCGGCCCCGGAACATCTGTTCCAAAAGCTGCTGCAGAAATGCTGAAAATTTTGCTCGAAGAAGAGTAAATAAGTCTTTATAAACACCATAAAGCCGTTTCCGATGGGGAGCGGCTTTTTTTATGTGATCTAAATATTTGAATTATTCAAATGGTATGAGCTATATATTTTGCACCAGGATTATTGTATAATTTGTGGTTTTTAGTAACTTAAACAATCAATACGGAGTTTTTACCGTTAAATAATTAAAAAGAAATACCATGGATCGCAAGCAAATAAGTTCAGGCAGCACATTTGAAAAGCAAGTCGGATATTCCAGGGCTATTGTAGATGGTAACTGGGCCTTTCTTGCCGGTACAACCGGCTATAGCTACGAAACAATGACTATACAAGACGATATTGTGGAGCAAACAGAGCAATGTCTCAAAAACATCGAATCGACCCTTAAACAGGCCGAATTTAGTTTAAGAGATATTGTTCGGGTTACTTACATTCTGCCCGATAAAACTGAATTTGAAAAATGCTGGCCAGTGCTGCGTAAATATTTTGGAGATATCAAGCCTGCCGCCACTATGATCTCTGCCGGGCTGGCCACCGATGAGATGAAAATTGAAATAGAGGTTACCGCTTTGAAACAGTCGGAGTGGTTTTAGTATTTTTCTATAATATTCAAAATTTTAAAATAGTTAGATCGTATTTAGTTTCGTAATCAATTAAGCAGATCTTTGTTCTCTTTCTTTTTATGCGCTTTTATACTTCTTTAAAAAGTGTAATTATTTCCCGGTAATGTTTATACTTATCTTTTACTGTTTGTAGCATCTTGCTATGAACAAATATTGATTACCGAGTCGTAACTTGATTTCCAATTATTGTCAGTTTCAAGCTGGTTTTTAATGCTTTTTTGAAAAAGAGAAGTGTTATAATTGAACTCTACTTTCACTTAAAAAAAATCACAAAAAGGTTAAGATTTCATTCCTCTGTATGCTAATAATAGTGAAAAGAATATAAAAATCTAAATATCACAATAGTTAGAATGGTGATATAATAGTATGCAAATGTGAATGATATGACATATATTTATTCGCATAATTCAACTAAATGCTGCATTATGAATGAAAACAATCAATTTCACATTAGTTTTTTCAGGCCAACAACCGAACGAGCCCGGAAAAACAGGAACAAAGTCGTTTGGCTATTGGCAATTTGGGCCATAGGTGTGTTTGGCTTTCAATTTTTATTGAGAGCATTAGAAGAACCAACACCTGAGCCTGTGCTTACAGAATTTAATGAGGTTTGGGACAACGTAAAGTCTGATAATGCAAATAAACATGAGCTTCAAACATTTGCGAAAAGTGCTTTACAGGTTACTGGTAAAGTTTTTATAAAACCAGAACACCGGAATGCCCTGGATAATGGCATTACATGGGCCACAATGAAATTAGCCGATTCAGCTCAAAAAATTGCAATTAGTCAGGCTCTTATAGATTTTGAAAAAGCAGCCAAAGATTTGGAGGTCTTGAGCGATGAGAATTATCAAACTGCAAGGAATAATCTTGCTGCGTTGGCTAGAGTGCCTTTAGGATTAAAATCGAATGAACTATTAACTAATTTTTTACCCCTCGAATTGGACTCTAAAATGGCAGGTAGTTTTACAGATGAAAATAAAAAAATTGTAGCAAAGGCTATGCCTCTGTACACTATACATAATCAATCTGTACTTACAGATACAAAATTTCTTGGTTTCCCTTTTCATTACTTCTACACCTCGGTATTTCTACTTATTTTGTTTATTGTTATTTGTTGGTTTTATAGTTTTACAACTGATAAGATCAATAAAAAACTTAAAATTTCAGAATAGTTACCTCTCAAAAAGAATATTATGAAGAAAATCATTATCCCATTAATATTATTGACACTACCTACGATGGCTCAAGCTGCTGTAGGTGCTGCACAACTTGAAGGAGGTTTTAAAATTGGACCTTCGGTTATACTTATTGCTATACTTTGCCTATTTGTCCTTATTGGAATATTCTTTCGTGCAAAAGATACAAATGATTTTTATGCTGCCGGAAGAAGTATTTCTAAAGTGGGTTCCGGTATGGCCATTGCTTCAAACTGGATGAGTGCTGCTTCATTTCTAGGAATGGCTGCACTTATGTATGGATCAGGGTATCATGGATTGGCCTATGTGGTAGGATGGACAGGTGGCTATGTACTCCTGTTGGTGCTAATGGCAGGTCAGATCCGTAAATACGGAAAATATACGGCTGCAGACTTTATTGGTGATCGCTATTACTCCCAAACCCTCCGGGCAGCAGGTGCTATAATTGCGATCCTAATTTCCATTTCTTATTGTGTAGGACAATTCGTAGGAATTGGTCTTATGTTTAAATGGATTATGGGACTCGATTATCAATGGGCTGTGGTTATTGGTGGCTCGGTGGTGTTGGCTTATACATTAATTTCCGGAATGCTTGGCGTAACCAAAAATATGCAAATACAGTACGTTATCATCATCATTTCGTTTTTGATTCCGTTGTTCATTCTTACATTTAAATTTGATTATTTCTGGGTGGTCCCTCAAATAGGTTATGGTGCAGTTGTTACCGACATTGTCCAGGGAGTGCCAGTAAATGATATTGCCGGAATGATGAATTCTATGGGGCACGATTATGCTATTGTGCCGTCACCAGAGTATGCAATGCCATGGGATTCGGCTACAGGGAAGACTTTTTTCCAGTGGATGGCCATTGCTTTTTCCTTGATGATTGGTACAGCCGGTCTTCCGCACGTGTTGCAACGGTTTTACGTTGTGCCCAAAGCCAGTGATGCCCGTTGGTCTGTTGTGTGGGGTTTGTTCTTTATTTGTTTGCTCTATTGGAGTGCTCCTGTATATTCGGCGTTAGGGAAAATTCTCTCTGCACATCCGGAGGTTGGCAAGCTGGCAAAAGATGCTATTGTGGTCTATACGGCTCAATTGGGTGAAGTGCATCCACTGATTGTAGGATTGCTGGCAGCCGGTGGAGTATCTGCAGCATTTTCTACGGTTTCCGGGCTTTTGGTTGCCGGTGCATCGGCATTTAGTCACGATCTTTATGTGAGGGTAATCAATCCGAAGGCCTCTCCACGTTTGCAGCTCACAATGGCTAGAGGTGGCACGATCCTGATGGCAATAATTGTCGTTCTTATTGCTATTCTTGAGTTGGGGTTAATCGGTGAGCTTGTGGCCGTTGCATTTTCTCTTGCTGGTTGTACCATTTTCCCACTATTCCTATTGGGTATTTGGTGGAGTGGATCGAACCGTGAGGGTGCAATTGCTGGGTTAATTGTAGGTGGACTCGTTTCTCTAATCGCAATCACTTATTTTATAGCAGGTAAACAAGGAGTGGAATTGCCTTTCGATGGTTTTATCAGTTATTACCTGCAAGCATGGTATTTTGCATGGATCGGTGCGCCATTATCAATTTTAGCCAATATTATTGTTTCAAAAATAACAGCTAAGACACCATTGGAAATTCGTAAATTTTTGGTTGAAAAAGTACATAGTTAATTTTATATGATAAAACTTACTAAAAGAGCACTCATTTTGATGATGAGTGCTCTTGTTCTAATCGGTTTCGGTGTAGCATGGCTCTATTATGACTTGCAAAATAAAAAAGTAGATCCCCGGGTTATTGAAGCCCGTAAGCTTTATAAAAAATACGATCAGTATGCTGAAGAAAATGATTATAAAGCGGTGTTAAATCTGCTTGATTCTGTTGAGGACGTATACAAAAGATATCCACATTATCGCAATTCCTATGAAACAGCCGTTTTAGAAAATAACCGCGCAGCGGTATGGTTAACTATGGCTATTCAAACAGACAGCCAACCTATAAGTTTGGATGGTATAAACTTATTGTCAAAAGATTCTTTGTTGCAAATAGCCAGGGAGCAAGCGAAAAAGGCGATTTCAAGATATGAAAGATGGCTGGATGAATTCGGAGAAATGGATCAGGGTGCCATTAAAATCCATATTAAAACATCCTTTTTTAATGGTTTGAAAGAAAATAAAGAAGAAAAGCGCAGAGATTATTTGAATAATCGGGTTGATGAAATTC
>Ga0209938_1000888_pt1 | contig 16047 bp, 14 predicted proteins | sample SalPonR2_C_D1_MG_FD_185708 | JGI IMG/M metagenome (GOLD analysis project Ga0209938, IMG submission 185708) | Salt pond soil microbial communities from South San Francisco under conditions of wetland restoration - Salt Pond MetaG R2_C_D1_MG... ... | reverse complement strand
GCCCGCCCTGGTACCGCACGTGGTGGGCCCGCTTGTTGGGGGTAGTGCTGTTCCTGGCGGTAGTTTATGCCATATACCGCTTCCGGGTACAGCAAATCGCCCGCCGCGAGGCTTTCAAGCGGCAGGAGGCTGAGTTTCGCCAAAAAGAGGCCGAATACAAACAGCTGGTGGCCGAAACCGAGACCGCCGTCTTGCGCCTGCAGATGAACCCGCATTTCATCTTCAACTCTATGAATTCGATCAATGCCTATATTCTGCATAAGGATATCGATCAGGCCAATCACTACCTCAACCGCTTTGCCAGCCTGATGCGCATGATCCTGGAGCTGTCCGAGTACCCCTTTACCAGCCTCGACGAAGAAGTAGAGCTGTTAGAGCTCTACCTGCAGGCCGAAGCAATGCGCCTGCGCAAAGAGCTGCATTATACCTTCGAGGTCGATTCACAACTCGACCCCGAAGATACCCTCATACCCACCATGCTTTTGCAGCCCTTTGTCGAGAATGCCATCTGGCACGGTATTTCGCCCAAACGGGAGGGCGGCCATATTGATATTGGCTTTCGCCAAAACGAAGCACAACTCATCTGTACGGTGCAAGACAACGGGGTGGGGCGGTCGGCTTCCGCCAAAACATCACCCGCACACCAATCGAAAGCCCTGGGCATTACTCAAAAACGACTCCACATGCTCGCCCAACAGGAACAGGCCGATGCCTACCTCTATATCGATGACCTCCATCATTCCGATGGCACCCCGGCCGGCACCCGCGTGACCGTCACCTTGCCCCTGATTTCCTGACCTGGGAATGTGATTAATCCAAGAGGCAGAATTGGACCATGATCCTCCGGATCGCGGAACCGACAAAATCCTCCAATCTTGTAAGACGGGATAAATCTTAGACGCGATTTATCGCGTCTCTGCCATCCCCGCCTTCCGAACTCCGCCTTTCGAATTGCGCCTTCCCATTCTGTTAGACGCGGCAGTGCCACGTCTCTACTGTTTTCACGATCCGGAGGATCACGGTCCATTCCGAACTCCGCCTTTCGAATTGCGCCTTCCCATTCTGTTAGACGCGGCAGTGCCACGTCTCTACTGTTTTCGCGATCCGGAGGATCACGGTCCATTCCGAACTCCGCTTTCCCAATTCCCAATTCCGAACTCCGAATTCCGAACTCCGCCTTCCCAACCCCCGTCGTTCGTTCACCCAAATCGGTCGTTCATCAAGAAATACGACATGGAGCGTAGAGTCAGCCTATTATGCAACTGTATTTCCAATGAAAAATCAGTTGATCATGGAACATTCGTCTTCTTTTCCTACTCCTAATCGTTGGCAGCGTACGCTACGACAAATGGGCATTACTGATCCGGGTAACCCCACTGAAAAGGCCTTTGTACGACGTACGCTAAAGTTGGCTGCCCGCGACCGGGCTTTCATGGAGCAATACCGAGCAAACTTTGAACAACTCACGACCCGCGAGCGCGAGATCCTGTCCCTTGTCGCCAGCGGTGCCGGGAATCCGGATATCGCCCGGCAGCTATATATCTCACGACGTACTGTCGAGCAGCACCGCAAGAATATCAACCGCAAGTTGCAGACTAATCAGTTGCACGTACTGATCCAATATGCGCGTACATTTGGACTGTTGTAGAACTTTAATGTAGTACTCCAGGAGTGTTGGAGCATAATATAAACAGCATCCGCTAATGCTTCCAATAGTATTTTTTCCGTAGTAAACCGGGGCTTTTTCTGTTTTTTCTCTGTATGCTTATCTTTCTTGCCGACCTCGGGCGCTTTTTCCTTTACTCAGTTTCACTTTCTCTCAGGATTACCTATCTTTTAGAATCCTTTTGTATCTATACCGCTCACAAAGTAGTTTGGGCTTTGCCCAACTGCTTCTAGCGAGTATATTTATTTTTCACAAGTAAAATACTGCTTATGCGGGTCCTACTGTCAGGTTTTTTATGCTGTTTACTGCCACTTTTGGGGATTGCTCAAAGTGGCCTGAATCAGGCCTACTTTTCCGTTATTTACGGAGCAGACAAAGGCGATTCTTTCGATGGTCGTCTATTGCTGATGCTATCAACTGATCCTGCCGCGGAGCCGCGCTTTCAGGTATCCGATGGCCCGGGTACACAGCTGGTATTCGGTATCGACGTTGAAGACTGGAAGCCCGGCGAGCAAATACATTTTACCGACGCAGAGTTCGGCTATCCCATCCAAAGTATGAGCGAGGTGCCCGCCGGAGACTATTATGTACAAGCGCTGCTCCACGTCTATGAAACCTTTGAGCGTAACGATGGTCATACCGTCAAGCTGCCCATGGATAACGGAGAAGGGCAAAAATGGAACCGCTCGCCCGGTAATCTGCTGAGCAATCCTATTAAGATTACCTTCGATCCGCAAGCGAAAGCCTCTAACGTACTTAGTCTAAATGAGGTAATTCCGCCTATCGAAGAGCCGGAAGACTCCAGGTACATTAAGCACATCAAAATTCGCTCTGAGCTCCTTTCTGATTTTTGGGGACGCGACATGTATCTGGGGGCCCATGTGCTTTTGCCGGAAGGCTGGGATGAAAATACGGATGTGAAATATCCCCTGGCGATTATGCACGGCCACTTCCCATACGACTTTGGTGGCTGGCGTACCACCCCGCCCGATGAGAGTGAGCCCTGCGAGTACAGTGCCCGCTTCGATGTCGATTGCTATAACCGCGTGGTCCAACAAGAAGCCTACAATTTTTATAAAACCTGGACCGGCCCTGATTTTCCCCGGGTGATTGCCATCAAAATACAGCATGCTAATCCGTATTATGACGATTCTTATGCCGTCAACTCCGAAAACCTAGGTCCCTACGGCGATGCCATTACCTACGAACTGATCCCGTATATTGAAGAGCAGTTTCGGGGCATCGGCGAAGGCTGGGCGCGCTTTACTTATGGAGGTTCTACCGGGGGCTGGGAAGCTCTGGCGGTACAGGTGAAATACCCTAAAGAATACGGAGGATGCTACGCCGCCTGTCCCGACCCCATCGATTTTCGGGCCTACTGCCTGGTGAACCTATACGAAGATAAAAATGCCTATTACCTGGATAGTAAATTCAAAACGACAGAGCGACCGGGCCACCGCGACTACCTTGGCAACGTCAGTGCTACCTTGCGGGATATGAACCTGCGGGAGCTGGCGCTGGGAACCCGTGGTCGTTCGGGACAGCAATGGGATATTTGGGAAGCGGTCTATTCCCCCGTCGATGATGATGGATACCCGAAGCGAATCTGGGATAAAAAAACCGGAGAGATCAACCCGGACGTAGCTGAATATTGGCGGGAAAATTATGACCTGGCTTACATCCTTCAGCGCGATTGGGATAAGATTGGTAAGGATTTACAAGGGAAAATTCATATTTATTGTGGGGATATGGATAACTACTACCTCAATAATGCGGTTTACTTAATGGAAGATTTCCTGCAGGAGACTTCTGCACCTTATTATGACGGGGAAGTGGACTACGGTGACCGGGCCGAACATTGCTGGAACGGTGATCCCAATCAGCCCAATTATATTTCGCGGCTGCGCTATCACCGCATGTTTATCCCCAAGTGGGCCGAGGAGATCAAATCACGAGCTCCCCGGGGTGCCGACCTGACCTCCTGGCGCTATTGAGTTATGTAAACATCAGAAAGTAATTATGGACAAAAAACCGACACTTTTCGATAATCACGGTCGCCGCATAAACTACGTGCGACTCGCCGTAACTGATCGCTGCAACCTGCGCTGCTTCTATTGCATGCCGGAGGAAGGCATCAACTACGTAGCTCGCAATGAGCTGCTCTCCTACGAAGAGATGGAGCGTCTGCTGCGTCTGCTCTTCAATATGGGGATTACTAAATTGCGTATTACCGGAGGTGAGCCCTTCGTACGACGAAATATGATAGATTTTCTGCGGACGATCAGTAAGATTGGTTTTGAACAAATCAACATCACCACTAACGGAACCCTGACGGCAGATCTGGTACCCGAACTTAAAGAGATTGGCATCCACTCGGTTAACCTCAGCCTCGACTCCCTCGATCCCGATCGGTTCTACGCCATCACCCGGCGCGATGTTTTTCCTAAAGTTATGGAGACGTTCCATGCCCTGATTGAACATGGCATAAAGACCAAGATCAACGCCGTGGTAATGGATGGGAAAAATATTGATGACCTGGTACCGATGGCGAAACTGGCGGAAACCCACCCCGTCGATGTCCGGTTTATCGAAGAAATGCCCTTCAATGGTGAAGGTAGCCACTATCCGGTACTGGAATGGAACCACCGCAAAATTATCGAACACCTACGCGCTGCCTTTCCCGATTTGGAGAAAATTCCGGATCCGCCTAATTCAACATCTATGAATTATCGCGTACCGGGTTTTCAGGGTACAATGGGTATTATTGCCGCGTACAGCCGTACCTTTTGCGGTACCTGTAATCGCATCCGCATTACGCCCAATGGGATGCTAAAAACGTGCCTGTACGATAACGGTGTCTTTAACGTGCGGGATCTGATGCGGGCCGGTGCTACGCAGGAGCAAATTCAGGATACCTTCCTGGAGGCCCTTGGGAATCGAGCCAAAGACGGCTGGGAAGCCGAGCGCAACCGATCCTTCGGCATGCCGGTCACCGAATCCATGTCGACTATTGGCGGCTAATCCACGGCGTTAACCGTGGGCACACACGAACCACTCCACAGCTTCAGTTGTGGGCACATACAGAAGAACCATGGACCAACCGACAGATAAGAAACAAGAAGCTAAAACAATCGCCCAGCCCCCCGAAACGTTCACCGGGATTAAGGTGACGGAGCCGAAGAAAAACTCCGCTGGTCTGCCGGCTTTGTCTTCGGCGATTGGCCACGCCACCAGCTACATGAAACCAGTGGAGGCCATACGCACCATGTTTAAGCTCAATCAAAAGGGTGGTATCGACTGCCCGGGATGTGCCTGGCCCGACCCGGAAGATGAGCGCTCCCGCCTGGGAGAATACTGTGAAAATGGCGTCAAAGCCATTGCCGAAGAAGCGGCGCGCAAAACCATCGGTCGCGATTTTTTTGCGCGGCATTCCGTAGCCGAGTTGGGGCAGATGTCCGATTTTGAGCTGGGGAAGCAGGGGCGCCTGTCGGAACCGATGTTTTTGCCGAAAGGCGCCACCCACTATCAGCCCATCACCTGGGACGAGGCTTTCGCTAAAATAGGTGGGCACCTCAACCTCCTTAGCACTCCGGACGAGGCGGTCTTCTACACTTCCGGTCGCACTAGTAATGAAGCCGCATTCCTCTATCAGCTGTTTGTGCGGGAATTTGGGACCAATAACCTGCCCGATTGCTCTAATATGTGCCACGAGTCGTCGGGAGTGGGATTGTCGCGTACGGTGGGTATTGGTAAAGGTTCGGTGACCTTACCTGACCTCTACGAAGCCGAAGTCGTCATGATCATGGGGCAAAACCCCGGTACTAACCACCCACGCATGCTGGCGGCCCTGGAAAAGTGTAAAGAGAACGGAGGTAAAATTATTACCGTCAATCCGCTCCCCGAAGCCGGACTCATGAAGTTCACCAACCCGCAGCGTCCGGGGAAAATGCTGACGGGCGGTACAAGTATTACTGATCTATTCCTGCCGGTGCGCATCAATGGCGATATTCCATTACTCAAGGCGATCATGCTACAGTTGTGTTACCAGGAAATGAAAGCTCCGGGTACCGTCTTCGATTTTGATTTCATCAGCGAGAAAACGGAAGGATACGAAGCGCTAATTAACGACCTGAAGCAGTACGACTTCAATGAGCTGGTCGAGCAATCAGGAGTATCGCGCGACCGTGTTTTGGCAGCAGCTGAGATGCTGCGCCGCAAAGAAAAAATCATTATCTGCTGGGCCATGGGGCTTACCCAACACGAAAATGGCGTGGCCAATATTCAGGAAGTCGTCAATCTGCTGCTACTAAAAGGAGCTATTGGTAAAGATGGCGCCGGCACCTGCCCGGTGCGCGGCCACAGTAACGTGCAGGGCGACCGTACTATGGGCATCTGGGAGGCGCCCCAAGAAGCCTTTTTGGATCGACTACAAGCAGTATTTGGCTTCGCCCCACCCCGCAAACATGGGTACGCGGTAGTCGATGCCATCAACGCTATGTATAATGGTAAAGCAAAGGTATTTTTTGCTATGGGTGGTAATTTTTTGTCGGCAACTCCCGACACGGAATACACGGCCCGGGCACTTCGCAATTGCCTCCTGACGGTGCAGGTATCGACCAAGCTCAACCGTAGCCACCTGGTGCACGGAGAAGAAGCCTTGATTTTACCCTGCCTCGGACGTACAAATGTCGATGAACAAACATCCGGGAAACAGTTTGTTAGCGTCGAAAATTCTATGGGGGTAGTGCATTCTTCGGAGGGAGTGTTACCTCCTCCATCCGAACATTTGCGCAGTGAACCGGCAATTGTTGCTGGTTTGGCGCAAGCCACCCTGGGCAACCGCTCTAAAGTGGACTGGGCACACATGGTTAGTGATTATGACCACATTCGCGATGCCATCGAAAAAGTAATTCCCGGGTTTGAAGATTACAACCGTCGCGTGCGGGAGCCGGGCGGGTTTTACCTGCCCAACGGAGCCCGCAAGCAGGAGTTTAATACCCCTTCCGGGAAAGCCCAGTTTACCGTAAATGGGATGCCCGCATCAGCTGTTCCCCCAGGGGAATTCATGATGATGACTATCCGCAGCCACGATCAGTATAACACCACTATCTATGGACTGGACGATCGCTACCGGGGTATTCACAATGAGCGGCGCGTAGTACTGATGAACCGGGAAGATATGGCGGAGCTTTCGCTAAAACAGGAAGATGTGGTTAACCTGGTGGGCCACCATAATGGAAAGACTCGGGTTGCCCGGCGGTTTCTGGTGGTGCCCTACGATATCCCCCGACGCTGTGTGGCCACCTATTTTCCGGAAGCCAATGTGTTGGTACCCATTGATTCTATCGCTAAATACAGTAAAACCCCCGCCTCCAAGCGGGTACTAATCCGTATTGAAAAGCAAGAACTACATGATTGATATTGAACAGTCGACAGATATTGTACTCCGTCATAAGCGCGATTTTGGCACGGAAGAAGTGCCGCTGGCACAGGCTGCCGGCCGTGTCCTGGCAGAAATCATCCTTGCCGATCGCGATTTTCCGCCCTTCGACCGGGTAACGATGGATGGTATTGGTATTGATTTTTCGGCTTTCGCCCAAAAAGGGGTGCGTACGTTTCCCATTCAGGATACACAGGCTGCCGGCACCCCACAAATGACCCTGCACAACCCGGAGCATTGTTTGGAAGTAATGACCGGAGCTGTCTTGCCGGAAGGCATGGATACGGTTATTCGCTACGAAGATCTTGAGATTAAAGACGGAAAGGCAACGGTTACCATAGATTCGGTTAAAGCAAAGCAGAATGTCCACCGGCAGGGCGAAGATCGCCGGCAGGGCGATGTGATCATTGAGCCGGGAGTGGTCATTTCCGCTGCGGAATTAGGCGTTGCGGCTACAGTCGGTAAGTCGTCATTACGGGTTAAAACAATGCCGCGGGCCGTCATCATCTCCACGGGTGATGAACTGGTGGAGGTCGACGAAACACCGGAGCCGCATCAGATTCGATCGTCGAATGCGTATACCATTCGCAGCAGCCTGAATAAGTGGGGTATGCCGGCCGCTTTGTTGCATTTGGTCGATGACCCGGATCACATTAAAAAAGAACTGGAGCGCTGCTTGCAGGAGTACGACGTAATCCTCATGAGTGGCGGGGTGTCGAAGGGTAAGTTTGACTATGTCCCCGATGCTTTGGCTGCGTTGGGGGTAGAGAAGTTGTTCCACCGTGTCAGGCAGCGGCCCGGTAAACCTTTCTGGTTTGGTCATTGGAAAGAGGCGTGTACTATCTTTGCCCTGCCCGGCAATCCGGTGTCGAGCTTTATGTGTACCAATCGTTATGTAGGTCCCTGGCTACGGGCCAGTTTGGGCCTGGAGCCGTTAGATTATGATTACGCGGTGTTGGACAAAGATTTCTACTTCCGCCCTGACCTGACGTACTTTCTGCAGGTAAAAGTGGAGTATGCCCGCGACGGGGTGCGCCGTGCCACTCCGGTGGAAGGCCACGGTTCGGGTGATCTGGCTAACCTGGTCGATGCCGACGGCTTTTTGGAATTGCCTCGCGGCCGTGATCAATTCAACGCCGGCGAATTATTCCCCCTAATTATGTACCGGTAATAAAACAACACAACATGGATAAAAAATTTACCCATCTCGATGCCGACGATAAACCCTCTATGGTCGATGTCGGTAAAAAGAAGGTAACCCAACGCCTGGCCCGGGCACAATCTATAGTGGTGTTGGGCGACGAAATTATGGATCACCTGGAAGGCGGTGATATTCAGACGAAGAAAGGTCCGGTTTTCCAGACGGCGATCATTGCCGGTGTGATGGCCGCTAAAAAGACGGGGGAATTGATCCCCCTCTGCCATCCGTTAGGACTCGATAACTGTCAGGTCGACATCCGGGTAAACGATCAGCGTGAAGTCGTAGTCGAGTGCACGGCCTCCCTAAGTGGAAAAACCGGGGTAGAAATGGAAGCCCTTACCGGCGCCACGCTGGCTGCGCTCACGATTTACGACATGTGCAAAGCATTTTCTCACGATATTACGATCAAAGAAACCCGCCTCATGGAAAAGCGTGGCGGCAAACGCGATTTTAGGCGCGACTGATTGGTCGCGCCCCTAGAGACGCAAGATTTTGCGTCTCAACAAGATTTTGCGTCTCAACAAGATTTTGCGTCTCAACAAGATTTTGCGTCTCAACAAGATTTTGCGTCTCAACAAGATTTTGCGTCTCAACAAGATTTTTGACCCCAGAAATATTACGTCCCTAAAAAAGAACATTAGCATGAAACATCAAAAGCACGCCAATATTCCCCGCCCCCAGCTCGGCAACTTTGGACGCCAGGAGTGGGCCATTTTAGGTACCCCTTGTGGGAAAATCAAAGATCTCGCTTTTGCCATCACGAAGATACTGAGTGCCGACTACAAAGTGGCCTACGTCGATGCCGACCACGCCAGTGCGGATGAGGCTGCGGGCCGGTTGAGTGGTGCCATGGGAGAGGGGGCTACCCTGGAATATACCGATATGATTACCCATCACCGCTTTGACCGCAAAGCGGAGCTAAATAAACATCAGTATCGCACACTTTTCAATGAGCAGGACCTGATATTGATTAACGGCAATCACTTCCAGGCTAATCGCCAAATTATTGTCATTGACCCAAAGAAGGAGAAATCGCTGCACAAACGACTAGATCAGCTTACCGATGTGGGGTTGATGCTTTATGCGGAAGGTATAAGCGAACCTTTTGATTTCATTAAAGACGCCCTGCCCGGGTGGAAAAACCTGCCCCAATGGACACTAAGCGATACGGAACGTACCGCCACCTTCATTCGCGAGAAGAGGGTGGTGCCCCCCTTGTATGGGCTCGTGTTGGCCGGTGGTAAGTCCCAACGCATGGGGCGTGACAAGGGGCTCATTGCATACCACGGTAAACCTCAGCGTGAGTATATGGCTGATTTATTGGAGGATTTATGCGAAGAAACCTTTATTTCCTGCCGGGCCGATCAGGTAGATGATATCCCTTACGGCTACCGCCCGCTGGCCGATACCTTTACTGGTCTGGGGCCCTTCGGCGCCATTGCTTCGGCTCTGCAGACCCATCCCGATGCTGCCTGGCTGGTCGTAGCTTGTGACTTACCGTTACTTGATCGGGCAACGCTACAACAACTTGTGGACGCCCGCAACCCGTCGGAAGTAGCCACGGCCTTCAACAGTCCGGTCAATGAATTTCCGGAACCGTTGATTGCGATTTGGGAGCCGCGTGCCTATTCGGTATTGCTACAATTCCTGGCACAGGGATATTCCTGCCCCCGTAAAGCCCTGATCAACTCACCGGTTGAGCTGCTCGACGCTGCCCAGAAAGATGCTCTAATGAACGTAAATCACCCAGAAGAAATGGATACCGTAAAGCAGAAACTAAAGTGAATTTTGCGTAGGTTTATTGGAATCAACCTATTACCCTATGCGCCCCATCTATGTATACCTCGTCTTATTGCTGTTTACTTTCTCCCAAAATGTAGAGAACGAGAGTCAGCCCGGCACCTTCTTTAATGGCGAAACCTGTATAAACTGTCCACCGGGAACTTTCTCCGATGAGGAAGGGGCTACGGAATGTAAAAAATGTGTGCCGGGTAGTTTTCAGGCGCAAGAGGGTCAGACGTCGTGTACGTTATGTACGCCTGGCAGTTATTCCCCCGACTCTATGGCGGTGGCCTGTTTGAATTGCGAAGAGGGCACCTTTAATGCTGAGCGTGGGGCTGCTGAATGCACAAAGTGTGCACCGGGTAGTTTTTCCAGTTTCACCGGAGCCATTGCTTGCGCAGATTGTCCCGTCGGCAGCTATTCTCCCGACTCGATGGCGGTGTCCTGTTTGGACTGTCCAGCGGGTACGGCCAATGCGTTGACTGGCCAGGACACGTGCGTTGGGTGTGCGCCGGGTAGTTTTTCGAATTCCACCAGATCCGTTGCTTGCACAGATTGTCCAGCCGGTAGCTATTCCCCCGATTCGATGGCGGTAGAATGTTTAGATTGCCCGGCAGGTACCGCCAATGCTCTGGAAGGCCAGGAAACTTGTGCGGATTGTCCCGTAGGAAGATTTCAGGCCTTGAAAGGGCAAATATTTTGTTAAGACTGCCCGGCGGGTACAGCCTCTAATATTACCAGGGCAACATTCTGCACAGTATGTACACCGGGGAGAATCGCACCTTTTTCGGGTATGGCGGAGTGTATGAATTGTGCTGCCGGATCGTTTGCCTATATGTTTGGGGCTACTTTGTGTGTAAGCTGTGACGGAGGATGTTTTGACCCCTGTGCCGACGATTCTTTGGCGGTAGACGATGCAATGATTCCATCGGATACGTATTTGGCAGCCATTAATGTTTCTTCCGAAGGTGGGATATCTACGGGGAATACGGTAACCTTTAAAGCAGGTTACGACATTGTTCTCAAACCTGGCTTTTCCGCCACTAATGGGGCCACGTTCACCGCCCTCATTGAAGGATGTGATTTGACGGCACCGCCTCCTGCAGCGGCGCCACAAGCCGCTACGGATATTCCTGCGGCGGATATACGGCCACCGACTAATCAGCTTTTGGTGACCCCTAATCCGGTGTTTACCCAGGCTAAAATCCAGTTGCACGTGGCCAAGCCCGGCCCTTTGCAATTGCGGCTTTTTAGCGGCAGCGGGCAGGAGGTAATGGCACTGGAGCTGCCGGGTACTATGGCCGGGTGGCGGGAGGTCACCTTCTACCGGGGGCAGATGCCGGCCGGCTTATATCACCTCGTACTTTTGACAGGTAACGAAACGCTATCAACTACGGTCGTGGTTCGATAGGGGAAAAGGTAAAGCCAGGCAACCTCTTGGAAATACGTGCTACCAATGACCATAGCATGAAAAAAGGGGGCTGAATCAGCCCCCTTTTTCATGCTATCCTACTTCCGGTAATCCAAGGGTGGCTCCCGGTCACCAAGCAGGGCTTCGTACTGGAAGCCATCGCCACGGCGTCGATTGAGTTCCGCTTGCGCCTGCTCGCAGAGTTTGGGATTAGCAAAGAGGTCCATCGCCGTCAGGGCCAGGGTTTTGGCAGCGACCATCATACCTTTGTGGCCGATGCTCATTCCTCCGGCAGCTACAGCCTGCCAGCTGTGTGGAGCCGTGCCCGGCACCCAGGTTGCAGCACCCATACCGGCCGTAGGGACTACCCAGCTGACATCACCCACGTCGGTAGAACCACCTCCGCCACGTTCGATCACGTCGAAGGGGTCAATCATCCGGGCCATCTCAGCCGTTACTTTTTTGTCGGGATAGCTCTCCATGATGCGTTGGGCAAAGTCTTGTTCTTCTTCAGTATAGGATACGCCGCCTACCATTTCCAGATTGGCATGCATGCGTTGGCCAAGCACTTCGTTGGGCAGCAGGTTGAAAACACCGTGGATCACTTCGTGTTCCATGCGCGTGCCGGTACCCATGGCCGCTCCTTTGGCCGCTTCCAGCACCCGATCGAAGATTTTCCGCACTTCCGCCATTTCGGGGTGGCGGGTATAGTAAAATACCTCGGCAAAGGCGGGAACAACGTTGGGGGCTTCTCCTCCGCGAGTAATGACATAGTGGATGCGTGACTCCATAGGAACGTGCTCGCGCATCAGGTTGACCATATAGTTCATGGCTTCTACGGCATCAAGGGCACTACGTCCCCGTTCGGGGGCAACGGCTGCGTGGGAAGCAGCGCCGTAAAAACGAAATTTAGCTGATTTATTCGCCAGAGACGAGCGGGCATCAGCAGAGTTGCCAGAGGAAGGGTGCCAGTGTAGCATGGCATCTACATCGTCAAAGACGCCGCCCCGCACCATGTAGACTTTGCCGGCACCACCCTCTTCGGCGGGTGTGCCGTACAGGCGAATAGTACCCTGTACATCATTTTCCTCCATCCAGTTCTTTACGGCAATAGCTGCTGCTGAAGAGCCCGAGCCAAACAGGTGATGACCGCAGGCATGGCCGGCCGTACAGTCTTCCCGCTCCTTGCGGTAGGGTACGGCATCTTGTGAGACGCCCGGTAGCGCATCGAATTCGGCCATCATACCAATGACTGGTTTGCCGGAGCCATAGCTGGCGACAAAAGCCGTGGGAATATCAGCAATGCCTGCTTCCACGGTAAATCCAGCATCTTTCAGGGTTTGCTGCAGTAAACCAGAGCTCTGCTTTTCCTGATACCCCAGTTCGGCCCATTCCCAAATCTGATGAGCCACCTCCTTAAATTGGTCCTTGTGGTTGTCAAGCATTTGCATGACAGCCTTTTTTTCGGCCACATCAGCTGATTGAGCCTGTAAGGTAGTCATAATTAGTAAGGCAATGAGGGTAGTTAGTACGTAGCGCATATCGTGTGTTTTTTTATTTTCATTATCGTAGAGACAGCATTTACCACGTCTCATGCGAAGACGCAAAACTTTACTTCTCTGACATCGGTATAATGCATCACATCTCCCAAAAATACAATTTTTGCCGAAAGGCAAACGCCTTCATCAGCGATATACCGCTTGCATGAAGTCCTCTAATTTGTATGGGTTAAGATATCCCCCCGTGCGCACCCCACTGCACAGGTCGAGTCCGAATGGCTGTATTTCGGCGATACGCGCGTCACTGATCACACCCGGTCCACTGGGCATATGCCCGACGAGTCCCAGCGCGTCGGCGCCGAGACGGATGGCTAGTGCGGCTTCTGCAGGACTGCCGATACAGCAGATTTTTACCCGGGTACGCATTATTTGGGGATAAAGTGGCTTAACTCAGCCTTGCGACGCCGGGGACGCTGTTCGTCAAATTGATAGATCAACTGCCCCAACCGCTTTAGAAAGGGGAATCCAATATCGTCGTATTCATAGACGCCATCGTTAAAAATTTGGTTTTCGTTGACATGGATATTGGCCGCCACGATAAATTCGGTACCGGTTTCAGGGTTGAAAATATAAGCTACGTCGGTCAGGAAGCCATAGGCATCACCTACTTTGTTGAGGCTACGTACCGGTCCGGCGAGAATACCTTTTTCCGAGCCGAAGTAGAGAAATTTGACGTATGCATCCCATTCGGCCAGGTCGGGGTAAGCTGGTTCGTCTACTTCCCGGGGGTAGTGGTACAGGTAGCGGTAGAGGAATTGGTAATCGTCGGGAGTGAGGTCAAAGCGAGCATCTTCAGTGACCGATTGAGGAAAGAGCAGCGCCAGCAGCATATCGTGTAAATCCTGTAGTGCAACATAGTTTTTATACCGGAAATCGAAGGGCTCTCCCTCGACCAGTTCGCCGTTACCGTTGATGTAGCCCTGGCCCCGAACTTGCTTACGTAGTCCCAGATCGGGGTAAAAGGCACTGTATACTTCCCCCTGATGGTAGAGTAGCTGATCCTCTTCGTATAAACTAACCGGATTCGTAAGGCGATTGCCGAGGGTGTCGTAGCCGCTAACGGAGAGGCGATGGATAATGCGGGTACGGTCGTACCCTTTGGCGTGAAGTCGCTCGTTGAGGTACGCCTGGCCCAGGAACTCATAGAGCCGGTTATAGGCATCGTTGTCACTGACGAGGAAGATCTTTTTAATATAGTGGGCGATAGTTGGCTCTAAGCTGGCGGCACTGCTATCGTTGTCTACGGCAGTTTGCGGAGGAGTGACAGCTCCGGTAACCATGCGGTCTTCCCGGTCGAGTCCCCGGATACGCAGTTGATTGAGTTTTTCCAGGGCCAGGGCGGCCGTTGGCATTTTGACGGTACTGGCCGGGTAAAAATAGAGAGAGCTGTCGAGCCCGAACGTATAGCTGGTAAAGCCCGGTACGTTTTGTCGGTCGCGGTCTATTCGCGTATAGATAATCTGTACCTGATGGGCGGGGTTAGACACGACTTGTCGTAGGCTGTCGTCCTCCAACACAATACGCTCGAGTGGATTTTCCTGGCACCAGCCAACTATTGTCAGGGAAAGCAGCAGGCAGAGTAAGAGCGGATGTTTCATAAATTGTATTTTGGGAAAAATAAGAAATCCTCGGTGAAACGATCGTGTCGGGATGGCTGTTGTTGCGATTAAGGCTGTTTCGTTTGGGGTCAGGAATTGAATTTTTACGGAGCAAGAAGTAATGAAATCGTTTGACATATTACTGGGGGTGCACACGGTGCAGGTATACCAATGGGGAGAGGGTCCGCACTGGATCATTGGCTGGCATGGCTTTCGCCAAAAGGGAGAGGCTTTCGCCAAAATGGGTAAGCTTTTGCCGAAAGGCTATACCTTGTATGCTCCTGACCTGCCCTTTCACGGAGAAACCAATTGGCAGGCTGAGGAGTACCATGACCGGGATCTGTGGGCTATTATTGCACAGCTGCCGGGGTATCGGGAAGGACAAAAAGTTATTTTGGCTGGCTTTAGCCTGGGGGGATACATAGCAGGTGGTCTGGCCATTTCCCGCCCCGACGCCACGGAGCGTTTAGTGCTCCTGGCACCTGACACGAGATACACGACCTGGGGCTGGTTTACGCACGGATTACCTCATGCGTGGCGCGTGGGACTGGAGCGACGGATGAGCAAGCCGGGGCGGTTATTACAATGGGCTGATCGACTATACCGTTTTGGCATCATCAATCGGTTTACCCTGGCTTTTTTACACCGTACAGTAGCTGACCGTAGTCGTCGCCGACAACTCTTTGGGACGTGGCGAGCCCGGACACATTTCCCTTTTTCCATTCCAGAACTGGCCCGGCTTGAGATGTCGATACAGGTGATACTTGGTAAAGAGGATCCGCTCATTCCCGGGAAAAAAATACGAAGGCGCATGGAACACTTTGCCACGGTTACCATGGTCGATGCCCGGCACGACCTGCTACCAAAAGCGGAACTGTGGGTTGATCAGGTCACTTAGGATTGTCCGGGTTAACGTTTTACCCGGACGCGGATGCCGGTGAGGATGGACATGGTATGAATACGATCATGCGTGGGGCCCATTCCGTCGGAGTAGTACCCCAGGTTACGCAGGTAGGTTGGCTGCAGGAACATACTCCAACGTTCGGCAAAAGAGCGTTCGAGGCCGAAACCGAGATTCAGGGTGAAATAGCTATTCTCCCGGAAAGATCCACCTTCAAACCAGCCAAAGCGATTGCCGAAACTCGATTGCCGACGTGGGGTAGGCCGCAAGCCATTGGGCAGACCCAGGTCTTCAGGAAAAACAGCATAGAAGTTAGTTTCGTAGGCCACGTTAAGCGCTGCACCGGCGGTGGCATAAAAGCGCCACAGTGTATTGTCGAGCAGGTCGTACTGAGCGTACAAAGGAATGCTGATAACATTGAGCTCGACAAAATCAAATTTTTCGGTGGTGTAGCCCTGATCAAAAAATCCACGCGTTACCAACAGAGGT
>Ga0209938_1000884_pt1 | contig 16099 bp, 10 predicted proteins | sample SalPonR2_C_D1_MG_FD_185708 | JGI IMG/M metagenome (GOLD analysis project Ga0209938, IMG submission 185708) | Salt pond soil microbial communities from South San Francisco under conditions of wetland restoration - Salt Pond MetaG R2_C_D1_MG... ... | reverse complement strand
TTCTGTTCGCAGCCGCTTCGGCCACGCTGGGGATGGCCGAGGAATACATTCCGTTCGCCGGCATCCTGATCGCGGTCTGCGTGGCCATGCGCATGGACACGGTCGCGGCCATCGGCATCATGGTGGTCGGTTACGGGGTGGGTTACGGCGCCACCATCATGAATCCGTTCACGCTGCTGATCGCCCAGGATGTAGCCGAGCTTCAGCCTGCGTCCGGTTGGCAGTACCGCCTGGCGTTGTTCGTGCCCTTTCTGGCCATCGGCGTACACCACGTGTGGTCCTACGCCCGCCAGGTTCAGCGCGACCCGTCGAAAAGTCTGGTGCACGGTATCGACGAAGCTCAGCCGCCGCCACAGGGCGAGCAGCTGCAAATGACCGGACGCCGCATCGCGGTGCTGGCGGCCACCTTCGGCGCGCTGGCGCTGCTGGTCTACGGCATCACCGTGCATCACTGGTACCTGGTCGAACTGGGCGCCATGTTCATCGCGCTGTCGGTCATCGTCGGGCTGATCGCTCGGATGGGCGTCGACCGACTGGCCGTGACCTTCAGCAACGGCGCGGCCGAACTGGCCGGCACGGCGGTGCTGATCGGCTTCGCCCGCGCGATTGCCCTGCTGCTCGAAGACGGCCAGGTGCTGCATACCATCGTCAACGCCATGGCCAGTCCGCTGGTGGGGTTGCCGGCCGAGCTCTCGGCAGTCGGAATGCTGGGCATCCAGTCGGTCATGAACATCTTCGTGTCTTCCGGCTCGGGCCAGGCCTACCTGACTATGCCGCTGATGGCGCCGATCGGCGACCTGGTGGGCGTGGAGCGGCAGGTTTCGGTGCTGGCCTACCAGTTCGGCGACGGTTTCATGAACATGATCGTCCCGACCAACCCGGTGCTGATGGGCATTCTCGGCCTGGCCGGCATTCCATACGCGAGCTGGTTCCGGTTCATCGCGCCGCTGATTCTGAAACTGCTGGCGATGGCCGCGCTGGCGATGGTGGTGGCGGTCTGGATCGGGTACAACTGATTTCCCTCGTTGCTGCACAGACGCATCAGGCGCCGGCAAAGAAAAGGCCGCTCGATCGACGCGCGACCTTCATCAGTAGTTGCCGGGTCAGTCGACAAAAGTCAATCAGCGGGGTCGTTCGGCATCGGGCTCAAGGCGGAGACGTCGATTCAAAACCGTCGGCGAAGATGCCATCCAGCTGACAGCTCTGGACCAACACATCGTCGATCAGCCAGTCGTTCTGCGCGATGCTGAAATCGGTGCCCAGGCGAAACCGGAACTGCAGGTCGCGGCCTTCAAGTCCGCGCAGGTCGACGACTGTGCGGGTCCAGTCCTGCTTGCCGCACCAGGCATCCCGCCCGGCCAGCGGATTGTTCGAGGCCTGGTTCACGGGACCGGTATACGGGTTGGTCTGGAGATTGTCTCCGTCCACCAGAATCCAGGTCTGGCCACCGTTGTCGCTGTATTCGAGAACCGCGCCGTCGAAGCAGCCCGTACTGCTCGGCTCGAGATCCCGCTTCGAGAGATATTGCAGCGTCGGCAGGTTGGCATCGGCCGGCAGCGATACCATCGGTGAAATCAGCTGCTGGTCGCTGGTCTCGGGAACCGAATCGGCCCGCCATGCGGTCACCGGGCTGCTGCTGTCGTCGGTCTGCCGGGCCCAGGTGTCGGGCGGATCGGCAGCAATGTGGGTCCAGCCGTTATCGCCCGATTCGACGTCGTCGAAGAAATAGCGAGCCTCGACCGCTTCGATCGCGCACTCGCCCGGCGCCGCGGCGGTCGTGAAGGAAGCCGTAGCCGGGGCGCCGGCGCCGCACTGGTTCGCCGGCGTCACGCGCCAGAAATACTCGGTCTGCGAGTTCAGGGCGAATACGGGCTGGAATGAGGTACCGCCGACCACCTCGTCGATGATCACGTTGGAGAAGGCCGGGTCGGTGGCCACTTCGAGCACGTAAGTGTCGGCCTGCGTCCCGGCGAGCCAGGTGAATACCGGAGCCAGCGCCACGCCGCCGGCGCCGTCGCCCGGCGCGTCCAGCACCACCGCCGACGGAATGACGTCGGCCACCGACACGTTCACCGCCAGCGCCTGGGGGTCAACCCCGGCCGCCGTCGCGCTGACAATCAGGCTGTAATCGCCGGCCGCCGCGCCGTCGAGCACCGAGATGCTTGCGATCGACCCGGCCGGCGGATCCTCGGCGGGCGTGACCTCGTCGGGCGTGATAAAGCCCGAAAAACCGTCCGCCAACGGAGGGGTGAACTGCAGCGAAACGGTTTCGGCAAAGCCGCCGAAGCTGCCGATGGTCAAATCGACATCCGGGAGCACCTGATCGCCACCGGCGACGCACGCTTCGAAGTTGCGCGGCGCGCCGTCGAGCAGAAAATCCGGGGTGCCGCAGGCATCGAAACGGAACTTGCCGATGCGTGTGCTCCACTGGCTCGCCGCGTTGTACTCGCCGGTGAACCAGAACGTGCACTCGTCGATTGGATCCACCGTGAGCGATGAATAATCGCCGTAGCGGTTAGAGGCGTTGGAGCCGGAGCCGTCGACCAGCCTGACTTCGTTGATAGGCATGGTGTCCAGCGCGTCGCTTTCGAGCCGCCCGGTGTATCGGAGGCCGGGGAAAACGGCGCTGTCGGCGACATTGTAGCCAACCGCGATATTTCCGCTGCCGTCCATCGCGATCGACGGCATCCAGCGGTTGACGTTGTCCGGTGAGACGGTGCCCTGCTGGTGCAGCGCCCAGCCGGCGCCGGCATCGCGAAGCTCGGTCCAGCGCACGCCGTGAATATCGGCCGTGCCACCGACCACGTCGGTGACCCAGCTGCCCACGATCATCTGATGTTTGCCGAAATTGCGGTACTGGGCGCGCCACATTACGGGCTCACGCAGCGGATCGAGCTGTGTGAACGTATCCGGCTGGGGAACGCAGGCGAACGCGGTCAGGCCGCAGAGCTCGGATTCGAACTCGGCCACGCCGATGTTGGTCGGGCCGGAAAACGTGCTGTTGTTCGAATCGGCCCAGTCGACGCTGAACTCCCATATCTCCAGAAAATCCTGGTCAGGATCGGCGCTGCCGCTGTTGTGCACCTCGTCGTCGCGATGACGCAGGAACAGTCCGGGGGCGTCGGCCGGCGGCGGCGTTGCACCGTCCCAGTCGGCTGGCTGGGCCATCTGGAAACCGAATCCCTCCAGCAGCGGGATCTCGAACACCTGCGTCGGGCGAGTGGGCAGGCCGGCGAGCATGTTTTCGCGATCCAGCGCGTACACGGTTCGGCCGGCGTCTTCCTCGGTGGGCCCGTTCTCGTTGGCGCCAATGTAATAGGCATCGGGCCAGACGGCGAACTTCGGGTAATCGGGCAGCCCGCCGGAATCCGAGGCGAACTCGTAGAGAACCCAGTTTCCGGCCGTCGGGTCGGCCGTCTCGCTGATGTAGACGCAGAACGATACGCTGGTGAACTCGCTCAGGAACCAGCGACCGGAGGGCTCGCCGAGCCCGTTGTCGACCGTGGAGTCGAACATCACGATCGGATCGCCGCTGCCGGCGGTGCAGTTGGTCTGAGTGCCAACTGCCAGCTCGCTCAGCGCAAAGCTTGCAAATGTGATGCCGTCATCCTTGTCGAGAACGAGCACGCGAGTACCGCCGACCGCGCTGCCGCCGTTGACCATCTGCACGAAATAATCGTTTCCGACGTCGCCCACAGTATCCGGTGGATTCACGCCGGTAAAACCAGTCCCATTGCGATTGACCGTCGGTGTGCCGAATGCCCGGCCGGCGTCGCGCGCAGGAAACCGCTGGCCGTAGTCGCGCAATGGATCGCCGCCGGCGGGCTGCACGGCGGTGACGGGCGGCACATAATCCTTGGGCACGCCCTTGCGTTGCGGGATTTCCTTGATCGGCATCCCGGGCTTCCAGGCCCGCGGCTCGGGCAGCCGAGTCATGTCGACATGCACCCGCGCCGGGACGACGCCGTTGTCATACTCGCCGGCACCCTGCAGGACGATCCGCTCCTGGGCCAGCGCAGTCAACGGCGCGGCAGCGAGCATTGCGGCCATTAGCAGGCCGGTTCCGGTTGAATTCAACATGGGCTACCTGTTCCTTCCTCGAAATTCATTCGGGCCACTCGACGCCGGGTGTGCGGATGATGATCGCTCGAAAACGCGGGTCGACTGGCAGGCGGCAAATCACCGGAGACCTTCCAGCACCAGCCGCACCGGGCCGTGATCGGTGAGGATTTCCAGCTGCGGTGCATCCGCGTGCGGCGCGAACATGACCGCTCGTCCCACGCGGGTCCTGGCCTGCAACAGGGCCAGCGAATCGGTGGTGACGGCGACGCCGGACGTCACGCGGAAGTTCAGTTCGACGTCACGCGCAAGCAGGGCGTCGACGGGCGCGCCGCTGGTCTGGATTCGGCCGCCGGTCGGGGATTGATCCCGCGGGGGGTTGTAGATGACATGGCCCGCGAGCACCTCGACGTCGACCTTGCCGGAGGTGCGCAGGTTGATCAAACCGGAATCGGCCCGGATGCGGACCGGGTAAGAGGCCGGATGCATGGTGAAATCGCCATCGGCCATCTCGACCTCGATGCCGGCTTTGTCGGGCAGGGCCACGACCACGTCGACCCGGATCAAAGCGTCGGCGCTCTTCGCCGGTACCACCTGGTAGATCGGCCCATCAACGGTTTCACTGGCCTGGATACTCGCCGGAACGACGTCCTTGGACGTCGATTGGATCGTGGCGCGCATCGAGCCTTCTGCGGCGTTGGGGATCGCGCGGATTCTTATATTGCCGTAACGGTTGACAATACGCACGATCTCGCCCCGCCGGCTCTCGACGGGGCTGTCGACCTGATGAATTTCGGCGAACCCGGCTGGCTCGGGCTGTGCTTGAAGGGATGTCGTGAAGGTTCCGAGCGCCGCAAGACCCAAGCACAAAGACCGCCACGCGATGTTCCTCATGGGCAAAAGAGTAACAGAGTGGGGACCGCGAAGCCCGGAACAAAGGTTCTCGGCGGTCAATGTCAATCCACGTAAAGCGAGCTGACCGATTCACCTTCGGCCATTCGGCGAATGGTCTCGGCCAGCATCTGGGCCACCGACAATTGCCGGATCCGGCCACAGTCGCGGGCTTCCTGGCTGAGCGGGATGGTGTCGGTCACGACGATTTCGTCGATGCGGGAATTGGTGATGTTCTCGATCGCCCGGCCCGACAGGATCGGATGCACGCAATAGGCCACGACCTGGCGCGCGCCGGCGTCCTTGAGCGCGCCGGCGCCGGCGCAAAGCGTACCGGCGGTATCGATCATGTCGTCGACCAGCACGCAGGTCTTGTCGGTGACGTCGCCGATCAGGTTCATCACGGTGGCCTCGTTGGCCCGCGGACGGCGCTTGTCGATGATGGCGAGGTCGGCGTCCAGCCGCTTGGCGATGGCGCGCGCGCGCACCACGCCGCCGACGTCGGGCGAGACCACGATCATGTTGTCGTCGCCGTAGTGCTTCCAGATGTCGGCCAGCGTCAGCGGGGAGGCGTAGACGTTATCGACCGGGATGTCGAAAAAACCCTGGATCTGATCGGCATGCAGATCGACGGTGACCACCCGGTCGGTCCCGACCACGCCGATCATCTTGGCCGCGACCTTCGCCGTGATGGGCACCCGGCTGGAACGCGGGCGGCGATCCTGGCGCGCATAACCGAAATACGGCACGATGACGGTCACGCGACCGGCCGAAGCACGCTTGAGCGCGTCGATCATGACCAGCAGTTCCATGAAATTCTCGGCCGCCGGCTGACAGGTGGGCTGGATCACGAATATGTCCCGGGCGCGAACATTCTCGACGATCTCGACCATGACCTCGCCGTCGCTGAAGCGCCCCACGTTCGCCTTGCCCATCGGCACTCCCAGGTGCCCGGCAATCGCGTGGGCCAGCTCCGGGTTCGCATTCCCGGTGAAAATCATCATGGAGGGTGTGCTCACGGCCGGCGTCCATCCTGCTTGGGAAATTTGAATACGAGTGTCAAAAACTATCGGCAAAGATGGCTGGGACGGCAGGACTCGAACCTGCGAATGCGGGGATCAAAACCCCGTGCCTTAACCAACTTGGCGACGTCCCAGTCGATTGCGCAGTTCACCCCGGCGAAACGATCGCGCCGCAGCGAACTGGAATTATAACGATTAGGGCGCCCCCGTTGGTAGGCTATGGGACGTTGATGCTAGATCCGGTGCGCTGGCAACTCGCTTTTCAGCGGTTCGCAGGCATGCCGCCCGGCTCGAATCGCCAACCCGAAAGCGCCGCGCGCACACGGTAAGGTGGATTTTCCGCAGTCACGCGCGCCGGTAGCAGTACGCCGTCGCCGCCCAGCTGGGTCCAGCGGTCGAAATTCAGCCGCCATCCGGCCCACTCGAGCGCTTGCAGCACGCCGTCCTCCGCGTAACGTGTCCGGGCGCCTGCCGGCGCCGGCAGCCCGCGCAACCATTCGCTCATCCAGCGCACCGGAATCGGCCAACCCACCGCGCGTTCCACCAGCAGATCCGGATCCGGCCCCTGCAAGCGACCGATATCCGAGCCGGTCAGCGTAGACCCGGTGGGCGTCATTTCGAGTCGCCACTGGCGCCCGCCGGCAACCGTTCTGAGCAGCACCACATGATTTACCCCGTCTGCGGTCCAGGTCATCGAGAGGCTGCCGCCGCGTTCACCGTCCGACAATCCCAGCCGGCCGCTCACCGACCACTGCGGGTGCGTGCTGAACCAGACCTGACGCTCGGCGAGCCAGGCGCCCTCGGGGCGCGGCTCGCGTAGTGCGCATCCCGTGGTGAGCAGCGCCAGCGACAACGCGGTCAAGGCCGTTGCGCGCACGTGCATCAATCCAGCCCGATCCGCTGCAGCATGGCGTCGTAGACTGAATCGCCCGCCATTTCATCGCGGGTGCGGACCACCCATGCGCGTGCCTCGTCTCGACGATCCAGCGTCCAAAGCGCTTCGACCAGGTGCGCGACGATTTCGGGATGGGGCTCGGCCTCGGCCGCGTCGCGCAGGTAGGGAAGGCCTTCCTCGGCACGCCCCAGCTTGAACAGCACCCAGCCCATGGAATCGAGGATGGCTGGATTTTCCGGTTCCAGGGCCAATGCGGTCTCTATCAGGCGCAGCGCCTCGCGCTGGCGATCAGTGCGGTCCGAAAGCGTGTAGCCGAGTGCGTTGAGCGCCACCGCATTCTCGGGATCGCCCTGGATGATGGTTCGCAGGTCCTGCTCGGCCAGCGCCAGCTGTTCCTCATTCACCGCAGCCATGGCGCGTGCATATAAAAGAGCGGTACTTCCGGGGAGCTGCGTCAACGCTTCGCTGAGCAGCTCCAGCGTCTGCGCGTTATTGCCACTTTCGGCCAGTATCTGGCCCTCGATCAACCAGGCCTGCTCGGTAATCTCCGGCTGCGGACTGCGCCGCACCTCGGCCAGAACGGCTCTCGCTTGCGCCAGGTCGCCGCGCGCGGCGAGCAAGATCGCCCGCCGCAGATCGGCGCGCTGCTTCAGCGCGCCGTCAACGCGCGAATACCATTCGATCGCCTCGTCGCCCATTTCCAGGATTTCGGCGAGCACCCCGGTCAGCCATGCATGCCTGGCCCCGGCTTCGGCGGGTGCCAGCGACGCCATGCGTTGCCAGGTTGCGCCGGCGGCTGCGATTCGGCCCAGATCCTGCTGGACCACGCCTCGGGTATATAGGATTTCGGTATCCTCGGGCAATCTTGCCAGAACGGCGAGCGCTTCTTCACCGCGTCCCAGCTCTCGCAACAGCTCCACCTCGGCAATCGCCGCAACTCGATTTTCCGGCGCAAATTCGCCTGCCAGGCGGAAATATTCCAGCGCCAGCTCGGGGTCGGAACGGGTTCGGGCGATCTGCGCCGCCCAGCTTGCGCGCTCGTAATCGGGTTTGATACGCAAGGCCTGCCGGGCCAGTTCGAACGCCTGCTGCGGTTGTTCGAGCTGCCAGGCAAGACGACTTCGCAGGTAATCGTCGAAACCGGGCTCGAAACCTTCTGCCTGCGTGATGAGACGTTCGAGCGCAGCACTCGCGACGTCGCTGGAACCCGCGGTTGCCAGCAGCGCCGCGGCCGCATCCCAATCCATAGGATTGCCTATGCCCACCAGTCGGGTCTGCAACAATTCAACCGCACGATCGACCCGCTGCTGGCGCAGGGCCGCGATCGTGGCGAACTGCGCCGCCTGCTGCGATTCGGGCTGCAAAGCCATCCAGCGAGCGGCAGCAATGGTCGCAGTGGGCCAGTCGTCTATGGCCGAAGCCAGTTGGGCCGCCTGGCGGGCCACTGTCGGATCGCTGGTCGTTTCCAGCGCCTGCATCAGCAGATCGACCGCATAACGGTACTCGCCCGCCTCGGCGGCGGCCCGCGCGTCGGCAACGACAGCTGCGTTCTCGGCAGCCTCTCCCGGATCGGCGGAATCAACTGTCGCCGCGCATCCCGAGAGCAACGCGGCTATCATTACGCCCATGATTGCCGCGGTCACAAAACTGATCTTGGGCAAAACTATCTTGAATTGCTTTGCATAAGCTAGGACAATGTCGGGTTTGTCCGTTTCTGGTTCATTCATGTCGGTATTTGCTCTTGGGCTGAGTCACCAAACCGCGCCGGTCGCGATCCGGGAGCGGCTTGCGTTTGCGCCGGAAAGGCTCGGTGATGCGCTTGGTTCCATGCATGCCGTTCCCGGCATACGTGAATGTGCGATCGTGAGCACCTGCAACCGAACCGAACTCTATGCCAGCGGCGAGCACGCTAGCATAACGGCGTTGCAGGAATGGATGCACGACTGGCACGGTGCGCGCCGGGGCGAATTCCGGGAATACCTGTTCACCCTGCAGCAGCGCATGGCGGTCGTTCATCTGCTCAAGGTCACGTCGGGCATGGATTCGATGGTGCTCGGCGAGCCGCAGGTCGTCGGGCAGGTCAAGCAGGCCTGGAACTCGGCGCAGGAACACCAGACCCTGGGCACCATTCTGGACCGCCTTTTTCAGCATTCGTTCCAGACATCCAAGCTGGTGCGCTCGGAAACCGGCATTGGACACAACCCGGTGACCCTGCCGTTCGCCGCACTGAAGCTGGCACATCAGATCTTTGGGGACGTCAACCGTCTTTCGGCGCTGATGATCGGTGCCGGCGAAATGATCGAGGACTGCGCCCGGCATTTCAGCGGCCAGGGCATACGCGCCATGACCATCTGCAACCGCAGTCCGGAGCGCGCAAAGCTGCTGGCCGAGCAGTTCAACGCGAAGCCCATGGGTCTGGACGGACTGCGCGAAACGCTGGCCGACCACGACATGGTCATCGCCTGCACCGGCAGCTCGACGCCACTGGTCGACAAGGACATGATTCGCGAGGCGCTGTCGCGGCGGCGAAATCAGCCGATGTTCGTACTCGACCTTTCAGTGCCGCGAAACGTCGACCCCCGGGTGGGTGAACTGGGCGACGTTTATCTGTATACCGTCGACGATCTGCGCGAAATCGCGGAGCACGGCCACCGCAAGCGCACCGAAGCGCTGGATGCCGCCACCCGAATCGTCGACGGCCAGGCTGAGGCCTTCGACCGCTGGCTCAACCTGCACGCAGCCGGTCAAACGCTCAAGTCGCTGCGGCAAAGGGCTTTCGTCGAACGCGACAAGTTGCTGGATCAGGCCCGCCGCGAGCTGGCTGCCGGGCGCGAGGCCGACGACGTACTGGCGCGCTTTGGCCACCGACTCACCAACCGGTTGCTCCACGCGCCCAGCATGCAGCTTCGGCGGGCGGCCGAAATCACCGACGAGGAGTTGATGGCAGCCGCGCGCAAACTGCTGCTGGACGATCCGTCGTGACCCCCGGACTGCAGCGCCGCCTGGAACAGGCCGTCGAACGCTTCGAGGAAATCGAGCGGCTGCTGGCCGAGCCCGAGCTTGCAGACGATCCACGACGATTCACGGCCCTTTCGCGCGAGTATTCCGACCTCCAGGCCATCGTCGAGACCTGGCGGGAAATCGAGCGGCTGGACGAGCGCGAATCCGAAGCGCGGGAGATGGCCGCGGAAAGCGACGGCGACATGCGCAAGATGGCGATCGATGAATTGAGCGAAATCGAGACCGAGCGCGAGCGACTGGACCGGCAGCTTCAGCGCCTGATCGTTCCGCCAGATCCGAACGACCGCAAGAACCTGTTCATTGAAATCCGTGCCGGCACCGGCGGCCAGGAAGCCGCGCTGTTCGCTGGCGACCTGTTCAGGATGTACGGCCGCTACGCGGAGTCGCAAGGCTGGCGAATCGAAATCCTGTCCGGCCAGCAGGGCGAGGCCGGCGGCTGGCGCGAGCTGATCGCGCGGGTCATTGGCAATGGCGCGTATTCGAAGCTCAAGTTCGAATCGGGCACGCATCGAGTACAGCGCGTACCGGCCACCGAATCCCAGGGCCGGATCCATACCTCGGCCTGCACCGTCGCGATCCTGCCGGAAGTCGACGAGGTCGACGAGATCAAGGTCGACCCCAGCGATCTTCGCATCGATACCTATCGCTCTTCCGGCGCCGGCGGTCAGCACGTCAACACCACCGACTCGGCGATCCGCATCACCCATTTGCCCTCCGGCATCGTGGTCGAATGCCAGGACGAGCGATCGCAGCACAAGAACAAGGCGCGCGCCATGAGCCTGCTCAGCGCAAGGCTTCTCGAAGCGGAACGCAGCCAGCAGCAATCGGAACAGGCGGCCAACCGAAAGCTGCAAGTCGGTTCGGGCGACCGTTCCGAGCGCATTCGTACCTACAACTTCCCGCAGGGCCGGGTCACCGATCACCGCATCGGCCTGACGCTGTACGACCTGGACAACATTCTCGAGGGCGAACTCGAAGAGCTCATCGAACCGTTGACGGAAGCGCACCAGGCGGATTTGCTGGCCGAACTCGGCTGACGGCACCCTTGCCGGGCGCGACCGCGTCTGAATCAAATTCAACTTCTAAAACCATTTCGCCACGCGATGGTGAGGGCACCGGGCCGGGTGCGGCGGCCTGTAAGTCCAATTCAACTTCTAAAACCGTTTCGCCACGCGCTGCGCGCTTGCTGGCGACCGACTTTTCACAAGCGCCTGAAAAGTAGGCAAAAGCGCTTTTTACAGACGGCAGAGGGTTGCGGTGCGGGTTGATGCAGCGGGTGGTTAGGTGTTTGATCACGTTGCTCGCTGGAGATCTTCTTGTCCGCTCGTCATGTTCCGCTTTGGCGCCCGGGCGATGACTGGATTACGGCTTCGATGGTTGTCGGAGCGGGGTCGTGACGATCGCGGGGCGTTGTGCGGATCGGTGGATGCTGAAGCGGGTTTCAAATTGGGATGGTAAGTGGGGTCGGTGGCCTGGCCGGCCCCTTGATGGTAGAGCCGAAAACGTCTCTTTCCGTAGGTCGCGGTCGCATCCGCGACGGGATGCCTGTATCGACCCTTTGCATCGAGGATGCCATCCCGACCTACGAACGCCGACAGGGGTGGGTTCGCCATGGCCGGCACCGGGCAGGAACACGGACCGCAACCAGGCCCGAATCCCGCTCACCGCACCGGAACTGGGACCCGCTTCAGCATCCCCAGCCCATCAGGATTGGCACGATCGAGACAACCCCGCTCCGATAATGATCAAAGCCGGAATCACGTCGCCGCCCTTAAGCCGGGCGAAACGGGTTTGAAGTCAAAGCCAGCCAAAGGAAATTGAATCACGTGGCGAACAGATCAAAAGCTCCGCACTTCCTTGATCAGATCGTAAGCCTTGCGAATTTCTCGGGTCTTTTCTTCGGCCATCGGCCGCATGCTTTCGGGCATGCCGCGCGATGCCAGCTTGTCGGGATGATGCTGGCTCATCAGCCGGCGGTAGGCTTTCTTGACCTCCGCATCACCGGCTTGCGAATCCACGCCCAAGGCTGCATAAGCGTCGGCCAGACGGGCCGGGGCGCTCGTTGCCGGGTCACCGTCGTTCGCGGTCGCCCCCCTGAGCATCGCTTCGATGCGGTCGACGTCGGCGTCCGACAAGCCCAGCCCGCGCGCGACCCGGAGCAGAAGCGCGTGCTCCCCGGGGTGGATGACGCCGTCGGCTGCGATGGCCGAAAGCTGGATCTGCAGAAACAGCTGAAGCAGCGCAGGACTGCGCCCGCCCAAGGCCCGCAATCGGGCCAACTCGGAATCGAGATCAAAATCCGGCGCCTTGCCGCGATTGAAAGCCGCCTTCGCCGACCGACGTTGCCCGTCGCCGGGCGCAACACGGTGAATGAACGCCTCGGCAACCCGGATCTCGTCGTCGCTGACGCGCCCGTCGGCCTTGCACAGGGCGCCCATGACGGCAAAAGTGGAATCGATGAACTGGGCCCGAACCGCCGCCAGACCGCGACCGAAAAGCACCGTCAGCAGGTAGTGGCCCGCCACGCCGCCGACGACTGCGCCCAGCACGGCACCGGCAACGCCGCCGGCGACCAGGCCCAGCAGGCCGCCAATCAGGATGAACAGGAACATGGCGGGATGATACGCAAGCTCGTGTTTGATCGGTGGTTGGCGTGCCGGTGGGGCAGCTTTCGGCTGCAGCTGTATACCCACATGTTGTCGGCAAGTTCAAATCCAAGCTCATTTAGGCCTGCGGTGATGAGGGCAAACTGGCTGTGTGCAGCAGCTTTTAAATGCTGCCGCATGCGGTCTGGTGTTCTCACCATCGCGGGGCGAAATGAATTTGAAGTTCGAAATCGACTGTTAGGACCTGCGAGTCCGACGCCCGAGATCAGAAGTCCGGCTTCAAGGGCCACCCTGCCGGCCCCGGGGCATCCTCACCACCTGGCCGTCGTCGGCCGGCTCATCCGCCAGGCTTGCGAAACAGGAAGGTAAACCGATCGGTATTCCCGGTGACCGTCTTGCGCCCGACCTCATAGCGAAGCTCGTCGTCCAGACGGTAATGCAGATCGGCAAAATTCTCGAATTCGAAACCGGCGGCCTGGATTTCCTTGATCATCAGCACCGGGTCGACGCGCCGGCGGTTTTCGGGTTCGTCTGGCTGCATGTGGCGGCGGGTATGGTCGACCACACCGTAGACGCCGCCGGGCCTGAGCGCAGCGAATGCGGCCCGGTTCATGCTGTCGCGACCTTCGGCGCTGAGATTGTGCAGATTGCGGAACGTCAGCACTGCATCGACGTTGTCAACGCCCAGGTCGAACGGCTTTATCGATGTCAGTCCCGAATCCTCATCGCGCTCGATCTCGAGCTCGGGCTCCAGAACCTCGATTCGGTCGAACGGCGCGGTGCCGAAGAAATCGGCGTCAGCCACTCTACCGGCGCCGATGGAGACGTAGAGCTTCCCCTGGTCGCGCAGCGCCGGCGCAAGCAGCTTCGTATACCAGCCGCCGCCGGGAATCAGCTCGACAACCGTCATGTTTTCGTCCAGGCCGAAGAAATCCAGCGTCTCCACCGGCAGCCGGTTGGCGTCGCGCTCGCGCTCGGCCTCGCTTCGCGCCTCGGATTCCATTGCCGTTCGAATCGATTGCAGGAACGGTCGCTCCTGATCGGTCTCATCCTGCGCCACGGCGGGCAGTGCCATCAGCAGCGCCACGGCTAGCATCAACTTGTTCATTCTTCAATTCTCCGATTGTGTTGGCAAATGCCTTTCTTCGTGTCCGGCTTTCGACTTCTGGCGGCCTCACGCAATCAAGCGTTGGGCTGCGGCATCAGTTTGCGCATGGTGCGCATCAGGATGCGGAAATAAAGTGAAGGGAACCATCGCTTGAGGCGGTATTGCCAGCGCGTCTCGGAATGGGTCAGCAGCAGGAACCTGGGTTTCTGCGTGGCCTGGTAGACGGTCTCGGCCACGTCTTCGGCCGAAATGCCGGAGTGTTCCATCCAGCGCTGCACGCGCTTGGCATAGCTGTCGTCGGGCGCGCGCATCGAATCGGTGAGCGCGGTCTTGACGAACGCCGGACAGAGCACCGAGACTTCGACGCCGCAGGGCGCGAGTTCGGCGCGAAGCATTTCCGACATCGAGACCACCGCGGCCTTGGCGGTGCCGTAGGACGCGATTCCAGGGGCGGCGGCCAGCCCGGCCCAGGACGCCACGTTGACGATGTGACCGAAGCCCTGTTCACGAAATCGTCCGACGAAGTGGTGGCAGCCGCGCACCACGCCCATCAGGTTGATCTCCAGCACCCATTCCCAGTCTTCCAGCGGCGTCTCGCCCAGCATGCCGCCGGTCGCGACCCCGGCGTTGTTGACCAGCAGATCGATGCGCCCGTATTGATCGTCGACGAAATCCGCCAGCGCTTCCCATTGCACTGATTCGGTCACGTCCAGTGCCCGTGCGGCGTGTCCGGACCCGGTCAGGCCCGAGGCCACGGTTTCGGCGCGGTCGGGGTGCTGGTCTGTCACGATCACGCGCCAACCCGCCCGGGCAAAGCGATTCGCCATCGCGGCGCCGAGACCGGACCCGGCGCCGGTGATCAATGCGACCGGAGTGGTGTCTGATTGCATGGACAAGCTTCCTGAAAAACGAGCGGCCAGCATAATCGATCCGCAATGACCCCGGTTCGTTTGCAGGCCGCCGTTAAAATAGGCGGCCCTGACCGCTGCGAACCTGTCGATGCCTCAACCGTTTTCCGTTCTCAATCCACCGCGCGCCGAGTCCGGCGAGGGCCAGCAGTGGCCGCTGCTGGAAGACCTGGCGCTTGCGCTGGCGATAAGCGGATACGCCCGGCGGCGCGGCGGGCCGGTGCTGGTGGCGGCTGCCGACGGCTATTCGGCGCGGCGGCTCAGGGACGACATCAATCACCTGGGCGGACCGCGGGCCGACCTGTTCCCGGACCTGGAAATCCTGCCCTACGATCTTTACTCGCCCCATCCGGACCTGGTTTCCCGTCGGCTGGAGGTTCTTGCCGGCCTGCCGGATCGCCGGGACGGCGTGATCATCGCGCCGATCAACGCGCTGATGCAGCGGCTTGCGCCGACCGGGTTTCTGGCCGGGCGCAGCGTCGGCTTCAAGGTGGGCGAGGAACTCGACCTCGGCCGGTTCCGGGAACGCCTGTTCGACGCCGGCTACGAGGGCTGTGACCAGGTCTGGCAGCCCGGCCAGTTCGCGGTACGCGGCGCCGTGTTCGATCTCTGGCCGATGGGCATGCCGGTGCCGTTTCGCATCGAGCTGTTCGATACGGATATCGAATCGATTCGCTCGTTCGACCCTGAAACCCAGCGCTCCATCGACAAGCTCGACCACGTCGAACTGCTGCCGGGTCGCGAATACCCGTTCGATGAAAACGCGCGCAACGAATTCCGGCGCCGCTTCCGCAATCGCTTCGAGGTCGACCTCAGGCGCGCCCTGCCCTACCAGGAAGTCGGTGAAGGTCAGCACGGCCAGGGGCTGGAACAGTACCTGCCGCTGTTCTTCGACCAGACCGCCAGCCTGCTCGACTATCTTCCCCGCGAGCACCGACTGGTGCTGCTGTCCGGGTGCGACGAGGCCGCCGGCGAATTCGCCGAGCAGGTGAGACAAAGATATGAACAGCGCACAGGCGATCGCGAGCGGCCGCCGCTCAACCCCGAAGAGCTGTACCTGGACGCGGGCGATCTGCTGAGCGCGCTCAAGAAAGACGCGGCGGTGCGCGTGTCCCGGCGCCAGCCGGCCGCTGCCACTTTCAGCGCGCCCGAAGCGCTGGACCTGGATCACGCACCCGAGCAGGCCGCCCAGCGCCTGCTCGACGCGCCGGGGCGGATACTGCTGGCCGCCGATACGGCGGGACGACGCGAACTGATCGCGGCCAATCTGAAGCGCTACGGCGTCAAGCCGCGGCTGTTGGAATCGTGGGCCGCCTTCACCAGCGGCGACGACCGGCTTGCGCTGGCGGTATTGCCGTTATCCGGCGGCTGCAGCCTGCCGGATGAAGGCGTCACCATTCTCACCGAATCGGAGCTGTTCCCGGGCCACACCCGCACCCGCCGGCGCGACCGGAAAAGCGGTCAGGATCCGGAGAGCATCGTGCGCAGCCTGGCCGACCTGCAGCCCGGCGCGCTGGTGGTGCACCTGGAACACGGCATCGGGCGCTACCTGGGCCTGGAAGTGCTCGATGTCGGCGACACGCACGGCG
>Ga0209938_1000877_pt1 | contig 16165 bp, 14 predicted proteins | sample SalPonR2_C_D1_MG_FD_185708 | JGI IMG/M metagenome (GOLD analysis project Ga0209938, IMG submission 185708) | Salt pond soil microbial communities from South San Francisco under conditions of wetland restoration - Salt Pond MetaG R2_C_D1_MG... ... | reverse complement strand
CTTTACGATCCTGAAAGCGGACTTTCCTATGAAGATCCGGCTCCAAATCTGTTTTCGTTTAATTCACCTTATGGAGCCTGCAAATCCTGTAACGGCCTGGGATATACATATGATGTAAGCCGGCAACTTGTGATCCCAAACCCGGATGAATCCATTAATGACGGCGGATTGCGGTTTTTCGGGAAGCCTCGTGATATTTTTGTGTTTAAACAGTTTCAGGCTGTACTCGACACAATGGATCTCGATTTTGATACACCGCTGAAAGACTTTCCCGAAGAGGCAATGGATATTCTCTTTGAAGGGGCCGGCGATAAAAAGTTTGATGTAAGCTATGATTTCAAGAATAGCAATGTCACTTATAAGCACAAGTTTGCCGGCATCAAGTCAATCATCAATGATCAGTACGAGGACAGTAAATCAAACAAACAACGAGATAAAGCAAAAGCTTACTTGTCAAAAGTTGATTGCAGCACGTGTGGTGGCGGCCGGCTGAATAAAGAAGCACTTTCCTACAAAATCGACGGGCTTAATATTCAGGATCTTGTGGAGCAGGATATTCGATCGCTTCGAAAAACAGTCGGTAATTTGTCACTCACCGAGCGGCAGCGCAAGATCGGGCAGCAGGTACTCAAAGAAGTAATCGACAGGATTGACTTCCTCCTCAATGTCGGGCTCGACTACCTATCACTCAACAGGGAAGCTCAAACGCTTAGTGGCGGCGAGGCCCAACGTATACGCCTGGCAACACAGATCGGCACCCAGCTTGTCGGGGTCCTATATATTCTTGATGAACCCAGCATTGGCCTTCATCAACGTGACAACATCAAATTAATCAAGTCGCTTGAAACGCTGCGTGATCTTGGCAACTCCGTAATTGTTGTGGAGCATGACAGGGAAACCATAGAGCATGCCGATTATGTGGTAGACCTTGGTCCGGGCGCCGGAACAGAGGGCGGTTATATTGTTACAGAAGGCACTCCCGATGAACTTGATCCTGAAGCATTAACTACAAAATTTCTCAAAGATGAGGAGTCCATCCCTTACCCCGTCGAACGGCGCAGCGGAACCGGAAAAACTCTTAAACTGCATGAAGCTTCAGGACATAATCTGCAAGATGTGAATCTTGAAGTACCACTCGGAAAATTTATTTGTGTAACCGGTGTGAGTGGAAGCGGGAAAAGCTCACTCATTAATCAAACACTTGTACCGATTCTGTCAACCACGTTTTATAATTCCAAAGCAGTGCCTCTGCCCTATCAGAAAATTGAGGGGCTCGACAATGTTGATAAGGTTATTTCTATTGATCAAAGCCCGATTGGCCGTACACCCCGCTCAAATCCGGGTACTTACACAAAAGTGTTTGATCATATTCGATCGTTATTTTCTGAACTTCCGGAATCAAAAATCAGAGGGTACGATCAGGGACGTTTTTCATTCAATGTGAAAGGCGGACGATGCGAAACATGTAAGGGTGACGGCGTTCGTAAAATTGAGATGAACTTTCTGCCTGACGTCTATGTAGACTGTGAAGAGTGCAACGGTAAGCGCTATAACAGGGAAACACTTGAAATTCATTACAAAGGAAAAAATATATCTGATGTACTTGAAATGCCTGTAAGTGAGGCAGCTGAATTTTTTGATTCTGTACCGGCTATCAAGCGAAAATTGAAAACCCTGAATTCGGTCGGGCTGGGCTACCTAACACTGGGCCAGTCGAGTACTACGGTTTCAGGTGGTGAAGCACAACGTATCAAACTGTCGCGCGAGCTCTCTAAAATAGGGACCGGTGATACGATCTATATTATGGATGAACCTACAACCGGGTTGCATTTTCAGGATGTGCGGATGTTGGTTGACGTGATTCAGAAGCTTGTTGAAAAGGGGAACACAGTTATTGTAATTGAACATAATCTGGATTTGATCAAAGCGGCTGACTGGGTTATTGACCTTGGTCCTGAAGGCGGAGCCGGCGGCGGACAAATCATTGCCGAGGGAACACCTGAACAGGTCGCTAAAGTCAAAGAGAGTTACACTGGAAAATTTCTTAAGCAAGAGTTTGAACGTGAGAAACAGCTGGTCGAAAAATAGATTCATTTACTGAAAACTCTGTTTGCCTGCACACAGCAATCTGCCTATTTTAGGAAACTAATGAATAGCCGATTGTCACATATCTACCGCAGTTGCGTCATAGCAATCCTCTTCGCAGGGTTCGCGGCACACATCGCCATTCCTTTTTTCGGCGACCTCCAGAAAAGTGCCTTTACGCAATGGCTCGATCAAAATGTAAAGGTCGAGAGTGATAATCTGAACAACGATCTTCGAGACCGCATCAGGGAACTACCTGATGAAGCCGCAAATCTATGGGTTCTCATTCAGGACGCTTCGAAACTTGTTTCTGAAAATGAAGACAATTTTCGAATTAGACCCTTTACAGCTGAAAGCCATCAGGACCGGGTAACAACCTGGCTGATTGGTCAATGGAGCAGTTACAAGCATCAGCAAAATAATACAAAAGCTGTGCTACCCAAGATTATCGCACCGGTGCACAAATGGCTGACGCAGTCTGTTTCATTCAGCGCATCATTTTCTGAACCTGTTGTACAGTCAGCGCCCAAAAACAGCTTTGCCGTTATTTCGGTACCGTCGGTTATTATCTCGCTATTCTCTCCCGCCTCCAGCGGAATCAGTATAAACGCTCCCTAGAATTTTATCTACCAAAGCCTTTACGTTTACGGGTGAGGTATGCCCGTTTTTTTACAGACTTAATTATCTATAAACCTATTTTTATTTAATACAATGAAAAAACAAAACAATGGATTTAAAATCGGGCTTATCGTCATCTTTCTGGGACTGACGATAATGTATTTGTTCCCGACAGTACAGTGGACTCTGGAGCAGCGTCACATTGAAGATATGCCTGAGGCAGAACAAGCTCAGTACCTTGAAGAGAACAGAGAACGGCTTCAAAACTTACAGGAAAGCTCCCTGTCTCTCGGCCTTGATCTCCAGGGTGGTATGTATGTAACGCTCGAAGTGGGTGTTAACCAGCTGACTCTCGAACTGGCAGGTGAATTTGCGGATGAAACACTTCGTGATGTTATTGATGTTGCTCAGCAGCGATCTGTCCAAGAAGGCACAGACTTCATTACAGAATTTGTCAATGAGTTTGAAAATAGAGACCCGAATGCGATGCTAAGCCGCTACTACCGGTCTGATACAGAAAATATAACCCGCCGTTCTACCAACGAGGAAGTTGAGCAGTATCTCCGCGGACAAGTCAGCAGTGCTGTTGACCGGGCGATGGAAATTGTACGATCGCGTGTTGACCGTTACGGTGTAACAGAACCTTCCATCCTTCAACAGGGAAATAGCCGATTGGTTGTTGAGCTTCCGGGAGTTGATGATGAAGAACGTGTAAGGAACCTTCTCAGAGGTACAGCGCGTCTCGAATTCCGCCTGACGCCAAACGCCGAAGACATGAATAGCGCCAAGCGTGAAATCGTGAATTATTTCTCTAACCAGGCAAGCCAGGAAGCAGATAGTCTTGCTTCAGACGACAGCCTTGCCACTCCCCAAAACAATACAAATCCACTGCTTGAGGTATTTAATCCGCAGGGACGAAGTGAATACGTATTTGGTTACACATCCGGTCCTGATACCGCAAGAGTTAATGATTTGCTTGCGCGCGAGGAAGTTCAAAATATGCTTCCAAGAAATGCAGAACTTATGTGGGGCGCACAGCCATTTGCCACTCAAGAGGGACTTGAATTGTTTGAGCTAATCCCGGTCAGGACACAAGTTGAAATGACGGGTGATGTGATTTCTGAGGCAAGTGTTGAATTTGATCCCAACACAAATGAAGCACAGGTTTCAATGACCATGGACTCTGAAGGGGCACGGCGCTGGGCGCGAATTACCGGCGCAAACATTGGCCGGCCGGTCGCCATTGTTCTTGATGGATATGTTTATTCCTACCCAAATGTCATCACCAAGATTAACAATGGCCGTTCTTCCATCACCGGACTTTCGGGACTACAAGAGGCTGAAGATCTTGTGAACATTCTGCTTTCAGGTGCACTTCCTGCGCCGCTGGATATTATCGAAGAGCGAACCGTTGGTGCATCGCTTGGTGAGGAATCCATACAGGCAGGATTTTATTCAGTGCTTTTCGGCCTGATAGCTGTAGCCATATTTATGATTGCATACTACCACGCAGGGGGCGGAATTGCTGATCTTGCGTTGATACTTAACATCATATTTATTCTCGGAATTCTCGCCGCATTCAACGCCACACTCACACTCCCGGGGATTGCCGGTATTGTGTTGACAATCGGTATGGCGGTTGATGCGAACGTGCTCATTTTTGACAGGATACGCGAAGAGCTCAGGGCGGGTAAAACGCTCCGTGCAGCTATTGATAACGGTTATTCAAATGCGATGAGTGCTATTGTAGATGCAAACGTCACCACATTTTTTGTCGCCGTGATTCTGTTCAGCTTCGGTGTGGGACCTATTAAAGGTTTCGCTATTACGCTGATGGCAGGTATTGTATCGTCCCTATTCAGCGCAATTGTTATCACCCGCGTTGTTGTGGACTACCTGACTCGCGATAAAACATCCACCGTTAGCTTTGGATAAGCTTAATCACCGACCAAAAATTTTCAACACTTTTAACACAGGTAATTATTATGAAATGGTTTGAATCACCAACGTTTGATTTTATTAAAGGCCAGAAGATTATGTATATAATCTCCGGCATTCTTTTTGTCAGTTCCATTATTGCAGTATTAACCATGGGGCTGAACTACGGTATTGACTTCAGAGGCGGTAAAGAGTTCGTTTTTGACTTTGAAAACGATGTAGAAGTTACAGAAATCCGCTCGGCTCTGACTGAACCCCTGGGAGCAACCCCGGAGCTGAAACTCTTTGGATCCCCGAGTGAGATACTCGTGAGAACTGATGCAGAAGGCGACATTACCGTTGTACAAAACCTGATCTTGAGTAACCTGCAGGAGCTTTACCCCGACAATCCGGTTCGTGTTATCAAAACCGACCTAGTGGGGCCTCGGTTCGCAGAAGATCTAAAAATGGCGGCCATCAACTCCATACTGTTTGCTGTTGCGGTTGTGTTTATATATATCCTGATACGGTTTAAAGGATGGTATTTTTCGGCCGGAGCTGTTGCCGCGCTGATTCATGATGTGGTTATTGTGCTGGGTATTTTCACCGTCATAGAGCCGCTGGTGAATTTCAACGTCACCATCGACCAGGCACTTATAGCTGCTTTTCTTACCATTGTTGGGTATTCCCTGAATGATACCGTGGTTGTATTTGACCGCATCAGGGAAAACTCTTTGATCTACAAAACAATGGAGTTTAAAGACATGATTAACAAAAGCCTGAATGATACCCTCAGCCGAACGGTCATCACTTCTGTTACCACCTTGTTTGTGGTAACCGTGCTCTTTATATTCGGCGGAGAAGTACTTAAGGGTTTTGCATTCGCTCTTGTAGTCGGGGTCATTCTTGGTACTTACAGCTCGCTGTTTGTAGCCAGTTCTATTGTCGTTGAATTGGAAAAACGCGCTTCAAAGGCAAAATCTTAATAACCTGAAATTATAAAAGGATAAAGTCATGGCTTTTAATGTATCAGAAAGATATAACTGCGTAGTTATTGAGTTCAAGGGCAACGTTATGGGTGGCCCCGATGCAGTGAGTTTGAATGAAAAACTTCACGAGCTGATCGAAGAAGACAAAACAAACATCGTAGTTGATCTCTCAAAAGTTAAGTTCATGAATTCTTCAGGGCTGGGAATGCTAATCGGAGGTCTTACCACACTGAGAAAATCAGGCGGAGATCTCCGCATTTGTAATGCAGGCGATAAAATTAAGAGCCTGCTTATAGTCACAAAACTCATTACCGTTTTTAAACATTACAAAACGCTCGATGAAGCGGTTGAATCATTTGATGATTCCAAATAACGGTGATGACTAGATAAAACATTAACTATCTAATTGATAAGGAGGTGTATCTGCACCTCCTTTTTTTTGGCCTATGTCTACAAATATTATCATTGGCGCCCAATGGGGCGATGAAGGAAAAGGTAAAATCGTAGATCTTCTAAGTAAAAATGCCGACTTTGTCGTTCGCTATCAGGGAGGGGCAAATGCAGGTCACACCATAAAGTTTGATGACAAAGAGGTTGTATTGCACCTCATACCATCTGGTATATTTAATGGTGATGCGGTCTGTATTATTGGTAATGGAGTGGTTGTTGACCCGGCCGCTTTGGTCGATGAGATCAAAGGTGTAGAAGAGATTGGAACGGACTTAAAAGACCGTTTTTTCATCAGTAACTCTGCACACGTAATTCTTCCCTATCACAAAATTCTGGACAATGTACGCGAAAAAAGCCGGGGTGACGACGCCATCGGTACGACCGGACGCGGAATCGGACCAGCATATGTAAGTAAGGTTGCAAGAGTAGGCATAAGAATGGGAGACTTGCTTAACAGCGAGCGGCTGGAACAACAGGTTAGAACTAATGTTACAGAAATCAATAAATCACTGAAACACGTTCACAATGAGCCTGAGATAGATGCAGATGATATTTTATTCAATCTGAAGCCAATTGCTGAACAAATTAAACCCTATATCTGCAACACAACAGCTATACTGCATAAGGCTGTCGCATCAGGGAGCAATATTTTACTTGAGGGAGCCCAGGGATCACTCCTGGATGTAGATCACGGAACATATCCGTTTGTGACGTCCTCATCCCCTACAGCGGGCGGTGCATGTGTAGGAAGCGGCGTTCCACCTACGGCTATTGACCACGCAATCGGAATTACAAAAGCGTATTCTACCCGTGTTGGAAATGGCCCTTACCCTACCGAGCTTCATGACGATATCGGTAAGAAACTTAGGAAAAATGGTGCTGAATTTGGTGCAACCACCGGACGTCCCCGTCGCTGCGGATGGCTGGATCTTGTGGCGCTTAAATATGCCGTTAATCTCAATGGCATGGATCAGCTGGCACTGACAAAAATGGATGTGCTGGATGATTTCGATGAAATTAAAGTCTGTACCCACTACGAGATTGATGGAGAAGAAACTGATATTTATCCGGTCGAAACGGGTGCTCTTGAACATGTGAAACCTGTTTACAAAATATTCCCGGGCTGGAAAACAAGCTGCCAGATTGCAGCGAATTATGAGTCTCTTCCTGAAAATGCCCAAACCTACATTGAGTTTATTGAGGAGTATACCGGCAGCCGATGCAGCATCATTTCAACAGGTCCCGGACGTACACAAACACTGATAAGAGACTAATCAATGAGTTCTGCCGGCACATTCTCAGTACAGTATGAGTTCACGGCAGACTCCCTTTCTGATGCTGAACAAACAGCTGATGAGATTGCACTCGAACAGACAGCTGAGCTTCCGTTGGAGGCTGTCCCAACAGAGTTACAATATCTCATAGGTAAATCGTCTCACCTGGTCCAGCTATCTGACAAACGCTTTTCCTGTTCCATTGTTTACAGCAAACATGTGGCTGGAAACGACATTCTTCAGTTTCTGAACGTGATGTTCGGCAATGTCTCCATCAAGCCGAATATTAAAATTACAGATTTTGATCCTGGGGCATGTGAAGACCTGTTTGCAGGCTCTTCATTTGGTATTGACGGAATCCGGAAATTGCTCTCTGTTACTGACCGCGCATTAAGCTGTACTGCGCTTAAGCCCGTTGGCTCATCACCTGAAGCACTTGCAGACATTGCAATGAAAGCAACGCTTGGCGGAATTGATGTAATCAAAGACGATCACGGCCTGGCCAATCAGGAATCGGCCACTTTTAGGGCGCGGATTGAACACTGTGTAAAAGCAATCCGGAATGCAGAACAAACATCCGGCAAAAAAACACTCTATTTTCCAAACATCACGTCGCGATTCGAAGAGCTTATGAATCGGGCCGAGCTTGCAGAGGAACTCGGAGCTGACGGACTGCTCATTTCTCCACAACTCACCGGATTATCAGTATTGGATACATTAGCTCACTCTTCGATCGATCTGCCGGTGATGGCTCATCCTGCATTTTCAGGTCCTTATACGATTAATCAAAATTCAGGCATCGCTCCAGATATCTACTTTGGGAAACTGTGGAGGGCACTTGGAGCTGACGCTGTGATCTACCCTAACAGTGGCGGTCGATTCTCCTACTCGATTGAGGAGTGCAAATCTATCAACTCAAGGTGCAGAGAGTCTTTCTATGACTTCAAACCAATTTTCCCGGTTCCCGGAGGCGGCATCAGCAGAGAATCCGTATCTGAATGGAATAAAGAATATGGAAACGATACAGTTTTCTTGATTGGCGGCAGTCTCTACCTGCACCCTGAGGGCATGGAAACAGCTGTCCGAGAGTTTCAGGAAACTCTTTTAGGCGAATAGGGTCTCAATCTTAAAAAAAGCTTCAGAGAACTCCCACCCATCGCAAGGCTCATCTTTTCCCCGCGAAGCGAAATCCATCCACTTCGGTCAGGATGACACGTTGCCATTGGATAATGAGGCGGCGCACAAGTCTCAAAAATTGAACCAGAATCTGTGTCGCGCCGCTTTGGAATAAATCGTGCTGGCGGCGTAAAACAAACAGTGCAAATTGATGAGTTGAGCACGCCGCTCAACTTAACACACCACAGCCTGTCATGTCGAACGAAGCACCGGTGTTTTACGGTGCGCAGCTGAGACATCTCCAAGAGATAGTCCCATCTCAAACAACGGCTCCAGTCATTCCTTTCCTATAAATGCGTCAATTCATGCCTGGTGCCTTATCGGGACAAGAGAATACTTTCCTCCCCCTATCGGGAGGGGACAGCTCTGAAAAAGATTGCAAAGTAATTCTTTAAAAGGTCAGGGGTGGGTTTCCTGTAGCTGGAATGGTAGAGTTGACTTTATCCGCCGTGTATGAAACGACCCACTTCTGCGCCTTCGCTGAACGCTCTATCGGGGGTGAGACTGTCCAAGAAGGGCGTTATCCAGTACTATCCCGAGTGGATACCTTGCGGAGGGATGCAGGGTCTACAATCTTTGATATGGATAGGAGATGCCGGATCGGAGTCCGGCATGACAGAGCTATTGATAAATGACAATCTTGAACGCCCTTTTTGGAAAGACTCAGGAGCACAAATAAAAAAACCTCCATCCTGATTTCTCAGAAGGAGGTTTATGGAGCGGGAAACCGGATTCGAACCGGCGACCTTCTCGTTGGCAACGAGATGCTCTACCACTGAGCTATTCCCGCGGTAGAAGTGTCAGCTATTTTACTGACAAGACTCTAAAGATAAAGCCTTTTGCAGGTTAGTTTCAACACTATTTTCTTATTTTATCCAAAACATTTTTTGAGCTAATTGTACTTTTGATTTGATCATCATCAGGTACAACCGGACGATCTCTATAGCGGTCAACGATACAAATAAACCCAAGTTCAGCACCATCATCGGCATGAAACTGGTGGATAGTATCAGGCGAAATATAAACCACATCAAACGCGCTTATCTTTTTAATCTCATTATTGAGAATCACGTGGCCTTTCCCGCGGATAATTATCACTGAATGCGGATGGCGGTGATATTCAAGTGATGAATAACCCCCGGGCTTAATTTCAAAGTACCGCGTTTGTGAATTCAGCGCCGGATGCTCATCCGATAACAGGGTATAGCGGTGGATATCCTTAAAATTCTGGGTATCCGTTTTATAATCTTTTCGATCTACACCTGACCAAGAGTAGTTGTTCTCTTTGATTACAATCGAATTACTTCCCATAACAGACACCCGTTTCAATCGTTAAGATCGTATAGTATTAAAGAGCGAATCAGCTCAGATTCATTTTTCAGACGGAGGTTTCGGATTCAGGAAAAGAAATCCCGCCATCGATACAAAGATACCGTTACGGATAATCATCGACCAGCCAAATGAACTGCCCAATACCAACGACAGGATATTAGAATCGTCCACATCACCAAAACATCCACAGTCCCCTTCCATGCCCGATCCCAGTCCGTAAATAGCGAATATAAAAAAACAGGCATAGATCAATGTACCGGCCGGAATAACCCATTTTTTAAAAATACCTGCCACTAAAAGGCCTCCCACGAAAAGCTCAATCCAGGGAAGAGTGTCAATGATAAAAGACTGCAGCACGGTTGGAATCCACGCGATGTAGGCTACGGTCTCCAGAAGAGCCGTGTTATCCTGAACCTTGAGGTATCCCGCAATCAGAAGCAAAAGCCCCAGTATCACACGACAAAGGGTCTGTAAGTATGAAAATATTTTTTTCGCGTCCATAGATTTCAATATACGATCTGCTCAGCAAAATATTTTAGCCGTTTGAATATATTTTGGCTTCAAAGCACACTTATCCGGATAAGGATTCGTTTCCTCTGTCTCTTTTATTTAACTGTAGAATGCCTATCTTTAACCTACTGAATTTTCAGCCTCGCTATCACATAAAATATGACAGATAAACCACACGATTATTGTGGAATTTTTGGTGTGTTTAACCACTCAGACGCCGCTCTTCTTACCTACTACGGACTTCACGCACTGCAGCACCGCGGCCAGGAGTCAGCAGGAATCGTCACTAGCTATTTTGACGAGAGAAAAGGCCGGCAGGTTATGCCAATGCATAAGAATTTTGGCCTGGTCTTAACAGTTTTTGATGACCATAAAATTTTTAACAAGGAGCTGAAAGGCCGTAACGCTATCGGTCACAACCGATATTCAACCTCAGGATCTTCCAAGAATCCTGCGAACATTCAGCCATTCCGGGTACATCATAAAAACGGAAATCTTGCAATTGGGCACAACGGAAACCTGACCAATGCCCGTAAGCTTCGTGAAATGTTTCGTGAAGAGGGTGTTCTGTTTCAGAGCACATCAGATACTGAGCTGATCCTTCACCTTATTTCACACAGTCCTAAATCAAACCAGCTGGACCAGATTCTTGACGCACTTCAGCAGATTGAAGGTGCGTATTGCCTGGTAATCCTTACAGATGATAAGCTGATTGCAGTTCGTGATCCCAATGGTTTTCGCCCGCTGGCACTCGGTAAGATCGATGGATCTTACACCGTAGCCAGCGAAACATGTGCATTCGATATTATTGGCGCTGAGTTCATTCGCGATGTTGAACCGGGTGAAGTTGTCGTCATTGACAGAGAAGCGACTGAAAGCAGAAAACCAAGGTCCTATTTTCTGGAAGCAAAAGAGGGCACCACCAGCAGTCAGTGTATTTTTGAATATGTTTACTTTTCTCGGCCCGACAGCAAGATTTTTGGTGAAAATGTAGATAAAATCCGGCGTAACCTCGGAAAATACCTGGCGAAAGAACACCCGTTGGAAGAGGTGATCAAGTATCCGGATTCGGATAAAAAGCCCATCATAATATCTGTGCCAGACTCGAGCAACACGGCTGCCATAGGCTATGCTCATGAGAACCAAAAAGCCGGGTATGATTGTAAATACGACATCGGCCTCATTAGAAATCATTACGTGGGCCGAACCTTTATTTCGCCGGGACAAAAATCGCGTGAGCAGAAAGTCCGTACAAAATTCAACACTGTAAAAGGAGTGATAGAGGGACGCTCCGTCATAATTGTGGACGACTCCATTGTACGCGGTACCACTTCCCGCTATCTCGTTGAGATGATTCGTGACGCCAATCCTAAAGAAATTCATTTCCTGGTGAGCTCTCCTCCAATTACACATCCCTGCTTCTACGGAATGGACTTTCCTGATCCTGAGGAACTTATTGCCAATAAATTTAACCGCGACAGCGAAGCAATTGCTAAAGAAATTGGTGTGGATAGTGTACGCTATCTGTCGGCCGATGGTTTGGTAGAAGCCGTAAAAGAGTCAAACGAATCAGGCCTGGACTACTGCACAGCATGCTTTACAGGTAACTACCCTGTTCCCGTTGAATTTAACGTGGGCAAAGAGGAAAACGAGCTCGTCTGATAAACACGATCAATCTCAACCCAGAGTACAGTCAGATTACAGTTATGGCGTTTAAATCAGCCACATTTATTACTGGAGCACCAAATCTTGAGGCATGTCCGCCGGAAACTGTTCCGGAATTTTGTTTTGCCGGACGCTCAAACGTGGGTAAGTCATCTCTCATCAACAAAGTTACCAATAAAAAGCGCCTGGCCCGTACCAGTAACACGCCGGGCAAGACACAGCAGATGAACTATTATAAAATCGACGATACATTCTACATCGTTGATTTACCAGGATTTGGATTTGCCAAGGTTCCCAAAAAAGAACGCGACCGCTGGGGAAGAGATATACAAAACTACCTTCTGAACCGGGAGACCCTTCAGCTCATTCTTCATCTCGTCGATTCACGCCATCCGCCTACCAGCCTTGATGAAGACTTTTTCTACTGGATGGCGTCCAACGGCATGCCCTTTTCCGTACTGCTGACAAAAGCCGATAAGCTATCGAAAAATAAGCTGGGCCAATCAAAACAGAGAGTCATAAATGTGCTGAGAGAGATGAATATTGACGTTCCGGTCATCCCCTGCTCGGCTGAGAGCGGACAGGGCATCAATGAGGTGCAGTCACTGATTAGAGAATTCATCAACCGAAAGAAGAGCAGTTACCGGGCTGATCTGTAAGTTTTTTTTAAGCTTTACGGTTACTATTTAGTACTTCTATCAACACGTATTATTTATCATTTTCCTCATCAACATGGAATTACTGTGTGATTTTATAATTGTATGTATCTAATACGATTTCACCCTCTTCAGAGATGTTAGAAGTAAATATATTTCCTTTGTGAAAGCTGATAATTTTCCCTTCTAAATTATTATTGAATAAGCCTTTTATTTCTCCATTCTCAGAAAGTAAAAGCCAGCGCTCTTCTTCCTCTTCATCTTCTTCTTCTTCAATTTTATCATCCATCAATTTCATCCATATACCATTTGGCAGATCACAAACAATGCTTTGAACTTCTGGTTTGATCTCCGGCATTTCAGACATAAGCCGTTGCTTTTCACTTTGCCCCCAGAATTCTTTACCTGAATCAAGAATTCGATCAACTTCGATCTCTTTCTCTTCAAATGTTAACCTTTTTGCTGGCTGATTATAAATGGAAGAAAATATTTCATTACCATCATCCAAATTATAAACCCGAAATCCCAGGCTATCTGTACGTATATGGTATAAGCTATTCCCATTAGAACAAAATCTATTCATGGCGTGAAATCTAGTTGTTGTTTGTATCATCATATTAAGCTCTCCCATATTGGCGGACAATCTTATCTCTTTTTGTGCAGGGAACTCAAGTACTGCGCTCGTTTTATTCTGTTCGCTTAAACTTAATCTTTGTATTTGATCTAATGGCTTATCTTCATCAGGCATCATTGATGTTTTGAGAATCAATTGATCTTCATCTGATAAGAAAAAATCACCAATTGATGACTCTAGTGAAATATCCTCAACATGCTCAATACGATTATCAGCTATCCTAAATAGAGAGATTTTTTTCATGAAATAGTCATCTACTGCAGTTAGATTGCTATTCGATACCCGCATTCTATTTGACAGATTTTGGATTTCACCCGGTCCTCTCCCCTGCAATGGATATTCTATGATATGAACCCCTTGGCTTGATAATAGATGCATTGATAGTGACTGATCATCAAGAACAACTATTTCACCAGTTTCAATAACCTTCACATCAATAATATCCCCAAAGAAAAAACTATCACTCGAACTTGTAGAAAATAGGTGGTTCGGTACTATCTCGGGTGAGTTCTCGATATTCAGATAGTTATTATCAGCCTCATCTGTATTATAGGTACAGGAATAAAATGAAGCCAGTAAACACATGAGAACTGATTTTATCAATAGATTATATAATGAAGAATTTTTATAATTTATTTTCTGCATAGTTCAGTGAAATTCTTTCTCGATGCCATTGCTTGTAAAATTTATAGAAATATTAGATGTGTCTATTAACATTCCGTTTTCGGGTAGCGAAGAATTTAGCCATTCAATGAACTCATTTGTCACAGTTTCAGGGCTGTTTAATTCTGCATATTCATCAATAGAAATTTCCAGGTCTTCTTTAATTATAAAATCACTTTCTGTATGCGTGTATGGAATCGTTGCCGAGGAAAAATTAAACATTACGCCTTTCTCTTCATCAGTTACCTGGAGGATTAAGCCAGGCAATCCTTGAAATTTCCATGGCCCAACATCAACTTTTACGTCTTGTGTATACCATGCTGTATAATTCCGTCCTCTAAATGATGAAGTAGCTTTCAAAGCATTAAAAGAACCAATAAATTTATCCTCATTGATGAGTTCCCATTCTATTTTTCCCGAAGGTTCAACTACTATAGTTGGTAAATATTCACCTTTTTTATAAACAAATTTTCGAGCTTTTATTTGGTTTTTATTTCTGTTGATGTAAACCTCGTGATTAAGTTCTTCAACAGGTGGTTTGATTTTGAAACCTATGTCATTATCATCAGATTCTACCATATTGGATTTATCAATATTTTTACCAATTGATTCTTGATACTCTTTATTCTTTATAAAAAATAATGATGAGTCCTCGTTAAATAGAAGTGTCCCCTCCAAAACTTCATAATCATTTGATTCAAGTATAACGTTATATGTAAGCTTACCGCTCAGCTGGCCATAACAGCTATAATTAAATCCAAATAGAAGTACTGAAATTATCAATATTACATTCAGAAAAGATTTAATAAGTCTCCCGCATATCATGATTTTGATATTTAATTGTTGTTTTTAGTTATTTTATCTCAACTCTTTTGATAAAAAAGTTTGGTTCTACTGGAAACATTGTGGGTTAGTAAACCAAATCATTTGATTGTAATGAATCTCTCCGTTCATTTTGTCTTGAAACAAAACGAACCAAAAATTCAAGGCTGTGAAAAAATTGTCGGCAGTCACGGAATCTCTGCTACCTTTTATCAATGGTCCACCACGCCTAAAGTGTGCTAACCAGCTCATCGCCGGTATGATAAAAGGTCTCCGCAGATCTTCAGGTTCCTTCAGTCCGCCAATTCTTTCGAGGCCGACGGCATCTCCTATTGCAGGATTTTCATTCTCTAAACAGATTGAAATTTTTACGATGTAAAGAAAAAATCATTTACCCACAATATTTCCTGTAGATCCAAAAGTTTATAGTAATTTTTATAGCAAGTCAGAAAAAAATATTTAAAATCAGAAAAATTTTACCTATAAATTAGTTATCCCGCTTGAAAGCTAAATGCTTCCAAACGGGTTATTTAGGTTAGGCTTCTTCTTAGAGATCACCAGTAAGTTTTGCCCAAAGAGCTTTTGCTTTCAATTTTACACATTCCCACGTACTCACATCATGCAGAGTGACTTCAATGTCCATGTCATCCGTTTTGATTGTAACACTACAATCACCCATATCTGTTGGAATATTAGACTCTGATTTACATTGGACTTCTTCATAGTCTACCTTTTCAACCGTGACGATTTCTACACCTATATCATCAGGTTCAGCTGCGTAAACGCTGTCCAAGGAACCAAAAAATATTGCTCCTATCATTAGACAAAAGACTATTTTCATTTTATTATACTTTTTCATGATTTTATTTTTTTAGTGGTTAATTATTCGTTTTGAAAACTTTTCAACAATTTTATCGCTAAATCTGAGCAATCTTCACCATCACTCAAAGAAACTTCGATGACGACATTGTCGAATGAAACAGATCCATTATCCGTAACAATTGTACCGTTTAAGGTAATTTTGCACATCCCCTCTGTTGGATCCTCAGTAACTACATATTCGATACTTATAAATAAATTTGAATACTCAGTTAATTGATTTTCAGTACCAGGTATCTGCTCATGATTACTGACGCCTACTATTTCATTACAGTAGCTTCCATCTGCCATTTGATAGGAGTCTATGGTCTCAGAAGTACTTGAAAACCCATTGACTAATTCTGGTTGAATAAATGCAAATATGCTTAAAGCATATATCATTAAAATGACTCTTGATTTCATATCAATCCTCTTGTTTATTTTTGATGTTAATTATCATCTACACTACTTGTAGATGTTTCTACTAACATTTAAAATTTATCAAGATAACATGCT
>Ga0209938_1000869_pt1 | contig 16229 bp, 13 predicted proteins | sample SalPonR2_C_D1_MG_FD_185708 | JGI IMG/M metagenome (GOLD analysis project Ga0209938, IMG submission 185708) | Salt pond soil microbial communities from South San Francisco under conditions of wetland restoration - Salt Pond MetaG R2_C_D1_MG... ... | reverse complement strand
AAAATCGAACAGGGCGAACTCGAGCTGGCGCAGCATCTGCAGGCCGGCATTGAAGTTACGGCTGCCGCGCAGCCGCTCGAACATGTCCGCCGGCAGGGGCTCGCCGGTGTCGACGTGTCCGGACGCGTGCGCCAGCACCTCGTAGTGCCAGGCGAAGTTCTCCATGAACTGGCTGGGAAGCTCCACCGCATCCCACGGCACGCCGTTTATGCCGGCGATGCTGGGGTAGTCCACCCGTGTGAGCAGGTGGTGCAGCATGTGGCCGAACTCGTGGAAGAGGGTGACCACGTCGCTGTGCGTCAGCAGGGAGGGCTCTTCGCCGTGGGGCGGCGCGAAGTTGCACACCAGGTAGCCCACCGGCGCGGCCTTTTCGCCGCCGATGCCCTTGCGCACGACGCACTCGTCTATCCAGGCGCCGCCCCGCTTGCCCGTCCGGGCATAGAGGTCGGCGTAAAAGCCGCCCACGGCCGTGCCGTCGGCGTCGCGCACCTCGTAGTAGCTCACGCTGTCGTGCCAGACCGGAACGCCCTCGCGTGTCCGGATCTCCAGCCCGTAGAGCTCCCCGGCCAGGCGGAACAGCCCTTCGATGACCTTCGGCGCCGGCAGGTAGCGGCGGAGTTCCTCGTCGGAGATGGCGTGGCGCTCCTGCTTCAGCTTCTCGGAGTAGTAGGCCAGGTCCCAGGGCCGGATCGTGCGGCCCGCGAAGTCCTCCACCGCGGCCACCTCGTCCTTCGCCGCCGGCAGGCTGCGCTCGGCCAGCTCGGAGAGGAACTCCAGCACCTCGTCCACGCCCGGCGCCATCTTGCTCGCCAGCGAGTACTCCGCGTAGTTGTCGAAGCCGGTGAGGGCGGCAGCCTCGTGGCGCAGCGCGAGGATCTCCTCGATGAGCGGCGCGTTGTCGTGGGTGGGATCGTGCGGGCCGGTATCGGAGGCGCGCGTCATCCAGGCCTCGTAATAGGTGCGGCGCAGATCCTCGTCGTCGGCGTGCGTCAGCACCGCCTGATAGGTGGGCTGATCCAGATTGAACTTCCAGCCGTCGAGCCCCGCTTCCTCCGCCGCCGTCCTGGCGCGCTGGCGCGCGCCGGCGGGCAGGCCCGCAAGCCGCGCCTCGTCCTCCACGTGCAGGCTCCAGGCATCGGTGGAGTCCTGCAGGTTCTGCCGTCCTGGCGCGCTGGCGCGCGCCGGCGGGCAGGCCCGCAAGCTGCGCCTCGTCCTCCACGTGCAGGCTCCAGGCATCGGTGGAGTCCTGCAGGTTCTGTTCGAAGCGGGTGGCCGCCTTCGCCATGGCCTGGCGGATCTCACGGAAGCGGCGCTTGTCGTCCTCGGGGAGGCCGACGCCGGCCAGGCGGAAGTCACGGAGCGCGTGTTCCAGCAACCTGGCGAGGCCGGGATCCGCGTCTGCCGGCAGGCGCTCGGCCAGATCCTGGAAGCGCCGGTACAGGGTCTCGTTCTGGGCCAGCTCCGTGGCGTACTCGGTCAGGAGCGGCAGCGCCTCGCCGTAGGCCTGCCGCCAGTCCGCGTTGGCGGTCACCATGTGCAGATGGCTCACCGGGGACCACAGGCGTGACAGCCGGTGGCTCATCTCTTCCAGCGGGATCACCAGCGAGTCCGCCGTGGGGGATTCGTCGGCCAGCAGTTCCTGCAGGCGCCGCCGGTTCTCCTCGAGCGCCGTCCTGACGGCCGGCAGCACGTGCGACGGTTCCAGCTCGGGGAACGGCGGAAGTTCCGTGTTTTCCAGCAACGGATTGGACATGGCGAATCCGACCTCGGTCTTTTATTTCCGTGACCGGCCCGCATGTTAGCATGCGCGTCCCGTCCGGAGTCGCGCCGATAGCAGGGTTTCGCGCGGGGAAATGGACGAGGGGAAACGGACGACGACAACCGGAGACTGACGGTGGCACACGACTTCGATCTGATCGCGATAGGCGGCGGCAGCGGCGGACTGGCCCATGCGCAGCGCGCTGCGGAATACGGCGCGCGGGCGGCGGTGGTCGAGAGCGGACCCCTGGGCGGCACCTGCGTGAACGTGGGCTGCGTGCCGAAGAAGGTCATGTGGTATGCGTCTGCCATGGCCCATCACGTGGAGCAGGCGAAGGACTACGGCTTCGACGTCGTCGTCAACGGCCACGACTGGCCCGGGCTGAAGGCCGCGCGGGACGCCTACGTGGCAAGACTGAACAAGATCTACGCGGGCAACCTCGACAAGCGCCACGTGACCCACATCGCCGGCCGCGCGAAATTCGTCGACGAGCACACCATCGAGGTGGACGGCGAGCGTTTCACCGCCGATCACATCACGATTGCCACGGGCGGCTACCCGATCGTGCCGGACCTACCCGGCGCGGAGCTGGGCATCACGTCCGACGGTTTCTTCGAGCTGGAGGAGAAGCCGGAGCGGGTCGCCGTCGTCGGCAGCGGCTACATCGGCGTGGAACTCGCCGGCATGCTGAACTCGCTGGGCGCCGACGTGACCCAGTTCGTCCGCTACGACGGCGTGCTCAGGAGCTTCGACGAGATGCTGCGCAGCGAGGTCATGCAGGCGATGGACGACGACGGCATCATCATCGAGCGCCACTTCATCCCGAAGGGTCTGGAGCAGACCGACAACGGCCTGTGCCTGCTGAGCGAGGACGGCCGGCACTTCGACGGCTACGACTGCCTGATCTGGGCCGTGGGCCGGGCGCCGGCGACCGACGGGCTGGAACCGTCGGCAGCGGGAGTGGAGACGGATGGGCGGGGCTTCATTCCGGTGGACGAATACCAGGTCACCAGCGTGCCGCACGTCTACGCCATCGGCGACGTCACCGGCGCCGCGGCGCTGACGCCTGTGGCCATCGCCGCCGGCCGCCGGCTCGCCGACCGGGTGTTCGGCGGCATGACCGACCGCCACCTGGACTACTCGAACCTCCCCACCGTGGTGTTCAGCCATCCGCCCATGGGCACGGTCGGCCTGACCGAGCACGAGGCGCTGGAGCGCTACGGCGAAGAGGTGGGCTGTTTCACCAGCCGGTTCAATCCCATGCTGTACGCGCTCAGCGAGTTCAAGCGGCCGAGTTCCATGAAGCTGGTGACGGTGGGCGACGACGAGCGCATCGTCGGCTGCCACATCTTCGGCGACGGCGCGGACGAGATGCTGCAGGGCTTCGCGGTGGCCATCCGCATGGGGGCGAAGAAGAAGGACTTCGACGATACCGTGGCCATCCACCCGACCAGCGCGGAAGAGCTGGTCACCATGCGCTGAGTCTCAGCGCGGCAAACGCTTGAGCACGCTGCGCGTGTCCGGCCGGACGCCGCGCCAGATGTAGAAAGACTCCGCGGCCTGCTCCACCAGCATGCCCCAGCCGACGATGGCGCGCCGGGCGCCCTGCGTCCGCGCCCAGCGCGTGAACGGGGTGTCGCCCGTGCCGTAGGAGAGGTCGTAGCAGACGGTCTCCGCGGTGACGATGCCGGCCGGGAAGGGCAGCGCCTCGCCGCGCAGCCCGGCCGACGTGGCGTTGATCACCAGGTCGTAGTCGACGTCCTCCACGATGTCGTCGAAACGACAGGCATGGACGGCCCCCATGCTGCCGAAATGGTTCGCCAGGGCCTGCGCCTTCGACACCGTCCGGTTGGCCAGGGTGATGGTGGTGGGCTGCTCGTCCAGCAGCGGCGCCATGATGCCGCGGGTGGCGCCTCCGGCGCCCAGGATCAGTACGCGCGCGCCCTCGACGGCTACCCGGTGATTCTTGCGCAGGTCGCGCACCAGGCCCACGCCGTCGGTGTTGTCGCCGCGGACGGAATCACTGCTGATGCTAAGGGTGTTCACGGCGCCGGCCATGCTGGCCGCCTCGGACAACTCGTCCACCAGCCGGACCGCCTCGCTCTTGTGGGGCACGGTGATGTTCAGGCCGCGCCCGCCCTGGCGCTGGAAAGTGCGGATGGCGCTCTCCAGCTCGGCCGGCGGCACCTCCAGCAGTTCGTAGGTGAGGTGCTGGCCGGTCTGCTGCGCGAACACCCGGTGGATGATCGGCGACCGGCTGTGGCTGACGGGATAACCCACCACGCCGTAACGGTCCGGCTCGTTCTGTTCGCTCACTTCCCTGTTCTCCCCGCTCCGTCCCGGATTATTGATTATCGGCTCAGCCGTCGGCCAGCCAGCGCGCCGCCTCCGGCGCGAAATAGGTGAGAATGGCGCTGGCGCCGGCCCGCTTTATCGACAGCAGCGCCTCCATGACGGTCTCGCGCTCGTCCAGCCAGCCGTTGGCGGAGGCCGCCTTCAACATGGCGTACTCGCCGCTCACCTGGTAGGCCATGGTCGGAACGCCGTATTCGTCGTGCACCCGACGGATGATGTCGAGATAAGGCAGCGCCGGTTTCACCATCACCATGTCGGCGCCCTCGGCGATGTCCATGCCCACCTCGCGCAGGGCCTCGTCACTGTTGGCCGGGTCCATCTGGTAGCTGTGCTTGCCGCCGCCGCCCAGGTTCGCCGCCGAGCGGACCGCGTCGCGGAAGGGTCCGTAATAGCTGGAGGCGTACTTGGCCGCATAGGCCAGGATCATCGTATGCACGTGACCGCCGTCCTCCAGCGCCGTGCGGATGGCGCCGATGCGCCCGTCCATCATGTCCGACGGGGCCACCACGTCCGCGCCCGCCTCGGCATGGGAGACGGCCTGGCGTACCAGCATCTCGACGGTTTCGTCGTTCAGCACGTAGCCCGCCTCGTCGATGATGCCGTCCTGGCCGTGGGTGGTGTAGGGGTCAAGTGCCACGTCGGTCATGACGCCCAGCTCCGGGTAGCGCTCCTTGATGGCCCGCACGGCCTGTTGGGCGAGGCCGTCCGGGTCGGCGCACACCGCGCCGTCCGGCGTCTTCGCGCCCGGGTCGATGATGGGAAACAGCGCCACCATCGGAATGCCCAGCGCGTGCACCACGGAGAGGTGCTCCAGCAGCAGATCCACCGAGCGGCGCTCGATGCCGGGCATGGATGGCACGGATTCGCGACGGCCCTCGCCCTCGAGCACGAATACCGGGTAGATGAAGTCGCTCGGCGCCAGCCGGTTCTCGGCCACCAGCGAGCGCACCCAGCCGGTGCGGCGGGTGCGGCGGAGCCGGGTCGCGGGGAACCTTGTATCCGGGCGGCTGCTCATATTAACTCTCGGGTCACTCGGGAAAAATCGGATTCTCCCCCGATTCGGTTTTCGTGTCCAAGGAGGGCGCGGAGACCGGTGAAATAAATGCCGAATACCGCAGGTCTGTATCCATGACGGGAACATCAGAGGACAGCCGGCGCCACCGCTTCGAGCGGCTGGTGGGCGAACTCCGCCGGGATATGTACCGCTACGCGTTCTGGCTCAGCCGGGACGGGGCACTGGCGGAGGACGTGGTCCAGGAGGCGATGGTGAGAGCCTGGCGCAACCTGGACAGCCTGCGCGAAGACGGCGCGGCGAAGCAGTGGCTACTGACGATAGTGAGGCGCGAGAACGCGCGCCATTTCGAGAGGAAACGGCTGGAGACGGTCGATGTGGATGATCTCAGCGGCAGGGACGAAGGCATGCTTGCGGACTCGCACGATACCGACGCGGAGGATCTCCGGGCAGAGCTGCTTGAGCTTCCCGACGAATACCGGGAGCCGCTCGTACTGCAGGTGCTGATGGGCTACACCACGGGCGAGATTGCCGAGGTGATGGAGTTGAAGCAGGCCACCGTGCTCACCCGGCTGCACCGGGCGCGCAACCAGCTGAAGGAAAGATTCGCGGCCGATGGGCCGGATTTTGACGGGTAATGACCATGCGGTGTGAGGACTTCAGACAGCGGCTAGACGGCGATCCCGGGGCGGATTTCCCCGGCCGGTCCGCGCATGCCGCAGAGTGCCCGGACTGCGCCCGCTACGCCGCCGAGGCCGCCGTGTTCGAGCGGCGTCTTGCGGCGGCCCTCGCCGTCGCCGTGCCGGATTTCGCCATCGATCTGCCGGAGGACGGGCATGACGGCGATGGCGGCGGCCGCAGCGACAGGGTGGTCTCCCTGGACGAGCGGCGCCGCGGGCGCGGCGCCCGCTGGCGCGGGTTGCCCGCCTGGGCCGGCGTGGCCGCCGCGCTGGCGCTGGCTGTCACCCTGGCGCTGCAGTTCGGCAGCGGTCCGCAGGAAATCGATTCCTCCACGCTCGCCGCCGAGGTGATCGCCCACATGGATCACGAACCGTATTCCCGCGTAGTCACCGACGAGGCCGTGGCCGGAAACGAGCTCGGCCGCGTGCTGGCGCCCGCCGTATCCCGGCTTGACGCCGGCCGGGTCGGACTGGTGACCTACGCGAAGACCTGCCCGATCAACGGGCGCCCGGTCCCGCACCTGGTGGTCCAGGGCGCGGACGGGCCGGTCACGCTGATTCTGATGGCCGACGAGAAGCTGGATGCGCCGGTACCTCTCGAGGGAGACGGCTTCCACGGCATCATGCTACCGGTCGGTGACGGCAGTATCGCCGTCATCGGTGAGCAGGGCCAGTCGGTGGATGATGTGACGGAAAACGACGGCAGTATCGCCGTCATCGGTGAGCAGGGCCAGTCGGTGGATGATGTGACGGAAAACGTCCGCAACGCCGTGGACTGGCAGATTTGAGACCGGCGAGTCGGACCGAGAGAGCTGACCGAGAGAGCTGAGAGACAAAGCGTTTTCATCCTGCCGGGGCGGCTTGAACGCCTCCAGGGAATCAATGGCTCGGTAAGGGCCTGTACAACAGCGAGGAGAGAGATCATGAATGACAAGCACGTGAAAAAGCCGATTGCTATTGCCGTCAGCGCAGCGCTGGCTGCCACCTTCGGCGCCGTGGGCGTGGCCCAGGCCGACAATGCCGGCAGCCCCTTCCAGATGAACTCCCTGTCCAGCGGTTATGAAACCTCGGGCGGCGAAGGCAGCTGCGGCGAAGGCAAGTGCGGCGGCGGCAAGGAAGACAAGGGCGGCGAAGGCTCCTGCGGCGAAGGCAAGTGCGGCGGCGACAAGGAAGACAAGGGCGGCGAAGGTGCCTGCGGCGAAGGCAAGTGCGGCGCCTCCGGCGACAAGGGCGGCGAAGGCTCCTGTGGCGGCGACAAGGGCGGTGAAGGCTCCTGTGGCGGCGACAAGGGCGGCGAAGGCTCCTGCGGCGAAGGCAAGTGCGGCGGCTCCGTCTGATCGTCTGATTGCATTCGTCAATCGACGGGAAAGGGCTCGCGGCTTCGGTCGCGGGCCTTTTTTTCGTCTGCAGGGACCGATTCACCGCTGGCCACCCGCCACCTCGGAGAGCGAGAATCGTCGTTCCGCCGACAGGAGGGGGAATGACGCGATGAGCGGGAATCCGGTGCGCTGCGCCTGGTCACTCGGCGTGAACCAGGCCTACGTCGATTATCACGATACCGAGTGGGGCGTGCCGGTGCGCGACGACCGGCGCCAGTTCGAGTTCCTGGTGCTGGAGGGCGCCCAGGCGGGCCTCTCCTGGTCCACGGTGCTGAACAAGCGGGAGGGTTATCGCCGCGCCTTTGCGGATTTCGACCCGGCGAAGGTCGCCCGTTTCAGCGAGGCCAGGATCGCGAAGATCCTGGCCGACCCCTCCGTGATCCGCAACCGGTTGAAAGTGCGCTCGGCCGTGACCAACGCGCGCGCCTTCCTGGCCGTGCAGGAAGAGTTCGACGGCTTCTGCAATTACATCTGGCGTTTCGTGGACGATGCGCCGAAGCAGAACCGCTGGCAGAGCGACGCCGAGGTGCCGGCCACCTCGGCGGAGTCAGACGCGCTGTCGAAAGACCTGAAACGGCGGGGCTTCCGTTTCGTCGGCTCCACGATCGTCTACGCTCACATGCAGGCGACAGGCATGGTGAACGATCACGTGACCGGCTGCTTCCGCCACGCCGAGTGCGCGCGGCTCGCGGGGTGATCAGCTAGCGGATATCGAACCCGTTCCGGATATTGACCCCGGTCGGTTCCGGATATTGACTCCGGTCAGTTCCGGATATTGACGATAGTGAGCGCCGTCAGCCCGCTCGGCGTCACGTGTGAGATGGCGCCGAGATAGCGCCGGTCGGCGGCCAGCCCGGACCAGCTCACCTGCAGCGTCTCGGTGCTGCCGGCGGTAACGCTGGAGGGCGCCGAGACGCTCATGTTGCCCGCATCGTCCACCAGGCCGAACGCCCAGGCGAAAAGCTGGTAGTTCGCGCCGGGACCGCCGGCCACCTGGTCGGTCTCGAAGCCATGGATCAGCACGGCGTAGCGGCCGGCGGGCGGCGTCACCAGATTGAACTCCTCGGCGGAGGTCTCCGAGCCGCTCTCGCCGATGCGGGTGCAGATGTCGTTGGGGCAGTAGTAGACGTACATGTCGAGGTCGTCGTCGCCGTCGGTGGCCTCGTCGAACAGCGCGAAGCGCAGATACGCCTGGTTGGACGGCACGTCGATGACGTGGCTGGTGACGCCGTTGCCGTCTCGGAACGTGAAGGTCTTGGTCGGGTCGTTGTCCACGAAGCCGTCGATCACCAGTGCCTCGTTCAGCCCGTGCACGCCGGCCCGGTAGCTGCCGGTGTAGCCGAAGTCCACGTCGAAGCCGAGCGTGCCGCTGCCGCCCGCATCCCTCACCTCCTCCGGCGCCGACAGCGATACCGGCCGGATGGCGACCGGCGTGCGCACGGCGGTCTCGCCGGCCCGCCAGGTGATGGCGCCGAAGTACCACAGATCCAGCCCGGTGCCGATGAATTCCATGTCCACGGTGTAGGTGGCGGTCTCGCCCGGGTTCAGCGACAGCGTCGCCGGAGACACCGTCACCACGGTGCCCGGCGGCGGCTCGATCTCCACCTGCCAGGTGCCCGCCCCATCGCCGGCGGCCGTCACGGTGCGGGTGATGCTGCGCCGGCCGGTCAGCTGCTCGATGGCGATGGAGGCCTGATTGAACTGGGTGGCGTCGAAGCTCCTGCCGGCGGCGGCCAGCTCGTCGCAGCGCGACGGATCCGGGATGGGCTCGTCCAGGCCGCAGCCGAAGGCGTCGTAGTCCTCGGCGCCGGCGTCGAACAGCAGCCCCGGTCTGCCGGCGGCGTTCGGCTGCAGGTGGCCCGCGCCGAAGTCGAACGGATTGGCCGGGGTCTCGCCGTCCTGCTGCACCACGTCCTGGTAGGCGCTGGTCATCATGGCCGAGCGCAGCGCCGCCGGCGACCAGTCCGGGTTGGCCTCCAGCAGCAGCGCGGCGATGCCGGCCACGTGGGGCGTCGACATGGACGTGCCGGAGAGATAGCCGAAGAACTCGCCTTGTTCGGCGTTGGCCGCGTCCGGAGTGAAGCCCGCGAGTATGCTGACCCCCGGCGCCGTCAGGTCCGGCTTCAGTATGTCCGGCGCGCCGCTGGCCGGTCCCCGGGAGGAGAAGCCGGCCATGATGTTGCCGGCCTCGGTCTCGGTGAGGAACAACCCCGCCGCCAGCCGCACGTCGACGATCTCCTCGTCCACGTTGATGGCGTCGAACAGCAGCCGCCCGTCCGCCTGGCCGATCATGACCGCCGGGATGTCCACCGAATCGGCCGTGCCGGTCATGACGAAGGGTTCGCCGGCGTTGTTGAAGACCAGGGCGGCGACCGCGCCGGCGTCCTCGACGTTGCGGATCTTGGTCTCGAAGCTGCAGCCGCCGCGCACGAGCAACGCGATCCTGTCGGCGAGTTCGTCCCCGTTCACCGGCGCCTGGCAGGCGTCGTAGGTGGTGCCGTTGCCGTCGCCCGAATCGGTGGCCAGGCTGTCGTCCTCGACGATCACGAGTTCCTCTTCCACGCTGCCCGTGTCTTCCAGCTGCGGCGTGAAACTTGCCTCCCGCGAGGCGTACTTGCCGGCCAGCGACGGCGGCGAGATCACCTCCATGGCCTCGCTGAAATTCACGCCGGGGCGGGTGGAGGCCGCCACCGTGGTGACCCAGGGCGAGCTGCCCGGCGAGCCGATGGTGCGCAGACCCGGGCCCTCGTTGCCCGCGGCCACGGCGGTGAAGATGCCGGCCTTGGCGGCGGCCAGCAGGGCGATGTCGTCGGGGCCGCTCACCGTCGCCAGCGAGTTGCCCACCGAGTAGTTGATGACGTCGACGCCGTCCGCGACGGCCGCGTCCACCGCCCGGGCGAGGTCGGAGGTATTGCAGCTGGCGCGGGTGTCGCCCGGCCGCAGCCAGCAGGCCTTGTAGATCGCCACACGGGCCTTGGGCGCCATGCCCCGGATGCGGGCCAGCTCGGTGCCGGCCACCGAAGCCGTCACCGGATTGCCGGCGGCGATGGTCGCGATATGCGTGCCGTGGCCGTCGGCGTCCCGGGGCGAGAGGAATTCGCCCGGGTCCAGGTCGCCGGTCTCCAGGGCGCCGTCGACGAAGAAGCGGGCGCCGATGAGCTTGTTGTTGCACACCGTCTCCGCGAACTGCTCGCCGGACTGGCAGACGCCGTTCCAGTCCTCCGGCGGGTCGAACAGCTGCACGTCGTCCCGCACTTCGAAACGCCGGCACAGCCACAGACCGAGGAAGGTATCGGCGAAAGAGGTGCGGCACAGCCGCGGCTTGTCCGCCTCCCGGGTGTCCTTCAGGCTCGGGTGGTCGGGCGTGATGCCGCTGTCGATGACGCCGATGACCACGCCCTCGCCCTCGAGCCCCAGCGCGCCGGTGAGCCCCTCCGTGTTATCGAACAGGCCGAGGAAACTCGGGGTCTCGTTGGTGGCCAGCGGCCGAATCTCGTCCTCCCACACCCCGGCCACCTCGGGCATGTGGCGCAGGCGGTCGGCCTGGACGGGCGTCAGGGCGGCGGCGAAACCGCTGAAGCCGTAGCGATAATCGTAGACGGTCCGCGTGCCGGGGGCCGCCTTCCCCAGCAAGCTCGTCTGCGCGGCGTCGCTGCCGGCCACCCAGGACTTCACCGCCGCCGACTCCCGGCTGAAGCCGGTGGACTGCATCACCTTCATGGAGGCGGGGCGGCCGGGCGCGGCCGTCTTCGCGTAATGCTCCGCGGCACCGGGGCGGCGCAGTTGCACGATGTACACCTTGCGGCCGTCGGCGCGCACGCCGATCTCGTCGGCCAGCACCAGGCCGCCCGCGGCCCCTTCGGCATGGCGCAGGGAAGCAGCCCCCACCGTCGTGCCGAGGCAGAGCATGGTCAGCGCCAGCCAGGTCAATGGCAGCCAGGTAGATGGCAGCCAGGTCGATGGCAGCCAGGTCAATGGCAACCAGGCCGGATGCTCGTTTCTTTTCACCGCTCGATCGCCCCGGGAGGATGGATGGTCTGTTGCCACAGCGAGGAGGCTCGGACGACGTTAGCATAGCGCCGAATCGGCGGGCCAGCACGCCTGCGGCGGGAGTGTCGCGGGGGCTTTAGTCCCGGGCGAAGATGCGGGACGGGTCGGCGAAGCTCTTGAACTCGAGTGCGTTGCCGGCCGGGTCGCGCAGGAACATCGTGCGCTGCTCGCCCGGCTGACCGCGGAAACGCACCCGCGGCTCGATCAGGAAGCGGACGCCGGCGGCCCTGAGCCGGTCGGCCAGGGCCTGCCAGTCCGACGGCGCCAGGATCACGCCGAAATGGCGCACGGGAACTTCATCGCCGTCCACGGCATTGGCGGCCTCTTCGCCGGTGTCCGCCGGTGTCCTCCGCCAGGTGCAGGGTGACCTGGTGGCCGAAGAAGTCGAGGTCCAGCCAGCGCTCGTCCTCCCGGCCGGTGGCGCAGCCGAGCAGCTCCACGTAGAAGCCGCGGGCGCGCTCCAGATCGTCCACCGGCACGGCCAGGTGGAAGGGCGCGGGACCGGCGCCGGAGCTCACGAGGCGCCCAGCCAGTCGGTGGGTTTCAGGAAGCGTTCGGTCAACTCCGCTTCCGGGCTGCCGGCCTCGGGCCGGTAGTCGTACTGCCAGCGCACCAGCGGCGGCAGGGACATCAGGATGGATTCGGTGCGGCCGCCGGATTGCAGCCCGAACAGCGTGCCCCGGTCGTAGACCAGATTGAATTCCACGTAGCGCCCGCGCCGGTACAGCTGGAACTGGCGCTCGCGTTCGCCCCAGGGCGTGTCCCGGCGGCGCTCGACGATGGGCAGATAGGCCGGCAGGAAGTGATCGCCCACGCTCTGCATGAAGGCGAAGCAGCGCTCGAAGCCCCACTCGTTGAGATCGTCGAAAAACAGACCGCCCACGCCGCGGGTCTCGTCCCGATGGCGCAGGTAGAAATACTCGTCGCACCAGTCCTTGAAGCGCGCATAGGTGCCCTCGGGGAAGTCCTCACAGGCTTCGCGCGCCGTGCGGTGCCAGTGCTCCACGTCCTCCAGGTACGGATAGTAGGGCGTCAGGTCGAAGCCCCCGCCGAACCACCAGACCGGTTCGCTGTCCGGCTTCTCGGCCGCGAACACCCGCACGTTGGCGTGGGTGGTGGGCACGTAGGGATTCCGGGGGTGCAGCACCAGCGAGACGCCCATGGCCTGAAATCCTCGCCCGGCGAGCTCCGGCCGGCTCTTCGACGCGCTGGGTGGCAGGTTGTCGCCGTAGACGTGGGAGAAGTTGACGCCGGCCTGCTCGAGCAGGGAGCCGCCCGAGGTCACCCGGGTCTCGCCGCCGCCGCCGCCTTCCCGCTCCCAGGAGTCGCGGTGGAAGCGGGCGGTGCCGTCCACTTCCTCCAGGGTCTCCGTGATGCCTCGCTGCAGGCCGAGGAGATATTCCTTGACGGCCGCCAGTTTGTCGCCGAAGTCACTCATCGCCATATGCGCCGGACTGCCTCATCGTCGCGGAGCGACGCATTGTACGGGATGGCCGCGCAGGACGGGTACGGAAGACGGGCGTCTCAGTAGGCGGACTTCTTCTTCGCTTTCTTCTTCGTCTTCTTCTTGCCCGAGGTTTTCTTGCGCGCCGTGCTCTTCTTCTTCGCCGCCTTCTTCGTGTCGGCGACGGCCGTCGCCGTCTTCTTCTTCGCCTTCTTGCGGCCGCGGCCACGGGCCGGCGCCGCCGCCAGCAGTTCCTTGCATTCGTCCAGCGTCAGCGATGCCGGTTCGCGGTCCTTCGGCACCTTGGCATTCTTGTTCTTGTCGGTGACGTACGGGCCGTAGCGGCCCTTGAGCACCTGGATACCCTCGTCGGGGAAGTCCTGGATGGTGCGTTCGGCATCCGCCTTCTTCTTCTCGCGAACCAGTTCCAGCGCGCGTTCCAGGTTGATGGTGAACGGATCGTCGTCGCCGCGGATGGAGACGAACTTGTTGCCGTAGCGCACGTACGGGCCGAAGCGGCCGATGCTCGCGGACACCGGCTCGCCCTCCGGCGTCTCGCCCAGCTTGCGCGGCAGCTTGAACAGCTCCAGCGCGGCGTCGAGATCGATCTCGTTCATCTTCTGGCCGGGCATGAGGCCGGCGAACTTCGGTTTCTCCTCGTCGTCCTTGGTGCCGATCTGCACGAAGGGGCCGAAGCGGCCCATGCGCACGGTCACCGGCTTGCCGGTCTTCGGGTCCGTGCCGAGTTCGCGGGCCTGGGCCACCTGCTCGCGGGTCACGTTTTGGTCCTTCTCTTCCACCAGGTCGTGGAAAGGCGTCCAGAATTCCTCCAGCAGCGGCACCCACTCCCGGTCGCCCCGGGAGACGGCGTCGAGGTCGTCCTCCATGCGCGCCGTGAAGTCGTAGTCCACGTACTGCGTGAAGTGCTCGGTGAGGAAGCCGTTGACGATGCGGCCGATGTCCGTGGGCACGAACTGGCGGCCCTCCATCTCCACGTACTCCCGGTTCTTCAGCGTCGTGATGATGTTGGCGTAGGTCGAGGGCCGGCCGATGCCGAGTTCCTCCAGCGACTTGACGAGGCTCGCCTCCGTGTAGCGGGGCGGCGGCTCGGTGAAGTGCTGCTCGGGACGGATCTCCTCCAGCTTCAGCCGGTCGCCCTCGGCCAGGTCCGGCAGGCGCCGGTCGCTGTCGTCCGCCGCGGCGTCGTCGCGGCCCTCCTGGTAGACGGCGATGAAGCCGGGCTTGACCAGCACCGAGCCCGTGGCCCGGAAGCGTCCGGTGGCCTCGCCCTCCGGCTCCTCGGCGGGCACCATCTCGGCGGTCACCGTATCGAACACGGCGGGCACCATCTGGCTCGCCACCGTGCGCGTCCAGATCAGCCGGTAGAGCTTCAGCTGATCCGCTTCCAGCTTGCCTTCCAGCTCGTCCGGCGTGCGGCTGACCGAGGTGGGGCGGATGGCCTCGTGGGCCTCCTGGGCGTTCTTGGACTTGTTCTTGTACTGGCGCGGGCTGTCCGGGACGTTGTCCTTGCCGTAGCGTTCGGCGATCACGCTGCGGGTCTCGTCCACCGCCACCTGGGCCAGCGTGACAGAGTCGGTGCGCATGTAGGTGATCAGGCCAACGTTGCCGTCCGCGCTGCCGATGTCCACGCCCTCGTAGAGCCGCTGTGCGACGCGCATGGTGCGCTGGGTGTTGAAGCCGAGCTTGCGCGAGGCCTCCTGCTGCAGCGTCGAGGTGGTGAACGGGGCTGCCGGGTTGCGCCGGCGCTGCTTGCGCTCCACCTTGACCGTGCGCAGCACGCCGTCGGCGGCGCTCCGCAGCGCGGCGTCGACGGCCATGGCCGTGTCCTCGTCGCCGAAGCTGAACTGCTCCACCTTCTCGCCCTTCCAGGCCACCAGCCGCGCGGGGAAGGCCTGGCCTTCCTTGCTGACGTCGGCTTCGATGGTCCAGTACTCCCGCGATACGAAGCGCTCGCGCTCCTCCTCGCGCTCGACGATGAGCCTGAGTGCCGGACTCTGCACCCGGCCGGCGGAGAGGTTCGGCTGTACCTTCTTCCACAGCAGCGGAGACAGGTTGAAGCCCACCAGGTAGTCCAGCGCGCGCCGTGCCTGCTGCGCGTTCACCAGCTCGCTGGAGAGGCCGCGGGGATGCTGAATGGCGTCCTGGATGGCCTGCTTCGTGATCTCGTAGAAGACGACGCGATGCACGTCCTTGTTGTCCAGAGCGCCCTTGTCCTTCAGCAGCTCGTACAGGTGCCAGGCGATGGCCTCGCCCTCGCGGTCCGGGTCCGTGGCGAGTATCAGGGAGTCCGCCTTCTTCAGCGCACGGACGATGGCGTTGACGTGCTTCTCGTTGCGCTCGATCACCCGGTACTTCATCTCGAAGCCGTGTTCCGGGTCCACCGCACCCCCCTTCGGCACGAGGTCGCGCACGTGCCCGTAGGAGGCCAGGACGTCGTAGTCCTTGCCCAGATACTTTTCGATGGTCTTCGCCTTGGCCGGCGATTCCACGATGACGAGGTTCTTGCTCATCCGTTCCCGTGCGTCCGTTGTCGCCGGGCGCGTTCCTGTCGCCCGGCCAGAAATGAAAAACCGCGGACTCTGCCGCGGCGTGCTGTCTGACGCGGCCAGTCTGCCGCCTCAGAATCTCCCGATCAATGGCCCGATCAATGGATCGTCCCCGAGTCCTCGTCGAAGACCAGATCCTCCATGCGCGCGTAGGCGAGCTCCTGGCCGGGCTGGCTGAACAGTACCATCAGCACCACCCACTTGATCTGCTCCACGTCGATGTCGGCGGACTCCAGCGCGAGCAGACGGTCGATCACCAGTTCGCGCTGGGGCGGCGAGAGGATGCCCACCTGCTCCAGGTACACGAGGTAGCCGCGGCATGCCGCATCCAGGCGCGAGAGTTCGAACCCGTTGAAGATGCGGGTACCGTTCTCCGTCTGCGGGTTCGGGGACAGGAGGTCGTTGTTCGTTCCCAGACCGTCCAGCCAGTCGAGGGCGTGCTCGATCTCGGCGTCGTGGAAGCCGGCCCGGGCGAGTTCCTCGCGGAGTTCGTTCTGATCCGCTTCGGGTTCTTCCTCCGTATCGATGTAGGTCTCGAACAGGTACATCAATACGTCGAGGACGTTCTCTTTCATTCGGGTAGGCGCTCCTGTCTGACCCTCGAGAACTTCCCGCCAGGCAGCGTTTCGACTTCGCCCTCGAGTTCCAGGATCAGGAGCATGGAGGAAAGCTGATCGATCGTCAATCCGGACCGTTCGATCAACGTATCCATGTCCACGGGCTCCCACGCGAGGGCCTCCAGCAGTTTGTCGTAATCCCCGTCGCGCTGCGTTCCGGCAGCGCCGGCGGCCGCGGAATCGGTGTCCGACGGTGGCTCTCCGAGGCGCGTGCCGAGCGCGCCGGCCAGCGGTGCGAGCTCGGCGAAGATGTCGTCGGCAGACTCCACCAGCCTGGCGCCGTCGCGGATCAGCCGGTGGCAGCCGCGGGCCAGTGCGTTATGTATGGAGCCCGGTATGGCGAACACTTCGCGGCCCTGCTCGGCG
>Ga0209938_1000865_pt1 | contig 16320 bp, 8 predicted proteins | sample SalPonR2_C_D1_MG_FD_185708 | JGI IMG/M metagenome (GOLD analysis project Ga0209938, IMG submission 185708) | Salt pond soil microbial communities from South San Francisco under conditions of wetland restoration - Salt Pond MetaG R2_C_D1_MG... ... | reverse complement strand
TGGCAACTTGCTTGGCCATTTCGCGCCAGGCACTTTCCCGCTCGGATTTGCGCAAGCGCTCGGTGCTTTCCTGCAATTTTTGGATAGCCTCGTTATACGCCAGCACCAATTCTCCAATTTCATCAGGTCGGTCCCATTCCAGGTGCTCGCTTGTGTCGAGTTGTAGCCCTCGTAGCCGCTCTCGCACGCGGGCCAGTGGTTCGGTGATAGAGCGGGATACAAAGAGGGTAACGGCTGCAGCGACCAATAGGGCAAAAGCATAAAGGCTGAAGAGGCTACCCATGAAGTCGTAGAGGCCTTCCTGCATTTCCCGGTTCTGCACGTAGTACGGTACTTCCATATAGAGAATACCCCGGCTTTCTACCGGTACGTAAACAGTTTTATACCGGATCGAACCCCATTGTTCAGAAATGATGCGAAAGTCTTCCAGTCCAGTGCGCAGACTTTCGAAGGCTGCCGGGTGCATCAAACGGTTGCGGGAAGCATAGACAAAAGGTGTTCCAGATTGAGAACTGGCAATCTGCCGGCCTTTGCGGTTATAGAGATTGATGTCCAGTTGGTATTGCTCTAGCAGGTGCCGGGAGAGATCATCCAGACGTACCGAAGAGGCTAGAATACCGGGGGTCTGGGCCAACGAATCCTGAAGTGTAGCCTGCATACGGGCGACCCGTTGTAATAAACGGGCTTCCTGATCATTTACGGCTGATCGCCGAAATGAGCTGATGGTCAGTACGGCAATGGCAATAAAAGAGAACAGAATGAGACCAAGCACCCAAAGCTGAATTTTGGTGCGTAACGAAGCGGTTGATGAAAACAGCGTACTTAGGGTTTGTCGGGAAAGGTATAATAAAGGCCCCACGATGGCCAACAGGATACTGAGGGCCAGGAAGAGCATGAAAAAATAAGCAAAGAGCGACATTGGTTTGAAGTACCCCCCCAGCTCGCGTTCCAGTAATACCCATTCGGAATCGCCAAACCGGTACAAGACACTCAGCTGCTGCCCGCTGAGGCTGCTTTGCGTATGGTTGACAGGCATTTGCTCGGCCATATTCATGAGGGAGCGTCGGGGTAGCCCTGCCTGTTCTGCGATATTCTGCTTTCGAAATACGACGTACGCGTAACGATTCAGGTTGGGCAGCCCCCGGTAAGGAGCAGTCCCCAGCAGATCGGCATAAGGGCGGTATTGTCTGACGACTCCGGTACTCCGCACCAGGCTGACGGTATCGGTAGTGGTGAGCAGCCAGTGACGGATTTTTCCATTTGGCCGCTGTTCAACGACGAGCGACTCTGTGGCATTTTTGACAGAAAGGGGGATCGGCAATCCCTCATCCACCGCATAATATTGATTGATGTACGGATCGCGCTGCAGGGATTCAGCCCCCAGTGAATTAGCACCGGGCTGGGAAAGATAGCGCAGGAGTCGTTCCTGTAATAATGTATCCCGGGGTGAAGCAAGTTTTTTGGCGTAAGCTTCCATCGTGGTCCGCTCGCGGTCGAGCCCGTAGCGATAAAGTATGCCGGAGGTAAGGGCGCTAAAAGCAATCAGCCAAACCATGAACCAGGTCAGGCTTTGCTCATCCCGGTCGAAGAACCAGTCAAATAGTAAAAAGTAGAGTAGAAGTATCGCACCCATCAGCCAGGGGGACCAGCTGAAAGGCAATAGAATGATGACAAGCAGTGCAGCCATTACCCCGAAGAGCATCGCCATCACCCGTTGATTGAGATCGGGGAGCCATTGCCGGATTAAGCTTATCTGCCGGTGAGAAAATAAGAACCAACTGATTAGCCAGAGGCTAATCCCGACGCACGTGATCAGGGTGTAGCGGTTGAGGTAAAATATATTATCGAGTTCGAGCCAAACCTCACTCCGGGCGACTAAATACCGCAGGGCGAATAGGCCAACCACAAAGAATCCACCTATTTGCACGTACCCAAGCAGGGCTAATATCCATCGTAAAGATGATGAGCCTGGTACGTGGCGCGAATACCAAAACCGGCGATACAGGATCATCGACAGTAAGAGCACCAGGCCCTGACCAAATAAATGTAGCAGGGAAGGCCCCAGGACATCGCTGGGCCAAATGGGCTTTGTTAGCCACAGAACAGGCGTACGCAGCGCATAAATACGCAGGCTAAGGAATACCACTACCGCTGCCGTACTTAGCCACAATACACTGGCCAGCCACCGGTATTCTTGCCGGAACAGCTTGCCGGCCATTCGGTATCCGCCAGCCAGGAGGAGCCCCAGCCCCAACCAATAAAAGAATACTGCTCGCGGAGGAACAGTCCTGGTGGGGTCTGTAGTGAAATCAATTAATAGCCGTTGGTTTTTGAGCTCCATACCGTCGACTGTAGAGGCGCAATCGGTTTCCGGTAGCGTTAAGCGCCCCACCCAATACAGGTCGCCTTTGGCTTCATACTTCAGATATAAGTGTGGCTTTTGCCAAAAAAATGAACGAGCGGTTAGGGTATTCTCTAAGCGCAGGGGCTCCTGACTGGTCCAGGTGAGGAGAGAGTCCTGCTGATAGAGAAACAAGGAAATACCCTTTTCTTGCCAATGCTGTAAGTGCGCTACCGCCTGTTGTGTTTCTGACAGGTAGCGCAGGGCCCGCTCGGGCGAAAAATAAGAGGGTAGGAGAGTATCCCGAACGGAGGAGATAACCCGGTCATACTTCTGCTGCAGATCGTGCTGTAGTGTAGATTGACAGGGGGAAAGCCTTTGGCTATCCTGCTGTGAGTATAGCCAACCGGCGAGTAGCGCGGTAAGCGCAAGAGCTAATAATATTATGGAACCACGGAACCTCATGTTGCGTTATGTACGCGATCAGTATGTTTACGTTGCAAAAATTAAGCTTGTACCTTTGCTTAAAGGGTTGTAATTTACGCAATTGCTGCGGATCTTCCTGTCGCTCGGGCGATGCTACGGCTCGCTCGTGAGGAAAGTCCGGACAACGTAGCGCACCACACCATCTAACGGATGGGGTTCCGCTTAAGAGCGGAGCACAGAAAGTGTCACAGAAAGCTAAACTTCCTGAACCGGAGCCAGGGCCGCGGCGGGCTTACCGCCGAAGCTTTAGCGAAGGCAGGTAAAGGTGAAAACGTGCGGTAAGAGCGCACGCCGATCGGCAGTAATGTCGATGGGGGATAAACCTTGTGGGTTGAAATGCCACGTACATCTCGGTCCGCCTTTGGCGGGTGGCCTTGCGCGGGCTGTTTTCGCAAGAAAACCGTGAGGGGTAGGCAGCTAGATCCTACTGGCGACGGTAGGACCAGATAAATGACAGGACCCGCCCCCGGGCGGTGACAGAATCCGGCTTACCGATCCGCAGCTTTTAAAAAAAATCCGCTGAGCGGGCAGAAAAAAGCCCCCCCAGGCTGATCAGCCTGGGGGGGGGCTTTTTTCTGCCCGCTCAGCGAACTCTTCTACCCGGTGGGTTCGCCGAAGTCGAAGATGAGGGAGAAACGCAATGTATTATCCAGTGGGTTGCGCTGATTTGTTGTTGGGATAAGGTAGGAAAAGTTTAAGCCAAAAATGTTGTACTTCAGCCCGAGCCCGACCGTCAGAAATTTGCGATTTCCTTTTTGTACGTGCTCATTAAAGTATCCGGCACGCACGGCAAACTGCTGATCGTACCAGTATTCTATACCAATGGAATAGACAAATTCACGCAGCTCTTCACTGAAGCCTTCGGGCGCATCACTCCAGGAAGAGAAGATAGAGGATATCGGTGATTGATCTTTCCAATCAGCCCGACCATCACCATCTTCATCGCAGTTGTCGCCCTGACAGGGCGTGGGAACCAACAATTTATTGACATCAGCCGCAATGGTAAAGCTGTTGTATTCGTCGAAGTCAATTTTCCAGGCGGCTCCCAATCCAAAGTTGGCCGGCAGAAAATCGCGATTCAAAGAATTGGTATAGGTGATTTTAGAGCCGATATTAGATAAGGCCAGGCCTACCATTAACTCTGAGTCGCCTTTATTGAGGTCGATATCGTCACGGTAGGTGAAAGAAATATCGGCAGCGCCGGCAATACCGGGCTCGATGGTTTCCCCCTCTACAATCTGACCGGCGGCCAGGTTAGAGAAAATAAACTTACCGGTAAGGCCGGCACTAAGATTCTCGGAAAGTTTTCGGGAATACGCCATGGCAACTTCAAATTCATTAGGGCGTCCCGTATTAAGTGGCTGACCGTTGGGGTCTGTAAACTGAATACTACCCAGAGAAAAATAGCGCAGACCAAAACCCAGCGTCTCCAGGTCGTTGAGTTTGCGATAGGCAGTCAGGTAAGCCAAATAGACGTCATTAAGGCCGAGGGCTCGCAGCCAGGGGGTGTAGGTGGCTGATACGGCCAGTTCTTCTTCCGCAAAGGCCAGCTTGGAGGCATTAAAATGCATGGCGTTGGGGTCGGGAGATAAACCTATCCCCACATCGCCCATTGCTCCGGATCGAGCATCGGAAACGATGCGTAGAAATGGCACGGCCGTTACGACCGTATTGGTACATGGCGTTCCGTCCAGATTAAAAAAGCTTCCATTTTCTCCCTGATAGCATTGTGCGGTAGCATCGACGGTCATAAACCCGATGCCCAGCAAGAGCAGAGAAGCTTTGAGTAGTACGTGCTTCATGAGATCGTATTTTTTAAGCATGGTGTAGTACAAATATAGCTACTTTTGACAATGTGACACCTGAAAGTAAGCTGCCTTTAGGCAAAAACTCGTTTTCTGCATAGTATGAAGTCAAAAGTGCGGTTTGTTATTGATAGTAGTGCAAAAGTCTTGCCAGTTTTGTGGCTCTGATTAAAACTAAAAAAGTTCCTCTTTATTTTAGAATAACCAATTTTTCAAATTCGCTTTCCCCTTCCACAGGTTCCAGGCCTGGCACGTTGGCGCGGACTATTATCTTGTAAAGGTAAACACCCCTGGCTAAGGGGTCACCAAAGTCGTCACGGCCATTCCAGGTGATGCAGTCGTCCTGTCGAATAGCTCCATCACTAAAAAGGTGGGTATCAATAGTTTTAACCAGCCGCCCACTCACGGTAAAAATTTGAATCAATACGCTCAGATCTTGATTGGCATAATTATGGTCAAATTGAAAGCAGGTACGATCAGTGAAGGGATTGGGGTAGTTTAGTACGTGTTCCAGGATCATTTCACTCGACTCGGCCACGATAAATTCCGTGTATCCTTCGGCGGAATTATTCGCTACATCCCAGGCTTTGATCCGGATGCTATGTCGCCCTTCTTCCAGGCCTTCCAGAGGGAAGCGAACCTCACCCCGGGTGAAATCATCCAGGTCCGATTCAAAAAAATCATTTAACAGGATACTGTTTTGGGTGTCTTCGTCAATGATCGCTTCCAAATCGTGGCCAATACTGTTCCCGACGACATTAATGCCGAAGTCGTCTTCCAATTCTACGAGCAGGGTCGGGTCGGGGTCGGTGATTCCGCCGAAGACGAAGTCATTCGAATTCATGAACACGTCGATGGCCGGCCCTTCATTATCGGCAATATCTTCGTCGATATTCCCTCCAATGACAATATTCTCATAGCTGCCGCTACCGTCGCTCAACGATTGACCGGAGGCCAGGTAGTAGCTGATTTTTCCGCGGCCAAAGGCATAGTCGATGTCTTTCGGTACGACAAAAGTGAACGCAAACTGACCATTTGTTACCCGGGCTCGCCCCCGAAACAGGACATTTTTCTGGATTTGGTAGGTATATGGCCGGCTACCAGGATCCTGGGCCAGGGTGGTCGTTTGCACCGGCTTATCAAATATAGTGGGGTAAATAATGCCGTTAAAATCGTCCTCGAGGGTGCCATCTGCGCTTTGGATGACCCCTCTAACAACGACGCGCTGTAGGGCTCGCAAGGTATCTGTATTATTACCGATAACTTGCGTAGAATCAATCGTGGTGGTCACCACGCGCCGCTGAGGATCGGGAATGGCCAGGCGCTGTGCCGGGTCACCAATCAGGGTGAACTTGCGGGAATTTACGGTGATATTACTGCCCGACAGGTTGTTTTTACCAATGCGAATGGCTTCGCCCAATGTTGGGTAGTTGCCATCTGGCGTAGCGTACAGGGCTTCCATGGTTTCCCGGGTCAGGGCTGCATTTTGACTGGCAAATACTGCCCGTACGGTAGTCATCAGGGCAATAGCCCCGCCACGAGGATTGAGAAAAGCTTCTTCACCTGCCGTAATAAAGGCAGGGTCATCATAGCCGGTAAAGGAGCAGGTAGCGGTCAGGAATAGGGTCAGGTTATCGTAATTCGACCAGTTTATAATATCAGAAATATTGAGTACGCGCTCCTGGGCCAGGCCTTCCGACCCTCCGTGGCCCAGATAGGTCAGGATCAGCGCTCCTTTGAAAATAGCCCGGTTGATGGCGGCGTTGGCGGCCGGATTTCGGTTGCCCCCCGGGGTAGACTCCTGAGGGTAGGCATCGAGGTAGATTTTTTCCAGGTTCAGGTCAGGATTGGTACTGGCAACATTATTAGCAATATTATTGGCATCAGAAATATGCCGGTTGTTGTCTTCGTCGTCAGCGAGGAAGACAATTTGGTTGCGCCAGTCGGTTAGGGCCCGGGGGGAGGTGTCGTAGTGAATAATCTTATCGACCGCCACCTGGGCTTGTTGTAGCGTTTGTACGGGGAGCCTGCCGATGGCGAGGTTCAGACGTCCTACCAGTGGATCCAGCGGGTTGGTTTCTTCAAACAGGCCATAGTAATCATCGGTCGGAAAAGAAAAGAGCGGATTGAAGGAAATGCGTTGATAAGTTGGCAGCAGGTTAGATCCTAATCCATAGATGTCTCGGGCATCGAAAGAGCCATCCCCCAGCAGGAGCAGATAGCGATAGTCCGGATCGCGTAAATAGAGCATATGGCAGAAATCGCGAATCGCGGCCGGATCGGGTTTGCCGGAGGAGAATTCATTATAGATGGCTTTTGCCGAAATGGGGAGTACGGTGAGCCCGGAGTGATTGCTGCGGTGTTGGGCAAGTCGTTCGGCGGCATTTTCGAAGCCTGCGGGGTAAACGATCACCATATCGACGCGATCCAGGCTGTGTAGGTTTTGGCTGGGAACCTGCCCCATCGGTTCGACGTCGGTAGACGCCTGCCCGGGACGGAAGGCAAGAAAGGTCCGTAATTCATTGGAGGATGCCGTGAACTGCAGAGACCCTCCGGTGCTTGTCGTTTGTTGCTGAACGGGGGCAACCGGATCGGTAATGTCCCAAATGATGTAGTTGTCCGCATTTCCCGAAAGGGTATACTGTGTAGAGGAATGATCTGTGCTGCGCAAATCGCGGAAGACCATGGGAGAGTCATCGAGGCGTAGGGCCCGGCGTACGCGCACCTCGAGGTAATCCAACCAGCCCTGTGACCCATCGTCGGGGCCTTCGGGATATGGATAATTGACCGCAATGGCAAGTTGCTCGCCCTCCGCATTGATCGAGGCCTCCAGGTCAGCGCGATCTGCGTAGGGAAATTCATTGTCGCGCGGTCCGCTTAACACCCGGATTGCCGTCGCTGTTTGGCTGCTTACCGGCTGGGAGTCGTTAATAGAAACGAAAAAGCGGGAAGGGCGGGCTGCTCTTAGGGCCATCGAAGCCCGTACTCGAACGGCTTCGCCGGCAATTCGGTTGGGGAAGCGAAATGGCTCGCGATAGGTATAGGTGCGTGTCCGCAAAAAATAGTCGCCAAACCAATTTTGGCCGGAGCCTTGCGATTTACTGAGTTCCTGCCCCCAAAAATGTAATAGATTAACCTCTTCTTCTTCCAACCGTACGATATCGTCAAATGAAGTGGTTTGGTAATTGGCTGGCGTCAGGCTTTCCCGCGAAGATAAGCGGAGCCCCGGTGTGGAGCTGATTTTTAGAAAATAGGTATTCTTTGTAGCATAAATATTTTGCTGGTATCGGATATCCTCCGCGAGGTCATCGTAGCGCCAGACACTGGGGCCTTCGGCGTAGAATAAAATGTAGTCGTCCTCATCAAAATTTCCATCTTCACTGCCCACAATTTGGATGGGTATTTCTATTAAGTCGTCGGGACGATCCACGTCAATGGCGGCCGGTAACATGCCGCCTCCATGGCCGTAAAGGGAGATGGTGGCCGGGTCAATCTGGTCAAGGTCGCTCAGGCCGAGTTGGTCCCGCAGGAAGGCGTAGTCTAGTCGATATACATTACTTTGCGTCACGGCAAACTGGTAAATAGCACCGTCAGCTAACACCGAACGGGTTGCAAAGGGATCACTCCGGAGTTGGCTGGAAGGACGATCCTCTATCTGAACTTCGAGGCGCACGCTGGTCAGTCGACGCCAGGAGCTTCCGGCACGGACAATGGGAATGAACAACACTTTGGCATAATATCCCGTTCGGTCTTTTTCCAGAGCTGTTTTAAAAATAAGCTCTTCTCCAATAGCGTCCGGGTAAAGGGGCCCACTTTGCCAGTCGAAGCGCTCGTATTCGGCCGCAACGACGCGCACGTTGATACGTCCCGGGCCGGCTATGGAAAACGTACGCAGGAAATAGGGAGAAAGAGGTGCTTCATCACTATGGATAGCTCCGGGGAACGTGAGGCGTTCCAGGGCAGGTTCTTCCGCGGCCTGTATACTTTTTTGGCTCCAGCTGAATGAATGCTGGATAAAAAAGGTGGTTTTGGCGTATGCCGGACTGAAAAAAAGGAGGCAAACAAAAGCCGTGAGGAATTTCTTCATATTTTGGATCATTAGAAACAGAACCGAATTTATCCGGATTATGCGGAAAGTTGCCAGTCAAACGTTTATAGAATAACCCTATTGCCTGTTAACGGAGTGCCCTTCCCGGGCAAGCGCGGTTAGGTCAGAAGATGCAAAGAGGTTACGAAAAAACAATTTCATTCGATACGAGCATGATAATCCGTAAAATTAAGAAATTGCGCTATGCTAAAGAAAATGCTGTTGGTTCTAATTTTTTCTATTGGTTTACTGGGCCTCTTGTCGGGGCAGGATGTATCCTTTAGTCAGTTTTTTGCGGCTCCACTACACCTCAATCCCGGCCTGGCGGGCGTAACCGATGCCCCTCGCTTTTCGCTAAACTACCGGGATCAGTGGCCCAACTGGCCTAATGCCTATCGTACCTATTCCTTTGCTTACGAGCAACCTCTGAATGCCTTAAATAGTGGATTAGGGTTGCGGATCCTCACCGATGACGCCGGGCGGGGTATCTACAGAACCACGGCTATTGCGGGCGTTTATGCATACCATATTAAAATGCGGGACGATCTAAGTATCCGCATTGGCATAGATGCGGGCGTCTTTCAGACCCGCCTTGATTGGGATAAGCTGTTGTTTGGAGATCAGCTCGACCCCATACAGGGGGATAATGGCAATCAGCTCACTCAGGAAAATCGGCCCGATAACCTGGAGCGCACGGTAGTCGATTTTTCGACGGGCATGGTAGTATACGGGCGTACGTTTTATGGTGGTATTGCGCTACATCATTTAAATCGGCCCGACGAAAACCTGTTGGATGTCAACGAGAATTTGCGCGCCGGTCGGCCCTTGCGGCTGACTGCTCATTTTGGGGCACAATTTAGTGCAGGGCCGGGCAATATCGGTCGGGCACAGGCGTTTATATCCCCGAGTATTTTGTACATGCGGCAGGCTGGGTTTTCGCAAGTAACCGCAGGTGCATACACCGGATTCAAAAGTGTTTTTGGTGGATTATGGTACCGGCATTCCGGGCAAAACCCCGATGCAATCATTGGCCTGGTCGGCTATCGCTATCAAACTATCCGCATTGGATATAGTTATGACCTGACGGTTTCCGGGTTGTCGGTCGGTACTACGGGGGGTACACACGAGGTGTCCTTTACCATTAGCCTGGCCGATAGTGATGCGCTGGCTCGCAAGCGGAAATCGAATCGTTATAACGATTGTTTTGCTTTATTCAAATAAATCAAAGATAGCTTGCGTTAATCCCATACCATTGCTTGTCGAACGGTGCATTTTGGTTAATTTAGCCGCGCTTTCGCAAAAACGGCTTTTGCCGGGAAGATTTAGATAACCCAAGACATGTTGGTCATTTCTTAAATAAACAATTCGAACGTAATGAGAACAGTGTTGAAGTTTGGCGCTTTGCTATTGGTAGCGGCAGCCCTGCTCACGTCCTGTAAAAGTAAAGAACGCTCATCCACTACCGGTTGGAAATACAACGATACCAAGTGGGGTGGTTTTGAAAAGCTGGATTATGATGGTCAGGTGACTGGTCCTAATCTGGTTTTGGTAGAAGGAGGTACTTTTCTAATGGGACAGACTCAGGAAGATGTCATGTACGAATGGAATAACGTGCCCCGCCGCGTAACGGTAACTACTTTTTATATGGACGAAACAGAAGTTGCCAACATTGATTACCGGGAATATACGTACTGGATCGAACGGGTTTTTGGCGAAAGCTATCCCGAAGTTTACCGCGACGCGCTGCCTGATACGCTGGTATGGTTGGAAGAGCTGGCGTATAACGAACCGTTTGTAGAAACGTATTTCCGCCACCCTGCTTACGACAATTACCCCGTCGTCGGAGTGAGTTGGAAGCAGGCCAACGAATATAGCCGCTGGCGAACCGATCGCGTTAACGAAATGATGCTGATCGAGGAAGGAATCCTGAATCCTAACCCGGAGCAAAAAGATGAGGACAACTTCAATACGGAAGCCTACCTGGTCGGTCAATACGAGGGTAATATCCGTAAAAATCTAAAAGATTTCCGTACTGGCGACACGCGTAGTGTACGTTTCGAAGATGGTATTCTGCTGCCTTCCTATCGTCTGCCGACCGAGGCCGAATGGGAATATGCGGCCCTGGGCCTAAAAGGAAATATGGCTAGTGAGCAGGACGAGCTCCTGACTGATCGCCGGGTGTATCCCTGGAATGGAAATTCGGTACGCTACCAGAAAAGAGATAAGTATCAGGGTAAGATTTTGGCCAACTTCAAACGCTCCGGTGGTGACTATATGGGATTGGCTGGCAACCCCAATGATAATGCTGCTGGTCCGGCCGGTGTTCGCGAATACCTGCCTAATGATTACGGACTATACAATATGGCTGGTAACGTAAACGAATGGGTACTTGATGTTTATCGCCCTATGACCAGCCTGGCTTTGGAAGATTCTGAAAACCAGGATATGAACCCTTTCCGGGGTAATGAATTCAAAGTGAAAGAGCGCGACATGGATGGTCGCCTCGCTCCCAAAGATAGCCTTGGTCGCGTCCGCTATCGCCTGATGGATAAGGATGAACTGGCTAGCCGCGACAATATTAGCACGGCAAGAGCTGCGGACTACCGCGACGGGGATAAAGCCTCTAACGTAGTATACGATTACGGAAATCACTCCCTGATTAACGATAGTTCACGCGTTTATAAAGGAGGATCCTGGGCTGATCGCGCCTATTGGCTCTCTCCCGGTGCCCGTCGGTTTAAAAATCAATTCGAAGCGGATCGTACGATTGGCTTCCGTTGTGCCATGCACCGTGTCGGTGGTACGGCCTCCAATGACGAAAAAGCCGGTAATCAGTTTAAGACAAAAAACAAGCGTAGCCGTCGTCGCTATTAAACCAAATCGTAAGAAATGCTAACCTTGGCATCCCTCTTATGTTGATCTTTATGCCAGATAAAAAGTCTCCACTTTTAAAGAAAAAGTGGAGACTTTTTTTGTGCATACTTGTTGTATCTGAAAGCTAAAATGAACGATTATGTCCTTTGCTTCGTCCGATGCCATTTTAAAAGTTTATCTGCAATATGGTTCCGTGTCGATTGATTCGCGGCAGATCGAGGCCAACGATGTGTTCTTTGCAATTCGGGGAGAGCGCTTTGATGGAAACAGGTATGTCCTAAGTGCTCTGCAACAAGGAGCCTGTGCTGCGATTGTCGATGATCCTGAGGTAGCAGCACAAGATGAACGCTGCCTGTTGGTGCCCGACGCGCTAGTAGCTTTGCAGGAGCTCGCCCATGCCTACCGCCACCGGTTTAATATTCCCGTTATCGGTATTACGGGTAGTAATGGGAAAACCACGACCAAAGAATTGGTCGCAGCGGTGTTGGCCGAGCGCTATAAAACACACTTCACCGGAGGTAATTTTAATAACCATATTGGCGTACCCCTGACACTGCTGCGCATGCCGGCCGATACGGAAATTGCCGTGATTGAAATGGGCGCCAATGCGCAAGGCGAAATTGCTCTCCTGTCTGCTATTGCTGATCCTGACTATGGCCTGATCACTAACATCGGGAAGGCTCACCTGGAAGGATTTGGTGGAATTGAGGGGGTCAAAAAAGGAAAGTCCGAATTGTACCGCCACCTGGAAAAGAATGGCGGCACTGCGTTTGTTAATACTGGAGAACGCTTCCTGGAAAAGCTTTCTGAAGGGGTATCCAAACGCCTGAGCTATGAGTTGGTCGATGATTTACAAAAAGAAGGCATCGATTACACGTGTACGCTGACTTCTGAAAAGCCCTTTTTAAGAATTGCTTTTCTCGATCCAAAGGGTAAACGCTATGAAGTTACTTCACAATTGTTTGGGCGCTATAACGCGAACAATATCCTGACAGCTGTCGCGCTCGGATTGCACTTTGGGGTAGACGCGGATTATATCTGCCATGCCATTGCCAGTTATCAGCCCGGAAATAACCGTTCGCAAATCGTGACCAAAGGCACGACTACTTTCTTACTTGATGCCTATAATGCCAACCCTACCAGCCTGGAGAATGCTTTGCGCTATTTGGCGGCCATAGAAACTGAGGAACGAAAAGTAGCTATTATTGGCGATATGCTCGAATTGGGTGATGATAGCAAACACGAGCACGCTTCGATCGCTCGCCTGGCAAAAACACTGCCCCTGGATGATGTGATTTTGGTCGGTGAACATTTTGCGCAAGCTGCTCCTGACACGGGGTTTACACATTTTGCTGACGTGGCTACCCTGAAGAAATGGTTCCACCAACAGGATTGGTCTGCCTCACGTATCCTGCTGAAAGCCTCGCGGCGACTGGCCCTGGAAAAGCTAATTTAAGGGAAGCGGCGTAGTGCTTGTAAAAGGCGGTCCGGCAGCTCGTCGCGGGTAGCCTTTTTGTAATCTTCATAAGAGCAGGGAACAAGGCGATGCCGCTGGTGCGTTTTACGGGTTTTTACCGGAATTTGCATCCACCACCGGCCACTGCGTTTACTTTTCCAAAAGGTAAGGCTATAAGTCAGGTCCTTGAGATCAACAATATATTCTGTCAGGCCATCGATACTTACCGGAAAATCCTGCTTTCGTTGAGCTACACCATCGACAAAATACCAAAGCATTTGCCCGATAACTTGCGCAGTGAGGTATCGCTGATCAGCGTTGGGCATATAACCCAGGATACCAAAGGTCTTCAGTTTATCGCTCATCCCGGCATAGCGGGCAATCTGACAGGCCTCTTCATTGGTGAATCCACTGGGTGTAGGGTGGTAGACGCCCAAACAGTCAGCAGCCCGGATAGCGGATAAATGGAATCCGAGCAGGTCGGCATCTCTGACGACAGGCTCTAACTCTTCCATAGCTGCGCGGGCATTTCCCAGGCGTAGCGAAGAAAAATTCCGCTTCAAGAGAATGGCCTGTACCTCTTCCGGGACCTGGTGAATTTGATGGCCGACCATACCTACGTGAAAGGGAGGGTGAGTCGGGTGAAAGACAATGTTGTCCAGATAGTTTTCTGCTATTTTATCCTGCCCGGGCGACAGGGCAACCCGCTCGTCCACTACGGTCAGGCTAATTTCAGGCAGAACTTCCAGAAAGGCCGCATACAAAGCCGATAAGTAGTTGGCTTCACCACCAATAAGTACCGGGATGACTCCGGAGGCTACAAGCTCTTTCATGAGCGGAATCAAAAAAGATACATTTGGGTTACGCACATTGCCCAGGTCACTCACTGCCGAGTGAAAGCCGGTTTGGACAAGTGGATACCAGGCACTACGAATGGTATCGGCGGCCTCTGGGTTTACACCAATAACAGCAATGCGAATCTGACTAATGTCCGGCAGGCTTTCCTCGTACACCTGGATCCGGTGATAGAGTGCATGGGGCGCTAAGGCAGTCACATCAAGTATGTTCTCCGTATTAACCGGAGCTAGCCATGGTTCGAGCATAGAATAAAATTTTTTCGCGCGGTGGCAAGATACGTGATGTGGGGGAATTATCTCTAATAAACGTGGGGTTGGGGATAAGGCAGATGGTATAGTTGGATATTTTAAAATTCTAATACCATCTACCATCTACCCTACACTGGGAGCAATATCCTTGTGCGGCCCGGCAACCCGCGCAGAGGTTGTGTGGCTGTTCAACGTTAAGTTCGCGGTGAGCGGACCTGCTATTGGGGGCAAAGTCGGGCATTGAGGGTTGCTAAAAAAAATCGTCTGATTATCCCTTTTCCGCAAAGGCGACTCCAGGGCAAGGCTTACGTTCCGGTGTCATATGTATATTATCAGCCATAAATCTTTGCCTGTCAGATAAAAAAAGATATTTTTGTACTTTCAATTGTAAAACCATCCTTCTCTCACAAATTCCGGACAGTACAAGATGTACAATTAGCGTACAGTTATTTTGCATTTGGTGCATCCATCTTGCCTATTCTCCGTATACTTACTATGGTTACACAGTTATTACCTATATTTGAAACTTGATAATCCCATTTTTTTATGTCCAAATGTCCGATTACTATGATGAAAAAAAGTACCCTCGTAGTTGGCCTGGTCCTGTTCTTTTCTACATTTATCGTAGCGCAGGATGCTGACCCTTCTGCCGCAACCAAAGCTAATACACCTAAAGATATGTGGGAGGTAGGTCTTGGTGGTGGCGCTATGTTTGTTGCTGGTGATTTAACTCCCCGGCCTGGATTCGGTGGAGGTATTCACATTCGCAAAGCACTTGACTACCTGTTCTCTATTCGTGGCGATTTTATTTATGGCACGACCGAAGGCGATAAACTCAGCAGTGGTTTTTTACGCACGGCCAGTACCGAATGGATGTCGGGTACGGCGTTTGCTGTATTTTCCCTGAATAGTTTGCGTTGGGATAAGCCGGTGCGTAAGACCAATTTTTACCTGATGGCCGGTGGTGGTATGAATTCTTTTGAGACGGAGTACGAAATTGAATATCCGCCCCGTTTCCGCACGGTTGCTCGAGAATGGGCACCGCATGCGGCAGTAGGTGCAGGTTTTTCACTACGCCTGAGCTCACGGCTAAACATTGGTCTCGAAACCCAGGCGTTCACTATTTTCGGTAGCCGTGCTGACCGTATCGACGGAATCATCGTCGAGGCGGGTGCGCCTACCGAGACGAGATCTGATCGCAGCCTATTCCGCGACATTATGAGCTATTCCGCGCTGAATATCAACTTTAATATTGGAAACAAGTCGTCTACTTCGGAGCCATTGTATTGGATCAATCCACTTGATGTGGTGCTGAAAGATATCAACGATATCAAGCAACGCTCTCAGGTGTCTTTTGACGATAGCGACGGCGACGGTGTGCTTGACGCCCTGGACCAGGAACAGAATACACCGGCCAATGCTATTGTCGATACGCGTGGACGGACACTCGATAGTGATCGTGATGGTGTGCCCGATCACCTTGATCGCGAACCATTTTATACACCAAGTGGTGATGAAATTACGGATGAAGAAGGGGTCGTGATCAATAAAAGCAATTCCGGCGGTGGCGGCGGCGGTGGCGTTACGGAAGACCGCGTACGCGAGATAATCGACGAAGAACTGGATCGCCGTAACCTCAACGACAGCCGAACCTCTACTACCGAGTGGTTTTTACCAATGGTGCACTTCAATATTGGAGCTTACACCATCAAATATTCCGACTACGGCAACCTGGCGAGCATTGCTCGTCTGATGAAAGCGAATGATGATACGCGCCTGGTCGTTACTGGATTTACCGACGCTACGGGTAGCGAAGAAACGAATAATGAATTATCGTATCTACGTGCCCAGGCGGTTGTCGACCACATGGTCAATACCCATGGTATAGGCCGTGGTCGCTTCGTACTGCAGTGGAAAGGTAATCAGGAAAGCCTGGTGCCCAAAACGAGTACCTATATGAACCGTCGGGTAGAGTTCCGCATCGCCGGCCCCGGCGACTACGAAATGGATCCACCCGTCTCTGACGGTGACGGATACTAATGCTCTTTTTGCCCTAAGGCAGTACTAAAAAGGCCATCTCGGATTCAACCGGGGTGGCCTTTTTTGAGGTGTGAGGTATGAGGTGTGAGGTGTGAGGTGTGAGGTATGAGGTGTGAGGTATGAGG
>Ga0209938_1000862_pt1 | contig 16354 bp, 15 predicted proteins | sample SalPonR2_C_D1_MG_FD_185708 | JGI IMG/M metagenome (GOLD analysis project Ga0209938, IMG submission 185708) | Salt pond soil microbial communities from South San Francisco under conditions of wetland restoration - Salt Pond MetaG R2_C_D1_MG... ... | reverse complement strand
ACGGTCGGTCACGACGTAGGTCCAGCGGCCTCGGGGGTCGCGCATTGCGAGGGCGAGGATGACCAGATAGCCCGCGACGAGACCGGGCAGAATCATGGCGTCGGTACCGCTCTGGGCTGATTGTGTCCATAAGAGATACTGCCAGGGCGAGGAATCGCTGGCTGCGCCAAGATAGGTCAGGTATCCGATCGCGACGACCAGGATCAGCAAGAACGGCGTGGCGCGAAAAAGCCCCCAGCGATCGGGGCCGCCAATCCAGGCGATGTTCTCGTCGGACGCGAGTTCGTCGTGGACAACGCTCGGAACGCCGTCGATCTCCGAAGGCGGAAACAGTTGGCTGAGGCTGGTATCCGATGCCATCTCGATTATTCCTCGTAGCCGTCGCGAAACAGCATCTCACCCAGCGATCGAGCCGGCGCGAACTCGCTGGTGTTGCCGTCGGCGTCGGTGGCGAGCGCACTGAAGTGCCAATCGGCCCCGATACCTCCGGGCAGCGTCAGTGTCAGCGTTTTCGATGCACCGGGCGTGTCGTAGGTATCCGAACCGATCAGCGCACTGCCGTCGCGCCTCCCGTAGCCGTTGACGCGCTGGCCGTAATAGAAGTCGACGGTGATCGGATAAGCCTGGTTGGCCGTATCGGCGTCGACCAGATAAGTCACGACCGTCTCCAGCGGATCGCTGCCGGGAACCGGCACGGCTTCGCCGAATTCGGGGTAGTTCATCTTGCGATTGGCGCCGGTATCGGCGTCGCCCGGATCATTAAGGGTGGGGCCCGGCATGAAGCTGCCGTCGAATTCGAGGATGTCGACACCGATACCTTCGTTGGACCGGATCGAGTTGCCCAGCACCGTGATGCCTTCGATGGATCCGATGTCGCGGATTGCGATACCCGGTCCCCCGTTGTTCAGGATCCTGTTGCCCTGGATGAGCGTGTCGGTACCGGATCGGATTTCGATGCCGCCCCGGCCGTTACCGACAGCGCCGATGCCGGCGGCGAAGCCGATGTCGTTGGCGAATATCAAGTTGAAAGCCCCGGTGATCAGAATGCCCTCGAATTCGCTGTTCCCGATCGTGTTTTCGGTAATCTCGTTGTTCGCCGAGGAGACCTGGATGCCCCACTGGTTCCCAGAGCCGAGTTGGGGTTCGGTGCCGAGCTGGTTTCGCGTTACCGTGTTGCCGTCGGCATCGATTTGCACGCCGAACGTCGTATTGTTGATCAGGTTGTCCGCGATCGCGTTGCCCGTACTGCCGTCGACGGCCACCCGAATTCCGTATCGCGAACCGAGGCTGACCGTTTCCGTCCCGATCCGGTTGCCGGTCACCAGGACATTCGTCGCCGGAGTGTCCCCGCCGACAGGCGTTCGACCCAAAAGGATGTTTGCCTTCGTTCCACTTCTGCGGTCGACGATTCGGTTGCCCTCGGCGCCGCCGATGACGTGGCCATCACCGGCGACCTCGATCGCGGTCGTGCCGGAAGCGAAGAACACGCCGGTACCGGGCTTGAACCCGAAGGTGTTGGCATCGACTTCGTTGCCGCTGCCGTCGACGACGATTCCGCCAAGACTGTTATTGGCAATATGGTTGCCCGAATCGTCGCCGGGATCGCCGCCGCCGATACGATTGCTGTCGGCGGTGTCGAACATGAAGATTCCGTAGTTTCCGTTGCCCCTGGCGACCAGTCCTTCCAGGGTCATGCCGATCGTGTTGCCCAGCACTGTGTTGGCGTCTCCCAGTATCTGGATGCCGCCGGCGGCGTTGCCCGAGATGATGTTGCCGAGTCCCGTCAAGGCGCCGGGCGGCCCGGATTTTCCTATGACCGCGTTCGATCCCAGCAGGCGAACGCCGACCGTGCTCAGGGAACTCGGGTGTGCGTCCACATTGCCGTCGGCGTCCAGGCCCAGCCAGCATCGGTCCACGCGACCGCCGTCGATTCCGTTGTCGAACTCGATGCCGGCCCGCGGGAAGGCGACAATGCCCAGGTCGAAGACCTCCAGGCTGCCGGAAACCACCCTCAGGCCGGCAGCGAACGGGTCGGACGAGGGGTCGACCGCCGCACCGTCGAGATAAACCATGGGTGGCCCGCCGAACGTCGCGCCCGGGGCGTTGCCGGCAAAGATCACCAGCTCGTCGGTGATGTCCGGAAGCGGCCCCAGCAGCCCGGAGTCCGGACCGATCTCGCCGGCCACGGAAAATTCGATGCGATCGGGGCCGGCAAGCGCGTTGGCTTCCTCGATCGCCGCGCGCAGCGTACACGTGTTCGAGTTCGGAGAACTGTCCAGGCAGGTCCCGTCGCCCGGGTTCGAATCATTGGAGAAGGTGTCGTCGAAAAGCGAGTTGACCGTGAACGTGGCGGCGTGCCCGGTCGTCGAGATCAGCACGAGAGCAGCGACGGCCAAGGCAGCGAGTCGGAAGGTCTTGTTTTTTCCTTGCATTTGAATTCACGCCTGTCTGTGTCCTGCTTCTGATATTCGGCGTGAGCGGGAAAATATGGCCAGGAATCCGGTTCGATTCCGAACAGGGATAAAGGAGGGTCTTCAGTCGATCTGCCTGATGCGGATTCCAGGCAATGAGGCCGCCGGCTTCGAAACGGCTGCGAGCGACCGGCTGCAGATCCACGAAAACCAGCAGGCGGGCCTGCGCGAATAGGGCTACACCACCGAGCCGGTGATGTCGTTCGGCGGTGTTGCCGACTACAGCGCCAGCAAGGACATCAAGCTGCGGATAGCGGTCGACGCAGCCGCATCGGATAATGCCGGTATGCTGCGGCTCGCGGGCAAGGCCGTGCTGAATTTGGCCGGCGAAAGTGAGCCCGAGGTCGTGGAGATAATCGACGTGCCGGTCGAGATGCGCTACGACAGCGATGGCTTCGCCAGCGAAATCGGCCCTATCATCATTTCGTCGGACGGCAGTGCCGAGCTCGATGGCGTGACCTACAGAAAATTCACCGTCAGCGGCACGGAAAGTTCGGTCCTCAGGGCCAAACCACTGGGCGGCGACGATTCGGCTGAAGTCGAATTCTGGTCCGTGGGCGGCAACCAGTTCGTCTTCAAGGGCGAGCCGCCGGAGCTCGTTTCGCTGGAGGTCCAGTACACGGCTGTGCGCAAGCGTTCAGTCGAGTTCGACGTTGAATTTTCGGTTGGTCTCTGAGCATGCGGGCATGCGGCCGAGGATTGAAGGCCCCTGCCGGGAAAGCTGGACGGTTCAGGCATCCGGGTCCCAGACTCGGATTACGCCTTCCTGCGCGGTGGATGCCACCAGCACGCCATCCCCGGTGAAGACCTGGCCGCGCGAAAAGCCTCTTCCGCCGGTGCTCACAGGGCTGTCGAAGGTGTAGAGAAGCCACTGGTCCACACGGGCATGACGATGAAACCACATGGCGTGATCCAGGCTGGCCATCAGCAACGGCTTGGTACCGAAATCGATGGCGTGCGGCAGCGTGGCGGTGCCCAGCAGTTCGTAGTCGGACACGTAGGCGAGAAGATTTCGATGCAGCTCGGGGTTTTCCGGAAGCCGGCCGCAGGCGCGCATCCAGATGTTCTTGACCGGCTCGCGGGCCTCGGGCTCGATGAACTTCGGCGCTTCCACCGGCCGGAACTCGAACGGCGGTTTATGGGAAAGGAACCGGCGCATTTTCTCCGGCACCTTGTCGAGCATCGCCTGGTTGATGTCGGAAAGACTGGTCAGACCTTCCGGGCCGGGAACCTCGGGCATCTCGGCCTGGTGCTCGAGTCCTTCTTCCGGCGTCTTGAACGACGCGGCCATGTTCAGAATCGGTCGACCGTGCTGGATTGCGACCACGCGCCGGTTGGAATAGCTGCCGCCGTCGCGCGAGCGCTCCACCTGGTAGATGACGGGACGGTTGAAGTCGCCCGGGCGCAGGAAATAGGCGTGCAGCGAATGCGGCACCCGGTCCTCGACCGTGCGGTGCGCGGCCGACAGTGCCTGACCCAGAATCTGGCCGCCGAACACCTGAGGTGAACCGATGTCGCGGCTCTCGCCTCGAAAGAAGTTGTCTTCCAGCCGTTCCAGCGTCAGCAGATCGATGACCTCCGACAGGCTGGAGTGCATTTCGGTGGCGTCCATATTCAGCCCATATTTCCGCAGAACCAGTTGGCCCGGACCCTGTCTCAGCGTGCCCCTTGCGGCGCCAAAGGGTCCAGAACCACGATCAGGAACGTCGCAACCGGCCCCAGCAGCAGCGAAATGAACCACCACGCGAGGCCGCTTCTGCCTTTGCCCTGAGCGAGCCCGGCATTGATCAGAGTGAGGGTGCCCCAACCGACGAAATACGGCGTGTTGTCGATCATGATGATCCCGTTGACCTGCGCCGGCCGAATCCGCCTTCCACAGGCTGTTTACGCCCGCCGAACGAGCTGCAACAACCCAAGCAGGATCGCTGCACCCACAATTGCGATGATCAGGTTTCCGATGGTGCCGCCGGCGGTAATGCCGAAGAAGTCAAACACCCAGGTGCCGATGAATGCGCCGATGATGCCGACGATGATGTTCATCACGATGCCCTGACCGCGACCTTGCACGAGCAGGCCCGCGATCCAGCCGGCCAGTCCGCCGATGATCAGGATGCCGAGAAGGCTTTCAACAGTCATAACAAAATCCAAACACCTTGGGCCAGCTTTGATGCTATCACTGTTCCGAATCCGGGATAAGCGTAAAGCGATTGGCTGCGGTGCCGCGAGATTTTTGCATTTACCGGTTTGCAAACAGCGGAAATTGTCATTTCAGATAGCTGGGAGTAAGGTTTGTTCATGAGAAAGATCGCCGGATTCGTGCTTTTGTGCATGTTGTTCTCGACGTCGCCGACCTGGGCCGATGACAAGCCAGGCAGTCGCGTGGACATGCGGGAATCCGAAACCGCCCGTTCACTGGTCAGGGTTTCCGTGATGGATCATGCCCGGTTGATGCATGACGCCGGGTTGCGGGTTAGTTTTCTGGCCCGGCGAGGGCCGGATTCCGGTGCGCTGGTCGATGCGATTTGGGGCGAGCCCGATCCCGCGGCCAGGGAAGCGCAGTGGAGCGCATGGCTGGATCACCTTGCAGTATCGGGTGGCCTGCGACCGGTGGAAATCCAGGCGCTGGCGGCTCTGGAGGAAACCACCCCGGTTGTCGGTATTCCACACCACGAGTTCCCGTCACGCACGATGCCCGCGTTCGCGCTCGCGGCGCGTTCCAGTGTGCTGCTGGCCAGAAACGCGCAACTGAGCCACGCACGAAAGCTGGCGGCCAGACCTGGTGAACTGACCGAGGCGCTGGAAGCCGACGTTGATTCGCCTGCATTCGCGTCCGGCCTTCAGGCACTTGAGTTCATCTCTCCGGAATTGCTGGCCGATGTAGTGTCGATGCCGCGAGAAGGCAGCCGGTTAACGCCGGCCGCCGCCAGGATTCTGCTCAAGGCTGCCGAGGTGGCGCCCGAGCAATCGGTGCTGCTGTCGGAAGTCGTCCGGCGCGGCGACGCTGCGACGGCGCGCCGCGCACTTCGACTGGCGCTGGAACGCGCGGGTCCGCAGCTGCCGGAGATCGCCGCTATTGGACTGGCCAGGGGCGAGATCGGCGGGCTTGCGTTGACCGCGGCCCGGCAATCCGGCATGCATCCGGACGCGTTCTGTTGGGCACTGCTGGGCGATCCGGCGCTCGGTGCCGATGCAGCCCGACTGCTTGCGCAAGAATCCGGTCGACTGCTAACGGAAATCTCGGCGCGCGTCGATCGTGCGGAACCACTTGCTCGCCTGCGTATGCTGCTTGCTCTGCGATTGCGCGGCACGGACGCTTCCCGCGAGATGCTGAGCGGCCTGGTCGAGGCGCCCTGGCTGTCAGCCCAGCAGCGCCGGGAGATCCGGTCATGGTTATAGAATCGATTGCCCGGCTTTTTCTCGGGACTGCTCTGGCCACCCTGCTAGCGCTGGCAGCGGCAACCACCGGCCAGGCCCAGCAGGAGTACCGATACACTCAACAGAGGGGTGGCGGCAACGAGTTCGTGCTGGGGTATCCGCCGCCGGTCCCTGTCGAGTCGACCACACCGGCGGACGGGTTCAGAACATACTCGGCGCTGCACGCCAGGCACCAGGACCTGATGCTGCAAAGCGATATCGTGACCGGCGCGGTCATCGGCGAGACGCTTCAGGGACGCGAGATCTGGGCCTATATCCTGGGGGACGATGACGCCAGGAGCGTCAATGCCGGCCCGGAATCGTCAGTGCTGATCAACGGTGGCCTTCACGCACGCGAGTGGGCTACGCCGGAATTGACGACGGCGCTGATCGAGACCATGGTGGACCGTGCCGGCGACGCTCACCTTTACGACTACCTGGCCGACAACGTGCATTTCGTGGTCGTTCCGGTCAGTAACATCGACGGCTTCGTCCAGACCCAGCGCTACCCGACGCGGGTCCTGGTCGGCGCCGATCCCCGGGTACCGGAATCCTGGCCGCGCGACGGCCGGATGCGGCGCAAGAACATGCGCGGAGCGGATACGGTGCTGTCGACGTTGCCGGATCATCTTCGTGGCGTTGACCTGAATCGTAACAACGAACCGTTCTGGGCTGCGAGCGCTGCGTCGTCTTCGAATCCCGATTCGCTTGTCTATCACGGTATCGCATCGTTCAGCGAACCCGAGACGCGCGCACTGATGGCTGCCGCGGAGCTGGCCGGCGAAGATCGTCTTCGGTGGTACGAGGATGTGCATTCTTTTAGCCAGGTCCTGTTTTCAGTGAGGACTTTCAACGCGCGACGCAACGCAATCCAGACCGAAATGCTGTCGAGCTTCGACCGTTTTCACAACGCGCTATCAATTGAACGCCATGGCACCGGCCGCAGGTACCTGGAAGATTCGAACCCGGTCGGGGCGGGCCTCGGCGTGACCGCCGAGTACTTCGCCTATCAATACGAAATTCCGGCCTGGACGCTTGAAATCGAGCCCCGTCGGGGGGCAGTGGATTACGGCGGCCTGGGTGCCGAACACGACGGCTTCATCATGCCCGACGCCGAAGTCGCCCGCATGCGCCGGGATATGGCGTTGACGCATGCGGCGCTGGCCTACCGTCAGGCGGGACCGCCTTCGATTGCCGCGCTTGAGATTCGCGGCGTGTCCGGACGGGTCGTTCAATCGGCCGAATGGGTTTACGTCGGAAACGCCCGCCGCGAGTTGGAACAGGTTACACGCGAGCCGTTGCTGCCCGGGTTCGAGTACACCGTTTCGGTTTCATTCGACAAGCCGATGCGCTGGTCTGACGGCGACGGGCCCGAATCTGCCCCCGGCCACGACGACGTACCTTCCGCGCCCGAAATCGTCCTGCGTGCCGGCAACGGTCAAGCCGTCGTCGTTGACGCGTCGGCCGGCCGATGGCAGGGACAACCGGGCACCAATGAAGCTTTTCACCGATACCGCTACGACACGTTCGAGGCGAGCTTCATTGCGCCCGTCGATTCGGCCATGCTCGAAGACGGCAGCCTGACAATCGAAATCGATGCCGAGGACTTCACCGGCCAGCGGCTGGATGCCGAGCCGGAAACGGCAGTTGACTGGATGCAGGGCCGCTGGAGCGGTCTCGAGAACACCAACGGTCTGACCGGCGACAACGGCGGCACCGACAGCACGCTGTCGGTGCGCATCGTCGAGCCGTGGGAGGCAAGGTTATGGTTGCTTCGGCGCCGTCCATGATAGGCTGCTTATTCGCCCGCCGGCCGGGTGTAAGCCGGCGTCTGGCCGGATCAGGCGACCCGGATGGCCATCGCACTTCAGCGGAGCCGGTCGATCCAGCTGATCAGTCTAGAGCCGGCCAGCATGATGAACAGGATGGTCACAAAGGCAACGGCGGCTAGGAGGTACTGCCCGAATCCAAGGCAAAGGCCGATGCCGCCCGAGGCCCAGATGCTGGCGCCGGTCGTCGTCCCAACGATCTTTTCCTTCTCGACCTTGATGATCGCGCCTGCTCCGAGGAAGCCGATTCCGGTCAGTACGCCGGCGATGATCTTGGCGAGATCGACGCTGACGACGTCGCCGGCCCGTGCATAGTCCGAGTAGATCTCCTGGCCCATGAGCGCGAGAATGCAGGTAGCAGTGCCGACGATCATGTAAGCCCGATAATCGATGGGCTTGTCCTTTTCCTCGCGATCGAGGCCCAGCGCGAGGCCGAACAGCAGCGCCAGACCAACGCGAATCAGAACCTCCGCGAACGGGACGACGTCGAGGCTCAGTGCTTCTTCCATGATCCTAGTGTACTCCGCCGCTATTCCTGTAACTTTCAGCGAGCCGGAAAGCGCCTAACCGCTTACATCTCGCCTCTTGCCAAAGCCTGTTGCATTCCCGGCGAGCCATGTCGTGCGGGTGCGCTCACCGGCTCGCTGCGAGCTACGAGACGTCCTCGACACCCGACACCTAAAACTGCCCGGAATCAACCCAGTTCTCGCAGCAACGCGTCCATCGACGCCTTGGCATCGCCGTAAAACATCCGGGTGTTGTCCTTGAAGAACAGCGGGTTCTCGATGCCCGAGTAACCCGTGCCGCGCCCGCGTTTGCAGACGAATACCTGGCGCGACTTCCAGACTTCCAGCACCGGCATGCCGGCGATCGGGCTGCCCGGGTCGTCCTGGGCGGCCGGGTTGACGATGTCGTTGGCGCCGATGACGATGACCACGTCGGTGCTCGGGAAGTCGTCGTTGATCTCTTCCATCTCCAGCACGATGTCATACGGCACCTTGGCCTCGGCAAGCAGCACGTTCATATGCCCCGGCAAGCGACCGGCCACCGGGTGGATGGCAAAGCGCACGCGCTTGCCCTGGTCGCGCAACTGCTTGGTCAGTGCCGACACCGAGGCCTGCGCCTGGGCCACCGCCATGCCGTAGCCGGGCACGATGATCACGCTGTCGGCATCCGCGACCGCCGAGGCCACCGCATCGGCATCGGCGGCGATCATCTCGCCATCGACCGCGGCGGCCGACTGCGTCTCTCCGCCCCAGCCGCCGAGGATCACCGAGACGAACGAGCGGTTCATGCCTTTGCACATGATGTAGGACAGGATCGCACCGGAAGACCCGACCAGCGCGCCGGTCACGATCAGCAGGTCGTTGCCCAGCGTGAATCCGATCGCTGCCGCGGCCCAGCCGGAGTACGAGTTCAGCATCGAGACGACGACCGGCATGTCGGCCCCGCCAATGGCAAGAATCAGGTGACAGCCGATCAGTCCGGCGATGATCGCGACCGCAATCATCGTCCACAGGCCGGCGCCGTCGAGGTACAGATAGCCGAGAACCAGGCAGGCGATCAGCGCGATCAGGTTCAGCGCGTGGCGGCCCGGCAGCGTGAGAGCGGCGGAGCTCAGCTTTCCCGCGAGTTTGCCGTAGGCGATGATCGAGCCGGTGAAGGTGATCGCACCGATCAGAATGCCGAGGAACAATTCCACCTTGAGGATGCTGAGCTCGACCGCGGATTTCTTCGCGATGGTCGCGGCGAATCCGGCCAGCTCGGCGACCGTGCCGGCGTCCTGGGCGGCCAGCGCCCGGGTCATCTCGAGGTCGGCATTGATGCCGATGAAGACCGCGGCCAGCCCGACCAGGCTGTGGAAACCGGCGACCAGTTCCGGCATCTGCGTCATCTGCACGCGGTTGGCGACGACCCAGCCGGCGCTGCCGCCGACAACAACCAGCGCTGCGATCAGGCCGTACTGGCCGACGCCGGGGGTGCCGATGGTGGCGGCCACCGCCAGCGTCATGCCGACGATGCCGTACCAGATGGCGCGCTTGGCCTTTTCCTGGTTGGACAGCCCGCCCAGGGCGAGGATGAAGAGTACGGCGGCCACCACGTAGGCGGCCGTGATCAGGCCTTCGCTCATCATTCTCTCCTCAACTCCGCTGGAACATGGCGAGCATGCGACGGGTCACCAGGAACCCGCCGAAGATGTTGACCGAGGCCACCAGGATCGATATTGCGGCCAGGATCATGACCGTGCTGCTGCCGGACACCACCTGCAGCAATGCGCCGACGATGATGATCGACGAGATCGCGTTGGTGATTGCCATCAGCGGCGTGTGCAGCGAATGCGCCACGCCCCAGATCACGTGGTAACCGACGAACACGGAGAGCACGAACACGATGAAATGCTGCATGAAGCTCGGTGGCGCCAAGTAACCGACACCGAGACAAAGCAGGCCGCCTATGCCCAGCATCAGGCCGGTCCGGTTGAGGGATTTTTTCAGCGCGGCGGCTTCCCGCGCGGATTTTTCCTCGGCCGTCTCTTCCGGTTCCTTCCTCTTCGGCGCGGCCGACGCAATCGCTTTCACCTTCGGGGCCGGCGGTGGCCAGGTGATTTCCCCCTCATGCGTGACCAGCGCGCCGCGGATCACATCGTCGTCCATGTCGACGACCGGCGTGCCGTCCTTGTCCGGCGTCAGATCATCGAGCATGTGCCGGATATTGTTGGCGTAGAGGTTGGATGACTGGGTGGCCATGCGGCTGGGGAAGTCGGTGTAGCCGATGATGGTGACGTCGTTGTCGGTCACGATCCTCTCGTCGGCCCGGGTCAGCGTGCAGTTGCCGCCGCGCTCGGCGGCCAGGTCGACGATGACCGAGCCGGGCTGCATGGCCTCGACCATGTCCTCGGTCCAGAGCTCCGGCGCCGGGCGGTTCGGGATCAGCGCGGTGGTGATGACGATATCGATCTCCGGCGCCAGCGCCCGGAACTTTTCCAGCTGCTTCTCGCGAAACTCGGGGCTCGACGGGGCGGCGTAGCCACCGGACTCCGCACCGTCCTGTTGTGCTTCTTCGAAGTCCAGGAATACGAACTCCGCGCCCATGGACTCGATCTGCTCGGCCACCTCGGGGCGCACGTCGAAGGCCTTCGTGATGGCCCCCAGGGCCACCGAGGTGCCGATCGCCGCCAGTCCCGCGACGCCCGCGCCGACGACCAGGACCCGCGCCGGTGGTACCTTGCCGGCCGCGGTCATCTGGCCCATGAAGAAGCGCCCGAAATTGTTGCCGGCCTCGATCACGGCCCGATAGCCGGCGATGTTGGCCATCGACGACAGCGCGTCCATCTTCTGCGCCCGGCTGATGCGCGGCACCATGTCCATGGCCAGCACGGTCATGTTCCTGGCCTTCATCTTCTCCAGCAGCGCCTCGTTGGACGCCGGCCAGATGAAGCCGATCAGGATTTTGCCCTCCGGGGCGGCATCGATTTCATCGGCCGACGGCTCGCGAACCTTGACGATCACGTCGGCGTTGTTCCAGAGGTCCGCCGCCGAGGCGGCCACTTCCACACCGGCGGCACGGTAAGCCTCGTCGGTGAACGACGCGGCCACCCCGGCGCCGGACTCGACGAGGCATTCGTAACCGAGCTTCTGCAGCCGGCCCGCGCTCTCGGGCGTCAGCGCGACCCGCGCTTCGCCCGGTGCGGTCTCTTTCGGTGCACCTATCTTCATTCGCGTGCTCCTGGCGTTGTTCTCGTTTTTCGGTCGCACGCGACGTGCGACCGGGAAGGTTTCCGACGGGACGACCCTTCGGTTGTCCTGCAGCCCGTCCGAGTGTAGCGTCAATCAAAACCCGGGTGAACGAAATTTACCGTTCGGTCCGGCGTCTCTCTTCAGCGTCTCAGGTCGCGGTCGAGCCGGTCCAGTCGTTCCGGGGTGCCGATGTCGAACCAGGTGCCCGCGTGGTGTTCGCCTGATACCCGATTGGCGGCAATGGCCTTTTCCAGCACCGGCCGCAGCTTTCGAAATCCGGGGCTCAGACCGGCGAACATCGCCGGCCGGAAGACTGCGATTCCGCTGTAGGTGAATCGCGGTTCGCCAGCGAGCAGCACGCGGCCCCTGGACAGCGCGAAGTCGCCTTGCGGGTGGTGCGCAGGATTGTCGACCAGTACCAGGTGCGCATGCGTCGCCGGGGCCATCGCCGTCAGGCCAGCCAGCGGAAAGTCACAGTGGACGTCGCTGTTGATCACCAGGAAGGGATCGTCGCCGAGCAGCGACAGTGCATGTCGGATGCCGCCGGCAGTCTCCAGCGCGCCCTCCGGTTCGCGCGAATAGCGGATTTGGACGCCCAGCGCGGCGCCGTCGCCCAGCGCGTCCTCTATCATCGCGCCACGCCAGGCCAGGTTGATCACCAGCTGGCCGATGCCGGCCGCGCGCAGCCGCTCGATCTGGTGGACGATCAGCGGCTTGCCGCCAGCCTCGAGCAGCGGCTTGGGGATGCGGTCGGTAAGCGGTCGCATGCGCTCACCGCGGCCGGCCGCCAGGATCATCGCGCGCATGGCAAACCCTTTGCAATGTTTTCAGTCCCGATAATGTAGCCTTGCGATCGGGCCAGGTGTTGCAGCCCGGTTCGGGGCGGTATCGGTTACGCTGCATTTTCCGCGAAAGGACAACCACGCGTCATGACTTCATCACTGCGTTTCATTCTTGCCCTTGTGCTGGCCGTGCCCTCGGGACTGGCGCTCGTCACGAATGCCCTGGCACAGGCAGAGACCCAGTACAGCGAACTTTTCGAGTCGCTGCAGCCGGGCCTGTACACGGTCGAGGTCGTCGACCGGATCAGCAACAACAAGAATGCCCAGGGAAGCGGATTCATCGTGACCGGCGACGGCGTGCTGGCCACCAACTACCACGTGGTCTCGGAGTTCGTGCTCGATCCCGATCGGTATGCGCTGCGCTATCGCGACGCCGGCGGCGCGACCGGACCGCTGGAGGTGCTCGAGGTCGACGTTCTGCACGACCTGGCGCTGGTGCGATTCATCGACGGTGCGCCGCCCGAGGCAGTGCAGCCTTTCGAACTGGCCGAGGCCGAGCCGCGCATGGGGGAAACCATTCTTGCGCTTGGCAACCCCTACGACATCGGAATCAGTCTCGTGCCCGGGACCTACAACGGCCTGCTCGAGAATCAGTACCGCAAGAACATTCATTTCACCGGTGCGCTCAATCCGGGCATGTCGGGCGGCCCGGCGGTCAACACCGCCGGGGGGGTGGTCGGCATCAACGTCGCAGGCGCTGGCAATTCGGTCAGCTTTCTCGTGCCTGTCGGCAATCTTCGCGCGCTGCTGGCCAGAGCGCCTGAAACGCCGTCTTCGCTGGAAGACATGCGAAGCCGCGTGGTCCAGCGCATCATCGATCACCAGGGCGAGATGATCGGCGACCTGCTGGCCGGCGACTGGACGCTCGAGGCCTTCGGACCGCTGATGATTCCGCGCGAAATCACCCCGTGGCTTTCGTGCAGCGGTTCGGGCAGCGATGCCGATCCCGAAACGCCCTGGGTCGAGAGCCACTCCAATTGCACGCTGAACGATCGCATCTATCTGTCGCGCACGCTGGACACCGGTCCGGTGGAACTCATCTTCGGCTGGTACCAGAGCGACAGTCTCAACGAGTTCCAGTTTGCGCGGGTGTTCGAGCAGACCACCTTCATGCCGTTCAACCGCAGCGGCGATGACGATGTGACCGACTTCGAGTGCCGCGAAGACTGGGTGGCGTTCGAGAGCCTTTCGCCGGTCGCCTTCAAGGCCAGCTACTGCCTGCGCGCGTACCTCGACTATCCGGGCCTTTACGACGTGCTGTACGTGGCGCGCGCACTGATGCCGGATTCGGAGGGGCTGCACGTGCACTACACGCTGGCCGGGGTCGGGCAAGACAAAGCGATGGACTTCCATCGTCACCTGCTGGGGGCACTGTCATGGAAATGATCGTCGAACAGCTGGGCACGACCAACAACGTGCTGGATCGGCAGAAATTCGATCAGCATTCGGTCTGGCTGGGCCGAGCGTTCGACAACGACGTGATCCTGTCCGATGAGCACGTCGACGCCAGCCATGCCAAGCTTGTCTTCGACGAGGACGGCCGCCTCTGGCTGGAGGATCTGGGCAGCGTCAACGGCATCCGAAGGCCGCGCCACAAGGCTCACATAGAGCGCACCGAGGTCACGAGCGGCGAGGTGTTCCTGATCGGCCGCAGCAGGATTCGCGTCTTTCTGGGCACGCATCCCGTGCCGCCGGCGGTAAGGATCCGGATGTCGGAGGTATTTCTGCTCTGGCTGGGCAAGCCGCAGGTGACCGTTATGCTGGCGTTGCTGTTCGTGGCCGCGAAGGTTCTGGGCACCTGGCTTTCGACGATTGGGGAATTCCGCTGGAGCCAGGTCATCGAGCGCAACCTGGGCGAGGTCCTGACCTTTTTTGCGCTGGCCGTCGGCGTGTATTTCCTTTCGGTGCTGTTCAGGCGGGGCGGAAATTTCCTGGCTCACCTGAGCCTGCTTATTCTGGTGTTCCTGCTTTCGGCGATGCTGGAGTTCGGGCTGTCGGTCGCGGTGTTCAGCAGCGGCGATGGCGGGTACCCGTTGCTCGACTGGCTCGATTCGGCCCGCGGCTATCTGATGCTGTTCATCTACCTCTGGAGCATCCTTTACCTTGCATTTCATATCTCGCTGCTACGGCGAACGGTGATCAGCGCGGTTATCGTCGCGGTAATGGTTGGTGTGAACAATCTTCCCGAGGACTCGGTGCGACGTTTCATCAGCCAGCAGGCTTTCCCGCTCAAGCAGCAATGGCTGCCGCCGGCGTTGCTGATCGGCAAGCCCATGCCCGCCGATGCGTTTCGCGAAGAGGTCGAGACGCTGTTCGACATGCTCGATGAAAAACGGACCGAGGCGCTCGAGGAGCGCGAAGCCGAGGAAGTCGGGTCGCAATCCGGCATGGAAACACCCGCAACTCGGGATCAGCCGCCGGCGGGCGAGGAAGAGATCGAGCCCGAACAAAACGTGCCCGATGAAAGCAGCGAGATGCCGGCGCAGTCAGGCGTCGAGCCCGGCCCTGGCGCGCCAGACGCCGAGCAGCCGGTCGAGTAGCGCCAGTTCCGGGTTGCGGTCGATCGCGGCCTTGAGGTAGGCGAAGAAGCGCGGTGCGTCCTCGAGGTACTTCGGCTTGTTGTCGCGGTACCGGATGCGGGCAAAGATGCCGAGCACCTTGAGGTGGCGCTGCACGCCCATCAGGTCGCAGGTGCGGCGCCATAGCTGCGAGTCCTCGGGGACGGGCAGGCCCTCGGCCAGGGCGCGCTTTCGATAATCTTCCAGCCAGGCGTCGACCCGGTCGGGCGGCCAGCTCAGGAAGGCATCGCGAAAAAGGCACACCGGGTCGTAGCTGATGGGCCCCAATACCGCGTCCTGGAAATCCAGAATGCCGGGGTTCGGCTCCGAGACCATCAGGTTGCGCGGCATGAAATCGCGGTGGACGAACACCCGGGGCTGGTCCAGCGCCCAGCGGATCAGCGTCATGCAGACCATCTCCCAGTCGTCGAGTTCGACGTCGGTGGGCTCGATCCCCCACTGGCGGGCCAGGAACCAGTCGGGAAACAGGCTGAGTTCACGCAACAGCAGTGCGGCATCGTATTGCGGCAGGCCTTCGGCGTCGACCTTGCGCTGCATCGTCGAGAGCGCGGCCATCGCATCGCCGAACATGGCATCGGCGTTGCGCTCGTCCAGCACGGCATGCCAGGGACGTTCGCCCAGGTCGGTCAGCAGCAGGAAGCCGCGCTGGCGGTCTTCGGCCAGGACTTCAGGTGCGTTGAGCCCGGCCCTGCGCAACCGGCCTGCGATGTCGACGAACGGTGCGGTGGCCTCGCGCTCGGGTGGTGCGTCCATGACCACCCGCGACTGGTCAGCGCCAGTGATTCGGAAATAGCGGCGAAAACTGGCATCGCTCGACACCGGTTCCGCATCGTGAATATCGAACCCGGCCCTGCTCGAGGCCCAATCCAGGAGTTGAGCGGTGCGCGGGTCAGTTGCGGGACCGGGCGGTATTGATCTGGGCGACAAGGCGGCTGACTCCGATGGCGATGTGCTGGAACGAAAGAGAACACAGTCTGGCATTCGAGCCGAGCGCCCAGACCTGCGCAAGGTCCGCCCGTCGTGACGCGCGGTTGCCATTTCGGTTAAAATAATACCAAATTGGTCTTGTTTTTCACGGCTTCGATGGCACTATACCAGTGGAGCCTTATTTTGGACGCCCGGCAATGCTGAGAATCGGAAAGCTGACCGACTATGCAACGGTGGTGATGGCCGAACTGGCCGAACACCCCGGCGAATGCTGGTCGGCGTCGCAAGTGGCCGAAGCGACGCGGCTGGAGTTGCCGACGGTTGCCAAGGTGCTCAAGACGCTGGCGCGGTCCGGTCTCATCGATTCGGTGCGCGGGGTCAACGGCGGGTACCGGCTGCGGCAACCGGCCGAGTCTGTTTCGGTTGCCGCGATCATCCGGGCCATGGAAGGCCCGATCGCGCTGACCGAGTGCGGGCTGGAGCCGGGGCTGTGTTCGCGCGAGCACGAGTGTAGCCTGAAGGGCAACTGGCAGCGTATCGGCGAGACGGTCGAGC
>Ga0209938_1000858_pt1 | contig 16442 bp, 10 predicted proteins | sample SalPonR2_C_D1_MG_FD_185708 | JGI IMG/M metagenome (GOLD analysis project Ga0209938, IMG submission 185708) | Salt pond soil microbial communities from South San Francisco under conditions of wetland restoration - Salt Pond MetaG R2_C_D1_MG... ... | reverse complement strand
GTTCGACCCTGTTCTTTTCCATAATAGCCTCCATTTGATCAATGGCATTCTGCTCGCCCCGCAGGATGGCTAACATGAGTTGTATCCCTTCATAAACATCATCAATCTCTTCGGTTTCCGCATTCCGGGCGATGACCTCCTCCAGGGTCTCGTCCGGTTGGATGGTCATATAGTGCCAGGAACTGGCAAAGCTCCAACCGCGCTCGGCTTTGATATAATCGGGCCAGTTGGCGACTTGCTCCAAATAATTATCGCCTAGCGCTTCGTCTACGGCAGCACGGGCCTGCTCAGTCAGATTATCGTAGCAGATTTTGGCGACGATACGGTGGCCGTTGGCGCCCCAGTCGGCAGAAAGCGATAGCGGCAGGCTGAAAGTAAGCAACAGGAAAGTAATCGTTCTCATTTTGTGTTTTTTGGTTGGATAGTGGAGTGATTCAAATCGCTCCCAAAAATAAAGAATAGGTTTTGCTATTAATAAAAAAATTCCGGCTTAGCAGGACTATACCTATGCTAAACCGGAACGAAAACCCTTCATGTAATATTCATTTGTTGGTTTGGTTGTTTGGTTGTTTGGTTGTTTGGTGATTAATTCAACAAATCACCAATTCAACAAATATTCACTAATGCATGACCACAAACTTTTGCGACAAGCGTTGTCCTTCTTTATCTACGAATACAATATACAGGCCGGGTCGCCAATCCTGCGTCGGTAACAGTACCGCCTGGGTATCCGTCGACAGCTCACGCTGCAGAATCGGTTGCCCCATGGCATTGACTACCTGCAGGCGCTGGGCGCCTCCTTCGAAGCCAATGCGTACCTGCTGGTGGGCCGGGTTGGGCATCACCTGTATCTGCGTCGCCACAGTAGGTACTTCCTCACAGTTGGTCATTAGTGACTCCATTGCCTTATAGACGTTCAGGCGACCACCAGTCTGCGTCTGATCAACCAGTGACTCGATCGGATCGACGCCCTGTATCAGCGCATCCCTTACCCTTTTGGCCGTAGCCGCTGGATTTACTAGCGACTCATTGGCAAAAGAATTACAGGGCACACTGTACAGCAAGGCAATCGCACCTGCCAAATGTGGGGCTGCTGCCGAGTTGCCGTGGAAATTACCGTACTGATCAAATGGTTTGGTGGTGAAGGAGTTCTGCCCAGGGGCTCCCATATCAATGGATTGTGCGCCGTAGGCCGAACCAATATACCGTTCGTCCAGGTCATTCGTATTCAATACGGTCATCAGGTACTCGCTGGGACAGGTGGTGGGCATATCGCCCTCGGCATCGACATCCCAGGCGTTATTCGCCGTTCCGGCTGCCGTCAGGATCCCCTGCTCGCCCATCTTGTCATACATCTCTCCCCAGAGGGGTTGATCCGAGCAGTGTAGCTTATTGATCCCAAAGGAAGCATTGGTAGCCACTATAAAAGCGCCTTCCTGCCCGCCGGTCTCATTGTACAAAGCCCGCTGATCAATAATGTACTCGTAGGCAGCGATAATATCACTGACCATCCGCGCCTCCAGTACCATGAGCTCGATATCCCAATTAATACCGGTTACACCCAGCCCATTGTTACCTTTGGCCCCAATGATCCCGGCCACGGAATGCCCGTGCGCATCGCTGATGTGCTCTGGCGAATCGTTAATGAAGTTCCAGCCGTAATAGTCATCGACGTAACTATTTTGGTCATTATCGATACCATCACCGGGTATTTCGGCCCGATTCGTCCAGATATTATCGGCAATATCCTCGTGGTACACATCAAAGCCACTATCCAGGATAGCGACGACGATGCGATCCCCCTGAGCGGTTTGTCCGCCCGTAGTGGTCTCCCATACTTTATGCGCCTCGATGGTCGCTACCCCCCATTGATCCCAGAAACCGGGATCATCCGGATCGGTGCGATTTTCGACGCGATAGTCGTAGGATAAATTTAGCACATTGGCATTACCGGCCAGCTCACTGATCAGCAATTGATCTTCGACCGATGTTGTATCGTATTTCAAAAGATGGATATTCTGGCGCTGACTAAGCGCCTTCTCTATCCAGACTCCTCCGCCTGCTCTCGTTTGTGTCGCGAAACTGACAATAAACTCTGCCGGCTTCGCCTGTGGTTTTAGCTGAATAAGTACATGTCCGGGTACACGGTTGCCCTGTGCTTTTGCCGAAAAGGCAAGTAAGACAAGACAAAAACTCAACAAGTGTAGTTTTTTGAGCATAGTTGGATATATTAAATAATGAATAATTCCAAGATCAAGCAGCTCTCCCCTTCCGGGCGACAGACTGCTTTATCGCTCAAACAACTAGCACACTCTACGATGCATTTTTAGCACATCGTTAGGATTCCTGACTATAGTACAGCAAATACTTTGCCAGTTTTTAATTATTGGATTTTGAATGGCCAATTCATTGAATTACGGGCCTACAACAATGGAGCCCATGCATCCTTTTTGGTGGACTAACGTATAAAATGTTATCTTAGCTGCATCCCCCCGCTGAAACACTATTGAGAAAACTATGACATCATTTTCAGAATCCCTATCGGCTTCCGGCGGGAAGGAACAGGCTTTTGTAAGCGATTGGGAAGATATTTTCCGGGGCTGGTTATCTGGGCATCTCTCCGAGGATCGAAGCCTTCCATCTTTTTGGGCAGATACGCTTTCACCAAAAATCGTTTATTGGCCGCTGGCGGCGATATTTTTAGGGCAAACCCATCGACAACATCAGTTTCCTCCAGCAAAACTAGAACTTATTTACACCGACCTTGCGGTAAAAACCATACAGCTCATTCGCGAACGTTGGGAGGAGGAATCGGGCTTACTTTATTTATACGGCCCGAAGGAAAGTCTACTTTCCGAAAGTGATTTTTGGCCGAAAGGCAGCCATACCAGAATCGCTGGCCCCTGTTTCCTGGCCCTGACTATCCATGCCCTGGAGAACCTCATTGCGCTGGGCGGCCAATTAAACAAAGATATCCAGGAGCTAAGCCAGTACTACGAGTTACTCATCTACGGGGTTAATGAGCATCTCTGGAACGAAGCATATGGCACCTACTTCCCCTTTGACCTGAATAAAAAAGAACAAATCATCTCGGACAGCATTGGCGGGTTGTTGTTTTGGATAGTAGATGTGCCCGACCAAGAGCAAGCCGAAGCCATGTACCGTACACTGGCTAATAATTTTGTACATCCTCAGCACTATTACTTCCCAACGGCCTGTGTAAACACAGACGGACAATCCAGAAAAGTGGACCTGCTCATCAATTATCTCTTATTCTACGGCCTGTGTCGCTTCGACTTTGGAGCCACCGCCAAAGCATTACGCCAGCATACTCAGTATCTGGTAGAAGAATATGGCAGTCGGGCACTTTACGACAGTAATCGACACCCCAAACAAAGAGTGCCAGAAAAAACCAACGAGGTATTTCCTACTCAGCTTTGGCAGGTATTGCGGCAGGCAAGCCTGCAGCATTATTCGAATCAGGAATAAAAAAAGGTTAAAGTGCCGTTTGCTCAATTGGTCTTGCCGGACTAAAGCCCGGCGAACTGTATAGCTTTACCTTTTTGTATCTCTAGCTTTAGAATTTTCACCTTAAAAAACTACTGGAGTACGAAAGCCGAATCGGCTTTTCCTTCCAGTTGAGAATTAGTTTGATTGAGGAATTTATCCACGGATTTAGCCGCTTCGCGGCCTTCCGAGATGGCCCAAACGACCAGTGACTGTCCGCGACGCATATCGCCAGCGGCGAATACACCTTCTGCACTCGTTTGATAATCTTCGGCCTTCACATTACCGCGCTGATCCAGCTCGAGACCCAGCTGCTCCAGCAGCCCTTTCTTCTGGGGATGTACAAAACCAATTGCCAGCAAAGCCAAATCGCAAGGAATACTCCGTTCACTACCCGCAATTTCCTGGAAGGCGTAACGTCCCGTTTTTTCATCTTTAGCCCATTCGATATCGACCAGATGCAGTTTTTTCACCTGTCCTTTTTCACCCGTAAAAGCTTTGGTCAGTAAGGACCACTGCCGTTCACAGCCCTCTTCGTGCGAACTACTCGTTCGTAGCACCATGGGCCAATTGGGCCAACTCAGCGGATCTCTGCTCTCCGGTGGTTTCGACAATAATTCAATTTGGGTGACGGATTTAGCCCCGTGCCGATTCGAGGTGCCGACACAGTCGGAGCCCGTATCTCCTCCTCCAATGACGACCACGTGTTTATCGGTAGCCATGATGGCTTCCTCTTCCGGAATTTGGTCACCCGCTATCCGGCGGTTTTGTTGCTCCAGAAAGTCCATGGCAAAGTGTACGCCATCCAGCTCCCGGCCTTCAATGGGGAGGTTTCGGGCAATGGTAGAGCCCCCGCACAGCAATAAAGCATCGTATTCTTTTTTGAGGTCTTCAACGAGTATATTTTCGCCCACATTAGCCCCCGTACGGAACTTTATACCTTCGGCTTCCATGATGGCTACCCGGCGTTCGACCACCCATTTTTCCAATTTAAAATCAGGGATGCCGTAGCGCAGCAGCCCTCCGATACGATCATTTCGCTCAAATACCGTAACGGCGTGCCCCGCCTTATTCAACTGAGCCGCCGCTGCTAATCCCGCTGGCCCCGAACCAATCACCGCCACTTTTTTACCACTGCGAACCGTGGGTGCCTTAGGCCGGATATAGCCTTTCTCGTAGGCGATCTCGGCAATGCTTTTTTCGATGTGTTCAATGGCAACCGGTGGCTGATTGATTCCCAGTACACAAGCCGTCTCGCAAGGGGCTGGGCAAATGCGACCGGTAAACTCCGGGAAGTTATTGGTATTGCTCAATATCTCAAAAGCTTCCTGCCAATCTTCCCGGTAGACCGCATCGTTAAATTCCGGAATGATATTCCCCAGCGGACAACCACTGTGGCAGAAAGGGACGCCACAATCCATGCAGCGGGCCGCCTGCTTCAGGGTTTCTTCCTGGGGAAATTCCTCGTAAATCTCTTTATAGTCTTTGATCCGCTCCTGGGGATTCCGGGAGCTGGGTAATTTTCTATCGTATTTTAAAAATCCTTTTGGATCTGCCATGATCTATGTTTTTTTGTTCAATGTATTATCGGAGGTAGTGTAAAGACAAGGCATGCCTTGTCTCAACTGTATGCCTTGTTGCTAAGAGGCGACCGCCAATACGGGTTTCACGTTTAGTTCAAACTTCTGTTTCTTGCGTTCCAGTACGGCCTTGAAATCTCTGGGCATAACTTTCGTAAAATGCTGTTGTGACTGATCCCAATCTTCCAGAATCGCCTTCGCCACCGAGCTATTCGTGTATACCTGATGATTATGGACCATCTGCTTGAGCATGGTCAAATCGTCTTCGTCCATGGGATCCAGATCGACCATCTCCCGGTTCACTTTGGAGGCAAAATCTCCAGCTGGGTTATAAACAAAAGCGATGCCACCACTCATGCCGGCGGCAAAGTTCTTGCCCGTTTCGCCCAGTACCACCACCATACCTCCGGTCATATACTCGCATCCGTGATCCCCGATACCTTCTACCACTGCTCGTACCCCAGAATTCCGGACACCAAAACGCTCCCCGGCCATTCCGTTGATATAGGCTTCTCCGGAAGTAGCGCCGTAGAAAGCAACATTACCAATAATAATATTTTCGCTAGGTTTGAACTTGGCTTTGCGATCCGGTACAACGATCAGGCGTGCCCCCGATAGTCCCTTACCAAAGTAATCGTTGGCTTCCCCTTCCAGTTTGAATTGGATACCCGGTGCTCCAAAGGCACCAAAACTCTGTCCGGCCGATCCCCGGAAATGGAAATCAATCGTACCATCTGGTAATCCTTCGCCTTCGTATATTTTTGATATCTCATTAGAAAGCATAGTGCCCGTTGCCCGATCCGTGTTGATAATTGGAAAGCTTCCCGTCACTTTTTTCTTTTTGGTCAGCGCCGGTTTGGCTTTATTAATCAGCTTACGATCCAGTATCTGATCGATGCCATGATCCTGTTCGACCATTTTATATTGCCCGATACTTTCATCAGCTGGCTCTTTATAAAGGATGGGTCGCAAATCCAGTTGACGATACTTCCAGAAACTCACTTCCTTATTTTCCTTTAGCATTTCTACCTTACCCACCATTTCATTAACGGTTCGAAAGCCTAATTGCGCCATATATCGTCGCAGGTCTTCGGCCAGGAAGCGGAAGAAGTTCACCACGTAATCTGCTTTGGCATTAAAGCGCTTCCGCAATTCGGGATCCTGGGTAGCAATACCTACCGGACAAGTATTTACGTGGCACTTACGCATCATAATACAACCTTCTACCACCAGCGCTGCGGTAGCCACGCCCCATTCTTCGGCCCCCAACAGGGTGGCAATGGCTAAATCGCGTCCGGTTCTGATCTGTCCGTCGGTTTGCAGGACTACCCGATCACGTAGTTTGTTCTTCACGAGTGTCTGGTGTGACTCCGCCAGTCCCAGCTCCCAGGGTAATCCAGCGTGACGGATAGAAGTCAATGGAGAGGCGCCTGTACCTCCGTCGTATCCGGAGATCAGAATGGCATCGGCGTGGGCTTTAGCCACTCCGGATGCAATAATTCCAACCCCTGCTTTGGATACCAGCTTGACATTGATGCGTGCCGCGCGATTAGCATTTTTCAGATCGTAAATAAGTTGCGCTAAATCCTCGATAGAATAGATATCGTGGTGCGGCGGCGGAGAAATGAGGCCTACGCCTGGCGTTGAGTGCCGCACGCGGCCAATCCAGTCGTCGACTTTGTGTCCGGGCAGTTGTCCACCTTCCCCGGGCTTAGCTCCCTGGGCCATTTTTATTTGTAACTCCTCGGCATTCGTCAGGTAATGACTGGTCACCCCAAAGCGACCAGAGGCTACCTGTTTGGTGGCTGATCGTTCCCAATCTCCATTTGGCTTGCGCTTAAACCGCGAAACATCTTCTCCACCTTCTCCACTATTACTCTTGGCACCGATGCGATTCATTGCGATGGCCAGTGTAGAGTGGGCCTCGTGCGAAATGGAACCAAAAGACATGGCTCCGGTGGCAAAACGCCGCATGATATCTTCGGCTGGCTCGACCTCATCAATGGGTATGGGTTTACCAACCCGAAAAGTTAACAGACCACGCAGGGTGAGCGCCCTTTGCGTCTGTTCGTCGATCAGCCTGGCGTATTTTTGATACTCCCCAAAGTCATCTGTTCGGGTAGCCACCTGCAGGTGGTGAATCGTTTTGGGGTTAAACATATGTTGTTCGCCCCGGTGTTTCCACTGGTAAATTCCGCCCACTTCTAATTGTGCCGCTACTTTGGCATTTTCGGGATAGGCGGCTTTATGTCTGGTCAATACTTCTTTAGCAATACCGTCGAAACCAATGCCCTGAATACGGGAAATCGTACCACTGAAGCATTTCTCCACCACGTCTTTATTTACCCCGAGTGCCTCAAAAATTTGTGCCCCCTGGTAAGACTGCAGCGTCGAGATACCAATCTTGGACATGATTTTCAACAATCCTTTATTCACCGCCTTTTTATAACGACCAACTAATTCTTCTAAACTCTTCTCTTTATCAAAAACGCCTTTCTGCTTCAAATCCGCAATCGTAGCATAAGCCATATAGGGATTAATCGCACTGGCACCGTAGCCGATCAGGGTGGCAAAGTGGTGAGTCTCCCGGATATCGCCCGCTTCTACCACCAGGGAAGTTGTTCCGCGCAGTCCTGCCCGGATCAGGTGATGATGTATAGCCCCTACGGCTAATAGCGAGGGAATAGGTGCATGGTAAGCATTCGCATTGCGGTCAGTCAGCACCAGGATATTACAACCATTACGGGTCAGGTCTTCGGCTACCGCGCAGATATGGTCCACCGCTGCTTTAAGTAAACCCTTCTGCTGATCTGCTTTAAAGACAATATCGATAACGCCCGACTTAAAGTCCGGATGGTTAATGTATTTCACCTTGTTCACCTCCTCATTCGTCAGGACTGGTGTATCCAAATGGATAAAGGTAGCGTGATCTTCCACTAATTGGAGTACATTTTCGGTACCGCCCAGCATAGCATAGGTCGACATGACCGATCGCTCCCTGATGGGATCAATGGGTGGATTGGTCACCTGCGCAAATAACTGCTTAAAGTAATTAGACAAGTGTTGGGCATGATGGGATAGTACGGCCAAGGGGGTATCCGCTCCCATGGAACCAATTGGATCCTTACCCGCTTCAATCATCGGGGCCAGGATAAACTTGAGGTCTTCGCGGGTAAAGCCGTACAATTGCTGCCGGGTCAACAGGGCATTTTTGTCCAGTTGTACAATACTCGGAACGGTAGCGGGCAGTTTTTTGAGCTCTTGTCGGTGACTATCCAACCAATCGCGGTAAGGTAGTCTTTTACAAATGGTCTCTTTGAGTTCCGCATCACCAATCACCCGGTGTTGTTCCAAATCTGCAATGAGAATTTTTCCGGGCTGTAGCCGGCCCTTCATCACGACCTTAGACTGATCGATGGGCAGCGCACCGGCCTCCGAGGCTACGATCAGGGTATTATCTTCCGTCAGGCAATAACGGCTGGGGCGAAGTCCATTCCGGTCTAGCGTCGCCCCTACCAATACGCCATCGGTAAAGGTGATAGAAGCGGGGCCGTCCCAGGGCTCCATGATGGTCTTGTGGTATTCGTAGAAGGCCTTTTTATAGTCTTCCATATCTTCGTCGTCCTGCCAGGCCTCGGGGATCATCATCATCAAGGCGTGGGGCACGGAGTATCCGCTGAGCGCTAAAAACTCTAATACGTTGTCAAAGTTCGCCGAATCAGAAAGGGCTTCTCCACAGATAGGTTTGAGTTTTTCTAATTCATCCGGTGTAAAGACCTCCGACATTAGTTGATCTTCCTTGGCGCGCCACCAATTCAGGTTACCGGTCACGGTATTGATTTCTCCATTGTGTGCGATATAACGAAAAGGCTGGGCTAATTTCCACTTTGGTACCGTGTTGGTGGAGAAACGAGAATGAATCAGTGCAATAGCCGATTTGCAATCTTCGTCTTGTAGATCGGGAAAATAGGGACGAACCTGATAGGTCGTCAGCTGACCTTTGTAAAGTACCGTTTTATAAGAAAAGGAACAGATGTAGAAATAATCCCGCGATTGAGGATAGGTATTATGGATATTGTGGGTAGAGAACTTTCGTAAAACGTAAAGCTTCCGTTCCAGATCCATTGGATCGGCTTGTTCTTTGAGTTTCACAAACACGTGCTCGATGCGGGGCTCTACCGATACGGCGGAGGCGCCGAGCATTTCGTGGTCGGTGGGCACCTTACGATAGCCTAACAATTCGAATCCGCACTCATCGATATAATCGTTAAACAGCACCCGGCACTGATCGCGCAGATTCCGCTCTTTAGGAAAAAAGACCACGCCAACCCCGTATTGGCCAAACTCGGGCAGCTCAAAGCCCATCTGACGGCATTTCTTGACGAAAAATTCGTGGGGAATCTGGATCATAATCCCGGCGCCATCACCCGTATTGGGTTCGCAACCACAAGCTCCGCGATGCTCCATATTGGTCAACATGGTCAGGGCATCTTCAATCGTTTTATGTAGCTTTTTTCCATCCAGGTTAGCAATTAATCCGGTACCACAAGAGTCTTTTTCGAGGGACTCGCAGTACAATCCTTTTGTTTGTTCGTGTTCCTGCATATATATTTTCTTAATCGTTAATGACAAATGAGCACACACCGAAGCCTTTCCCCGGGAAAAGCTAAAAATCCGTTATTGGTGTTAATTTGGTAGGTTAGAGATGCATTTTAGCAAACTAAAATGGCTTAGAAAGAGATTCATTAGGACTTGTGAATATAAGCTTTTTAACACTCATTTTCAAGCATAGATCTGCAATAGAAGTGCCCCATGAGTAGAATTTTCCTAATAATATACGATCTCTAAAGTGAGATTTTCTAATAGGGCGTCCAAAGACTGAATAATTCTTAATTATCCAAAAACGAAATATATTTTGGAAAGCGTTCAGATACCCAAAGCAATATTTCTTAAAACGGGATAGATTTTCCCTTTCCCATCAAAAACAAAGCCCCTTATCCAACAAATTATAAGAGCAAAGACCGGACTATAGGTACTCTTTTAAGTATTACTTTTTGACAGACACAGAAGTGTGTAATTTTTGGTTTTTGCCCCAAACTTCCAGATCGACCCCAGGACGATTAGGGTCAGACCAATTGATTTTGATGATGCCAAAATTCTTCTCACCGATCAATTTAGAAACTCTGTGGCGATTGGGTTCGCCTCCCACTTGTTCGTAGCTATGCGTCAGACCGCTGGTCGTCATCTCGTAAATGGGCGTTTCGTAGCCGGGATACTCCAGTCGGGAAATTTCGGCAATATGCCGATCACCGCTGAGCAGCACGGGGTTGGTAATTTCATACTTTTTTAAGAGATCAAAAAGTCGCCTGCGCTCTTTTGGGAAATTATGCCATTTCTCATAGTTATGATCCTGCGGGATAATCTGGATACCATTACCAATGAGATGGATTTGTGCATCGCTACCGGCCAGCTCCTTTTCCAGCCAGTCCCACTGAGCCTCGCCCAGGATGGTTCCCCTTTCATTGGGTAAATAGCCTTTCCCTTCGGGATTAATAATGGGCTCGTCGCGGTGGTAGCGGCTATCCAGTAAAATAACTTTTACTTTTTTCCCATCCGGTCCAAAAGTATAGGATTGATAAGCCCCTTGCTGGCTACGCACCGGGGCATCCTCGGGTACATCCAGAAAGTCCAGCATCAGCGACTGACTTTCGTCCCGTTTGGGATATTCTTTACCAGCGTTATTGGCCCCAAAATCGTGGTCATCCCAGGTACCGATAATGGGCATTTTTTGCCGAAAGGCCGCATACTCCGGCGCGTACTTCTGCTTTAAGTACTTTTGCTTCATGACGGTCATATCATTCGAATCACCGTAGATATTATCGCCCAGCCAGATCCACAATTGAGGGTCTTGCTCGAGGATATATGACCACATGTCTTGAGGACGATCTTCCCGATTACAGGAGCCCAGGGCGATGGTAGTTAAAAGCTGATCAGAATTTAATTCCTGACCGAGGTATAAAGGTTGGTTATCCCGATCAATAGACAAGGAATCGGAGGCCTTTTGAGTACAGCGAGGAAGTAGAAAGACGATAGCAAGCAGCAGGATTAGATGACGCATTATCTTTTTGCTGAAATATAGGAGTATCTATCTGATTTTGGCCAAAACCCAGGGTTGTTTTTATTTTACTTTTCTGTAAATAAAAGGCCACCAAAGCCTTTTATCGAGACTTTGGCGGCCCAAGCAGAACCCAACTTTCAGTGGTGGGTCTGATTATTTTTTAAAATAATTTGCGGTTAAATCCTACCAGGATCACTAATCCCATTAATACCGCTCCGAGCATGATCTTATACATAGGGCTTAGCGCAGGTAAATCTACTGGATTGGGCGGTGGTGGTGGCGGAATTAAACAGCTGGCATCCAGGCAGGTAACCGATCTTCTTTCACCAAAAGGGGCAGCACCTTCACCCACGTAGTTCCAGTTGAATTGCTCCACTCGCTCATCAGCGGCAGTAGAGGCTCCAGAGACGCCGGGATTTACCAGGGTGGTAACAGGCCCCTGCGAAGCGGGTTGATACCCCTCGTCATTTGGATTTTGTTCCAAGTCCCAAATCACACTTGGACAGAAAGCGCTAGGATTCGATATTTCATCCTCGGTTACTTGAAAGCAGACCTGAAATAGTTTCACCCAGGAACCGTCACTAGGCAAAACTACGGATGGTGCCGAAGAATTAGTCAATTGGATATTGGCATTAATATATTCTAGAGAGGCGTTACCAGGATAACCAAAAGCAGAGGCCAGGCCAGAAGCAACTTGTTGGGTAGGAAAAGGAGCTACCAGGGAATAACCACCTTGGAAATCTCTAATGTCAATAAATTCCATTACGTCATCATTATAGAAGAATCGAACGTTAGTACCGAACACCTCTCGGCCTGGGACATCAGCTCGGTATTCTACATCTAAACAGTAGACGCCCGTATTACAATCCAATACTGGATTATTAAAGCGGAGTGTTACTTCCGGATTTTGTTGTGCCAGAGCGACTTGTGATGATCCGAACAGGCACAGCAACAAGAAACTTATTCCCAACTGCTTGATAGAATGTTTTCTCTTGTGTTTCAAAATGAATTTTTCTTTACAGGTCATTTTAGTAAGATTTTATGAGTTATGATTTTATTTTGCTCGTCTTGATTTCTACCAGAGCTGGCTGTTTTGGTGCCCGCTCGAAGTAGAGTTTTAAGTAATGTTCACTTTCATAGGCAGCATAGCAGCCTGGACTGATTCTGATTTTATAGGTTATCGGCCAACCTTTGGGCAAATACTCCAGGGTATCCTGTACCATGAAATAGCCATCATAAAAGTGCCTTTCGTAAGCCGCTAGACTGATACGGTCTTTTCGAAACTCAAAGACCACCCACTCTCCCAGCCAGCTAATTTTAGCACTAGCTTTTTGGCAGCACGGATATTGGTCCAGCAGTCTTCGATCTTCAGGACCAAGTATTCTGCACAAGCCAGTACCGGCACATTTACTCCTTGGCGAACCGAATATCACATCGGCCATTAGCCTTCGGAAAATTTTTTCTTTATGTATTTTTGCGGGAGGAGCACTCATTAATAAATAGTGTCCTTCGTCTACTTTTTTCATGATTAAAGTTGGATTCCGTTACACGCTTGAATAAGGACCTACACCTGGTAAGGGCCAATAATATCTACTTGAATAATTCCTTTGACTTTGGGCATACTTTGCCCAGTCATACAAATGCTCATTGCTTTCATATGAGAGAGTTTTTATCGTCTTATGGGTATGCTTAAACCAGGCAGAGAACTTTGGGTAAGCTCCCTCTGCAAGCTTAGTGCATGCCTTCTGACCTTATGATTTAAAATTTAATTGTTATACCACTTTTGCTTTGTTCATCATCTAATTGTGTGTCGACATAACAAATATAAACCACTACTTCAGGAAGGTACTGGACAGTTTTCAGGTTTTGCATACCCCCAAAAATTATCCAAAATGCTATTCACTAAGCGTTGGAAAACAAGGATATAGCTCTACTCTCCTTTTCGCCAGAACACGGCCAAAAGTTAGCACTAGCTATATAGCGCATATAACCCCATAAGGTCTATCACAGGTAGAAATTGCAAGGCGTCTTAAATAGGATATAGGTAAGAAGGCTAATATCTTTACAGATCATTAGTCAAGGGTCCTATTTGATAAGAAGAATACGGTTATTAAATTAAATTAACACCTACATAAAAGCTAATATCAAGGAGTAATTAAATTCACTTCCGCATAAATAGCAGAAAATTACTATTCTAAAAGCGTTAGAACAATTGCCCACAATTTTTCGTAGGGAATAATTTCTATTTCGTGGGTTTGGTTGGCGGTTTCGATTGGAATGGAAGTAAGTTGATTAAAATATGGTTTAGTTTTCTCTGCTACCGCCTCTTTTTGGAAAGCATTCTTTGGAAGCTGTAAAAGCATTTGTAAGAACAGATTACTTCTGATCATCGGATCGTGCTGTAGGTACCTGCTTCGGTATTTGTTTATTGCCTCGGCGCGGTCAATTAAATCATCGTACTGTTTGGAGACCAATTTGATCAAAAATTCTATCATAAGGACAGAAACATTCATTCCTTGCTTATCCTTAGAAAATATTTCGATTTCATTTAAGAATTTGGCCAGCCGGAAATTTGATTTCTTGATTGCTTTTTTATCCTCTACTTCCAGTATACCCGCTCTTTTAAGAAAAATCAGGTAGGCTTCAGAAATCATCCAGGTTTCCTGAATATTGCCAGGGAGTTGCCCAAATTTCTTGTTCTCTAATACAGCAGTCAGCAGTGCAAATGCCTCCTGATAACATTCGTTGTGGGCATAATATTGAAACCTTAACTCTAATAATTTAAACCAGTTAAGTCGACCTTCTTCCAGATGAGACAAGCATTCTTCAATGCAGCCTTCCAGCTGGTCGAAATGTCGAAGCTGTACCAGGCAAATACATTTCTGATAAAGAAAGACCTGTAATGGCACGCTGGCTACGTATTGTTTTTTTTCGAAGTATTGAATCGCCTGATTACATACCTCCAGCGTATTGGCATAATCGTTGACTACCGTAAATTCTGTTAATCGAGTCAGCCAGCCGCACAATTGAAGCTGATAGGAATCATAGCGTTCCATATCTTTGCTGATAATCTCGACGTACGATTGTGCTGTTTTTTGCAAGTCTACCTTATCCGCTTTACTATTGATAAACTGTATAGACAGATCAATATAGCATTCCTCTACTCGGTTTTCAGCGATCCAGATTTCCTGATGCTGCTTGAAGGCTTCGTTATATTCTTCGTATTTCTTAAAGTTGCCGATAATCGTACCGTGAAAGAGGCGCAAGGTATGATAGATATCAACCAGCAATTCGGAGAATTCGTACTTCTTGGCCACTTTTAAGATCTGCCGAATCATACCTTCGGCCGTCTGATAGGCATTTTTCCCAATCAGAATTTTTACCGCTGCCCAATCTTTATAGCATTCGTAATAGGCTTTTTGACGACTGGTATAAGAAGCACGCTTTAAGTCAATGATAAACAGAGAATTGACCAGGCGATCTTTTAAGGATTTGCGTAGCTTTTGATAACTCGGCGTTCTTTTGTCTTTCTCTTCCCCATAGAAATGTACCGCTGCTTCATCATCATCCTGGAAACAGCTATCGGCAACCATATCATAAAACTGCTGAATTTTAGAGTCGTTCTGATCATTAGTCAGTAACTCTACATTCCTTAGCTTTGTTTTAGTTACAATATTGGCTAACTCTATGAGGTCTTTCATAAATAGATGGCCTGAAGATTAAAGAAATTATGCTATGCATAGTATTGAAAATATAGTGGGTGGCCACAAGGTCAAAATGAATCAAGAGTGGGAACAGTCGCTCCCACTCTTGATTAGTCTGCTAAAATCATTGGTTACTTCTGGGTACACTAGTCGTTTTACTGTTGTTTTGCTCCCACAGCCTACGGTCTTCCAGGTTAACATCCCCATTGAGATCGTAGTCCTGGATCAAATAGAGCTCCCGGACGCCATTTTCGTCAGCCCAGAAAGATTCATCTTCAAACGTAATATCCGTATCTGCTTCGGTAGAGAAGGTTTGGTTACCGTTTCCACCGTACATGACATAAACGGTTTGGTTACCCGCCTGTACGGCTTTTTGTCCAACAAAAGTACCGAATCCAAGTGGATCATCAATGTAACTCTCTTGTGTGCGGAAGTCATAAACGATTGTTTTATTCACAACTTCGATAGGTTCCGCAGACATCACAATTAAGTGATTTCTGTGCTCTACGACCAGGTAATAGCTTTCATTCAGATCTACTTCACAACAAGCAAAGCCTTCTACAAATTCTATACGACCGTCTTCGTGCAATAAAGCTGCTGCCTGACAGATCGGTCCTCCCTCTCCTGCTGGATCCGAAGCGGGTCGTAAACTTACCAATACCCAATCTACAACGGTAGAAGGATAACCAGCACTTCCCTGGTTTGGATTACCATTTGAATCATAAGCATCTTGCTCATTTCCAAAATAATCCCAAGGTCCAAGACCATAAGGTGGCAAACTTGGAGAATAAACAGCATTCCCCGTAAAGATGCTCGTAAAGGTCTGGCCTGGTAGTAGGCGAAGGTCATTCAATTCGGTTCTCATAGCAGATCCAAACGCCCCACTACCGTCATCGTTAATCAAGGCACCTTCGAGATAGACAAATGCATTAATGGTAATACAGGGGATCTCGACTACAGTCGGATCATCCGGCTCATTATCACCCTCTACATCATTATCCGTTGGATCATTAGGATCATCGGAGAGGTCTTCTACCGGGTCACCATCAGGATCATTCGCCGTTGCTGTTGCCTGGTTAGTAACGCTACCCGCTGCAATATCCACCTGAGTGACGTTGTAAGTTGCTCTAAAGGTAATGACACCGCTACCTACCGGAAGGTCAAGTACATTAGGATCTCCTCCTAATTCGACTCCACCGCTTAAATATACCGGCTCTGGCGGAGTACCGGTCCCTGTAAAGGTCCCTAACTCTTCGATAACATCAATATCAAATAAGGTTACATTACCAGTGTTTGAGACTACATAGGTATAAGCAATCTCATCGTCATTGGTGTTGTAAACACCTATTTTTGTGATGGCAATGGCTGGATTCTGTGGTAATTCCGTGTACGTACAGTCCGGACAGTTGGGATCGTATTCCGGATCCGTCGGATCCAGTGGTGTGGGGTCTTCCGATTCATCCGTCACCGGATCATCATTCGGATCGTCGCCCGTCACAGTCGCAATGTTATAAACACCGCCCGCGTTTACAT
>Ga0209938_1000848_pt1 | contig 16546 bp, 11 predicted proteins | sample SalPonR2_C_D1_MG_FD_185708 | JGI IMG/M metagenome (GOLD analysis project Ga0209938, IMG submission 185708) | Salt pond soil microbial communities from South San Francisco under conditions of wetland restoration - Salt Pond MetaG R2_C_D1_MG... ... | reverse complement strand
CTGCCTCGGAAGTATCGTCTTTTACAGACCAATAGGCATAGAGATAGGGCGGAATGGTGGAATGCTCTAATTCTATCGCCGTATGTAGTTTTTCGCGTAAGGCCTTTTTTACCTCTTGTTTTGTTCTTTTCATTCTACTAAACCATTTAGTTGATCAGCGTGGGAATAGGCAAACTGAAGGGCTTCCTGATTACTCAATGCGCGCTGGCTAATTGCTTTCCAATGTGCTCTTTTCTTGGGATACGTGCTTTCTTCCGGCTTAAATTTGAATTGGTTCCCGTACGGTATGCCCTGACCCATGAGCATATAATCAAAGCCATGGGTACCAAAAATACGGTCAAACACAAAAGGCCTGAGTATTTCGGGATCTTGCTCCTCAACGGCCGTCAAAGGGCCTAAGTCTCGGTAGATATCCAATAAGTCTTGCACCTGAGATACATCTGTTTCATGCCGGCACCTTCTCCAAAATTCTGTATCCTTCTGTTCGTTGTATTTATAATGTATAGCCAGAAAGCCTTTGATATAATCCCACTGGCTTCCGATTTTCTCATTGAGGAACCTTTTTAGCGTGTTGTTTTCATTGTTCTTCGATACAGGCAAATTTTGAATAAGCGTCTGAATGCTTTCTATGATCATATGCAGACCCGTAGACTCCAGGGGCTCCACAAAGCCATAGGCATTGCCAATACCTACTACATTTTTTTTCCAGAACTCTGCATGCCGCCCCGACCTGAATTTGACGGTGTGAAACTCCTTGATTTCGGGATTATTCGCCTGCATTTCTGCCTGGGCTGCGTCCTCAGTGCAGTGGTCCGAAGAAAAGACATACCCCCTATGGTTTTCCCCTCGAACGGGAATTTGCCAATTCCAGCCGTGATCCATGGTTTGAGCCAGCGTATAAGGATCGGGCGCTCCTTGATCAGAGAATTTACCCGTGACAGCTCGGTCTGTAAATAAACTGTCGCCATAGGATATAAACGCACTGCCCATCGTTTTCTCCAGCAAAATAGATGCAAATCCGGTACAATCCACAAAGAGATCTGCCGAAAAGGTCTCATTTTGATTGGTTTGAAGACTTTCTATTTCACCTCTTTCTGTGAGATTGACATCAGTCACCCGACGATCCAACCACTTGACGCCAGATTCCAGAAGCTTATCCTTGAGAAAGGCGATAAGCTGTTTATTTTCCAAATGATAGGCATAGCCAACCTGGTCTAAGAGACTCTGGGGCACCCCTTTCTTACTCAAGGCAAAAAGGCCTTTCCCATCCATCATAAGGGATGTGCCCAGGGTGGCATCTTCCAAAGATTGGTTGATCCCATACGTCTCCAGCAAGTTGTTGATCCCAAATGGATTGTAAAACGGCGGGTGATCCTTTTTTCCCCAGTCAAATTTTATTCCGAGTTTCCACGAGGGTTTGACTTTCTCATAAAACTCTGCCGGGGAGATGCCGAGAACATGATGAATAAACGGTAAAATCACGGGAGTAGTGGCCTCTCCTACGCCTATGATGGGAATGTCTGAACTCTCGATCAAGGTGATATTGAGATCGGGCCGCTGATTCCTAAAGGCCAAAGCGGTAAAATAGCCCGCCGTTCCTCCTCCCAGGATGATAATCTCTTTATACTTTTCGTCCTCGCTTATGTCGAGGTTCAGGTGAATATTATCAAAGTCTCCCGCATACGCTGAGGAATCCAACTTGACCTCGCCCGTATCACCAGAGGTCGGGATCTTATCCGAATCCTCAGAACCCGCAAAAGCGACACCCATTAAGTCGGCAGTAAAAGCGATAAGTTCGCGCTGATGAGAAAAATGTCCCTGAGTTCGTTCAAAAAGAGTCTCCATATCAGAATGTCCATCAACCGCATTCCACAAGGCCAAAAACTGAGCTTGGGTTCCGGGCTTCAGCTTTACAGTTTCCCCATCATTCCGAATAAAGGTATCCGACCCATTGAGGTAAATATCTACTTGTTTCAGTTTTTCCGGGGCAAAGGCTGAATTAAGGGGTGTCGTCATTTATTAAAAAATTGTTTGTCCTTTAATTTCTCCTTCGTCTCTAAATGCTCTAACTCCTCTAGTTCCTCAAAAATAACGCCCAGGGGAAAATCCTTTTCGAGCTTCTTAAAGGAATTCGCCCACTTTCGAATGAGTTGGATTTGATCAGAAGATAGATCCCGGCTGATGGGCATGTAGCCAGATGAGGCCCAATTCTTCGGATGGGTCTTTTCAACCAAAAGCTGAGCCAGGTGCTCATTATCCCAGCTTTCCTTATTGAAGCGCATCACGGGCATGATTAATGCATAACAGTGGAAGACCTCATTATATAGTTCTTCGAAGGAGATGCTTTCCTGATAGTCGGGGTGACCTGGATTTAAGTATTTGCCATAATCATGAGCAGGTAATACTTTTAAGTTGACATAAAACCCAGTCGAAACTACCTCGGTAGGATATTGAGGTGGTAGGGGATCATGGACCTCTTTATTGGTAAACAGGTAGATGGCATTACTGGGCTCAGCATTGGGGAAAATGAGAATATCCCCATCTTTGTAATAGTCTTTTCTAAACACCTTTTCAGACTTGCGGGACCCACCGTCAGCCATCTTGCTTTCTATAATAGAAAGAGCTGTCGGCTTCTTATACCTTTTTCCTCTTTTGAAAATATTCAAAACACAAAGCTCTTTCTTTGCGGAATTGCTCAGAAACCCTTTCATGGGATCATCATTCACATTCGTATACATGCCGCACTGCTCTGTAACATAAATCATGGGAGATTCTGCGAGCAATGGAATTGTCTTCTTTGGAGTTTTTAGGTTAAAGACGAAATCTCCATTTTCTATCTTTTTTGAATCCAGTTCAGGAATTGACTTTAATGAGAAAAGAAGCACTCCTCCTTTCTTATAATACTTTTCCCTAGGCCAGCTGGTGTTGTTAATTTCCAAGGTTCCAATAGGAATGAATTCCGGCTCAGAGTCCTTATTTTCTGAATACCTTAGACTGAGTTCCAGTTCTCCCAGATCATAGGTTTCGTAGGTGTTTTTTTCATCTGGCCTGGGTTCTTGAGGCTCTTCACTATCCGTTGTTGTATTAATAATCGGAAAATTATTTAGAAAGTCCACTTGCACATAACTATGGTCAGCGGATACTTTAAAAGCAGTGGGAGTAAGCATGGCAATAGGTGCCATATACTTAGAGCTTTTATGGTGTAGAAAGGGAACGACTCCGTTCATTTGCCGGCACTCGGGCCAATTGATCAAGTCTTCCTCATACCAGGGCGAGAGGGTGCCCGACACTTTTCCATAGGCGGGGTTGGATATTTTGCCTACCGCATGATAATCTACCTCTCGAATCTCTTCGACTTCGGAAATGATTTGTTGGATGAAAACCCCTTTAAGTTCTCGTTTTTTGTCTCGGTGCTCATTAAAAAACTGTAATAACTCATTCTGTTTTTCTGGAAGTAAATCTTCAAGCGGAATGACAGAAAAAAACACGCCTGAGGCACCCTGAGGCATATTTTCGTTGACCACTCGAAAGGAGTTAACTAGCCTGAGGCTCGCTTTTTTAGGCGCCCCGGAGAAAAGTACTTTTTGATTTTTACTGAGATTGAGTTGATCGCAAAAAATTTGGGAATACATGGCCATGGTGGGAAGCAAGTCAACCATAACTGCGGCATTAGAGGAATCGTCGCCCAGGCGTTTATTCATGTCCAATTTGGCGCCTAACAGATTGTGAAGAGGGTCGGAGGCCTCCGCAGTGGTAACCGTTTTTAGCTCATCATTTTCAACCCCCGTGGTTGCACTATGCACGCAAACATCCTGATACCGGTACTGCATCGTACCATAGTAATTCCAGTACCCTGGGACAGAGCCAAAAAGATCTGTCGTCCCATTACTCCCAGGGCCTGTGATTTTATATATAGGAGCAAACTCCTTGTCTAATCCGTGGGTTCCCAAAGGAACGGAAGCCCATTCTCTAAACTTTTCATCGGTATCTATGGGCGCTATTTCTATATAGGGAACTTCTTTTTGACTTCCATCTATCTCCATTTTCACTTCTACTCCCTGTGGCAAGAGCTGCTTTACATCGTCTAGGGTGTTGCCATACAAAATGTATTGATCCTCAAGATAAAGTTTAGGGGGACAAACACCTTCAATACTGATGGGCTGGAAAATGACGAGTGGCATATACCAACCATTATTCGCAGTAGCAGGATCAATGGAGCAGCTACCGCTAAAATTTAGTCTTGGAAAGTCAAATTGGGCCATAAGTTCATGTGGTTAACCTTTTAATTTCTCAACAAAGTACATATCAACCTTACCCTTATTTTTGGCTAAGACCTTACCGCGGTGTTCAAAGGCAAACTCACCCTGGCAAGCCATGTAGGTGGCTTCAGATACATTTACTTTCCCGCTCTCACTAGAGGACTCCATTCTGGCAGCTAAATTGACGGCATCCCCCCAGACATCATACTGGAACTTATTTTTACCGACCACTCCGGAGACCAGCGGACCGGTATGAATCCCCACTCGGACTCGCCAGGGCTGTACGCCTCGTTTTTCCTGATCTTTTCTGAACTCTTCCATGAAATCTATGATGTCTAAGGCAGCAAGAATAGTATCCTTGGGGTGCGTTTTATTGGTCGTAGGAATACCGCCTACACCCATATAACCATCTCCCATGGTTTTGATTTTTTCCACATTGTGCTTTTTCATGATTTCATCAAAAGCACCAAAGCAATGGTCTAAATCTTTAACAATGTCTTCAGCTTCCATGGCCATAGCCTTCTTGGTAAAGGAAACAATATCTGTGAAAATGACAGTAGCAGATTCGTAGTATCTCGGAGTAGCTTTTCCCTTCTTTTTCAGCTCTGCAGCTGTCTCTTTGGGCAAGATATTCAGGATGAGCTCATCTGATTTTTTCATTTCCTGAGAAATTAAATCACGCTGCTTTTCAATTTCAACTTTTTGGCCCTCAATTTCTTTCGTACGCGCTCTAACTTTTTCTTCTAATTCTCTATTGACCTTGGTTTGGAGTTCTCTATTTACCCTTAAGTGCTCAATAATTCTTTCCTGTTGTTCCTCATTATCCTTTCGCAGGATGTTGATGCGATTCCCCAGGGCCCAGGAAAAGAAAATCATTTCTATACTAGAGCCAATATTCATGGGATATAAATCTAAAGTGCCCTCTGGCAAAAGGCCAATGTGAGAGAATAGTAAGATAATAATCCCCAGAGAGAAAGCGCCATATCCAATGGCAAAATATTTAGCAGAAGGAAGATCTAACCGTTGTGCACGAATAGCAGTAATCATAATAATAACCATGACAAGCGTACCCAAAAAGGCAGAAATTGCCTCGTTTATCACAGCCTGACCAAAGAAAGATGGGAGGGGCATTAGGATGACCAAAATCATTAAGACCCGCAAGACCTTTGAGGTTTTCGGAAAGTTCTCTTTAAGATTCAAAAACTGTTGGGTGAACAGGATAATATTAACCCCTAATATAGCGCTGAGAATGAATTGAATTTTTGCATTCCATTGGGAATACGCATCAATGTGACCAAATAACTCAAAGGTATACCCTGAATTATGAAGCGTGAGGAACAATAGTGCAAACAAAACCCATAAATAATGAACGTAATAATGATCTCGGGTAAAGAGAAAAATGAAAAAGTTATAGGCTAACATGATTAAGTAAAAACCAATGAAAAGACCTAATAGCAGCCGTTTTTGTGTTTGCTCAAACAAAAAACTACTCCTTTCATGGGCCACGATTTCTAAAGCAGAGGGCACGGCAAAATGCCTGATAGATTTTTCTAATCGAGCCAAAATCTGCGTTGTGTCTCCAGCTTTTATAGAAACCTCAATCAAGTTATACTTGGTATAAGAAATATCCCGGTCGTTGTAGGGTACAAAATGTCCAGTTCGTCTGGGTGTATCTAAGTCATTTTCATACAAGGAAACTTCTGTCCACTTATCAAAAATCAGGAACCAGTACCTATCCTCTATGCTTTGGTTGGCTATTTTAAACTGAACCCAATAGACATCGCAGTCCTCACGAAAAGCATCTGTTTTCCCCGAAATGGATGCTCTCGCCTCTTCTAAACTTAAGGTTTCCGTTGGATCCGCCAAGCTGGCATTTAACTCAATATCTACGCGGTTATCATCCTCACTTAGGGCATTGATGGTCGAACTGCGACCGACATATCCCAGCAAGAGTAGTAGAAATAAACCTAAAAAGCGTTTTTCCATCATTAAGGAGTTGATTCCAAAAATAACAAAAAAAGTCATAGCTACCTGCAGAATGAATTTAAACCGTACTAAAGAAAAAAAGAATATACTAACCATATTAGAGACTTTTTTGGAATTCTATGAGATTTAAACTAACTTGGGAGAATAAATCTTAACAGTATGAGACGTATTAGACAAAACGAAAACCTGGGTAAACCGACAGCAGAAGAACTAAATAACTTTGACTCCCTTGAAAAGGAAACTGAAAAGTTAGCGTCCAAAAAGCAAAACCCCGGATGGTATAAAAAAGAGAAAAGTACGCCGGGCTGGTATCTTCGGGAACAGAGTAATACCAGGAACTGAATGCGGTTTTAAATGAGCGTTTGGAAGCGGCATTTTTCTGAAATCACAGGTCAGGTAATTACCGCTGAAGACCCGGAATACAATCAATATAGTAAAGCTTTTAATGGCAATTTCCATAAGAAGCCTGCTTGCATTGTTTTTCCCAATCATACACAAGACGTATCTTCAGCATTGAAGGTAAGCCGTTCGATCGGTAAAAAAGTTTCTGTTTTTAATGGTGGGCACAGCACAGTTGCTTCCGGATTAAATAATGGAAATGTCGTCTTGAACATGCAAGAGATGAACTCCATCTCCATTACAACAGATAAGTCCCAAATTAAGGTAGGAGCAGGATGTTTGGCTCATGAAGTAGATCAGGCTACAGCTCCCTTTGCCAAAGCCATTCCGCTCGGTGACTGTCCCGTCGTAGGTATTTGTGGTCTAACGCTTGGAGGGGGTGTAGGTTTTATCTCTCGATCCAAAGGGCTGACCATAGACTATTTGATAGAGGCACAAATCGTGACTCCGGATGGGACTGTAAAAATCTGTTCGAATGAAAAAAATTCTGAGCTCTTCAAGCTTCTAAAGGGCGCAGGACAGGGCAACTTTGGGGTAGTTACGCAGTTAACTTTTAACTTAATTGATGTTCCGACAAATGTATATGGAGGAAACATTTGCTGGGATTTTAAACAAGCAAATAGTATCCTTCAAAAATACGACGAGCTTATCCGTTCAGCTCCAAACGAACTGAACCTGTATTGTCGTATCAATGAGGAAAAGGGGCCCATGGTCAAAGTATATGGCATGTATTGTGGCGATATTAAAGAGGGCGAGGCGTATTTCGAAGAACTTCGGTCATGGGGGGAGCCCATTTTTGATAACGCCAAAATATACTCTTACCTGGAAATGCAAAAAATAAATGAGTCTACCATCGTTGACAGTCCCTGCTTTCTCTGGAAAAATGGCTTATTAGACGGTAAAATGAGTAACGAATTTATTGAAACCGTCGTTCGTATGTATTCAGAAAGGCCAACTCCTTATTGTCGAATTAACGTTGATACGATTAATGGGGCAGTTCATCATCAATCAGAATCCAGTGCGTTTCCGCATCGCAACTCAGATTATATCGTGAGTGTTATGGGGGTTTGGTTTAATGAAGAGAATAAAGGGGCAGCTCTGAGATGGGCAAATCAAACGATGGAAAAACTTCGACCTTTTCTAAATGAGGGTGTATATGTGAACTACGCCGACCCCTCTATGGCAGATAAGCCCGAGTGTTATTTTGGACAAATGGCCACCTCCGTTAAAAACATGAAAAATGCTGTTGATTCACAAAATAGCCTCATAGGCTCATTAAATCCCGAGCGAACAGGATTTACCCTATGAAATATTCATTAATTTAGCTATATTGCAGTAGATTTTTCTATTTCATCACCTTAAAGCATAATCGACCATGTCACAAACAACAACCTCCAACCATCAAGTATCTCATAGCGATGAGGTCATGAAAATTCACCTTTCCGGAAGCCAGGGAGAAGAACATTTAAAAGCTACTTTTTTGTCTTTTGTGAATGATGCTATTGATAAAGGAGCAAAAAAAGTCATGATTCACAATCACGACCTGGGTCATCATATTAGTCCTCATTTCCAGAATTGGGCACAGGTAAACCTAGAGTTGCCATTGCTTCAAGCTGGAGTAGATAAAATTGCTGTTGTTCACCCGAACAATAAAGAATATTTCAACCTGATCTCAACTAAGGGTGCTGTGAGACGCCAATACTTCAATACGGAGGATGAAGCCACAGCCTGGCTAAATAAGTAGTCTCAAAAAGACTCCCCAAAAGAAATATAAATCCCGCTTTGGTTCTTTGAACCTATGGCGTAGTCTATTCTGAGATTTGTTGTTTCACTTTTATCTACCATAAACCGGAGGCCTATTCCAAAATTGGGGAAGTAAGAGGCCTGTCCTAAGGAAAAATGGGGCGATAGAGCTGATACTCCCCCAAGGAAAGCTAAACCAGTGCGATACAATTGAGGTGTGCGTATTTCAGCTTGAATGGTAGACAACGCTCTATCTCTAAATCGACCGTAGAAATACCCGCGAGCAATTTGATCACCGCCCATAACCGGGTAGTCAAAAAAGGGAGGGGTGTTACCCACCCATGATTGATAATATCGACCTGCAATCGTAAACCCGCTTTCACCGGTGTAGTATTTTCGGATATCCATTTCCACTCTGGGGTAATCTTGTTGCGAAAAGTTAAATGCTGAGTTGATCTTAAAGTAAAACCCTTTTCTGGGGGTTAATATTCGATCTCTGGAGTCGTATAATAGGATTATCCTTACAGCTTTTAAGCTACCTGACCGCAACTCTTCAGGGAGATCCCATGAATCACTTTTTATATTGTTATAACGAGTTGCGCCTATTCCAAAGCCTAGGAAAAGGCTTTTCTTTAATTTCCTATATAGGTTTACTTGCAGATTTAAACGCGTGCTTGAAAACTTTACTTCATCCTGCTCCCTGGTTTGTGCCCCTATCCCATAGTACAAGTCCGGATATTCTGATCCGTGAATAAGGCCTTCTGTAAACCATTTTTCCTCACGGAAAAAATAGTTCCAGGACGTCTCGAGGATAGACTGATTACGCAATGTGTAATTAAACTCTAAGTCTACATTCGACGTTCTTGTGCACGAGTCTTGATATAGATCGAGCGTAAAAAGGGTGACGGCCCCAAAGTAAAAATCGGTTTCCGGAGCATACCCAATGGTCGGTACAGGAAGAACAGTGATTTTTCGAATACGCGTGGTATCTTTTGCCACCGCTGAGTTCATCAAGACACCAACCCAAAGGAATAATATGATACCCCCCCTAATCATTCCTTCGATTCATTAAGAATGATTTTCCAAAAAACCAAAAACCTGCAGCTATAATTAAAGACACACCAAATGACCAAAGAAAAGCATTTTCGTCCTGCCCCAAACTGCCAAAGTAACTGAATAAAAGGCAAATAGGTAAATAACCAATCAGGCTGGAAATAAGGAAAGTTCTCCATCTCATTTTATTAAAACCAGCCGTATAGCTTATGCTTTCAGAGAGTATGGGGATTCCTCTGGAAACCAGAATGGCTACGAAGCCATATTTTTCAATCCAAAGTTTTGACTTATCAAAGGATTGGGGCTTTCCGAAAGAAGTTTTCATGCCCAGAATGTAACCCAAACATGCAGAAATCTGAAGGGCAAGGTAAGAAAGGAAAAAGCCATTCCATAAGCCCAGCACCCATCCATTTAAATACAAAATGATGCTGCTGGGGACAGGCAGCAAGATGTCTGAAATGAGAATTCCAAAGCTCAACAAGGCATACACCTTCACCTTAGATTGAGCCGACTCCAAAGCTTCTCTAAAGTGGCCTTCTATCCCTTCGAAAAAGACGAATATTAGACTGACCGCCGCAATACTAATAATTAAGGGAACCCAAAGGCTTTTCATTTATGTGCTGTTTGTGATAAACATCATTTTTCTGGCAGAGCACCCAATCCCATCTGGGTCGAAAACCCGGAACCATAAATGCTATCGCTATACAGGCATGCTTTTCTTTTTACAAGAAGCACAATATTTTCTTCTAAGGTACAAACTCTAATGGATGTGTTCCATTTTTAATGCGCTTCGATGGCCGACTGGCCACCCGCCCGCCCGCTGAAAAGCCTTCGGAAAAGGATGGCAAACAGACGAAGCGTATTCTGCCGTTTTGGTTCGAGGGTCTCTTATCGGGAAACCACGATTTTTTGAGTGCTTTTTTGCCCGGTGATGGAGTGAGTAAGCTCTACAATATAAGTCCCGGGTTGAAGGGCACTAATGTTAATATGGCGAGTATTACTGACAGTTAAAACGAGCTTGCCATGTGCATCGTAGATATGGCTTCGTATCTCAGTACCTTCCATGCCCGACACATGAATCATGTCATGAGCAGGATTGGGGTAAACTCGAAGGTTGGACAATGGTTTTTCCTCTACTGCTGAAACCATATCCATATTTATAACGACTTCAATATATTCACCGGGAGCGACCTCTGTTACTTGTATGGTCAAGTCGCTGTTTGGCACGGAATAGCTTTCGTTGAGAAGTAGTTGCGCATCAGAAGCTTCATGTGGAATGTAAGATGCTCCTAGCCCCCCTATCGGTTCTGGATGCATATCGATCAATACCGGGAGGCAATAATCATCATTTAATTGGCAGTCGATGCCATAGATGAGCGCACCATGGGGGGCGTCAAGGGTGTAGTTGGACCCATCATTAAGCCGTATGCGTCTTATGGATCGTTGATCAAAGCCGGTTAGTCCGCGGTATTCGATATAGATTTTGGAAAAGAGTAGATCATCGTTGGGCTGCAAATCTAAATCATTCGGCAGATCTATAACCACACATTGCGTTTGTCCGGGAAGCTTCTTTTCTAGCGGATATATCCGGAGGGTGTCACTGCTTTGGACCCTGCGTATTTCATTCTCTGTTAGCCATCCTTTTTGCTCTTTTATTAAAGCACAGGGGTGTGAAGCTTGTGACCGCAATCCCATAATATCGAAAAGGTTACCATAAGCTTGAATTTCAAACTCTCCTTCCTTCTTAATATAGGAGTTGGAATGGTAGGATATTCCAAAGCTATGTAGGAGCTCATGAGCCACTGTACTGTTTGAAATCCCGGAAAACTCATGTGGAGTAAAAAATTGAGTTCGAAAACCACTCCGACGAAAGCTAAGGTTTCCGTTAGGTGTCGAAAAGGGCAACTTGCTAAAGGAGCTATTTCCAGCTGCACAAGATTTGCTAACGGTATCATGCACCATGAGTACGATATTATCTATATTGGAATAATCCACGTCAGGCTGACTAGCGATGACGTCATCTACTGGAAAACAATTTGTATATCCCTGACCAAATAAGGGCGGTTGATTTCGTCTGTAGTCATACACGGTTCCTTCTATCGTGGCTTTTCCATATGAAATTTCTTCAATAAAACTCTTGATCGAAAACGGACTACTAAAAAATCCGGTAGTAATATCATCAATAGACTGATGCGTACTATCTGAAGCGTAGTCAAAGGGTACTATAGCAAGCTGCTGAGAGCCGGTGACCGGTTCATTTTCGTCCTGAGCGACCAGAAAAAAGGTGCAGAGAAGAAGGTGAAAGATAAGTATGGCTTTTTGAGTCATCAGGCAGAATATTAGGTAAAACCAACGAATGGTCTGTAATTAAAGTAAAATCTATCCCCCATATTATTATGGGTTAAATAGACATTCAAAGGTAAAAATTTGTGAGGACTAGCTTAAATGGACTTTCTGTAAGGAGTTCATAATTATGGTGGGGTCAACTGACAATAGTAATGCTTTGACAACGACCGCGATCCCTTTTTACAAGTTCGGAACTACCCTTTGGACTCTTCTTCCCCCTCCCCCTCTTCCGCGCCATATTCGGTCTGCAGTTCCCGACTACGGACGCCCATTTCTTCTCTCAGATACCTCGCAAACACATGAGAATAGCCATGTGTGGTTAACACTTCCTCTGCTCCGGACTCGCGAACGGCTGTCAATAACCCCTGCCAATCCGCATGGTCTGAAATAATAAATCCCCGATCCACGTTCCGCCGACGCCGATTACCTCGCGAGGCCATCCACCCCGAGGCCATGGCTGTTTTATAAGGTCGAAATTTTTTCATCCAGGCGGAGCGCATGGCCGAAGGCGGACAAATCACAATTCCATTTCTATACTCTTCATCCAGCTGCCTGCCTTCTACCCGAATGGTGGGGTGCAAATCAACCCCTTGTTTTCGCATGACTTCATTTGTGTTTTCTACGGCTCCATGGGTGAGTATGGGTCCGCGATCGGGATCCAGCATTTGAATGACGCGTTGCGCTTTCCCCAAGGAGTACGATCCGATCACGGGAAGCACCCCTTGCTCCTGGCAGTTCGCCCACCAACCATTGATTTGCTTGCGCAAGAAGGCTTCATCCGGCCAGCGGAAAACCGGTAGGCCAAACGTGCACTCCATAATCAAATGCTGGCACTCCACGGGCACAAAATCTTCGGCAATAGGATCCTTTTGCGTTTTAAAATCGCCGGTAAATACCCAAACCTCACCCCGGTATTCAGCCCGAATTTGGGCGGAGCCCAGTACGTGCCCCGCCGGGTGAAATGAGAAGGTAACACCACCGATATGTATAGGCTCCTCATAGGAAATAGACTCCACCTTAGCATCAGGCAGCCGATATTCAATAACAGGTTTGGCGGAATGGGTGCACAAATACTGCTCATGCCCCCAGCGCGCGTGATCGGCATGCCCATGACTAATCAGCGCCCGTTTGACAGGCCGCCAGGGGTCAAGGTATACATCTGCACGCTCACAATAGATACCGTTAGAATTTACCGTAAGTAATGCCATATATTATATACAATTGGAAGTGGGGAGAGGTTCTGGCTCATAAACCATAATGAGGAATAAAAGTACTCTACTCAATGGGGAACTTGGCTCAGAATCCATTCTAAATGCAAAGCCCCGAACATCCTACAGGATTGTTGGTGATATGTCGAAAAAAATATTTGGTTAAGTAACTTATGTCACTGAATATGTTGGATAAAAGTACTTTATTTATAATAAAATATCTATAACTTATGAAAAATATAGCTTCTTTTCTATTGGTTTTTATCGGGATGCTGGGGCTTAGCAGTCTCTCCTTTGCTCAAGGCGATAGGCCTTTTATCACCACCTGGAAAACGGACAATCCCGGAGAAACGGACACATCGTCTATTATTATTCGAACCAATTTCGCCTATAATTACGATTATGATGTGGACTGGAATAACGATGGGATCTATGACACCACAAATGTGAGGGGGAATATCTCACACGATTTTGGGAGAGCAGGCACGTATACTATTCGAATACGTGGCGAGTTTCCTCATTTTGAGAATTCCGCGAATCCCTCGCAAGGAGACATTGCTCACAAACTACTTTCCATTGATCAGTGGGGCAATATAGAGTGGAGAAGCTTTGAGCGATCGTTCGCAAGTGCAAAAAACATGGTGTGTCCTGCAACAGATACACCGGATCTGTCGAACGTATTGTTTGTCACGAATATGTTCCTATTTGCTGAGAAGTTTAATGGTGATGTAAGTGGATGGGATGTATCCAATATCGTTGTATTTACACAAATGTTTAATGGAGCCCAATCCTTTACAGGAGATGTGAGTCAATGGGATGTCTCAAATGCCAGACAGACAGACGGTATGTTTGCCTATGCGCCATTGTTTAATAGCGATCTCTCTCAATGGGATGTCTCCAAGGTTAGAGATATGTCAGAAATGTTTGCAGGAGCATCAACTTTTAACGGTAATATTAATAACTGGGATGTAGAGCAAGTAACCGACATGTCTACATTGTTTAACGGGGCCAGTTCCTTTAATCAGCCATTAAATGACTGGAATGTTTCGAATGTGGAAAATATGATGCAGATGTTTTCCGGTTGCAAATCATTCAATCAAGACTTATCCAAATGGGATGTGTCAAATGTGACGTCCATATGGGGAATATTCCGGGACGCAGAATCTTTCAATGGCAACATTAGCAGTTGGAATATCAGTAATGTTCAAACGCTAGAAAGAGTGTTTCAGAATGCGAAAGCCTTTAATGGGGATATCAGCCAGTGGGATGTTTCCAACGTAATCAGTTTAGCACTGACATTTTTTGGCGCAGAAAGTTTCAATCAAGACCTGAATGACTGGAATACTTCAAATGTAGAAAGCCTCTACGCCATATTCAATGGTGCCCGTTCGTTTAATGGAGCCATCGGGGCCTGGAACACTTCAAAGGTGACGGACCTGAGCACTGCTTTTAAGGGGGCGGAATCTTTCAATCAGAATATCAATTCCTGGGACGTTTCTTCTGTCATTTATTTTGATGGCCTGTTTGAAGAAACCAGTTCGTATAATCAACCGATGGATAGTTGGAATATAACCGGAACGGAAAACCTGGGAAGTATGTTTTATAGAGCCTATGCGTTCAATCAGGATATAAGTAGCTGGGATGTTTCCAGGGTAAAGAATATGGGGGCAATGTTTCAATTCGCTTCTTCTTTTAATCAAGATTTAAGTGCCTGGGATTTTGACTCCGTTTCAAATATGGATTATATGTTTTGGGAAGCCGCATCCTTTGATCAAAACTTATCCAATTGGAATGTCGGGAATGTAAGCTCGATGATGGAAATGCTTGGAAATAGCGGTATGAGCAGAGACAATTATGATTCTACTCTTATTGCCTGGGATGAAGCTGATTATTCGGCACGCATCCTTGGGGCGCAAGGTTTGAGGTATTGTGCAGCAGAGGAGGCGGTCATCAGTTTGTTCAATAAAGGATGGGAAATTGTCGGTCACCGTAAAGATTGTCCAACGTCGGTATTCCCTTCTGGCGAATTTGATGATTTGCAGCTTTTTCCTAATCCAGCCACGCATTATATATCAGTTCGACTTCCTGATAATCATACCATAAAGGATATTAGAGTCATGGATGCTCAAGGGAAAGAAAGGGATTGCATTCGGGCCGAGCGGGCATATCAGAAAATTCCAGTAGCTCAACTTACACCGGGCTCGTATTGGATTCAGTTTCGAACTTGGGAGGGCACTCAATTTACACGCCTCTTACTGATTCAAAGATAGTAAACGGCGCACCTCTTATTTTCAGAACATAGTCGTACATCATCTAGGCAGAAAGATGGGGAACCATTAAGGAAAAAAGGCAAAAATTCGATCATTAGTTACTCGAAAAGAAGCATCATACCTTTCCGGGAAGAACAATAATAGGATTTGCGATTACATAGAGTGCCCACACGCGAAAGACATAGGCCGATTTAACCTAATCGCTTCAAGCCCAATTGTCTTCAACAGCCCTGCTCACTGAGCGGAGCCGAAGTGAGCAGAGGTTTGAGCTGGGCCGAAGTGACAGGGACTTGAGCGGAGCCGAGAGGTCGAAGCGAACCCGCAAGAAAGCCGAAGATAGCGCCACCCTCAGCGGAGCTTATGCTCCGCTGAAAAACCTATTTCTCTTCTTTTTCCTCCTCTTCTTCTACGACCTCTTCTGTGATCTCACCTTTAATGATCGATTTGATTTTTTCTTCTATCTCTTCCGCCACCTCCGGATTATCCTCCATAAACTGCTTGGCTGCTTCCCGACCTTGTGCAATTTTAGCATCACCGTAGGAATACCATGACCCAGCTTTCCCGATGACATCCAGATCTACGCCCAGATCGACCAATTCGCCGGATTTGGAAATCCCCGTGCCGTACATGATATCGAACTCAGCTACACGGAAAGGCGCCGCAATCTTGTTCTTTACGACCTTCACCTTTACATGATTTCCTACGACATTATTTTCTTTGTCCTTGATGGCCGGTCCCGAACGACGGATATCTAACCGTTGTGAGCAGTAAAACTTCAGCGCATTTCCACCTGTCGTCGTTTCGGGATTCCCGAACATGACCCCGATTTTCTCGCGCAACTGGTTGATGAAAATACAGCAACAGCCGGTTTTACCAATCGTACCTGTAAGTTTCCGCATGGCTTGAGACATTAGTCGAGCCTGCAAACCCATTTTAGAGTCGCCCATCTCACCTTCGATTTCAGCGCGAGGCACCAAGGCCGCCACAGAGTCAATGACCAAAATATCTATGGCACCCGAGCGAATCAAATTCTCCGCAATTTCCAGCGCTTGCTCGCCATTATCCGGCTGCGAAATCAATAATTCTTGTGTATTTACACCCAAATTCTCCGCATAGGTCTTATCGAAGGCATGCTCGGCATCAATAAAGGCCGCGATACCCCCGGTTTTCTGACATTCGGCTATGGCGTGAATAGCTAGCGTCGTCTTTCCTGATGATTCCGGCCCGTAAATTTCTACAACACGACCACGAGGAAATCCGCCTACACCCAGGGCGATATCCA
>Ga0209938_1000838_pt1 | contig 16705 bp, 12 predicted proteins | sample SalPonR2_C_D1_MG_FD_185708 | JGI IMG/M metagenome (GOLD analysis project Ga0209938, IMG submission 185708) | Salt pond soil microbial communities from South San Francisco under conditions of wetland restoration - Salt Pond MetaG R2_C_D1_MG... ... | reverse complement strand
GACTCGTGCGGATGTTCGAGCACGCCGAGCTGCACAAAGCCAAACCGAAAAGCATTGCAAAGCTGAACAGTTATTTCCTCGAGTGCCGGCAGTGGGCCAATGATGTGCTTGCTGGCCTTGAGGATTAGGCGGCATACTTTTTCACTTTTTCTGGAATGAACCGGACCCGGGACTCGTTGTAGGGGAAACCCAGCAACAGACAACGAGGCTACGTTCTCATGATTACCTCCAGACAAATTCACCCTCACACCCGCAATCCGACGGATACCGGCCAACCCCGGCAAACCACACTTGGTCTGGCAATGGTGCTTGCCGGCCTGTTTCCCGCTACCGCGGTTCACGCTGACGATGGTGTCGTAATATCCGGCTCGGACGCCTTCGACCTGACGATCACCGGCCGCATTAACCGGGCGCTGATGGTTGCCGATGACGGTCAGGACACCACCCTGCTGAACGTTGACAACAACAACGGCTCGTCACGAATTGCCTTTATTGCCGATTCCAGCAACGACGGTCCTCTGCAAGCCGGTGCTGCCTATGAAGCCGAGTTTCGCATCAATAACAGCGCCAGCATTCGCCAGGATGAAACTGATGAAAATGACACCGAGGACTTCAGGGCGCGGCGGGCCGAAATTTTCCTGGCCCACGACGATCTGGGCAAACTCTGGCTGGGCCAAGGCGCGACGGCGACAGATGACATAACCCAGCAGGACCTTTCGGGAACCATGAATGCCGGTTATTCCTTCGTCAGCCTTATCGGTGGTGGTATTGCTTTTCGCGACAGCGCCACCGGACGGCTGATCGATTCTGGTGACGGACAACTGACTGATGATTTCTCTGATGCCCTTAACCTGGCAGACGTGACCGACAGCCTCGACGGTTTCGGTCGCAATACCCGTATTCGCTACGACACACCCGAGTTCGGCGGCCTGCAGTTCCGCACCTCGGTCATCAACGACGGCGGCGTCGATGCAGCGGCGTTTTACAGCTCTGAAATCGGTGGCTGGCGCGTTATCGGCGCTGTTGGTTATGGCAACACCAGCCAGGTCGACCTTTCGTCGCAATATGACGATCAGGTGTCCGGATCCATCTCGGTGCGAAGCGAGGGGGGGCTGAATCTCAGCCTTGCTACCGGAACCGCGAAGGCTATTGATAACGACAGGGACGATCTTGAATTTTTCTACGGCAAACTCGGCTATCGCAGCTCCCTGTTCCCGAGTGTCGGCGAGACAGCGGTATCCGTGGACTGGGGCCAGACCCGCAACGAGGACCGGAATGACGACACCGCAGACGTGGTCGGTATCCAGATTGCCCAGGAAATCGATGTGGTGGACATTGAAATCTACACCCTCGTCCGCAATGCCTCGCTTGACCGCCAGGGTTCCGACTTCGATGACATTCTTATCGGCATGATCGGTGCCCGGCTGGACTTCTGAAACTTTTTTCGCAAGACAGCGGAATAAATCCGTCACCGGGTCCGTTGTCACTGCAAACGCTATCCACAAAGCACGAGGCAAGTCGAGAGGAACCCATGATCAACCGTCAAACAACAACAGCAGAGAACGACGCGGCTGCATTCCGGGTTCTGCAAATCAACTGTGTCAGTCACCAGGCGCCGATCTCCGCGCGGGTCATCATGCCCGCCGGGCCGGTCACCCAGCCCCCCATCGTGGCGATCCACGGTATCTCACGGGATTGTGACGCAGTAGTCGACGCCTTTCTGGAAGATCATATGGATCTCCACCGAATCGTCATCGTGCCGCATTTCGACAAGAAGCACTGGCCCGTTTTCCAGCGTATCACCGGCAAACACCGCCCCGATCTGGGCCTGCTGGCAATCCTGGCAGCCCTGCATCAGGACGGAATCCTGGGCAACGAAACCGTTGATCTGTTCGGCTATTCCGGAGGCGCCCAGCTGGCTCACCGGTTCTCGATGCTGTTTCCGGAGAAGGTCAATGAACTGCACCTGGGTGCCGCCGGCTGGTACACGCTGCCGGACAGCAACCTGCCCTATCCACTCGGGCTCGGTAACAGCGACAGCACCCGCAAGAGCTGGCACCAGTTAATGGCCAACGGCCTGCACCAGTATCTGGACCGCCCGATTACGGTTTACATCGGTGACCAGGACGTCAAGCAGGACCGTTCACTGCGGAACGACACCCTGGTGAACCAGACCCAGGGCCGTAACCGGCTGGAACGGGCAAAACGATATATTGATTTGGTGGCACAGCACCAGGCCGGGATTAATTTGCCGGTCACCGCTCGCCTCGAGGTACTGGCGAACTGCGGCCATGACTTCCTGGACTGCTGCAAAAAAGGCGGCCTGATCCGTCGTATCAACTGGACCGGCGACCGCGCCGCAAACCACTGAAATCCATTTAAAGGAAGGAACACCGCCATGAGCATCACCACTATTGTCAACGATCCCGTCACTCTGATCAGCAGAGCCAAGTGGGCTTTTTCTACAAGGCGGGTCCAGAAGGAATCGATTGTCGCAATGACCGACGATTTCAAAAACACCCAGCACGGTGACCTGATTCTTGGCCGTGTCATGGAGATCGGTCAGCACAAGGGTATTCAGCTGGCCAGTGGCCGGCGCTCTGAACTTTTCCAGGGCGATCTTGTGGTTCTGCCCTGCGCGGCGCGATACGCGCCCGACCAGTTTGAAGGCGTTGCCGAGATTGATCCGGCCGGAGCCGATATGCTTGCCGGTGGCGGCTGCCTTGGCAAGGTCAGGGCTCGCAACGAACGTGTCAAGGCGCCCACTCGCGTGCTGCCGCTGGGAAGGCTGACCAATCAGTCCGGAAAGGCTGTCAATGTTGCCGATTTTGCGCTACCCGCAGCAACCCGGCCGTCAAACATCCCGGTGATTGCGGTATTCGGCACTGCCATGAATTCCGGCAAGACCCTGGCGACGGCGCGGCTCGGTTACGGGTTGCGGCAGACCGGCCTGCGGGTCGCCACCATCAAGGCCACCGGCACCGGCTCGTTTGGTGACTTCAATGAGTACGAGGACACCGGCGTCAGCTACATTGCCGACTTTACCGATGCCGGCATGGCAACCACCTATATGCTGCCCCTCCCGCGGATCAAGGATGGTATCGAGCGTCTGCTGGCCGATGCCGAGGCGCATCATTGCGACGTGGTTGTGATGGAAGTGGCCGACGGTCTGTTCCAGCGTGAAACAGCGGCCCTGCTTGCGGATGCGGAGTTCAGAGACAGGGTTCAGGGCATTGTTTTCGCCTGTGGCGATGCCGTTGCCGCTGCTGGCGGGGTTGCTGAACTGAACCGCCTGGGATGGGAGCCACAGGCTCTGACCGGCATGGTAAGCTGCTCGCCCATGGCCAGCTCCGAGGCCCAGGCGGTAACGGGAGTCCGGGTTATGACCAAAACCGAACTGTCCGATCCGGCTGAAGCCGTTGCCCTGATGCGGGCCATGAAAGCTCCTTCAACTCGCTGGGAAAAGGTCGCGTAAGCATGATGCCGGGACTGCTGGACAATGGCCGCCGACAGCTTCTGTTCTGGGTGTTTGTGCTGGTATGCGGAGAAGGCCTGGCGGCCGGTGCGGGGGCGGTCGCCACCCGTGGGCTTTTCAATGCTCTCCACTCCGAGGCAATGCTTGCCACCGATCTGATGGTTTTACTGGCGCTCTCGGGTCTTGTCATCGCTGCCTGTCGCGTCGCTTCTCGCACCCGCGGTGAGAAGATGGGGCAGGCTTACGCTCTGGAAATTCGTCAGGCGCTGTTCAACCAGGGCACATTCATGTCGGTAAGCGATGTCTCGGCCCGCCGAACCGGATACATGTCACTCCGATTCGTTGGCGACCTCACCGCCTTTAAAAACTGGCTGGGCCTGGGCCTGCCGCGGTTACTGGCGGCCATGGTGCTGATCCCGCTGACCCTGTTTGTTCTGGGCTGGATGCATACGCCCTTTCTGGTGGTAGTTGCGCCACTGTATTTCACCGCCCTGCTAACCATCGGGCTGGGTGGGATGAAGCTGCCGCGCCTGCAAAGACGCGTACGTTCACGCCGGGCGGCCATTGCCGCCGACATGGCCGAGCGCATGCCCATCGCGCCGGCGCTTGGCCAGCTTGGCCGCCGCAGCAATGAATCGAGCCGCATTACCCGCCGTTCCAGAAGGCTTATTACCGCCGCCCTGGACAGAATTACCCAGGCGGAATGGCTCAAATCCGTCCCTGACATGATTTCCGGTATGGCTGCTCTTGGCGTTATCTGGATCGGCAGCCGCGACGGTATAGACACCGGCACCATCGCCGGCGGCCTTGCAGCCCTCGGCATTGCCCTCAAACCCATGCGGGATCTTGCCACCGTATGGGATTACTGGTCTTCGTTCCAGGCCGCACACCGCAAGTGTGTGGCGGCACTGGAGCGCACCCGGCGCAGATCGTCAGCGGGCGGAAAAACCCTCAGACCCCAGCCGCTGAAAATAAAATTCAGGCAGCTCAACCTGCCGCCGGTCAATGGCCTGAGCGGATCGATCAAGGCGGGCGCGCGGGTGCTGCTGACTGGCGACAATGGCTCTGGCAAGTCCCGCCTGCTGCGGGCGCTAAACGGTCTCGACAAGCCCGACTCCGGTGCCATTACCCTGGGCGGCAAGCCCATTGAGGCTCTGTCTCAGGGTACGGTGCGCCGCTGCGTCTTGCGGATCAGCGACGATGTGCCCATTCTCAGGGGCAGCCTGCGCAAGGCGCTGACCATGGGCCTGGATCGCAGACCCGACGATGACGAGCTATTGATGGCGGCGGCTGCGGCTGGGCTGGCACCCACCCTGGAGACGCTGGGCGGCCTGGACAGTAAAATTGCCGAAGGCGGGCGTAACCTCTCCGAAGGGGAGCGGGTGAAAATCGCCCTCACTCGTGCAATGCTGGCCGATCCAGGCATAATTCTGGTGGACGCCTGTGCGGGGCAACTGGACACCCAGGGTGAACAGGCTCTGCGCAACCTGCTGGCTACCTCGCGGGCAACCATTATGGTGGTTAAAGGCGCGGGTATCACCAGCCTGACGTTCGACCAGATTCTGGATCTGAATTCCACGCAGCTTCTCCAGCAATCCGACGCTGAGGCTGCGAACCATGAATTGCCGAGTATGAGCTATGGCTAGAAACATCCCGATGAGACCAGCGTTTGCCATCCTCCGGCGGGCAGTGTTACTGATCTGGCTGATCTTCGTTGGGGCGGGCCTCGTATTCGCCAACGACGATATAACCGAGGAAGTCGCCGAGGAGGCGACCGAAGACTCGGTGGAAGACGCCGTTGAGGACTCCGTGGAAGCCACCGTTGAAGACTCGGTCGAAGCCACCGTTGAAGACTCCGTCGAAGCCACCGTTGAAGACTCGGTCGAAGCCACCGTTGAAGACTCGGTCGAAGCCACCGTTGAGGACTCGGTCGAAGCCACCGTTGAAGACTCGGTCGAAGCCACCGTTGAGGACTCCGTGGAAGCCACCGTTGAGAGTGAGGTGGAAGACTCTGTAGAAGAAGCCGTTGAGAGTGAGGTGGAGGACTCCGTAGAAGAAGCCGTCGAGAATGAGGTGGAGGACTCCGTAGAAGAAGCCGTTGAGAATGAAGTGGAAGACGAAGTCGAAGAAGCCATCGAGAATGAGGTGGAAGACGAAGCCGAAGAAGCCATCGAGAATGAGGTGGAAGACGAAGCCGAAGAAGCCATCGAGAATGAGGTAGAAGACGAAGCCGAAGAAGCCATTGAAAACGAAGGGGAAGACGAAGCAGAGGAAGCTGGCGACGACGCGCTTGAAGACTTCGATGGACCAGAAAGCGAAGATTACGACGACGATCGCCACTCCGAAGCAGAGATTTCAGGCCAGCTCTACGCGGAGCTTGAGGAAATCGGCCAGCGTGATTTCGTTGTCAGCCAGGAATTACTGGCGCTTGCGGACGCGACACAGATTCAACAGCTCACGGAGATTCCGGAACTCACACTGATTTCGAAACAATCGCTGGGCCAGCTCACCGGAACACTTGCCCGGTTCCGCGTTGACGCGAGCCAGGGTATTGACTCGATCCGCAGCCGCCTGCAGCGCCTGCTGCCGGCGGCTGCTATTGATTTCAATCATGGCTATGAGATTGCCCAGACAACTTCAGGTGACTTTGAAGCGGGCCCCGGCGGCCAAATGGGCTCCAATGGCCTGGCGGGCGGATTGTTCAGACTGCCGGCTGCAAATCGCAGCGGCGACCTGAAAATCGGCATGGTGGATACCGATGTCGATACCAGCCATTCCGTTTTCGATGGTACGCGTATTGTCAGCAAAGATTTCCTCGACCCCGGCCAGCAGGGAAGCGACGGTCATGGAACAGCGGTAGCGTCCCTTCTTGTGGGCCGGTCGGCCGCGTTTCAGGGCATGCTCCCCAACACCGACCTTTACGCCGCCTCGGTATTTTCCAGGCATCCTGAACAGGCTCTGGTGGCCACATCCTACGGGCTTGTTCGTGCCCTGGAGTGGCTCAGCGAGATGCAGGTTGATGCCATCAATATCAGCCTGGCTGGCCCGGCCAATATGGTTGTTGCCAGGGCAATGAATTCACTGACCGATGCAGGGGTGCTGGTGGTGGCCGCCGTGGGCAACGAAGGCCCCTTCGCCGAACCACGCTATCCGGCGGCCTACCGGGATGTTGTGGGAGTGACTGCCATTGACCGTTCCGGCAGGCTTTACAGCCTGGCTGGGCGCGGTGAACATGTGGATTATGCCGGCCCGGGAGTAGCGGTAACAGTGGCCAGAGAGGGAACCGGGGACGGCTTCCAGCAGAACAGTGGGACGTCCTTCGCCACACCCATTGTGACCGGGCTGCTACTGCATTATCTCAGTGCCGGGCAAATGCGGATGGGTCGGCTGGATTCAGCTGTTGGCGATGACTTTGTCGATCTCGGCAAGCCAGGGCGTGATTCGCTGTACGGCTATGGATTACCCGGACGGGCCTGGATTCCGGATCACTTGCGACCCTCACAATAGTTTCAACTCGAGCATGGCCTCAACACGATTGTCGTCAAAATCGAGAGCCGGATTGTTGGAACCATAATTCCGATGTTCGTATTTCAGCTGTAACGAAAGCGCCTCGTTGACGGGCGTGTCTATGCGCAGGCGCCAGCGCTCACGATCGTCGCGACGCCTTGCGCCCAGACCCGGGTCAAATTCCTGATACCGACGGCGCTCATAACGCCAGTCGAGGCGAACCCTCACCGGCTGACTCTGGGCTATGGTGAAACGTTTGACGTAACCCGGGTTGAAGCGGTCAGCATGGTAGTCGAAGAGTTCGGAATCGGCCTGTTCCTGATGGTGGCGATACCTGAGGACAAAATAGTGGCCGGGCCCGTCGATAAAATAATAACCTGCAAGATCCAGTCGCTGGCCAGTGCTTGAGCGTTCGGCACTGGTTTTGATGTCAGTCCGGTCCAGCTCCACATCCACTCGCCAGTAGATTTTCCTGGTCGCAAGATCGCTCAGATAACCACGAATAGCCTGTTTTTCCAGAAGCGAAGTGCCACCAACGCTGGCATAGGTCACGCTCGGAACCGCGCCGGCAGTCACATCATAAAGACTGCGACTCAGGTCAATAAAACCGTAATGGGTTTGCAGATCAAATTCATCCTGCTGCCGAAACAGGCGCTGACTGAAGGCGTAGCCGCTGCGTACCTGGGTCCCATCCCATGGCCTGGCCTCGAAATCAAGATTAAGCTCTGCTGCCAGCGCGACATCCTTTTCCGCCGATACGACGTCAATCGCCTCGACAACCAGGTTATCCTCGTAATGCAGACCACCGGCAACGGACAGCTCAAGATTACCCGGAGTCTGTTCACGAAGTGACTGCCAGAACGTGGGGGCCTTGCCGCTGTCATCGGGGTCAGTGGCCCCGGCTGAGAAGCCAGGGCTGACAATCAGCCCAAGGCTGGCTCCAAGAAAAAGTCGCTGGTACTTCAGATTTGCCCTCATAACATCCGCTGTTGCAGTAATGATGGCTTGATCAGCGCTGCCATCCGTTTGACATGAGTGTTTCTTCTTTGGTGACGCTCATTGGCTGACCGCCACCGACCGCTTCTATTTCTCTGGCAATCCGACCCTCTGCGCCCGACGCCGGCGCGTACATGCCGGGCTGACTACCGGACTCCAGGGTCTGCCGGGCACGAATCTGCCACTGCGCTTCCTGCTCCCGGCAGGCAAGACCAACGCTCTGCTCGCCCTGATACTGCGCCGCATACTGTCTGCAGACACCTGCGTCTGCGGTGGCAAACGTCGCCATGGGCATCACCTGCACCCGCTGTTCGGAAGCACGATAAATATCTCCGCTGGCGGTCACTTCCAGGCCTTGGCTAACAGCCCGGGCAAGCATATCTGATTGTGCCCCTCCAGGCTGGTCTGCCAGCATATAGGTTCCGGCGACAACCGCGAGAGCAACGCTGGCGGCTGTGGCATAGGCCCAGCGGCTGACAAAAGACCGCTCTGGAAACGCAAGGATCTTTTTTCCCCGGCCGGGCTGCGCCGGGGTACCCCGGGCAGCGTCGACAAGGTGCTGCGGTACCGGCTGTTCAAGCACTTCACCCAGTCCATTGCGGAGAAAACTGTCACCCTCCCGCATCTGCGCGAGAAACTCCCGGGCCTCGATGTGCTCGGCCAGCAGCTGCTCCACCCTTGCCGACTGTTCGCCATCAAGCGCCTGGTCATGGTAGGCCATTATCTGCTCAAAATCTTCGTCTCTCATTACGTCCTCTCCACAACCGTTTTCGCTGGCATAGTCATGCCAAGCTCGGACTGGACCCGGGCACGAGCCCGGTAAAGCCGGCTCATGACCGTTCCCACCGGAATCTCCAGAATCTTTGAGACCTCCTGGTAGGAGTGCTCCTCAACCGCAACCAGCACCATCACAGCGCGCTGGTCTTCCGGCAGTTGGTCCAGGATTCGGGAAACCTGATCCAGCATATTCTGATTTTCTGACGCATGTTCACTGCGTCGATCCCGGGCCTCTGGAATCTGGCTTGTCTCCAGAGAAGCTGTGTCGCCGCGGCGACTTCTGACATTGTCTATCCTGGTAGTCTGAATAATCCGGTACATCCAGGAATCCAGGCGCGTACCGGGTTGCCATTGATGCTGTTTACGCAGGGCCTTCTCGCAAGCCTGCTGGACAAGATCATCGGCTTCACTGCTATCACCGGTCAGGCCCATGGCAAATCGACGCAGGCGGGGCAGCAAGCCTACCAATTCGTCGCTGATGTCTCCTGACATTTGAACCTCGTGTAGAAAGAACGAAACGGGACAGAACTTTATTCCATCAGAATGCTGAATGGGACTTTTTTTTGCGACCCGGAGCAGCATCGCACACCATGAACGCCCGGTCAGCAATGCGCTCCGATCCTGCTCCTCGCCGGCAGAATCGGCAACATGGCATCCTCACGGTCGCGGGAATGCAAATAGTTTGACAGCGGGAAAGGACCGACTAGCTTATACGTAGGAAGTTCGGCGCAAAAGGAATTGTAGCCCGGCAAGGAGATGCGTCGCAGGCCCGTTAGCCCGGAGTGGCCGCGGCACATACCGATCTTTAACGAGAACAATACCGACCTAACCAATGGAGGAACTCCATGGCATTCGAAAGCTACGACGACTTCGATCCACAGGAAACCCGCGAATGGCAGGATGCTGTCGACGTGGTGGTGGAACGCGTGGGCCCCGAGCGGGCAACCTACCTTTTGCACAAGGCGGTGGAAGAAGCCTACCGTACGGGGGCCGAGGCACCGGACACCACCCGGACACCGTACCTGAACACCATCCCGCCCGACAAAGAGGCCAGGCTGCCGGGAGACGAAGCGTTGCTGACGCGATTGATCTCCTATCTGCGCTGGAATGCGATGGCAATGGTAGTCCGGGCTAACAAGAAGCCGGCCGAACCAGGCGGGCATATCGCCAGTTACGCGTCTTCGGCGGTGATGTACGAGGTTGGCTTCAATCACTTCTGGCATGCCCCCACTGATACTCACGGCGGCGACATCATCTACGCCCAGGGTCATTCTGCTCCGGGTTTCTATGCGCGGGCATACCTGGAAGGAAGACTGACCGAGGAGCAACTCGAGAACTTCCGCGTCGAAGTTGGCGGCAAGGGCCTCTCCTCCTATCCCCACCCCTACCTGATGCCGGACTTCTGGCAGGTTTCCACGGTATCCATGGGTCTGGGACCGATCATGGCCATCTACCAGGCGCGGTTCATGAAGTACCTGGAGAACCGGGGCCTGGCCGACACCAAGGGCCGCAAGGTCTGGGCGTTTCTGGGCGACGGCGAGATGGATGAGCCCCAGTCACAGGGCGCCATCTCCCTGGCAAACCGGGAGAAGCTGGACAACCTGATCTTTGTCATCAACTGCAACCTCCAGCGTCTGGACGGCCCGGTGCGGGGCAACAGCAAGATCATCCAGGAACTGGAGGGCAATTTCCGGGGTGCTGGCTGGAACGTCATCAAGTGCCTGTGGGGCTCGGGCTGGGACGAACTGCTTGCCAAGGATACCAAGGGTCTTCTGCGCAAACGCATGGAGGAGTGCCTCGACGGCGAGTACCAGAATTTCAAGGTCAAAGGGGGCGGATACATTCGCGAGCACTTCTTCGGCAAGTATCCGGAGCTCAAGGAAATGGTCGCCCATATGTCGGACGACGACATCTACTACAAGCTGATTCGCGGTGGTCACGATCCGCAGAAGGTCTACGCGGCCTATCACGCAGCGGTCAACACCAAGGACAAGCCCTCGGTGCTGCTGATGAAGACCGTCAAGGGCTATGGTATGGGCGAGGGCGGTGAGGGCCAGAACATTTCCCACCAGAAAAAGAAACTGGGCGAAGACCACCTCAGGCACTTCAACAAACGCTTTGACCTGCCCTTCAGCGACGAACAGGTGACTCAGGCAGCCTTCTACAAGCCGCCCGAGGACAGTCCCGAAATGCAGTTCATGCATGAGAACCGCAAGGCTCTCGGGGGCTACCTGCCTCAGCGCAGGCTGAACGGCGATGTGCTGGAGGCACCGCCGCTGGACATGTTCAAGCAGGTGCTGGCCGATACCGGCGAGCGCACCATGTCCACCACCATGGCTCTGGTACGGATCATGGTCGCCATGACCCGCAACAAGACCCTGGGCCCACGGCTTACGCCGATCGTCTGCGACGAGTCGCGCACGTTCGGCATGGAGGGAATGTTCCGGCAGATCGGCATCTACGCGCCCGAAGGCCAGAAGTACGTGCCCATGGACGCCGAGGAAATCATGCCCTACCGGGAGGACCAGAAGGGCCAGATCCTGCAGGAAGGCATCAACGAGGACGGCGCCATGTCGTCATGGATCGCGGCTGCCACGTCGTACAGCAATCACGGCGTCACCATGATCCCCTTCTACGTCTACTATTCCATGTTCGGCTTCCAGCGCGTGGGCGATCTGGCCTGGGCCGCCGGGGACATGATGGCGCGGGGTTTCCTGATCGGGGGCACCTCCGGGCGCACCACCCTGAACGGCGAGGGTCTGCAGCACCAGGATGGCCACAGCCAGCTGTTCGCCCAGTTCATTCCCAACTGCATGGCCTATGACCCCACCTTCCATTACGAGGTGGCGGTGATCGTGCAGGACGGCATGAAGCGTATGTACCAGGACCAGAAAGACGTCTTCTACTACATCACCACCCTGAACGAGAACTACCACCATCCGGCACTGCCTGAAGGCGCCGAAGAAGGCATCATCAGGGGCATGTACCGGTTCAGCAAGGCAGAAGCCAAGGCCAAGACGCCACGGGTTCAGCTACTGGGCTGCGGCAGCATCCTCAACGAGGTCATCTCGGCGGTAGACCTGCTGCGTGACGACTGGGGCGTGGCAGCTGATGTCTGGAGTTGCCCGAGCTTCAACGAACTGGCCCGTGACGGCCACGCGGTGAAACGCTGGAACCGGTTGCATCCCGCTGAAAACCGGCGCAAGAGCTATGTCGAAGAGTGTCTGGAAGGAACCGAGGGGCCGGTCATCGCCTCGACCGATTACATCAGGATGTTTGCCGAGCAGATCCGGCCCTTCGTGCCGCGGCGTTACGAGGTGCTGGGTACGGACGGCTACGGCCGCTCGGACAGCCGCCAGGCCCTGCGCCATTTCTTCGAGGTCGATCGCTATTACGTCACCGTGGCAGCACTGCAGGCGCTGGTCGACGAAGGCGAGCTTGTTGACAGCGGCAAGGTATCCGAAGCCATCAAAAAATACGGTATCGACCCCGAGAAGCCCAACCCCCTTTACGCCTGAGCCGGAGGAGAATAAAAAGTGGCCATCCAAGAGATCAAAGTACCGGACATCGGGGATTTCGCCGATGTTCCAATCATAGAAGTTCACGTTGAGGCCGGAGACAGCGTCCAGGTCGAGGACCCCCTGATCACCGTCGAGTCTGACAAGGCCTCCATGGACGTGCCGTCACCCGCAGCTGGCACCGTCAGTGAGGTCAAGGTCAAGCTCGGCGACTCGGTCTCCGAGGGCAGCCTGATTCTGTTGCTGGAAAGCGAGGGTGAGGCGGCAGCAAAGCCCGAAAAGACCGGGGCCGCCCCCGCCGCCGGAAGCGGGCAGGAAGAGAAGGCAGCGCAACCTGCGGCTGCGCCCGCACCCGCTCCGAAAAGCGACCAGATTGCCGATTTCAGCCGGGTTCACGCCAGCCCCTCTGCTCGCCGCCTCGCCCGCGAACTGGAGGTTGACCTGAACCGGGTTACGCCAACCGGCCTCAAGGGCAGGGTCACTCTCGAGGACATCGAGGCCTTTGCCAAGGGCGGCGCAACGGCCGCGAAGCCTGCGGCGGCTGCGGCCCCGTCCGGCGGTGGCGACGGCCTGGACCTGCTGCCCTGGCCCAAGGTCGATTTCAGCAAGTTCGGCCCGGTGGAATCCAAACCGATGTCGCGCATCAAGAAAATCTCTGGTGCCAACCTTCACCGCAACTGGGTGAAGATTCCCCATGTCACCAATCACGATGAGGCCGACATCACCGACCTCGAAGCTTTCCGGGTGCAGTTCAACAAGGAAAACGAGAAAGCGGGCATCAAGGTCAGCATGCTGGCGTTCATGATCAAGGCGGCGGTTGCTTCGCTGAAGAAGTTCCCCGAGTTCAATTCCTCACTGGATGGCGACAACCTGATCTACAAGCAGTATTACCACATCGGGTTCGCTGCCGACACACCCAATGGCCTGGTGGTTCCAGTGATCCGTGATGCGGACCAGAAGTCCGTGCCCGAGATCGCCCAGGAAATGGGCGCACTGGCCAAACTGGCCCGTGACGGCAAGCTCAAACCCGATCAGATGCAGGGCGGCTGTTTCACCATATCATCGCTGGGCGGCATTGGCGGCCATTACTTTACGCCGATCATCAACGCCCCTGAAGTGGCCATCATGGGCGTCTGTCGTTCCTACTGGAAGCATGTATCCCCGGACGGCAAGCAGTCCGACTGGCGCTTCACGCTGCCGCTGTCGCTGTCCTGGGATCACCGGGTGATCGATGGCGCCGCTGCGGCTCGTTTTAACGTCCATTTCGCCAATCTGCTCGCCGACATGCGGCGCATTATCATGTAAGGGGAAGAAACACCATGGCAACTGAAATCAAGGTTCCCGACATCGGTGACTTCAATGATGTCGAGATCATCGAGATGCTGGTCGAACCGGGCGATGCGATCGACATCGAAACCCCGTTGATGACCCTGGAGACCGACAAGGCCTCAATGGACGTGCCGTCTCCGATGTCCGGCACAGTGAAAGAGCTCAAGGTCAAGACCGGCGACAAGGTCTCCGAAGGCTCGCTTATTCTGTTACTTGAGCCCGCTGAAACCAGCCCCCGGGTGGCGGACCGCGATCCGATGCCGGCGGTGCGCGGCGGCGGTGCTCCGGAAGGGGCCGGTGACACCGGCGGCAGCGTGGAAAAGGTACTGGTGCCGGACATCGGCGATTTCAGCGATGTCCCGGTCATTGAAGTTCTGGTGCGCGCGGGAGACACCATCCGTGCCGAGGATCCCCTGATCACCGTGGAGTCCGACAAGGCCTCGATGGACGTACCAGCCCCCAGAGACGGCAAGGTCACTGAGGTACTGGTGGAGCTCGGCGACAAGGTCTCAAAGGGCTCGCCAATCCTGATGCTGGAAACTGAGGGAGGTGCTGCTTCGTCTTCCGCGGCTCCAGCCTCCGGAACTGACGCAAAACAACCAGCTCCGGCTGCCGCTCCGGCACCGACCGCAGCCACTCATACCGGCGGGGCCGACATCGAGTGTGAGATGCTGGTGCTGGGGTCCGGGCCGGGCGGCTACTCCGCTGCTTTCCGGGCTGCCGATCTGGGCATGAAGACGGTGCTGGTGGAACGCTACCCGACTCTGGGCGGTGTCTGCCTGAACGTCGGCTGTATTCCCTCCAAGGCATTGCTGCATGTGGCTTCGGTCACCGAAGAGACCAAGACAATGGCCGATCACGGTATATCCTTCGGCAAACCGGAAGTCGACCTGGACAAGCTCCGCGGCTGGAAGCAAAAGGTCGTCGGCAAGCTCACCGGTGGGCTGTCCGGCATGGCCAAGGCGCGCAAGGTCCAGACCGTGCGCGGGGTCGGAACCTTCCTCGACCCACACCACCTGGAGGTCACCATGACCACCGGCGAGGGCCGGGAGCAGACCAGCGACAAGCAGGTGGTGAAGTTCGACAAGTGCATCATCGCCGCCGGGTCGCAGTCGGTCAGCCTACCTTTCGTTCCCGACGACCCGCGGGTGGTCGACTCCACCGGGGCGCTCAAACTGCAATCCATTCCCGAGCGCATGCTGGTCATCGGCGGCGGCATCATCGGCCTGGAGATGGCAACCGTCTACGCCAGTCTGGGCACGCAAATCGACGTGGTTGAAATGCTGGACGGGCTGATGGCCGGCGCCGACCGGGATCTGGTCAAGGTCTGGGAGAAGGTCAACACGCCACGCTTCAACAAGGTGATGCTGAAAACCAAAACCACCGCTGTGGAAGCGCAGAAGAAAGGCCTGAAGGTAAGCTTTGAGGGCGACAACGCCCCCGCTGAACCGCAGATGTACGACATGATCCTGCAATCGGTCGGGCGTAGCCCCAATGGCAACAAGATCGGTGCCGAAAAGGCCGGGGTGGCGGTCGATGAGCGGGGTTTCATTGCCACCGACAAGCAGTTGCGAACCAACGTCGGCCACATCTTCGCCATCGGCGACATCATTGGTCAGCCAATGCTGGCTCACAAGGCGGTGCACGAGGCGCATGTCGCTGCCGAGGCCGCCGCGGGACAGAAGAGCTTCTTCGATGTCCGCCAGATTCCGTCCGTCGCCTATACCGACCCGGAAGTGGCCTGGGCTGGCAAGACCGAGACCGAATGCAAGGCCGAAGGCATCAAGTACGGCAAGGCGGTATTCCCCTGGGCAGCTTCCGGTCGTGCCATTGCCAACGGCCGCGACGAGGGCTTTACCAAGGTCCTCTTTGACGAGTCAACCCATCGGATTATCGGCGGGGCCATTGTCGGCACCCAGGCCGGGGATCTGATCAGCGAATTGTGCCTGGCCATCGAGATGGGCTGCGACCCTGTCGACATCGGCAAGACCATTCATCCACACCCGACGCTGGGCGAATCGGTGGGCATGGCCGCTGAACTCTTTGAAGGGGTCTGTACGGATCTGCCGCCACAGAAGAAGAAATAGAAAAGAAAAAGGGGTGAATTTTCACCCCTTGGTTGGTTCTTGCCTCAAAACAGTCCGGGAGTGACGTCACTCCCGGAGTCAATCACTCTCCGAGGAGCCGCTGGGAGTCACGAAAGGCCTGCCAGAGACGGAGAAGAGCGGCACGTGCCAGATCCAGCGAATCAGCGGCCAGTGCCGCCGAGAGAATATCACCACAGCGCGTCATCGCGCTGGCACCAATCTGCATACAACCGGACTTGAGCGCGTGGACCTGGCGCCAGGCACCATGGGTGTCACCCGCCTCAATTCTGTCCTCGATACGCTGCAGACGCTCATAGCTGTCCTCGACGAACACGTCGAACAGACGCGAGGCAAAATCAGGATTCATTCCATCCACTCGCGTCAGCCCCTGCATCAGGAGCTTACCTGGCATGGTCTCCATAGTCCCGGAGACGTCCATTGATCTGTTGCTACCTATTACCATAAGCACCTCTACCAGCTACGATCACAAGCATAAGCTGCCAAAACGTCATCTCATCGTGCGGGCCTTCAGCTCAGAGAGCCACGCAGCTTCGATGCGAATGGGCTTATGACCTGTTTTAGTACAGGTTTTGTGCCAGCCGCGAATTACTTACGAAATATCAATTAGTTAATTGAAAAAAACCGCGCGGATAGGGGTTGGTACTCAGAGAGGTGTGTAATTTTATTCGACGTTCTTTGTGGTCTGAAGACCGTTGCTGGTGTCTAGACGGTTTTTATCCGGCGTTTATCGCCTTGTGGTTGGACGTTTATAACGTTTTCATCGGACCTTCGTACTATTTCTATCGGACATCTATACCACTCTTGTGGAACACCCATTGCAAAACAGGTCGACCCTTGTCGAAATCATTGTTAAATAATTCGACACTTCCAGGACCACAGGCCTGACAACAGCGGCGCCAGGCCCAGGACGAAAATGCCGGAGCTCAGGCTCCGGGGTCGCCAGTTCCCAACAGTCCGCTATCCCGCAACTCCAGTGACCTCATCCGCTGCATCAG
>Ga0209938_1000837_pt1 | contig 16707 bp, 13 predicted proteins | sample SalPonR2_C_D1_MG_FD_185708 | JGI IMG/M metagenome (GOLD analysis project Ga0209938, IMG submission 185708) | Salt pond soil microbial communities from South San Francisco under conditions of wetland restoration - Salt Pond MetaG R2_C_D1_MG... ... | reverse complement strand
TTCCATTTTGAATTAGTATTAACTAATTGGCCAAATATGAGGCAATACTCTCCTGTGTTTCAGAAATGGCTTTTTCACCGTCGTGCCAGTCTGCAGGACAAACCTCACCATTTTCTTCATGGAATTTCAGTGCATCTACCATGCGAAGGGTTTCATCCACACTTCTACCCAGCGGCATGTCATTTACAACCTGATGCCTTACAACGCCTTCCTTGTCAATAAGGAATAAGCCACGGTATGCTGCAGGCTGTCCGTGGAAAACAATTTCGCCGTTTTCATTGTAATCATACGCTCCGGCCAATACACCAAAATTCTCAGCAATTGAATTCGAAGCATCGGCTATCAATGGGTATTTCACACCTTTTATACCGCCATCTCTTTGATCGGTTTGCAACCATTTCCAGTGAGAGAATTCACTATCGACGCTACAGCCAATTACAGCAACATCTCTCTTTTCAAATTCTTCTATTTTATTTTGAAAAGCAATGATTTCTGTCGGGCAGACAAAGGTAAAATCTGCCGGATAGAAGAAAAATACAACATGCTTCTTTCCAATGTACTGTTCCAATGAAAAATCTTCAACAATTTTATTTCCATTAAGCACTGCTTTTGCAGTAAATACTGGAGCTTTTTTTCCAACCAATATTGACATCTTTTTCTCTTTTTTTTAGGTTAAACTTACATGTGGCTTAACAAGCGTAATCTTTATTTGTTTCTACAATCGCTACATAATCCGTAGAGATAAAATCCGTGATAGCTAATATCAAAGTCATTCTCTTCTGCTACGCGTTCCTGAATCTCGCTTATTCTGGAATCAGAAAATTCGATCACTTTGCCACACCGTGTACAAATAAGGTGATCGTGTTCAACAGAATTATATGCTTTTTCAAATTGGGCAATGTTTTTCCCAAACTGATGTTTAATGACGAGATTACACTCTAACAGTAATTCAATGGTGTTGTAAAGCGTAGCCCTGGAAACCCTGTAGTTATTATTTTTCATAAAAATATAGAGGGATTCCACATCAAAATGGCCTTCATGAGAATAAATTTCTTCAAGTATTGCAAAACGCTCTGGTGTTTTGCGATGTCCTGTATTTTCGAGGAAAGTCGTAAAACGTTCTTTCACGGCTTCCTTAGCATCTTTAGTATTCATAACTGGTCTAATTAAAAAGAACAGTTCAAATATATAATTTTATTTAGATTAAATCAATACTCAGCTGGTAGATTCATGCTCTCTGAACACACGATTTATGCCTTTCAGGCTCTTCAGGTTTTGAATTAAGCGCCTTAAGTCCTTACGGTCATAGACATAGAGCTCAATCCAACCATTAAACGTGTTTTGATGTGTTTCGAAGTGTATGGTGCGGATATTGGCTCTTAATTCTTTAGAAATTACACCCGTCACGTCGTGAACAATACCTGGTTGGTCGATACCCTCGAGTCGAATATTGGCCAAAAACGCCATAGCCTTGTGAGATGTCCATTTGACCTTTACGATGCGATCGCCAAAACTTGATGAGAGTTTTACAGCCTGCGGACAGGTAGATTTATGGATATGAATAATGCCTTCATCGTCCTGGTATCCAATTACCGTATCTCCTGGAATGGGATTACAGCAATCTGCAATATGAAAATGTCGCTGAACATCTTCATCTGATATATTGAGTGTTTTCTTTTTGTCAAACTCAATTACTTTATCCTCCATTTCAGCTTTTGGATCGCTTTTTAGCGACCAAAAACGCATCCATCGGGGCGCACCTCTGAATCTGAGTACCTTTCGTATATCCGATGGGGATATACTACCATTCCCTAATCCGTAAAACAGATCATCTTTTTTACGGATATTCAGACGATCGCGCAAGCGCATAAATAACCGTTCACTAATCTTGATATTTTGTTTTTGCAGCAATTCAAGATATATCTCCTTTCCTGCCTCTATTTTGTTGTTTCTTATTTTGTTGAAATAGGTTCGTATGCCATTTTTGGCTTTTGCTGTAGCCACCATATTGAGCCACTCGTTTTTTGGCTGGGCTTTCGATGATGTAATTATGCGCACCTGATCGCCACTTTTCAATTTAGTGGTCAATGGCATGCTTTTATGGTTTATTTCGGCATACAAAGCCTGGTTACCCACTTCTGTGTGTATTTCATATGCGAAGTCCAGTGCTGTGGCTCCCTGAGGCAGGTTTTTCAAATCGCCTTTTGGCGTAAAAACCATTATCTCCGACGTATAGAGATTGAGTTTCACATCATCTAGAAACTCAAGTGCATCGGCATCGGGAGATTCAAGTGTCTCCTGTATTTTCTCTAACCACCGGTCGAGTTCACTCTCCTGGTCATGATGTCCTTTGTATTTCCAATGTGCTGCAAAACCACGCTCGGCTATTTCATTCATTCTGCGTGTTCTGATCTGAACTTCGACCCAGCGCCCATTGGGGCCCATAACGGTGCTGTGCAGTGCTTCATAGCCATTGGCTTTAGGGGTATTGACCCAGTCGCGGAGTCTATCGGGTCTGGGACGGTATATGTCCGTAATCAAGGAGTAAACCTTGTAACATTGTTCCTTTTCGTCGCCGCTATCTTCTTTTGGGGTAAATATCAAGCGAATGGCAAAAAGGTCGTAGATTTGCTCAAAAGTTACGCCTTTTTTCTGCATTTTTTGCCAGATACTGTAAACCGATTTTGGCCTTCCTGAGATATCGAAATCGTAACCTGCATCGGTCATTCGGGCTGCTATAGGTAGTGAAAATTTATTAATAAAATTGGTTCTTTTTTCGTCCGAGTCTCTGAGCTTTTGACTAATTCGCTCATAATCTTCCGGGTGGCGATACCTGAAACTAATATCTTCCAGCTCTGTTTTCATGCGGTAAAGCCCAAGCCGGTGTGCCAAAGGAGCATATAGAAAAAGGGTTTCACCTGCAATTTTCAACTGCTTATTATCGGGCATACTCTCCAGGGTGCGCATATTATGCAGGCGGTCGGCTAATTTTATTAATATTACGCGCACATCGTCAGCCATGCTCAAAAGAATCTTTCTGAAATTTTCAGCCTGCAGCGACGAGCGATGGTCGAAAACGCCTGACATCTTGGTCAGTCCTTCCACCATAATGGCAACTTTTTCGCCAAAAAACTGCTTAATATCGGCTTTTGTATAATCGGTATCTTCAACTACATCGTGTAATAAGGCGGTGATAATGGAAGTGGTGCCAAGCATAATTTCACTGGCCACTATTTCAGCAACAGCAATGGGATGGAATATATAAGGTTCTCCTGATTTGCGGCGTACAGGGTAATGTGCTTTATAAGCGAAATCAAAGGCCTGGTTAATGAGGTCAATACTCTCTTTTTTGCGGGATTTAACCGCCTTTTGCTTTAGCTCTTCAAATTTTTCATTGATTTTACTTACTTCTTCCTTACTAAAATCCATCCGCTATTTGTTTTGCCTGTTTTATTTGAATATCGTTGAATATAAGATATCTTTTTGAAATATTAATCAAAAATACTGCCTAAAAAAATTACTTTTGCCCAATAAATGCCCTATTTAGATTATTTGATATGAAAAAAGTTGCTGTAGTTATTTTAAACTGGAATGGAGCGAAAATGTTGCAAAAATATCTTCCATCGGTTATTAAAAACACCAGTGAGGAGTTGGCTGATATTGTTATTGCAGATAATGGCTCTACAGATAATTCACTGGAAGTTCTAAAAAAAGATTTTCCAGGTATACGCACCATACAGTTAAATAAGAACTACGGCTTTGCAGAAGGGTACAACAAAGCACTTGCGCAATGCGAACATCCATATTTTGTATTACTTAATTCAGATGTAGAGGTTACGCCAAGGTGGTTGGAACCCATTATAGAAAACCTGGACAAAAACCCGGCCATAGCGGCTGCCCAGCCAAAAATTAAAGCATGGGCCAATAAAGATATGTTTGAATATGCGGGTGCATCAGGTGGCTATTTGGACCAATATGGCTATCCGTTTTGCCGAGGACGAATTATTAATGAAGTAGAAACCGACAACGGCCAATACGATGATCCGGCAACAGTGCTTTGGGCAACGGGGGCGTGCCTGTTTATTAAATCAGATGTGTATAAAGCAATGGGCGGTTTGGACGGAACATTTTTTGCCCACATGGAGGAAATCGACCTTTGCTGGCGCATAAAAAACCGTGGCTATGAAATAATGACTTACCCCGAATCAACGGTCTACCATTTGGGCGGAGGAACCCTGCCAAATAATTCACCACGCAAGCTATTTCTAAACTACCGAAATAATTTGCTACTGCTTTATAAAAACTTACCTGAGAAATCGCTAAATAAGACCATGCGCATTCGTTTCTTATTAGATTTACTCTCCGCAGCGTTGTATGTACTTCAATTAAAACCAAATTTTGCATTACAGGTATTTAAAGCACGTAAGGCATATTGCAAACTAAAACCTTCTTATAAAACAATTCGCAATGAATTGCAACGCAAGCGCAAAACAAATTACCATCCTGAAATTTTAAATGGCAGCATACTTTGGAACTTCTTTGTTCGCGGGAAAAAGCGCTTCTCTCAAGTGAAATAATACACTAATTTATTGGCAACTAAGTTGTAATTTTCTTATTTTTAGACAAACACTAAATTATACTGTTATGAGTAAAAATTATGGAAATAATGCACCTTCAAACGCCATTTATGGGCTTGGCCTAATTGGCGCAGCTATTTATTTTATTGGTCATGCAACTACATTCTGGATGGGTGTACTAGGGTTTCTCAAAGCGCTTGTTTGGCCTGCATTTTTGGTTTTTGAGGCACTCAAGGCTGTTGGAGCATAAAAATACGGCCCTGTAGCTAAAATTTAATGCACTAATGCAACACCAGGGCATTTTGTACCCCGCGGTATTTAAGCCCCGTTATTTATTGTGATTTTAAATCAAGACTAAAAAAAGCCCGGCATCGTATACCGGGCTATTGTGTTTTATTTGCTTTTGTCCGGGAAAGGTGGAATTTCTGGTGTTTCTACCGGATTTTCTTCCAGCTTTTTCAAAACAACTTCGATAGCTTTCTGAAGTTGCGCATCCTCTCCCATATATTCTTTGTAAGGATCATTATCAATCACAATATCAGGGTCAACGCCGTGTCCCTCAATAATAAACTTGCTCCCATCTTTTGCAAAGGGTGCAAATTCAGGTTTGCGTAGCTGCCCACCGTCGATAAATGGCAGAGAGCCTGTTATACCCACAACACCACCCCATGAGCGAACGCCAATAACCGGTCCGGTTTCATGCGATTTAAAACGATAAGGAAACAGGTCACCATCTGATGCAGAATAGTTGTTGATGAGCAATACTTTTGGGCCGGCCATTATTTGATTTGGACTTGGCTCAACCGATTTTTGATTGCGGCGCATACTGTAGAATACTAATTCGCGGCGCAAACGCTCCATAATCATTGGAGAAACATTACCTCCACCGTTGCCCCTGTCATCAATAATCAATGCTTTTTTGGTTAGCTGTGGATAGAAATGCTTTACAAATTCATTCAGCCCTTTGGGGCCCATGTCAGGGATATGAATATAGCCTACCTGTCCGTTAGTGGCCTCATTTACCTTTTCGATATTGGTTTGCACCCAATTGTAATAGTAGAGTTCAGATTCATCGTCGATTGTTTTAGCGAGAATATCTTTGGCTCCATTTTCAGATGGTTTACTGTTCACAGTTAATTCTACCACCTGATTGGCCTTTCCGGTTAATAGGCTGTAAATATCCTGCACATTTTTGGTGGAATTATCATCAACTGCCAAAATATAATCACCTGCTTTGACATCGGCTCCCGGCTGGGTTAGCGGAGAGCGTGCTTTATCCCGCCAATTTTCACCATCTAAAATTTTCTCAACTTTAAAGTAACCAGATTTATCTGCTGTAATCTGTGCTCCCAGCAAACCGGTTTTAATACGCTCTACATCAGGACGGTCGCCTCCGTTCACATAAGCATGGCCAATATTCAACTCACCAATCATTTCGCCAATCAGGTAATTAAGGTCATTCCGATGATTAACCCAGGGTAGCAGTTTAGCATACTTATCATGTATTACTTTCCAATCTAAACCATGCATATTATTGGCATAGAAAAACTCGCGCATTTGCCTCCAGCTTTCTGTATAAATCTGCTCCCATTCTGCCTTTTTATCTACCCAAAGCTTCATTTTACTTTGGTCAACTTTGTTTTGAGGTTTGAGTTTTCCACCGGGGAGCTTTTCTACATAATATTTTCCATGGTAACGAACAAGTACTTTTTTGCCATTGGCCGTTATTTGCATAGAAATTTGCTCACCAATTGCTTTCTCTTTTTTCTTTTCGAGATCATACATTTTAAGCTTATACTTTCGATCGCCCGATTTCATTGTGTTGTAATACAACTTACCTTCAGAGGGCTGTAAATTATAATAATAAGCCGGCTCTACAGGTAAATCTACAACACGATCAGATAAACCATCAGTATCAATTACGATTTCTTCGTTTTCACTTTTTTCAGATTTTCCATTTTCTTCTACAACTTTAACTTTATTGTTTTCTGGTGCAAATGGTGATTTAGTGGATCTTGCCAAAGGCACCATGTAAATACTGTTCATGTTTTTATAAGCATAGTTCCATTCCACATCGTTGTAGGTTGGGCTAAAATCTCTTGCAGACACAAAATAGAGGTATTTACCTTTAGTCGAGAATATGGGTGATCCGGCATCGTACCAACTTTCTGTTACAGGATAATGTTTGTCGTCTTCAAGGTTATAAAGCTGAATAACAGTCATTTCGTTTTCTTGTGGTTTGGTGTAGGTAAGCCACTTTGAGTCGGGGCTCCAGTTGTAAGACCATATTTTTCCATGATCGCCATGAACCACTTGTTTTGTATTTCTGGAAGCAATATCGATGTAACTTAGATTATAATTTTGATCGGTCCAGGCAAGCATTTTACTATTGGGCGACCAATCGATATTAAAGATATAGGTATTTAAGTCCGTCAATTTTTCAGGTTTGGCACCTTCCTTATTTTCAAGAATATAAATTTGATCCTCTCCTGTTTTATCCGAAATCCATGCCAGGTATTTGCCATCAGGCGACCAGGCCGGTTCTCTGTCGTGATCACCAGAAGATTGTGTCAGGTTATAGGTCACACCTTCTTTGGCAGGCACACTCCAAATATCGCCTCTTGCTCCGAATACTACCCGGTTTCCTCGTGGTGATATATTTACATCGTCGACAAACTCAGAAGCATCAATATATGCTTTACGACCGTAAACCTGGTCATTATCTATTTGGATATTTAGCTTTTCGGTTTCATTATCTGTGAAATTATAGATGTATAAATACCCCTCATTTTCGAATATGATTCCGTCGGTGCCTAAAGATGGAAATTTCACATCATAGGTATCAAAATCCGTTATTTTCTCAATCTCCTCGCTTTCAGATTTATATACGAATAGATTCATTGTTCTGTCGCGGTCAGAGGCAAAATAAACATCTCCTTTATACCACATCGGGAAAATATCCTGTGCCACATTATCTGTAAGCTGTTTTGTTTCTTTTGTATTAAAGTCAAACAGCCAAACATCATCGGCCATTCCACCTTTATAATATTTCCAGGTTCGAAATTCGCGCATCACACGATTGAATGCCAGCTGGTTGCCATCATCAGACCATGTATGAAACCCACCGGTGGAGAGCGGCAACCGTTCAGAAAGTCCACCTTCGACCGGAACCTTAAAAAGATGTCCGACAAATGAGTTGAATGAAATACCCCGGCTTCGGTATACAATATTATTTCCGTCGGGCGTCCATGACATTACCATATTATTAGGTCCCATCCTGTCGCTCACATCATCGCGTGATAGTGTGGCTGTATGAGTAAGTCTTTGTGGTGTTCCCCCTTCAGCAGGCATTACATACACTTCTGTATTGCCATCATATTGCCCTGTAAAAGCAATTTTTGATCCATCAGGCGAGAAACGCGCAAACATTTCATATCCTGGGTGACTGGTGAGTCGACGAGCGACTCCGCCATCACGGTCAGCCACATACAGGTCACCTGCATAAGTAAAAACAATCTTATTCTGGTGAAAATCAGGGAAACGCATTAAGCGTGCTTCCTGACCATTTAGTTGCTGAAAAAGTCCAAATATGAGTGCTATAACTAATACTCGATAATGTACCATAATTTTAATTATTTAGATTTATCCGAAATTAACAAATTTTTAGGTAAAACGGTTCAAATACCCTATGATTTGTCGGCAAAGGCAGTTAAATTTGTAGCTTTATTAAACCAATATAGCTATGAGGCGCTACCTGCTTATCTTTTTGTTGTTTCTATTCTCTGTTCCGACACTCAAATCAGCACCTATCCAAAAAGGCGATTACGTTTTTATTGACACAACTTACCACTGGGTGGACAGTGTATTCGAATCATTAACCCTTAAGCAGCGCATAGCCCAATTAATTATGGTCAATACAAGTTCGCGCGACAGTGAAAAAAGTAGACGTAAAATTACCCGTCTGGTAAAAAAATATAATATTGGTGGTATTATATTTTTTCAGGGAGGTCCGGTGAGACAAGCGCTGCAAACCAATCACTATCAGGATCTGGCAAAAACACCAATTATGGTTGCAATGGATGCTGAATGGGGATTAGCAATGCGCCTTGACAGCGTGGAGCCTTTTCCCCGGCAAATGATGCTTGGCGCTACTGACAATAATGGTTTAATATACGATATGGGAACCGAAATCGGCAGACAATGCAGACGCATGGGTGTACACATAAATTTTGCACCTGTGGTGGATGTCAACAACAACCCGAACAATCCTGTCATTAACAGTCGTTCGTTTGGAGAAAATAAACATAAAGTGCTGCGTAAATCATATTCCTATATGCAGGGTATGATTGACAGCAGAATTTTGGTCACAGCTAAACATTTTCCGGGTCATGGCGACACCGATGCGGATTCACATCATAGCTTACCCGTTATTAACCATGAATTAAAAAGACTAAATGAGGTAGAACTCTTTCCATATAAGCATTTAATCAGACTTGGCTTAAATGGCATTATGGTAGCCCATCTTCAGGTAAATGCACTTGACAATAGAAAAAACAGACCTTCAAGTATATCGAAACCCACAATTACCGGGCTATTAAAAAACAAACTTGGTTTTAAAGGGCTTGTATTTACCGATGCGCTAAATATGCGCGGAGTAGCCGATTATTATGCACCCGGTCAGCTTGAAATAGAGGCACTCAAAGCAGGCAATGATGTACTGCTTTATCCGGCCGACGCCGAAGTAGCAATTCATGCCATAGAAAAAGCCATCAAAGATGGTGACTTATCTGAATCACTGATCAACCAAAAATGCAAAAGAGTGCTGGCTGCTAAATACTGGCTTGGTTTAGATAAAATTGAACCTATCGACACAAGAGGTTTGCTGAAAGATCTGAATTCCGAAAAAACAAATGAATTGAACAACTGGTTCGCAAGGGAATCCACAACCTGCATCAGGAACAATAACAATCATTTACCGCTTGGCAACGAATCCCTTAACAATCTTGCTGTTGTTACAATAGGTGAAACAGAGGCCAATATGTTTCATCTGAGATTAAACGATTATTGTAAACCAGATTTGTATTTTATTGGTAAAAATGCTACTGAAAAAGAAATAGCCAACGTAAGGAAAAGTATAAGCAACTATGCGAATACAATTATAGCAGTTCAGCAAACCAGTAATTCGCCATACAGGCAATATGGAATTAATGCCAATATAATATCAGCAATAGAGCGTATGGCCAATGCTGAGCAAACTTCACTCGTATATTTTGGTAATCCTTATGCCCTGAAAAAAATGAGGGGCCTGCAAGATTATCAATCAATACTGATCACCTATCACGATAATGAATATACACGTAACTATGCAGCCCAGGTTTTAATGGGCGGGCAGCAAGCATTAGGAAAATTACCTGTCAGTATTGAAGGTTATCCAACCGGTACTGCATTCAAATTAAAAAAGACCAGATTGGGTTATGTGCATCCGGATATGGTAAATGCCCGAAAAAGCGCATTAGCAAAGGTAGATGCTATTGCCGAAGAGGCTTTATTGACAAATGCAACACCGGGCTGTGTCGTGCTGGCTGCCAGACATGGTGATGTGTTTTTTCATAAAGCCTATGGTTATCATACCTACAAAAATCAACTTCCTGTACGCCGCGATGATATTTATGATTTGGCCTCAGTAACTAAAATCGCAGCCACCATGCCGGCTCTGATGTACTTCTATAGCAACCAGGAATTGAATTTACAAAAACACATTGGCGACTACCTCCCCTTACCAGACAGCTCTAACCCCGGATCTCGCAAGCTCATTAACGTTTTAACACATCAGGCTCGTTTAAAAGCCTGGTATCCGTTTTACACTCAAATGATCGATTCAACCGGAAAATATAAACCCAAATTTTTCACAACAAAAAGGAGCGATACTTACAGTATCGAGGTTGCCAAAAACCTGTTTGCATCCCAGGCAGCTGTCGACACTTTATTTCATATTCTTGACACGCTTCCGTTAAGAGAGCGCAATGGCTATAAGTATAGTGATATCGGTTATTACTACATGTACAAAATAGTGGAAACGCTCAGCGGAATGAAGTTTGAAAATTTTCTGGAGAAAACGTTTTACGAGCCAATGAAATGCATGTCTGCTACTTTTAATCCGCATAAAAACTTTCCTTTACGAAACACAATACCTACTGAACAGGATACTATTTTCCGCAAGCAACTTGTACATGGGTACGTTCACGATCCGGGAGCAGCTATTCTTGGTGGTATTTGCGGCCATGCAGGTTTATTTTCTTCGGCCAATGATTTAGCCAAAATTGGCCAGTTATATTTGAATAAAGGCACCTATGGCGATGAACGCTTTTTCAGTGAAAGTACAGTGGAGTTTTTCACCCGCGCCAGCTTTACACATCAAGATAATCGCCGCGGTATAGGTTTTGATAAACCGGAATACCGCAAAAGCCACTTAGGACCGACTTTCTGGGGCATACCCCTTGAAAGCTACGGTCATAGCGGTTTTACAGGTACTTATTTGTGGTGCGATCCGGAGAGTGGAATTTTATATGTATTTTTAAGTAACCGGATTTACCCAGATGCAAGCAACCGGAAGTTGATCAGAGACGACATCAGAACCCGCATTCATAAAGCACTTTATGAAGCTATAAAACCCAGACAGTTACTTTGATTTATAAATAAAATGAAAAGATGTTCTATAACAAGTTTTGAATCATTTTTATTCATTTATAGTATAACTACTTTTGCAGTGATAATGAACGATTAAAATATAATTTACAGACACAAAATAATACTCAAACCCATAATACAATTTTTATGAAACCTACACATATTGAGCACATTGGCATCGCAGTTAAAAAACTTGACGATGCAATCCCTTACTACGAAAAAGTTTTAGGCCTCGAATGCTATGCTGTTGAGGAAGTTAAAGACCAGAAAGTAAAAACAGCATTTTTTAAAGTTGGCGAAACAAAAATCGAATTACTCGAATCGACCGATCCTGAAGGACCTGTCGGTAAATTCATTGAGAAAAAAGGTGAAGGTATTCACCACATTGCATTTGCAGTGCCTGAAGTTGAAAAAGCACTTAAGGATGCTGAAGATAATGGAGTTCGACTGATTGACAAAGAGGGACGAAAAGGTGCAGAAGGGCTTAATATAGGTTTTTTACATCCAAAATCAACCTTTGGCGTACTCACTGAACTTTGCAGCGAATAATTTCTATTAATCATACAATCTGATATATTAAAATGTCAACGCAAGATAAAATCAAAAACCTTATTAAGCTTCGTGAAGAAGCCTATTTAGGGGGTGGTCAGAAAAAAATTGAATCTCAGCATTCAAAAGGAAAACTAACCGCCCGCGAAAGAATTGAGGAACTATTGGACGAAGGTAGTTTCGAAGAATTCGACATGTTTGTTACCCACAGATGCACAAATTTTGGGATGGAGAAAAAGAAAATACTTGGTGACGGTGTTGTGACTGGTTACGGTACAATCGATAACCGCAAAGTATTTGTATTCTCGCAAGATTTCACCGTATTTGGCGGTTCGTTGTCGGAAACGTTTGCGCAAAAAATTTGTAAAATAATGGACAAAGCCATGGAGGTTGGTGCCCCTGTTATTGGCATTAACGATTCTGGTGGCGCCCGCATTCAGGAAGGAGTGACATCATTAGCAGGCTATGCAGAAATTTTTGAACGTAATATTCTTGCTTCTGGTGTAATACCGCAAATTTCAGCCATATTCGGTCCCTGCGCAGGTGGTGCAGTATATTCACCGGCACTCACCGATTTTATCATGATGACGGAAGACAACTCCTACATGTTTGTTACCGGTCCAAAAGTGGTCAAAACTGTAACCGGGGAAGACATTACAACTGAAGATTTAGGAGGAGCAAAAGTACACGCCTCAAAATCAGGAGTCTCACATTTTATGGTAGAGAGCGAAAACGAAGGGCTTATGCTAATTCGTAAATTGCTCGAATACCTTCCGCAAAATAATCTTGAAGATCCGATTGTTACAGAATGTACAGATCCCATTGATCGTATGGAAGATGCACTTAATACCATGGTGCCAGAGAATCCAAACATACCGTACGATATGATCGATATTATTGAGGCCTTGACCGATTACGGCGAGTTTCTGGAAGTACATCGTAATTATGCTAAAAACATCATAACCGGCTTTGCCAAGTTCCACGGTCAACCTGTAGCAATTATTGCCAATCAGCCAAATTACCTGGCAGGCGTGCTCGATATTGACGCCTCACGCAAAGCAGCCCGATTTGTAAGATTTGCTGATGCATTTAATATCCCAATCATCACACTGGTTGATGTTCCAGGTTTCTTACCAGGAAGCGGACAGGAATCAGGCGGAATTATAATCCATGGAGCAAAACTTATGTTTGCCTATGGCGAAGCCACTGTACCAAAAATCACCATTTCTATACGTAAATCTTATGGTGGTGCACACGATGTAATGAGCTGCAAGCAATTAAGGGGAGACTTGAACTATGCATGGCCATCGGCTGAAATAGCTGTAATGGGTGCAAAGGGAGCTATTGAAGTGCTTGAAGGACGTAAGCTTAAAGAAATTGAAAGCGATGAAGAAAAAGAGAAATTCATGGCTGAAAAACAGGAAGAGTATGAGAAAGAGTTTTCTAACCCTTACAAAGCAGCTGCTTTAGGTTACATAGATGACGTTATAGAGCCACGTAATACGCGTTTCCGCATTTGCAGGGGACTTGACTTACTTGCGACCAAGAAAGTTGTGAATCCACCTAAAAAACACTCGAATATACCATTATAAAGCTAGAAACTATGATGAATATCATTGCATCAGTAGCCAGCCAGGGAGGATATACCGTAGCCTTAGTAGGTATTGTGGTTGTATTTGCTGCGCTGGTACTCCTTTACCTGGTATTTTCGCAACTGCCCAGAATCATTAATATGAATATTCGCAGCCAGTTAAGACGCGAAGGAAAATATGAATGTGCAGACCAGGACGACTTTTCAGTTCCTGGTGATGAGAGTGCTGCAATAGCAGCCGCAGTGCATCTTTACTACAGTGAGATGCACGATGAAGAATCCAATATCATCACCATCAAGAACATGTCGAGAAAGTACTCTCCATGGAGTTCAAAAATATATGGAGTACAAAATCAACCCGTAAAACTTAAATTTTGATAAATAACTCAAAATGAAGACATTCAAATTCATAATAAAAGGTCAGAAATACGACATTGCAGTCAATGAAACTGACGAAAACCAACTTGATGTCGATGTAAATGGAACAACCTATAAAGTAGAGGTTGAGCAGGCTGCCACATCAAAAAAGACACCGAAATTGGTTCGTAAACCAGTGTCTAAAAAACCTGGTGAAGGGAAATTACAAAAATCTCAGAGCGGGGGGCATAAAGTTAAAGCTCCACTCCCGGGTAGCATCATGAAGATTAATGTAGAACCCGGAGATACTGTCATCAAAGGGCAAACACTATTGGTTATGGAAGCCATGAAAATGGAAAATAATATTCAGGCCGAAAAAGAGGGCACAATTGCGAATATTAAAGTTAAAGAGGGCGATAGTGTGCTGCAAGATGACATCTTATTAGAAATGGAATAAGGGAACAAAAAGCCAATAATAAAATGAAAAACATATTTCTCCTGCTATTGATGTTTTTGTTCCTGGGTGCTACATCAGGTCAGGCACAGAAACAAGATATTAAAGCACAATTACTCGATGGAAAATGGCTTAACAAAGCCGGCGGCTATCTGCCCCGTCCAATAGCTGAAGACAAAAACGAGGAAGTAGAAACTGTCGAAAGATACAAGTTTTTAACTTTTAAGGCGGATGGATCTTTTGAAATGGATTCGGCTAAAACCCGGTATCCGGGAAAATGGAAGATTGTTGGAAATAAAGTGGTAATGATTTTTACTCCGAAAAAAATCACCCACTTTCACCGCAATACAGATCCCAATAACCGCTCATCAAATTACCGTACTACTGATGAAGTTGTAGACCTTGGAACGCGTGAAGGCTACCTAAAAGATGGTAAGTTGGTAATGAACCATACAACTTATACCAATTATACAGGGGCAACAGCCGGATTAATAAACTTTTATGAGTTTTCGGGTTTTGCCAATGTCACACATGGAAATCTAATCATGATCGTGATTGGGCTCTTCTTTATCTTTCTTGCCATAAAATATGATTACGAGCCATTACTGCTCATCCCTATTGGTACCGGAATTCTCATAGGTAATATCCCCATGTTTCAGGCTGTTGACTTCAACCTGCAACTGGGTGTTTATGAGCCCGGTAGCGTTATGAATTATCTGTACCAGGGTGTAGTTCAGGGATGGTATCCACCCCTCATATTCCTTGGCATTGGAGCTATGACAGATTTTTCATCTCTGATGTCGAATCCACGCCTAATGTTACTTGGCGCTGCAGCCCAGGTTGGTATATTTATCACTTTCCTTGGTGCACTTTACCTGGGTTTTGCCCCTGCAGAAGCAGGCGCAATAGGTATTATTGGAGGTGCTGATGGTCCGACTGCGATTTTTCTCTCATCTAAACTTGCCAATGGGGTCAACATTATAGGGTATGATCCGAGTGGGGCCCCCATTCTGGTGAAGAACCTGATCGGACCGATTGCCATTGCTGCCTATTCCTATATGGCACTCGTACCAGTAATTCAACCGCCTATAATTAAGCTTTTTACCAGTAAACGTGAACGTCTGATTAAAATGCGGCCGCCACGTGCTGTTTCGAGACTGGAAAAAATATTGTTTCCAATATTCGGATTGCTCATTACAGCATTTATTGCACCTACTTCACTCCCACTTCTGGGAATGCTTTTCTTTGGCAACCTCCTAAAAGAGAGCGGGGTAACAGCCCGACTGGCCAATACCGCCAGCAATGCACTAATTGATACAATTACAATTTTGCTTGGTTTAACCGTAGGTGCATCTACCCAGGCAGATGTGTTCCTTACAAAAGACTCTATATTGATTTTCGGACTTGGAGCCGCATCATTTGCTATAGCTACAATGGGTGGTCTTATTTTTGCCAAAATCATGAATTGGCTCTCCCCTAACCATAATCCGGTAAATCCAATGATTGGAGCCTCTGGAGTATCAGCTGTGCCTGATAGTGCCCGGGTTGTGCAAAATATGGGTGTGAAAGAAGATCCTACAAACCACTTGCTAATGCATGCCATGGCGCCAAACGTTTCTGGCGTTATCGGATCGGCAGTTGGTGCTGGTATATTACTGAGTTTCTTAATGTAAAAAAATATATTTGACAGTTAAAGGCAGGTTTCATATTGAGACCTGCCTTTTTTATTGACCTGCAGATATTTTAACATTTTAATAATTGTTTATCATAAAAATTAAATTTTGGAAATATTCTTTTTATACATAACTTATATGAAAAATTTATCTTTATGAACCAGGTCATTTCGCAATTGTATGCTTTACTCGAAAAGCATGCGTTAATCAATGATGAAGTATCGGGTTTCCGATTTCTTTCATCACCTGATTTTGCCACCGAACGGCACAAATTCTACGCTGACCTGGAGGAGCATTTTAGCCTGCATAACCAACAAGAAGAGCTTAATGGTATATCCAATCTGCCACAACTCATTCGGTTTCTGCAAAAAACTAAATCGGCTTTCGAGGCTTAGCCCTTCCACCTTTCACATGCTTTATTTATCTTTGCGGTAATGAAACCGAACCGTAAAGATATTACGCTATTCCAAAAAGCAGCATTGGCAACGCTTGTCACACTCATTGTGGTGTTGTCCACTCTTCTGGCTTTTGAAATGAATGCCAAAAGAAAACATCAGGAGTTTATTGTTTTGGTTGATGAACAAGATTTTGAAGCACCTGACCCATTCAAAGAAGAAAAACGAATGGAAGAGCTTGACAAATCAATTAATGAAATGCTTGAGCAGGAAATGCCTTTGGAGCAAAGAAAAAACATAGCTGTCAATAAATCCGAAGAACCTGAAGATCAGGATAATACCCAGACAAAATTAGAACAAAACCAAACCGAAGAAGCGTATCGCCAACAATTAATAAAGAATGCAATAGGTCAGAAAGAGTATG
>Ga0209938_1000836_pt1 | contig 16723 bp, 12 predicted proteins | sample SalPonR2_C_D1_MG_FD_185708 | JGI IMG/M metagenome (GOLD analysis project Ga0209938, IMG submission 185708) | Salt pond soil microbial communities from South San Francisco under conditions of wetland restoration - Salt Pond MetaG R2_C_D1_MG... ... | reverse complement strand
TCGATAAAGACGGTCTGAAAACGACGAACTAGGGCTTTGTCTTTTTCAAAATACTTCTGGTATTCGTCGCTGGTGGTGGCACCAATGGTACGCAGTTCACCGCGGGCCAGAGCCGGCTTGAGGATATTGGCAGCATCCATGGCACCCTGTCCGCCCCCGGCACCGATCAGGGTATGGATCTCGTCGACAAAGAGGATCACCTCACCGTCGGCAGAAGTCACTTCCTTGATCACGCCTTTGAGTCGTTCCTCGAATTCCCCTTTGTATTTGGCACCGGCAATCAGCGCGGCAATATCGAGGGCGTAGATTTTTTTGCTTTTGAGGTTTTCGGGAACGTCACCCTTCACGATACGCCAGGCAATGCCTTCCACAATGGCCGTCTTACCGACGCCGGCATCACCGATGAGGATGGGGTTATTCTTTTTACGGCGCGACAGAATATGCAGTACCCGCCGGATTTCCTCATCCCGTCCGATAATGGGGTCGAGCTTACCGCTTTCGGCGCGCTCGTTGAGATCAATAGCGTATTTGTTAAGGGCATTATAGCTCTCTTCGGCGCTTTGGTCGGTGACTTTACGGCCTTTGCGCAGCTCATTAATGGCTGCCTTCAGGTTGGCTTTGGTGACTCCTTCTTCTTTGAGCAGGCGGGCACCTTTATCGTCGCCTTTAATAATACCCATCAGGATCAACTCGATGGAGATGTACTCATCACCGAATTCTTGGAGTAATTTCTTGGCCCGGCTCAGCGCCTTGTTGGCATCATTGGTGAGGTATTGCTTTTCGCCCCCCTCCACACGCGGATAATCGCGGATGGATTCCTCGATCTTGCGTTTGAGGGTAGCCATATTTACCCCGGCTTTTTGTAATAAAAAGTTGGATACATTCTCGTCGGTTTCGAGAATACCCTTAAGCAGGTGTGGGGTATCTACCTGCTGCTGATCGATCCCGGCCGCAATCTGCTGTGCCTTGAGGATCGACTCTTGTGCTTTTATGGTAAAGTTATCGTAAGTCATTTTGCGTAAGCAGATTTAGGTTATTAGTTGTGCTATTGATACAGCAAAATCAGCGCCAAGCGAGATTTACTGCTTTTTTGGCAGTGGCTTTCGCTAAAAACGGAAATTTTGACATACGTAAATGTCTTGTTAAGACAGTCTGACGTATCTACTGTAGAAAGTACAAAAATCTTGCTAGTGCAAAAAGCAAATCGATCAGCTTGTGGCCTAACTGCCATAACTTTACGAACGTGTCTATGTCCAACCTGGTACGATTGTTATTTTCTTATTACCTGCTACTTTCTACCTGCTACACATAGGGTTTTTCGGGTGTACTTCGTTATACCTATGATTTTTATCATGAAAACCCACCGAGGTATGGTTATAAATAATTGTGCGCAGGGTAGCCTGGCCCCTTTTCAGCCAACCAATACTATGCCCTGGGATGCTACCCGGGCCGGTCACGTACTGCGACGACTCGGCTTTGGTGCTACGCCCGAGCAAGTGCAAGCAGCCCTCACTGTGTCTCCTTCCCAATTAGTGGATACTTTGATCGAAGAAGCCCTTAATATGCCGCTACCACCCGAGCCGGAGTGGGCTTACTGGTCGCTTGATGACTATGATGAGGATAATGTGATGAATATGGCCGTACAACAATCGAGAGATTGGCTACTGCGATGGTTCCGCGATATGGCGGCTAACGGCTTGCGCGAGAAACTGTCCCTTTTCTGGCATAATCATTTTGTGACCCGCCTTGATGATTACATCTGTCCCTCATATCTTTTCCAGTATCACCAGCTACTGCAAGAATATGCTTTGGGTAATTTTAAGGTCTTCACCCACGAAATGGGGCGCACCCCGGCCATGTTAGTGTTCCTTGACGGTGCCCGTAATACCCGTTTCGAGGCCAACGAAAATTATGCCCGCGAGCTCTACGAGTTGTTTACCCTCGGCCAGGATAATGGATATACACAGCAAGACATCGAAGAGACTGCCCGCGCCCTGACCGGCTGGGTTGACCGGCAGGTGTTTTGCAGTCCGATCAATTTCGCACCTCATCTGCACGATGCTGGAGAGAAGACCATCTTCGGACAAACCGGTACCTGGGGGTATGATGATGTGCACGATATTCTCTTCGAGCAACGGGCTGAAGAAGTGAGTTTGCATATTTGTGGTAAGCTCTACCGCTATTTTGTCCATCCACAGACGGATGAGGTAATCGTAGCGGAACTGGCAAAGACTTTTCGCGATAATAATTTTGAAGTGGCGCCGGTACTGCGGCAGCTCCTCAAAAGCGAGCATTTTTTCGATACCTATACTATTGGTACCATCGTAAAGAGTCCGGTGGATGCCTATGTGGGGTTGATTCGCGATGGAGGCTTTCCCAGCGAAAACCCGGAATTGATTTCAGCGTTCCTCTATTTTGCCAGCCAGCAAGACCAACAGCTATTTGACCCTGTCGATGTGGCCGGATGGCCGGGAAACCGGTCCTGGCTTAACACTAATACCATTGCGCTACGCTGGGAGTCCATGGATTTATATGTGTATTGGGTTTTTGAGAATTATCCGGAGCGCTTACGCGAAATTGCGAAGGTTGTCAGTGAGGATTCCAATGATCCAGACGTGGTCACCAGGGCTATCATTGACCATTTTACCAGTCGGGGTCTGAACAACGAGGAGGAATATCAGGCCGCCCTCGATGCTTTTAAAGCCGAAGTACCCCAAAACTATTTTGACGAGGGGCAATGGAATCTCGATTGGGAGATTGCTCCGGCACAGGTAGCTCTTCTCCTGCGTGAATTGCTTCGTCAACCCGATTTTCAACTTCTTTAATGTATAGAACATTATGTGCGATCACCATACATCTTCTGACATGCGGCACGGGGCAGCTTTGGAACACGGCGATGCCCACCGGCAAGATCACCAACGCTGGAGCCGCCGCTCCTTCCTCCGCAACCTGGGTATGCTTGGATCGGGGACAATGCTTTTATCTAAATTACCCGTCACCGCCCTGGGAGCGTCACCCCTCACCCAGGCGTTGTCTAATACGGAGACAGACCGCATACTGGTATTGATCCGTTTAAAGGGCGGTAATGATGGCCTGAATACCATTGTACCGCTGGGGCAGTACAGTACCTACCGTAACGGTCGGCCGACCATCGCTATTCCCGAAAACCAGCTGATTGGCCTGAATGATCATTTCGCCATGCCAAATACCCTCGCACCTCTGGAACCTCTCTGGGAGGAAGGACGCATGAAAGTGGTGCACAGCGTGGGGTATCCCGATCAGAACCTGTCGCATTTCCGGTCTTCCGACATTTGGGCATCGGGTAGTGATGCCGATGTACTGGATGATAGCGGCTGGCTGGGACGCTGGCTGGAAACCACCTACCCCGACTTTGTCCTCAATCCGCCGGTAGACCCCCCGGCCATTCAGATTGGTGGCGCCGGTAACTTGGCCTTCAATAGCAAAGACATGGTGAATATGGGCGTGGTGGTCAACAACCCCGAGCAACTTGCTCGTATCGCGGAGGATGGTCAACTGTACGATCCGGAAGACGTGCCGGAATGTTACTTCGGCGAGCAACTGAGTTTTGTACGTACCGTCGCTAATAGTACCTTCAAGTACGCTCAGGTTATTCATGAAGCGTACGAACGGGCTAGCAATACCGTGCAATATAGTAGCCAATTGGGGCAACAGTTTGCCTTAATCGCGCGCCTGATTAAAGGGGGGCTGCGGACAAAATTGTTCATGGTCACCCTCGATGGCTTCGATACTCACTCAGCGCAGAACAACCGCCATCCACAGTTGATGCGACAACTGAGCCAGGGCGTAGAGGATTTCTACACCGATTTGCGAGCTGGACAACGCGACGAAGATGTGCTGTGCATGTCGGTCAGCGAATTTGGTCGCCGTATTGAGCAGAATGCTTCGGGAGGTACTGATCACGGAGCTGCCTCACCATTGTTATTATTTGGTGCGGGCCTTAATGGCAGTGGTACGGTCGGGCAGGGGCCCGACCTGGGTAATCTCGACCCGGTTGGTAATCTACCCTTCGAAACAGACTTTCGCTCCGTCTATAGTACCATACTGGAAAATTGGCTGTGCGTCAATCCGCAGACGGTCGATCAGGTGATGGGGCGATCCTTCAACCGGATTCCGGAGCTAGGGGTTGCCTGCATGACAACGTCCGTTTTTGGGGCAACCCAAACGACTCCCTTAGCGCACGAGTTGCTGCAACAAGGAAGTAGCGTAACCCTGCGATACTATTTGCCGACCGGTAGCCGGGTGCGAGCGCAATTGCTGGATATGCGTGGAAGAGTGCTGCAGGATCTCTCTCCAGGGATGCAGCCGGCAGGTTGGCATGATCTGCGCATTAATTTACAGCAGCACCGGTTGGCCGGTGCTATGTACCTACTGCGTATGCAGGCCGGGCAGCGGGTACTGACAAAGAAGCTTAATTCTTTTCGGAATTAGTCGACCAGGCCGATCTTGCGGGCGCGTTCTTCCCAGCGTTTACGGGCGAGCTCCTGCAGGTCGGCTACAGCGTCTGATTCATCCATGATCTCGAGGCCGAGTAGCGTCTCGAAGACATCTTCCATCGATACCAGGCCGACCAGGCTGCCAAAGTCATCGACTACGATGGCCATATGGGCCCGGTTTTGCGTAAGCGCATCAAAAAGCTCGGGCAATGGCTTGTCTTGATTGACAGCCAATACGTCTTTACGGATTTGGTGTAATGGCCACTCGTCATTATCGCGCACCAGGTTTTCCAGTAGTTCGTCTTTCAGAATGAAGCCTGAAATATTATCGGGCTGATTGTGATAAATGGGAATACGCGAAAAACGTAGCTTTTCGTGGGTATTGTAAAATTCCTGCAGCGTGATTTCTTCATCAGCCATAATCATGACGGTGCGGGGCGTCATGATGTTTTTCACCTGAATTGCCTCAAACCGCAGCAAGTTTTTGATGATGGTTGATTCTTTCTTGGCCAGGGCACCACTCTCTTCTCCGGCGTGGGTAAGGGCTTTAAAGTCGGCCCGGCTGAACACACTTTTATTCTTATCTTTCTTAAGCGTTTTGGTGATGCGCTGACTTAACCACACAAAGGGAAATAGTGCGATTAACAACACGTTCAGCGAGCGAATGGTAAATGGTGCCAGCTTACGCCAAAGATTGGCTCCAATGGTCTTGGGAATAATTTCGGAAAGCACCAGAATAGCCAGGGTCATGATCACGGCAATGATAGACTCGTAGCTCAACTCATAGAAGCCGAGATCAATGTAGTTCTTCCCGAATAATTTCCCGGCCTGTGCTCCGACACCGATAGCACCTGCCGTGTGGGCAATGGTGTTGAGCGTCAGAATGGCGGAGAGGGGCCGGTCAATATCTTCTTTAAAGCTCTCCAGGTCTATACCAATCTTAGTTTTAGCTTGCTTTTGCTGACTGATGTAGGCAGGAGTGATGCTTAGCAGCACTGCCTCCCAGACCGAGCAAAGGAAGGAAAAAACGATAGATACCAGGAAAAATATTATTAAAAGTACCATAATGAGGCAAAGTTAATCGAAATCCGCACCACAGCGTAGTTTGGAGCTAAAAAACCTTTTTTAGAAATAGGTGCTACCTTTTTATTGCTGATTGTCAGTGTTTTGTGTGGCTTGGTATAGTGCCGAATGTAATCGCGGACGAATGCCAAGCGTGTATAGTTTACGATTGAGTCGGGTGGGGTAGACCCGGTTCGACATAAAGATCAGGATTAACTCCTGTTCGGGGTCAGCCCAAACAAAGGTACCAGTGTATCCACTATGCCCAAAACTGCGCTTGCTTGCTTCTTCAGCAATATAGCTTGCCGCAGCATCATACTCGACCATTGGTTTATCGAAGCCTAATCCACGTCGATTGTCTTCTGCGCAATATTGGCAGCGCGTGAACTCTTCCACTGCCTGGGACGCAATAAATTGATAGTTGCCATACTGACCGTAATTCATATACATCTGAAATAATTTTGCCAGGTCATTGGCTGACGCAAAAAGGCCAGCATTACTGGATACCCCACCCATCATAGCGGCTCCTTCGTCGTGTACGGTGCCATGGAGCAGTTTCATCCGGAAAAACGTATCCTGTTCGGTGGGCACAATGCGTTCTTCTTCGTAAAACCGCAGGGGGTTGTAGGTAATCGTGTGGGCGCCAAGCGGTCGGTAGAAGGTTTCTTTGAGGTATTTTTCGAAATCCATGTCTGCCTTTTGCTGGACGATTTCGGGCAACAGGTAGAAGAGTAGTCCCGAGTATACATAGCCGGGCTTCTCATTAAGTGGCGATTTGCGGATGGCTTTGTAGATTTTGGCTTTATAATCGCGATGCAGCCACAGGGAGTCGGTGATGCGGACGGAATATTTTCCAGAGGGTTCAGTTTTAAAGGTATTCCAGCGAAAACGTTGGTCATTAATGCGGGTAGGCTCCCAGCGTTGACGCCAAGGATAGCGACCATGTCCTCTCAGGGTGCCCTGCCAGTAGGGGATCCATGGCCGTAGCCGGGCGTGATGGGCCAGCATTTGCCGGTAGGTAAGGTCGTCTTTATTCGAGCGGCGACGGAAGCCGTCAAAGTAGCGCGTTAAGGGCGCGTCTAGCTCAAACTCCCCCTTTCCATACCACTTCATTAGCGCCGGTAAAGCGGAAGAAACTTTGGTAACGGAAGCCAGGTCGTAAATGTCATTGGTTTGTACGGGCTGTTGTTTTCGATAGGTATGGTATCCGAAGGCCTTGTGATACACCACTTTCCCTTGATGAGCTACCAATACCTGTGCTCCGGGATAGGCCATCGAATCCAGGCCGAGTTGCACGATTTTCGAGATACTGTCCCGGAGTAATTGGGCATCCATACCCGTCGCTTCAGGAGGAGCGTAGCCCAAACGGCTAGCTCCCATGGCCAGGCCACTTCCGGCAGGAAATTGCTCGGACAGGTCAACGGGCAGTTGATTATCGATAGAGCTTCCGCCAAAAATTAACTGTGCCGCCAGGGATTGTCCCCAGTAGGCATCAGAAACCGTCAATAGGGCATCGGATTTGGCAAAAGCAGGGAACTGCTCCAGCCCCTGATGCGGCGTCATGAGTACTGCGATGGTTGGTGCCGCCTTTTGCAGCGCTTCTATGGTAGCCCGCCGGTACATATAGGGGAGGGGTGTGCCCCGGTATACGTCGTCCTTAATTACGATAATGTGCACGTCATAATTTTGCGCTCGTTCTCCGACCCAGGCTTCTGCTTTGGGGGTTCCCAAAATATTTGGAAGCTCTTCGCCGGTGATTTGTGGCGTGTACTTACGTAGTGTCTGCAGAAATACCTCAGGGTTATGCCCGGCCAGGTAGAAGACACCGACCCGCAAAGTGTCCAGCCCTCCCAGGGGGAGCAACTGGTTCTGGTTTTTTAGTAAAAAAAGCGTATTCCGGGCAAAGGCATATCCTGCTGTTTGATCATCTTGTGCCTGCACTGTGCTGCTTGCCAGGAGCACACTGACAAGTAACAGGAAGGTCTGCTTTTTTACTACATTTACCACTTGACTAATTGAATTCATGCCTATGCTATTCATACTACGTAAAGTAAGAAAAATCGCGTTTTTCTCCGTTCTTCTTGCGTTGGCTTCCTGTGCCACTATGCACTCGTTTACGGCAAAAGAAGTCAAAACCCTGGACGGTATGGTAAAACAAAATCCCGTATTGTCCAATATCCATTCCGGTTTTGCCCTCTACGATCCCGTACGGGGCGAATGGCTCTACCAGCAAGATGCACAAAAATACTACACTCCGGCATCTAATACCAAGTTGTTTACCCTTTACGCTTTTCTGACGGTCTGTGGCGACAGCCTGCCGGCGCTTCGTTATACTGATGGGCCAGGCTTGCGGTACATTCAGGGTACGGGTAATCCACTCCTGTTACATCCTGAATTGCCGGGTGATGAAGCGGTCCTGACGGCCCTGCTCAGCACCCGCGCTCAGCTGGTCTACAGCACCGATAATTACGAAGACGAGCGTTTGGGGCCGGGTTGGTCATGGGCTGATTATGGCTATGGATATCAGGCTGAGAAAAGCCCGATGCCTGTCTATGGTAACCTCATCCGTATAGCGGCGGATACCACGCGCTTCGGGTTTGATGTCTATCCCGATTATTACCGCACAGCCTTCCGCTATGATCCGGCATTGGACAAGCGAAATGGCATAACGATCCGCAGAGAAGAGTTCAGCAATCGGTTTACGTACAATCGGGCGGCAGAGGATACTGTGCAATTTGAGCGGTATCTGCCCATTTACGATGTGGCCGCTCAGGTACCTGTCTTACTGAGTGACAGCCTCAACCGTACGGTTACTCGTCGCCCGCTACCCGATTCGGGAATGTTGGCGTGGCAAACGGTCTATTCGCCCACTCCCGACACTATGCTGCGTAAGTTCATGCAGGACAGCGATAACTTCCTGGCCGAGCAGCTGCTGCTTTGTGTCTCGGCCGAGCTTTTCGACGGCCGCCTCAACAGTCGGGCGGCTATTGACTCTATAAAAAACAACTGGCTGGCCGATCTGCCCGACGAGCCCCGCTGGGTAGATGGCTCGGGCCTTTCACGCTATAACCTCTTTACTCCGCGGACTATGGTCAGTCTCCTGGGAAAGATGCGTAACGAATTTGGCGAAGACTATCTCTTCTCTATCCTGGCTGCCGGAGGCGTCTCCGGCACCATCGAAAACTGGTACGCCGGACCTGACGATACGCCTTACGTCTTTGCCAAAACGGGTACCCTCAGCAATAAACACGCCCTGAGTGGCTACCTACGCACCGATGGGGGTCGAACGCTCATCTTTAGTTTTATGCATAATAATTACCTCGGCTCTTCGAGTGCGGTGAAGGTGGAAATGGAGAAAGTGCTATCGTTCATCCGCGCGGTGTATTAGATTGTTAGACTGGTCGGCCTGTGGCCTCCCTTTTAGAGGTTAGATCGTACGCCTGCGGCGCACTGATAGATAAGGTCAGATGGCAGGCACTTTCACTTTCTAAGTGCCTGCCATCTATGCAAAATCTAGCCTCCATCAGTGTGCCGCAGGCACATGGTCTAACAGGGAGGCTGCAGGTCACCCGATCTACAAATTACCGCGCAGCTCCTGTTCGCGCTCGATGGCTTCGAAGAGGGCCTTGAAGTTGCCCTTGCCAAACGAGCGGGCCCCTTCGCGCTGAATGATTTCGAAAAAGACCGTAGGCCGATCCTGTACCGGACGGGTGAAAATTTGTAACAGATACCCTTCATCATCGCGGTCGACGAGAATGTTGAGTCGCTTGAGCTCGGTAATGCTTTCTTTAATGCTGCCCACGCGCTCGGAGAGCGTATCGTAGTAGGTGTCGGGTACGCGCAAGAATTCAACGCCCCGGCGACGGAGCTGATCTACGGTGTGAATGATATCGTCGGTAGCAACCGCAATGTGTTGTACCCCAGCCCCCCGATAAAACTCGAGGTATTCGTCGATCTGTGATTTCTTCAGTCCGTCGGCAGGCTCGTTGATAGGGAATTTAATGTAGCCGTTGCCGTTAGAAACGACCTTCGACATTAGGGCCGTATACTTGGTCGAGATGTCCTTGTCGTCAAAGGTGACCAGCAGGTTGAATCCCATCACGTCCTGGTAGAATTTCACCCATTCGTCCATTCTACCAAGTTCGACGTTGCCAACACAGTGATCGACGTATTGCAAACCGATAGGACTGTGGCCTTCGATGGCTGTTTCGCGGGCTGCGAAGCCGGGCATGAAGGCCCCATGGTAGTCTTTGCGTTCGACAAAGGTATGGATGGTTTCGCCGTAGGTGTGGATGGCCGCCATGCGGATAGTGCCGTGGTCGTCGGTTTTTTCCTGTAGGCTGAAGGCTGGCTTGGCACCGCGGGCTACGGCTGTTTCAAAAGCCTGTTTGGCATCTTCGACCCATAGGGCCAGCACTTTTACGCCGTCGCCATGCTTTTTGACGTGCTCGGCTACCTCGTGCTCAGGTCCCATAGCACCGGTCAGAACAAAACGAATCTTACCCTGCTGTAGCACATAGCTAACTGCTGCCCGGTGCCCAGTTTCCGGACCGCGGTAGGCAACCAGGTCGAAGCCAAAGGCTGTCTGATAATAATGAGCGGCCTGTCGGGCATTACCCACGTAAAATTCAATGTGATCCGTTCCCAGAATAGGGAAGGTGTCTTGTTGGGTTTGGTTTTGGGTATTGGTAAGGGTATCCATGGTAATGTTATTTTTTGGTGCGCTTCCGCAAAAATAGTGCTGCGCGTAGAACGCTAATATTTGGTTATGTTGTCTTTAAGTGCATTCTGAGCAGAGGTTGCAAAGGGCCTTTTGAACTTCGTGTCATGCTATTCTCGGCAGTTATTCCGGTAGCCAGCTTTTGTAATATCCCTCCTCTTCAATAGCAACGGCCTGTTCGGTCAGTTGTAGGGGGTTGAAGGTGTCGACCATGACGGCTAGTTCATGGGTTTCCTTCGCACCAATGCTTTTTTCGACGGTACCCGGATGTGGTCCGTGTGGGATGCCACCGGGGTGCAGGGTAATCATGCCGCGCTCTACGTGTTTGCGGCTCATAAAATCGCCGTCTACGTAATAGAGTACCTCGTCGCTGTCAATGTTGCTGTGGTTATAGGGGGCAGGAATAGCCTGTGGATGATAGTCGAACAGGCGCGGTACAAAGGAACAAATCACAAAGCCACGAGCCGAGAAGGTCTGATGCACGGGTGGCGGCTGATGCACCCGCCCGGTAATCGGCTCGAATTCGTGGATGGAAAAGGCATAGGGAAAAACATAGCCGTCCCATCCCACCACATCAAAGGGGTGATTGAGGTAATAATATGGCCACAGCTGATCCTGCTTTTTGATGTAAAAGAGGAATTCACCCTGCTCATCATTAGTCTCCAGATCCTGCGGTTTGCGGATGTCGCGTTCGCAAAAAGGAGCGTGCTCCATCAGCTGACCAAATCCGTTGCGGTAGCGGTTGGGGGTGACGATCGGGCTGGCCGACTCCACGATAAACAGACGATTATCTTGCCCATCAAAGTGAAATTGATGAATAGTACCCCGCGGAATCACCAGGTAATCGCCCTCCCGGAAAGGAAGGTGGCCATACATGGTACGCAAGACGCCGGTGCCCTCGTGGACAAACACCACCTCGTCGCTATCGGCATTCTTGAAAAAGTAGTCGGTCATGCTTTTGCGGGGAGCCGCCAACAGAATTTTCACATCGTTGTTGACCAGTACGGGTTGTCGGCTCTGCAGATAATCGTCGGCGGGTGCTACTTGAAATCCGGTGAGAGCACGGTGTTTAAGTTGCTTATCTTCGACCACTTTGGGGGCAATATCGCGGGGCTCGTCTACCTGTACAATCTGAGTAGGTGGATTCACATGGTAGAGTAGTGACGACAAATCGCTAAAGCCCTCGGTTGAAAACAGCTCTTCGTGGTATAAGGTACCGTCGGGCTTGCGAAATTGGGTATGCCGCTTGGTCGGTATAGAGCCGAGGGTATAGTAGTGCATGATCGTATTGGTTTTATTTGGTTATGTTGAGCTCGTCCGGAGTCTATTCGGGGTCTTCGGCCAGGTTGTCAAAGATGATATTTAAGGTGTCAACTAGCTGATCGATTTGTTGGTCGCTCAAGCCGGCCCATGCGGCCTGCCGGAAATTGATGACCAGAGGCAGTACAGCGTTGATTTTTTCTTTACCCATGGTGGTCAGACGAATGCGAAACCGCCGCCGGTCGGCAGGATCGGGGGTACGTTCAACCAGCTTTTTTTGCGAAAGCAGATCAATAATACGCGTCACCGTCGGAGCATCTTTGAAGGTCGCCCGGGCCAATTCGAGCTGCGAGCGGCCATCTTGTTGGCTGAGCTGTTGTAAGATGACCCACTGATCAACGGTGATCCCGGCATCGGCTTCGGCTAAAATGCGCTGAAAATACTGCTTCATGCGCTTGGTCGTACGCTCCATGATAAAACCGGAAGTGCGGGTGCGCTTATCTTTTTCCTGTTGTGAATTCGGGGCCACTTTACTGCGTTTGTTTTTTACAAATATAGTTGTTATGCTAACCAATTGCAAGGGTTAATCAGGCCAGAGCAGGGCAAATAGGAGCGTGCGATCGGACCGATGATGTTACCGGAACCTTAATGATTTGCAATTCGTTATACTTTTTCGCATTATTAACGTTAATAGATAAAACAACTACTACAACATGAAAAACCTATTGCTGTACACTCTTTTGGCCGCTTTACTGATTCCTTCCCTCGACCTGCAGGCGCAAGACAACAATGTCTGGAACACGCTGTCTAAGATTACCTTTAAGAAGGAATACGATGAAATGCTTGGCTTCAAAGTCGATGTGCCGGTTTTTAGTGAGCAGGTACAAAAGATGGAAGGCAAGGAGATTGAAATCAGAGGTTACGTCATTCCCGTTGAGGGCTATAAAAGCCATAAGGAGTTTGTCTTTTCAGCCTTTCCCTATAACATGTGTTTCTTCTGCGGCGGTGCCGGCCCCGAAACCGTGATGGAAGTCTATGCGGACGAGCCGATTAAATACTCTCCCGAGCCTGTCACCATTCGTGGTACCCTCGAGCTTAACGCTAGCGATGTCAATCGCCTCATCTACGCCCTCAACGGTGCGACCCTGGTGAAAGAAAGCAATTAGAGACGCAAAATCTTGCGTCTGTACGAAAAGAGACGTGATTTATCGCGTCTATGAAAAACGTAGGGGGCGCGATTTATCGCGCCCCCTACGTTTTATTTTACCGTCGACGGTAATCCGTCAATCGTCCTCTGTCTATCTTTGACTCCGGTACGAGTTGCCGAAAGACCGCTGATAGCCAAAGCGAATCAACAGAAGTAACCCGGTGAAAACAATCAGGACAACTTCCCAGCGCAGGCGTAGAAAAGCAACGATATGCGTCCGGTCTATAATCCACATCAGGCCTAACACTGCAGTAATAATCATCAATAATCCCGAAAGTTTATGAAAGCCGGGGATGTAATCTAGATCGACATTACGGCGAATGATGAGTAGCGTCAGGATCATCGACACAATGGGTAGTACCTGCAGAATCAAATCCATCTGCATCACTTTGGTACGCTCAAAGAGAAACTGATAGACGTTTAGCGTAAGCGCAAATAGCCCGGGTACGCTGACCAGGTAAATGATCAAAGAATAGATAAAACTCCAGGGCGGAGCATGGCCCCGGTCGTTATCGAGCCAGCCAGCGAGTAGAGCTGCTACCGGTAAAATGGCAAAGTAGAAAACAACGTATTTGGGGTTTTCGGCAACCAAACTGAAGAGGTCCTGCAGTGTCATAGTGTAGATAGTTTGCTCGCAAATATAGCTAATGCACAGAAAAGACTACCTGTTCCTGGTTCTTGCCTCACAATATGCCTGAGCTACCATCGCCATACCACCCCGCCGTAGAAAGAGCGTCGCTGAAAATACGTCCGGCCCACCACGTTGAATTGACTGTCGTACCGCACGTCGGCCTCGTTGCCCTGATCGAGCAAGTTGTTGGCATTAATAAAGACCACCAGCGACTGGTCGCCCCAGGGAAAATACCGGCTGAATGATACATTTAAGCTGCCGTAGGGCCGTAGTCGTGTATCATTAAGCGTGCTGGGAAATATGGGCATCCCATCTGGCTCTTCTGACGGCCCCAACTGAGTAGTCCACAGGCCATTGTGGGCAATATAGTTGAGGCTAAAATCAAAAAGGTCGGAGCGTCGGTATTGTAGTAGGGCTTTCGCCAAAAAAAGTTGATCCTGCCGTCCCGACCATTCCTGTCCATTGCCCTGTACGCGTTGGTGGAGCCAGGTTGCTGACAAACTCCCTGACCATCGCTCATTAAATGGCTGCTCCAGGAGCGCTTCCAGACCATAGATCCAGCGCTGATCTTCTACGGCATTTTGCAGGCGGTCGTAAAGTCCACTTTCTCGCTTCACATAGGCTGCCAGGTGTACGTGTACGTCCTCGGTGGTTAATAGATCATAGTCGAGGGCTGCCTGCCAACTGTTGAGGAGTCGGATGTTTTTATCGAACGAAGTCGGTAAACTAAAGGAATGGTAGTAGCCCGTCGAGAGCAGGAGCGCCTGCTCGCCGGTGAGCTGATGACGAGCCGATACTTGTCCACTCACATAGCGGCCGTATTGCTGATTTAGCCAACTGACACGCACCCCGGCCTGTAGCAGCCAGTCCTCGTCGGGACGAAAACGCACGTAGCGATAGCTCTCAAAACGCCGCAGCGATAGGGTGTCGTTATCGGCTACCACCGGATCGGTGGGGGCATTAGCATACCAACGTGCGGGAATACTGTCCTGAAATTGGAAGCGGTTGTATTCGTGTACGATACCAGTCTGCCATTCCCAGCGTTTGTTGATGCGCCGTCGCCAGTCGAGTGCCGTATACCAGGTGCGCTGAACCTGTCGGCTATCGGTATTTCCGAAAAGAAAGTCGGTGCGGCTTACATCAAAACCGTGGTGCAGGCTGATGCTTCCCTTGTTGTACCTTTTGCGCAAGCGTAAGGTATTGAAATGACGCTGCCGCTGTGAGGTTATTGGCCCGCTTTCTCCCAGGATGTTGAGACGCACGTCGTAGGATTCGTCGATGCCGTAGCCAAACAGGTCGAGGGTCCAGCCCCGATCGTTTTCCAGGTGCAGGTTTAGGCCGGCGTCCTGACTCTGAAAGGCCTGTAAGTCCTCTATTTTTTTGCCATTCAAGCCGATAAATATATCGCTGAATTGCCGGTTAGTGTAAGCCTGTACAAAGTTTCGTTCGCCCAGGCGTTGTCCATGCAAGATACCGGCATTAGCCAGGCCCAGCGAAAGTTGGGTGTAGGTGTCTGATAGTTCCTGCACAGTTTCAATGGCCACTGCTCCGGCAGTGCTGTTGCCCCGGGTGAGGGGGGCATTAGACGGATAAACGTACTGACTCTCCAACAACTCGGTATTGAACAGACTAAAGTTCCCAATACCATTGATTTGTGTATTGCGTACGGGGCGGTAAACAGGTACTCCGTTAACCAGCACCCGGCTGCGGTCAGCACTGCTCCCGCGCAGCTCGGGGTTTGCCGATTCAGAGGTGTTGGTGGAAGCGGGCAGGGCAATCAACGATCGCAGGGGGTCAGCTGCTGCGACGGGGTTGAGATAAATATCGAGTTGTTCCTGTTTGGTTAGTAAAAAAGCATCAGAAATCGGATCCTGTGCCTGCACTAAAACGGCTGACAGAACATACTCAGAGGGCTGCAGTTGAATGGTTAGTGCGGCCGTATCCCCCGTCAGTGAAGTGCGGCTTTCGCCAAAACCCATAGCTGTTGTCAATAGGGTATCCTGTTCATCGATGGGCCCAGGTACCGGTAGTTTAAACCGTCCCTGTGGATCGGTAAAGGTGCCTTGCTGTGGCGCTCGTGTCAGGTAGAGATGAGCAGCCATAATGGGCTGTTTATTGGCGTCGATTACACGACCGCGTAGGGTATCCTGAGCATGGAGGAGTTGGGCTGTGGCCAAAAACAGGCACAGAAAAAGGGCGAGCCGTAACATGGATGAAATGATTTTGGGCGTGTTGAAATGGCCGGCCGATTACGACGAATCAGCCGGCATAAGAGGGCTTCTACTTACTCAGTGCTCCCGCCAGTTCATTAAGGCGGTAGCTGTCGGGAAAAGCCTGCAGGGCACGGTCGATAGTTTCCTGCACCTTATCTTGTTGGTCTTCGCGCTCATAAAAGCGGATGAGTCGCTCGTAGGCGTCTTCTGCCCCCCAGGAGGGGAGGTACGGATTATTGGGTTGCTGCCGGGCCAGCGAGATCGCTTGCTCTAAATGGGTAACTACTTCTTCGCCACCCCCAAATTGGGTAGGTGTGTAGTAGTCATTATTGCCCAGTACATAGTAGGCGCGTGGGTTGTTTGGAGCCATATCGAGAGCAATCCGTGCATTTTTCGACGATTTGGCCGAAATAAAGGGAGCTTTGATGCCGGCTTTGAATTGAATGGAAAACCCTTGCAGAAAAGCCAGTAGCGCAAAATCTTCGGAGGTCTTCTCGCTTAGACCCTGCAGGAGATTGATGGCTTTGTCCGTAGCTTTTTCCGCTGCTCTGCTTTCGTCATACTGTACATGGTAGATGCCCTTATGAAACAGGGCGTAGGCCTGCCAGTAGCGGAACAAATTCTGCTGATGTTGTTCGTATCCCTGCTCCAGCTGCCCAATCAGTTCGTCTATCGGGCTTATATCGTTGCGGGCCATACTGTTGACAAATTTCCGCATAATGCGGTCTTCAATGCCGTAGAGTATAGAGTCGTTAGTATTCGTCTCAGCTACCGTAGTGGCGTATGGATTACCAGCACGGATGGGCTCATTGGTGCACGAAATAAAAGTGAATATTACCAGAAGGAAAATTAAGAATCGCATAGTTTATATATTTATTTAGTTTAAAAAATAAACTGAATGAGTAAAAAAATAATTAATCAGTATGTAGGTACTTCTTTAGGGCCTCCACGTAGGCCTCAAACGCATCGAGCCCGGTTTGGGTAATGTGGATCGCCGTATGCTGGTAGTTGTTCCTGAATCCTTTCCGGAGCTCGAGGTATTCCGCCTTTTCCAGTTTTTTCAACTGTACGCTCAGATTGCCCGAACTGGCCTCGGTGACTTCCTTCAATTCATTGAAGTCCGATTCCTGGTTGGCCACCAGATACGACATAATG
>Ga0209938_1000835_pt1 | contig 16726 bp, 13 predicted proteins | sample SalPonR2_C_D1_MG_FD_185708 | JGI IMG/M metagenome (GOLD analysis project Ga0209938, IMG submission 185708) | Salt pond soil microbial communities from South San Francisco under conditions of wetland restoration - Salt Pond MetaG R2_C_D1_MG... ... | reverse complement strand
TGATGCGTCTTTTTCACAAATTATTACGAAGTAATCAAACTTAATTTTCTCTGACCTGGTAAGTTATCTATATGTAATGTAATTTAGGTAACAAAACAATAAGCAACACCAACAATATTTTTTTTTGAGATCTCCGATCTTATATTATCATACACATAAAATTAGCTAAACCATTTCCATGGCCAGCGGTACCTGAGGGTGTTCATTTTTTTGTAATATTGATGAGCATTGTCTTTTGGCGGAGGCACCGGATCATAACCGTGGGTGCCCCACGGATGACATTTAGAGAGGCGTTTTAGTCCAAGCCACAGCCCTTTGAAAGGTCCGTGTATCCTGACAGCTTCGACCATATATTCGGAGCAGGTGGGCACATGACGACACGAGGCTGGTGTTAAAGGGCTTATAGCATACCGGTAAAAATATACGATCAATAAAACCACGCCTTTTAAAAGTAGTTGGAATGGATATAAAATTATAAGTATGGTCTTTTTCATGAAGCTAACTGCATCAAGTGTTATACCAAAGGTAATTGTATAAAGAAGGTTGTTCCCTCTCCGGTTTCAGTATCGAACCATATTTTTCCACCGAATCCTTCTACGATGTTTTTAACCATAGCCAAACCCAATCCCATGCCTTTGGTTTTGGTTGTAAAATTTGGTTGAAAAAGTTTACCTCTTATTTCTTCAGGAATTCCATCACCATTATCTGTTACTTTAATCAGCACCATATCGCCCACCTGTTGCGAAGACATTGTAACCAACCCTTTGCGATCTTTTGGAATAGCCTGGGCAGCATTTTTTATCAGATTGTTGAGCATTCGCAGGAGTCTGCTTTTATCTGCCATAACATTAAAGTTACGGGATTGATCCAGGTCAACCTCAATCTCAATATCTTTATACTCATCATACAGCGCACTGGCTGATTTAATAATGGTATTAACTTCAACCTTTTCTATTTGCTCATTGGGCATGCGGGCAAAGGTTGAGAATTCTGTTGCGATGTTGGACAAAGTTTCAATTTGGTGAATAAGTGTATTACTTACTTTTACTAAACGCTGCTCAAAATCGGGTGCTTTTTCCTGCCAGGCCCGGAGCATAAGTTGCACACTCAGCTTCATAGGTGTAAGCGGATTTTTAATTTCATGTGCTACCTGTCGTGCCATACTTCTCCAGGCGGTTTCACGTTCCTGGCGTGCAAGTAACTCTACACTTCTGGTTAATTCCGAAACCATATGATTATATTCGCGTACCAAATCACCTACCTCATCATCTGTTTTAAGGTCAATGGGTTCGTTGTGCTTTTTGATGTCTACCTGACGCATTTTTTGTCTGAGCAATTGCAAAGGACGAGTCACATTGTTGGAAATAAACACTGCAATAATAATGGTTAGCAGAATCAGCAGCACATAAACATTAATAAACGTAACAATGATACTTGATATATCCTCTGTTAATAAATCTTCATTACTAAAAAAGGGCAGGTTCACGAAACCCAACATTTTATTATCCCGGTTCACTAAAGGTACGTAAGCACTGTAATAAACCAACTTCCCGATTTGCTCCTGCTGTATAATTTTAAACCGATGCTCATGTTTCAGGGCCCTGAAGGCACTAAAATCCATTTTTCGGCTTAAGAAATCCTGCTTGAATACTTCTGGTCTCGATGTAGATACCATATTTCCGTTCATGTCAAATACCGAGATATCGGAATTGTATACGTCTGCATATTTTTGCATCAAAAAATTCAGGTAATCCACATCGAATTGTTGCATTGAGTTGTGATTGGCAAATTGAGTTTGCATTTCTGTAAGCACCGAATGCAACTTTTCATTAATTACCTGCATATTTTTCTTTTCGTACCCCTGGCTAATGTAATAAACCGAGCCACCACCAATAAAAATAAGCGAGATTAGTAAAAGCCCGATCATAGAAAACTGAATACGGTTTCGAATACTGTTTGATACCACTATACCTTTGCGTTGATAGGTGTAGTATAGCGCCAATATTGACAGCAGTAAGAAAACAAAAACAAACAGGTATGAGAAATTAATTAATAACTGAAAAAACGAAACTGTAGGGTAGCTTACCACAATAACATTTTCTGGTGATTGCTTATAGACCAAATGGCAATAATCCATATTGCAAATGCGTGAGTACTCGTCATCGCTCTGATCGTAGGGATCGCCTACAAGGCTATAAGGGCAGTCGCCAAATTTAGAGACCAATCTGTTTTCATTATAGCGGGCATAAGAATAGGAACCAAGTAAAGAAGATCCCACGTTGCGATATTTGTCAAGCAACTGTGTAAAACCCGGGTTATACTTCACAATTTTGGCCTTGAGCTTTACAATCAGTGTTACATGCGTTCCATCTGAAACCAAAATATCATGCAACCCCATATATTGGCGTCGGCTATCTTCCTCGCCCATGTAGAAATAATTGGATTTAAATACTGCTTCTCCTTCTTCAAGTGCCAGGCGGTGATGATATTGCCTGCAGTGTTGCCACTGAACCGGGGATTCTTCTACAAAAACACTATCAGTGTCATGACATACATCAAGCTGCAAATCATAACGGGCCAGGTAATTACTAAAATATGCTCTTTTGAGGTATTGATACAGTTCATCCTGATTTTCGTTTTCCGCAGCCAGCAATGTATCCACGTAGGGGTCGGCCGGAATATCCTCGCTAATATCCTGAAAACGCATTTGGGCATAAAAGTCCTGCGATAAAGAAAGATTTACCGCAAGCAGCTTCATTCGTCCAAACTGTTTTTCATTATGCTGCACATCAATTACATGCGTTAAATACAAAGCCGAGGCCGCAGCAAAGACCAGGATAAAACTGTATTTAAGCCTGTTATACCAACGGTAATACAACATAAGGTTGACCAATAACAGATAAAAGGCGACACTTAGCCAGCTTAATCCCGGTACAAAAAATATGCTTAGCAACAGAATCAAAATAAGCAGCCCATTGATAAACCAAACGGCTGGTCTAACTCTCAGGTGCTTTTTAAAATATTGTATACCCCAATCTACAAAAATCAGAAACGTAATGATGTTGATTATAATGGTCAGGAATGCAAGCAGCGTAAAACCGGATAAATTAAAAACTTTGTAGGGCTGAAACTCAATTGTAGAATCACGAATAACGGTACTCAACAAATTGTTAAGCTGTATTATAAAAGCCCCGATCAGTACAATAAACACCGACAAATAAAAATAAACGGCTTTTTTATCTTTAACGTTCAGAATCTTTGCCGGATCAATTGCATTGTGGGCAAAGTAAAATACAAACAACGCAAAAAGGGTATTCAGAATCAAATCACCTAATGATGGTGCAATCCAATTACTGGCATACAAATCAGGACTAAAGAGATCAAAATTATATAGAAAAAACGGAAACTGATATTTGACCATCAGCATGCGCAATACCACAATAAAAACCAAAGAAAAAATCAGGTATGGATAATAGTTGGAATCATACCGCTTGTATCGGAACAGCATTATAAAGAGCCTAAAAAAAGCTATAAGTGCACCAGTAAAAAAGAGAAAAATAAGCCAGCTATAAGCACTTTTTTGTATGGGTTTGCTCTCTATCTGAAGTGAGAACAGGTAATTATCATCCTCATCAAAAACCCGGGGTTCTTTCAGCGGATCTTTTACAATTTTAATATCAGAGGATAAATAAAAATCGGGGTTAAACTGATCGTCAACCATTTCACTAGATGAATCAAACTCGCTTTTAATATAAATAAGCCCCACCAAATCATAATCAGGCATTTTGTAATGTACAGGCACATAGTATTTATTGCCCAGTTTAATAAACGGATCCTCAAAAATATTATATCCGTATACCTCCGGCACAACTACGGTATTGTCGGGCCAAAAACGCAAATACCAGCTTTTGTAAATAACCACTGCAATACCCTCATTTTGATGTAAAGCCTGCAGGGGCTGGGTTTCGTGTTCCAGGTATTCTTCAAACCCTTTTTTTTCAATTTGATTGGCGGTTTGCTGCAATATTTGCAGGGTTCTTTGCTTCTTTTTATAAATAACCTTTTCAATATGTTCAGTATCCACCATGGAACTGCTATCGAAAGTAGTAAAAAAAGAGAGGCTGTAGGCCAGCGCTGCCAATACAACAAAAACAATGAAAGCGTGAAGTATTTTTGTTCTGAATATCAGCATATTCGGCGATTAATTATTATGGTATGGTTCGTTTCGAATAATAGTATTGGCCCTGTATAATTGTTCGAGAAACACAACCCTGATGAGCTGATGTGAAAAAGTCATTGATGACAATGCAAGCTTCATTTGCGCCCGTTCATATACTTTTTGATCGAAGCCATATGCCCCACCTACCACAAAAACTATGCGTTTAACCGCATTCAACATTTGCTTTTGCAGGAAAGCTGCAAAGGTTTTGCTTGTATATTGTTTTCCGCTCTCGTCGAGTAAAACCACAAAATCGTCTTTAGAAAAACGTTTAAGTAACAAATCGGCCTCCTTTTTCTTAAGTTCGCCTGGCTTTAACCGCTCGCCATTTTTCACCTGTACAATTTCTTCCACGTCAAAGGTATGGTAGCGATTTATCCGCTTCTGAAATTCTGCAATGCCATCTTTTATATAGTTGCCATTTGACTTACCGATCCAAACTAATTTGACTTTCAAGGCCTATGTTTTTTTTTAATTTATGCACCAATTTAGCAAAATAAAACCAACAAACATGCCAAACCACAACAGAATCCTTTACAGCCTCCTTACTTAGGCAATCTCAAATTTATTAATATTGCAAAAACAAACCGATTACATTAATTTAGCCACAATAAATCATATAGCCAACCATTATGCTTAAACAAATCGGCACTGTACTACTTTTAATTACTGCATTTCATTTACATAGCCAAACTGCACTTGAAATGCCGAAGAAGCTCGACCTTGGCATCAAGAAAGGAGACGCAAGCATAGTAGCTCGTTTCTTTAATGAAAATCTTGAAATGGCCATTGAAGGGGACGAAAACATTTATAGCGCAAGACAAGCCGAATTTGTTTTGCAAAAATTTTTCAGGGCCCACAAACCAAAATCTTTTTACATAAATCATCAGGGAGGTAAAACAAATACCAGCTATATCATTGGTACATTAAGTACTGAAAATGGGAGCTTTAAGATGATCCTCCTACTTAAAAAATCCGATGTTTCAGTAAAAATCCACCAACTTAGAATTGAGAATGAATAACTTACATAAACAAACACTAATAGAACTGGCTATTAAAGAAGACGAAGGTTCAGGCGACCACACATCGCTGGCCTGTATACCTAAAGATGCTACAAATAAAGCAGAATTAAGAATTAAGGCAAAAGGCATACTTGCCGGGATAGATATCGCAAAAACAATTTTCAGTAAACTTATGCCCGGTTCACAAGCCGAATGGCATATGAAGGATGGGGAAAAAATTAAACCCGGCGATATTGCATTCACTATTGAAGGCAACACACAAAAATTACTTCAGGCAGAACGCCTTGTACTTAATTTTATGCAAAGAATGAGTGGTATTGCCTCCCTCACAGCTGAATATGTTGAAAAAATAAGCGACCTGCATACAAAAATATTAGATACCAGAAAAACCACACCGGGGTTACGCCATTTTGAAAAAGATGCAGTGCGCATTGGCGGAGGCCAAAATCACCGCATGGGGCTTTACGATATGATGATGATAAAAGACAACCACGTGGACTATGCCGGTGGCATAGCAGCAGCTATCGAACGCGCACACCTCTACCAAAAGCAAAATGGGCTTGACATACCGATAGAAGTAGAAGCCCGTAATATGAATGAAGTAGAGCAAATACTTAAAACAGGAAAGGCAGACAGGATAATGCTTGATAATTTCAATTATGAGCAAACCCGCTATGCAGTAAAAGTAATCGATAAGCAATGCGAAACAGAATCATCGGGAGGTATAACGCTCGAAACGGTTCGCCCTTTTGCTGAATGTGGTGTGGATTTCGTTTCTGTAGGAGCCCTGACCCACCAGATTAACAGTTTGGACATGAGCCTGAAAGCAATTTAGCAAAAACGCTGAAAAAATTATTAAAGCCTGCGGAAAGCATATAATACATCCAAAACAAAAAGGTTATACGGAGATAACCCGAGATTAAATATCAGATGAAGCAATGGAAAGCACGTATAATAAAACTGGCTGATAAATTTGGCGACAAACTGGCCAGAGTGGCCGATGCAATTGTGTTGCCCGGATTTGCCGGTTTAAGTTTGCTCAAAGTAGCCAGTCATTTCTGGAATGCCATTACACAAGGGGCAGTGGACATCAGGGCTGGAGCAGTTGCATACAGTTTTTTTCTTGCAGTGTTTCCAACCATTCTTTTCTTGTTTACACTCATTCCATATATTCCGATTGAAGGTTTCCAAACAGAGCTTATGGCCCTTATGCAGGATGTAATGCCGCAAAAAATATTCAGTTTGGTAGAAAACACTATTGTTGACATTGCCAGGCATAAAAGAGGTTCGTTACTATCAATTGGTTTTGCCGCAGCTTTAATTTTTAGCACAAATGGTGTTAACACATTAATTGGTGCATTTAATGAAACAGTAAACAGTTTTGAAACCCGCAACTGGCTGGAAAGAAGAGCTATTTCGCTTTTAATTGTAATTTTGTTAAGCCTGCTACTCTCCATCGCCATTGGCATGATAATATTCAGCGAAAAAATCATCAATTTTCTGGTTGCTTCCAATATATTGCAAGACGACTTTACAATTTACATGCTCCTTTTTGGCCGGTGGGTTGTAATTATAGCTTTGTTCTATTTTGCTGTATCTTTTCTTTACTATTTAGCCCCTTCAAGGCACGCAGAGTTTAAATTCTTCAGTCCCGGAAACACCCTTGCAACAATACTTGGCATACTCTCATCAATGGGTTTTTCGTTTTACATTAACAATTTTAGTCGATATAACACGCTATATGGTTCCATCGGAACGTTAATTATTTTACTTTTATGGTTTTATATTAATGCTTTAGTACTTTTGGTAGGATTTGAGCTTAATGCCAGCATACTAAATGCTAAAAAGCAACATTCAGAAGACCCGACTTAACAAAACATTAGAAAACATGAAAAAAATTACGGTGATTATAATATTAATTCTAAGTGCATTAGTTCTACATGCACAAAAGGATATACAATATGGAAAAGCTTCGTTTTATGCCAATAAATTTGAGGGCCGCACAACAGCTTCAGGCGAAAAGTACTGGCATTCAAAACTCACTGCTGCGCATCGCACATTACCGTTCAACACCCGCATACGTGTTACAAACCTGAGTAATAACCAAACAGTGGTAGTACGTGTAAATGACCGGGGACCATTTGTAAAAGACCGTATAATAGATTTAAGCAAGTCTGCAGCCCGAAAACTTGATTTCATAAAAGATGGTGTTTGCAATGTAAAACTTGAAGTATTGGACCGGCCACAGGAAAAGAACAATGCAACGCCCATTGTAAAGGAAGCAGGAACGGGAAAACTAAAAGCAGAGGGCAAGGGAGGTGAGTCCGTGCAGTTTAAACCCAAATTCTATAACCTCTCAGTAGAGAGTAAACGCCCAATTGGCTATGGCGTACAATTGGCCAGTTACAAAGAAATGGTCAATCTGCTCGAAAGGGTTCGCAAAATTCAATCGAAACTTAGGCAGGATATCACAATACAGGTAACCTCTGTGGATGGAATGAAAGTTTACCGCATTGTTGCCGGCCAATTCGACAACAGAATAAAAGCTGAAAGATTTAAAGAAAGCATCAGAGATGATTTCCCCGGGTGTTTTATTTTTAAGTTCTAGCATGTTTTTGGGAAATTTCCTTATTGGGTTAATTCAAAAATGCACCCAGAAGACGGTGATATTTTAAACTGCCCTTCCAATGATTGATTATCCTTTTGTTTAAACACCACGGAATTATGTTTACCCAAAACAGCACCGGCATTTACAGTTTTAGTTTCGTGCAAACCGATATGCTTTAAGGCATGCACAGGCAGGTTTAATGTAAGTTGCTTATCGTCAGCAGTATCAAAATTCAGTAAAACAAGTATTGCCTGATTATCTGAATGCCTGATAAAACAGTAAACATAGTCGGTATCCAGCTGTTGATTCACCCACATCAAATCATAAAACCCGCCAGAGTGTATTACCTCATATTTTTGCCGAAATCTTAATAATTCAACGTAAGCAGCCCGGAGGTCTTTTGTTTTCTGGTCAAGCATTTCATTATCAAACCTGCCGCCATTAACCCACTTTTGGTATTTCTCCACCCTCCAGTAATCAAAGATAGTAGTCTTACCATCTTTACCACTAAAGCCTTCCTCATCCATACCCTGCTCTGCCAGTTCCTGTCCAAAATACACCATCAACGGGCCTTTGTGCATGGTTGCAGCAAGCAGCATCCCGGGAATGGCTTTTTCGGGATTTGCTGCAAAAAATTCCGAGGCTATTCTTTGCTCATCGTGGTTCTCTAAAAACCGCAACATATGCGCATCAATTCCCTCTTGTGCTTTCCAAATATCAGCTATGGCTGAGGCTGATACTTTCTCTTCAATTACAGCCCGTACTGTATTGTAAAACTGCTCTTTATCGTATAACCAATCAAAGTGCCCCTGTTCAATAAATTTTCTGTATTCATCGGGTTTATATATTTCGGCTATAAACAGCATTTCCGGAAAATCTTCCCTTATCCTGGGCACTACCCAACCCCAAAATTCAACAGGTACCATTTCGGCCATATCAATACGGAAACCATCGACACCTTTATGGGCCCAAAAATGCAGCACCTCATACATCCTGTACCAGGTTTGTGGTATGGGATCAAAGTATGTGGCGGAGTCATGCCGGAAATCTACCCCGTAATTCAGTTTAACTGTTTCATACCAATCCGTCTTTTGTGGTTGAGCTTCAAAAACATTATTACCGGTAGCTTTGGCCGGCATTTCATAATAAGGCGGAAGACCTTCGGTATTTATTCCCTCCGGAATTTGGAACGGCTCACCGGGGATGTAGTAAAAATTATTGGCAGCAGAAAAACTCATTGATGTGTCATCGTTTGCACCCAGTGCAGGTATTTTTTCAGGTTTTTGAATTGACTGATACTGTCTGCACACGTGGTTGGGCACAAAATCGATGATCACTTTTAGATCCTGTTTATGACAACGATTAACAAGATCATAAAACTCCTTCATTCTATGGCCCACATCTTCTGCCAGGTCTGGAACCACATCAAAAAAATCTTTTACAGCATAAGGCGAACCAGCCTTCCCCTTCACTACAGCCGGATGATCGGCTTCCAACCCGGGTTCATCGAAAGATGTACAGGAGGCATGTCTGATGATACCGGTAAACCATACATGACTAAATCCCATATTACGGATTTCATGAAGCGCCTTTTCCGTAAAGTGATTAAACATTGAGGATCCGTTTGTACTTAAATCACCATTGTAAATATTTTGGCCTGCATCGTTTCTAAACAGACGCGTGAAAACCTGATAAATATTGACACTCATATTTCGCATTAATTTATTGACATCCAACAGCTAAAATAAGAAAAGATCGCCATTAGTGACGATCTTTTCATGCAGATTTATTTCTGGTTTATTGATATTCGCTAATGGGTGCACAAGTGCATACCAGATTACGGTCGCCGTAACCATCATCCACACGGGCAATATGTGGCCAGAATTTATTTATCCTTATCCACTCCAACGGATAAGCAGCTTCAGAGCGTTTGTAGGGATGTGACCATTCGTCGGCGGTAACCTCTTCGGCTGTGTGCGGTGCCATTTTTAGCAGGTTATCCTCTTCGTCTGCTTTGCCATTCTTGATATCTTCCATCTCTTTTTTAATGGAAATCATGGCTTCTGAAAAGCGATCGAGCTCCTGAACCGACTCACTTTCTGTAGGTTCAACCATTAATGTATCGTGAACCGGAAAGGATAGCGTCGGGGCATGAAAACCATAGTCAATCAGGCGTTTGGCAATATCGGTAGCATCAACACCATATTCCTGTCGGAAGTTTCGGCATTCAAGTATCATTTCGTGGGCGCAACGACCTGTTTCACCTGTATAAAGCACATCATAATATCCTTTAAGTGCAGCTACCAGGTAGTTTGCATTCACAATTGACATTTTAGTTACTGCCAGCAACCCTTCTGCACCCAACATTTTAAGATAAGCATGGGTGATTGGCAATACAGAAGCACTTCCATATGGTGCAGCAGCCACCGCCTTAAGTGGTTTTTCGCCACCTGTTTTAAGGACCGGGTTTGATGGCAGATATGGTATTAATTTCTCGTTTACACATATGGGTCCAACACCAGGGCCTCCTCCCCCGTGCGGTATTGCGAAAGTCTTGTGCAAATTAAGGTGACAAACATCGGCTCCGATAATTCCCGGACTGGTAAGTCCGACCTGAGCATTCATGTTTGCTCCATCCATATAAACCAATCCGCCATTATCGTGAATAATTTGGTTCATTTCGCGTATGCGACCCTCAAAAACACCGTGTGTAGACGGATAAGTAATCATAAAGGCTGCCAGTGTATCTTTATGCTCTTCTGCTTTTGCCTTCAGGTCGTCCACGTCCACATTACCATTCTCATCACAATCAACCACAACCACTTTCATTCCTGCCATAACGCCACTTGCAGGATTTGTCCCGTGTGCCGATGATGGGATTATCACCACATTGCGGTCGTGGTTACCTTTGTCTTTATGGTACTCACGAATAACCATTAATCCGGTATATTCGCCTGCAGCGCCTGAGTTTGGTTGCAAGGAACAAGCCTCAAAGCCTGTAATTTCGGCCAGGTCACGCTCCAGTTCATCAATGAGCTCTTTGTAACCTTCGGCCTGATCAGCCGGGGCAAAGGGGTGCATATTGGCAAATTCCGGCCAGGTTATGGCAAACATGGAATTGGCCGGATTAAGCTTCATGGTGCATGAACCCAATGAAATCATAGAGTGATTTAATGCGATATCGCGTTTCTCGAGCCGCTTGATATAGCGCATCATTTCAGTTTCGCTGTGATATGAATTAAATACTGGTTCCTGCAGGTACTTAGAAGTTCTGAGTAGATCAGGTTCAAAACGATTCTGCTCTACTTCGATCACCTGTGGTTCAACCTCTTTATTTGCTATCCGGGCAAACACATCAAGAATATCCATCACATCTTTAATGTCGGTATTTTCATTAATTGCAATACCTACATGATGTGCATCATAATAAAAAAAGTTCATCTCTTTACTCAGCGCCAGAGACTGAATATCGCAACTTTTAATATTGTCGGGCAATTCTATGTAAAGTGTATCGAAATACCCCTCATTTAGTTGTTTATAGCCTAATTTTACCAATTGTTGCTCAAGGGTTGCTGCCATGCTGTGCACATGCATTGCAGTATCCTTAAGGCCTTGTGGGCCGTGATAAACTGCATACATACCTGCCATAGTAGCCAATAAAGCCTGGGCAGTACAAATATTTGAAGTGGCTCTTTCTCTTTTAATATGTTGCTCGCGCGTTTGGAGTGCCATACGCAGGGCAGGATTTTCATGCCTGTCTTTTGAAACACCAATTATACGACCGGGTAAAGCACGTTTTAGTTTTTCAGTTGTAGCAAAATAAGCTGCATGTGGGCCTCCATAGCCCATAGGAACACCAAAACGCTGTGTATTGCCAAAAGCAATATCAGCTCCCCACTCACCCGGAGGCACTAAAATGGCAAGTGCTAATATATCGGCAGCAACAGCCAACATAGTTTCATTTGCTTTGGCTTTTTCGGCAAATTTACGGTAATCGTTTACCTGTCCACTTGCAGCCGGATATTGTACAATAGCACCAAAAGTCTGATCGTCGAGTTCTGTTTCATCGAACTTTCCATATTCAATTTCGATACCTAAAGGCTCAGCTTTGGTTTCAAGTACAGCCTTGGTTTGTGGAAACATATCCTCATCGACAAAAAGCTTATCTCCGCCCTTTTTAAACTTCCGGGCTCGTTTGCTATGCATCATAATCATAGCCTCTGAGGCAGCTGTGGCCTCGTCTAACAACGATGCATTGGCTATGGGTAAAGAAGTTAGCTCACTTACAACAGTTTGAAAGTTGAGCAATGCTTCAAGCCGCCCCTGAGAAATTTCTGCCTGATAAGGTGTATACGAAGTATACCACCCCGGATTTTCGAGAATATTTCTACGAATTACCGCCGGCATTACTGTTTCATAATACCCCATTCCTATGAAAGAACGATAAACCTTGTTTTTTCTGGCAATTTTACTGACATATTCAGCATATTGCTGCTCGCTCATTGGAGCTGAAAGGTTAAGCGGTTTTTTTGAACGAATGGATTTGGGTACGGCCTGATCCATTAACTCATTAATGGAGCCCACTCCAATTTTGTCCAACATTGGTCCAATTTCTTCGGGCCTGGGACCTATGTGTCTGAGTTGAAATTTATCTATTAACTTCATCGTGTGATTTTTTTTTACTTGTTACACTACAAAAATCATGATAAAACAGTCCAAAGTTAGAAAGAAGATTCACCTTAGAAAGGAAAAGTCTTGAAATTTTCTTATGTTTATCAACCAATTGGTAAATATTTCTACTATGAAAAAAATATTAGTTGTATTGACTGCTATTATTCTGAGTTCAGGGAGTTCTGTACTCATGTCACAAAATAAAATTACGACCATCAAAGGGGATGTTTTTTCGACATCGGAGTTTGAAATTCTAAATGAGAACGACTACAAAGAACTAAAATACCTGAACAAGAAAGGAAAATATCGTTTCATTGATTTGGATGATGTGTATTCCATTCAAAACCAAAAAGAAAAGTCGGTTGTTTATCAACCACAAGGCGAATATGATCTGACTAAAACCCAAATGAGCAATCTTGTTAAAGGCCGTATTGATGGTAAACAAGCAGGCAGTTTCTGGCCTTGGTTTCTTATTACCTATACCACCACAAGCAGCATGGGCTTTCTGGATCAGGGTGATTTATTTGCTGCACCATTCGTACCGCTTGGCACTACAATAACAATCGGAATTTTTGGTTGGACTGCAAAACCTAAAGTTCCATCAGACAATGAATACTACACAAACGGGTATAAAGAGCAAAGGGCGTTTCGTATGATTAAAGCCTCCTTACTGGGAGGCGGTGCCGGGTTAATAACAGCTGCAGGCATCAATATTTTGCGAAACAATTAATATAAAAGTCACTTGTCGAATACCTGTAATTAACACATGTGTTTCAAAAATGGATTACTGCATTTTTCATGCGAAATAGTGGTTTTGGGCCCGTGGCCGGGATAAACCTCTGTGGTTTCAGGTAAACCCAATATTTTAGACGTTATACCTTTTACAAGTGCAGCATGGTTGCCATAAATAAGATCGGTTCGCCCGATTGACTCATAAAACAACACATCACCACTGATTAATATACCATCTTCAGCATTATAAAAAACCAAAGAACCTGGCGTATGCCCCGGAATATGTAACACCTGCAACTTAAAGTTGCCTACAGCTATTTTATCTCCCTCATCAATATATTTATCGATTGCGGGTGGCGGGCTTTGCAATTTAAAGCCGATTTGCTCAGCATAGGTTTCAGCATTTTCAAGTAAAAACTCATCATTTTCATGTGCCAGAACAGGAACATTGTAAGTCTCTTTTAACTTATAGTTCCCCAAAATATGATCGATGTGCAAGTGCGTGTTGATAATATATTTAACAGTCAAATTCTTATCATCAATGAATTCGGCCAGCTCCTGGTGGTCGCTATCTGAGACACATCCCATATCAACCATTACACACTCACCTGTTTCATCGTATAGCACATAACTGTTTTCCTGCCATGGATTAAATGTAAATTTTCTTACCTGCATGATTTAATTGGTTTATTAAGTTCTTTTGCGATCAAGGACTTTGTATGATCAACATATAAAATGGCTACAAAGTTTCGACACTTGATAATAATTTTAAAACTTGCTTTAGGGCCGCAAATATAAATTAATCAATGTCAATCACTAATATTTTAAATTAATTTTTGGTGTATTGAAACAAAGCCCTTAAGTCAAGCTTGAAATGAAACAAGCTAAGGTTGGTTTTGTTGAAAAATGATGGTATCTGTATATTCGATATTACTTTGATTTAAGTCACGGTCATACACGTAAAAACTCAACATCATTGTATCGTAAGGTAATGTGCTTGCAGAAAAAGATAAATCAATTGATACATCCGCAATTAATATCTTATTTTGCCCTTGTGGAACAATGTAAGGAATATCAAAATAATTTATGGCTAGTTCGTTCCACAATTGAAAACCACCGTCTTCATAAACCCATAAATCGTAATAAAAATTATGTTTATAAATACCGATAAAAGGTGGAATAGTATCGCTATCTAAAAGCCCCATATTACCATCGCCATCTTTTAATTCAAAAGAAAGATCAATGCATTTATTTTCGTTACCAAGATTATCTTCACAATAGGATACCTGGTGATTTTTATACTTTATTTCGGGAATATTAGACGGATCTTCAATTTCAATACATCCCGAAATTAAAACTAAAAACAATGCGATATGTGGGGTTTTGATTTTCATGTATACTACAAAAATAATAATTCCTGCAGTTTGAACCCATAATGATCATAATTGTTAGAATTGCTGAAAACATAAATGCAGATTGATGGACAAATTTAATATACCAGATAACGATAAAGAGCGTATTGTAATTGCAGGAATAGGCTTTGCAGGACTCAAGCTGGCCAGAAAGCTTGTTGGTTCGAAATACCAGGTGGTTTTGCTCGACAAAAGGAACTTTCATCAGTTTCAGCCGCTTTTTTACCAGGTTGCCACAGCAGGCCTTGAGCCCAGTTCTATTTCATTTCCAGTGAGAAAACTATTCCAGAAGAAAAACAATATTCATTACCGAAATACAGATCTGAAATCTATTAATGCCGACAATAAAACCATAGAAACTGATTTTGGGACGCTCCGTTACGATAAATTGGTGCTGTCCATGGGTGCATACACAAACTTTTTTGGCAATAAAGAATTACAGAACAATGGTTTATCGATGAAAACGACTGCAGAGGCAATTTACCTTCGCAACCGTATTTTACAGTCATTTGAAAAGGCCATGTTCGAAAACGATAAAACCAAGAAACAGCAACTTCTTTCGATTGCTATTGTTGGCGGTGGTCCCACCGGTGTTGAACTGGCGGGAGCTATAGCAGAAATGCGCAACCATATACTTCCTAAAGATTACCCTGAAATTGATTTCAGTTTAATGAATGTAATGCTATTCGAAGCCTCAGATCGGTTACTTGGGAGTATGTCGAAGAAAGCGGGTGACAAAGCCCATGAATTTTTAAGAAAACTTGGAGTTGATGTCCATTTAAACAGCCAGATTGAGGGTTACGACAATGAAAAAGTTACACTAAAAGACGGACAAAGTTTTGAAACAAAAAACCTGATATGGGCTGCAGGAATTCAGGGCAAAAAAATTGAAGGACTGAATGAAAACGCTGTTGGTGCAGGGAATCGACTTATAGTAGACGAGTTCCATCAGCTAAAAGCGCATAATGCCATTTATGTACTCGGTGACCTTTCGATAATGTATACAGAAAAGTACCCCAAAGGGCATCCACAAGTAGCTCAGGTGGCCATACAGCAAGCTCTGAACCTGGCTAAAAACTTACTAAGACCAAACAAACAAAGCAAATTTGAATACAAAGATAAAGGTTCAATGGCCACAATAGGTCGCAATATGGCTGTGGTGGATCTGCCGTGGTGGAAATTCACCGGTTTCTTTGCCTGGCTTGTTTGGATTTTTGTACATCTGATGGCTATCGTTGGCGTAAAAAACAGGCTTTTTATCTTCATTAACTGGGCCACAAGCTATTTTTCAAGAGATCAATCGCTCAGAATATTGGTAAAACCCATAAAAAAATAAGTTGGAAAAATATCGTTAAATTCATATATTTAGCTGCACTTAGGTTGTTTAAGAAAAGGAATCAGGAGGAACTCAACAAATGAAAAGGCTAATATTAGTAAGACACGGAAAGGCTGACCAGGAAAAAAGTGGTAATGATTTTGAACGCAGTTTGATCAAAAAAGGCAGAAAAGACAGTAAATTAATTGCAAATGTACTTGTTAAAAACAACATAAAGGCTGACCTGCTGGTAAGTTCAGATGCTCACCGCGCACTGGAAACGGCTAAAATTTTTGCCGAAGAAATGCAATACGATACAGCGGAAATTCAGCAAGAGCATTTTCTTTATGAAGGCTACACAACAGGCCAGTTGGCTGACTTTTTATCAAACCTTGATTCAAAAATCGAAACCGTTATAATTTTCGGACACAATCCCTTTATATCGCAAAGCGGAATAAGGCTTTCTAAAAATTTTCATCAAAGTTTCCCCACTGCCGGATGCCTGGGCCTCAAGTTCGATGTAAAGGAGTGGCACCTGGAACCGGGCAGCGGAGACATTGACTTTTTTGAGTTCCCTAAAAAATACCTTTAATCGTACTTCGGTAAAAATTCTAAAGTAAACCTTCGCGTTTCAATAGTGGTTCAACAGAGGGTTCTTTGCCTCTAAAAGCTTTATAGAGCTCCATAGGATGGGCTGTACCACCTTTTTTCAATATATTTTCGGCGAAGCTATCCGCTACGGTTTTA
>Ga0209938_1000832_pt1 | contig 16746 bp, 11 predicted proteins | sample SalPonR2_C_D1_MG_FD_185708 | JGI IMG/M metagenome (GOLD analysis project Ga0209938, IMG submission 185708) | Salt pond soil microbial communities from South San Francisco under conditions of wetland restoration - Salt Pond MetaG R2_C_D1_MG... ... | reverse complement strand
TTGAGATTCATCTAATGGTGCTGGATACGTTCCGCACGCAGCGTTTTGATACCATTTGTGCTGGAGATCAATTACAGATTGGCGATCAGATTCTACGCACGGCAGGCAATTATGAGGTTGTTTTTCCACGTAATCAGGAGCGCTGTGATTCTGTAGTGGAAATAAACCTGACGGTTTTCAATTCCTTCGAAACAATGCGTACCGATACGATATGTAGCGGAGAGACGCTACAAGTAGGCGGCCAATCCTTCACCCAAACCGGAATGTATGAGGTTGTTTTTCCACGCAATCAGGAGCGCTGTGATTCGACGGTAATTATTGACCTGACCGTATTACCATCTTTCCGTACGGTTCGTTTTGATACCATTTGTGCCGGCGAAACCCTGCAAATTGCTGACCGTGAGTTTGTTGAATCAGGCACCTACACCATCACGTTTCCACCTACGGATGTTCGTTGTGATTCCGTGGTAGAAGTAAACCTGCATGTACGACCTTCGTATCGTGAGGTGAATACGGTAACGATCTGCGAGGGCGATACATTCCGGATTGACGGGCAAGAACGCACTACGAACGGACAAATTATATTTCCGGCACAGTCACGCGAGGGCTGTGATTCTTCCGTGACTTACAACGTACGGGTGCTACCTAGATACGATCAGGTGATAGATACCAGTATTTGTATCGGGGAGGAACTTCTGGTCGGGAATACGCGCTTTGCTTCGCCCGGTACGTTCTTTTACACCTTCCCGGCTACGGATACGCGCTGCGACTCTACCCTGGAGATTCGACTGGCGGTTAAGGATACCTTTAACGTGGAAGCAGAACAAACGATTTGCCGGGGGGATACTATTCTTTTGGGTGACCAAAAAATATTTGAGCCAGGCGATTACCAGTACACCTTCCCGGAGAATGATCAGCGCTGTGATTCGACGGTGATGCTGCGCCTGAATGTACTGGAACCCCGATTCGACACCTTAAATCTATCTCTGTGTCGGAATGATATACTGTTTATTGGAGCGACCCGCATTGATGGTCCCGGTCGCTATGATACGCGGTTAACGGCATCGAATGGCTGCGATTCCCTCATCCATATCGTCGTAACGGAGCGACCCGCAATCCGAACCTTCCTCGAGGAGCGCGTTTGCGAAGCTGATGGATATCTGTTTGGGGGTGAGTTACGGACACAGACCGGTATTTATCTCGATACGTTACAGGCCAACAATGGCTGCGATTCCATTGTACAGTTAACCCTGTCGGTAGATGCCACCCTGGTTAATCGTACGGAGCGTTCCATTTGTGCCGGCGAATCGGTGAATTTTGGGGGAGAAGAGATCAGTGAAGCCGGTTTATACCGGGATTCGTTTCTGGCCCAGACCGGATGTTACTTTTTCCTGGAGCTCGACCTGGAAGTCAATCCTGTCTTTGCGGACACGACCTACGCATCGATTTGTTCCGGGCAAACATTTGCCTTTGGGAATGAGCAATACGGACAAACCGGTCTATATGAACAGCGATATCAGACAAGAGACGGGTGCGACAGTACGCACTATCTACAACTGAGTGTAGAGGTGCTGGAGCGCACCTTTTTGGAGGAAACGATCTGCGCCGGAGATACCGTTGCGTGGCGTGATCGGATGCTTACCCGGGAGGGATCTTATATGGATACGCTGCAGACGGAAGCAGGCTGTGACTCTATCTTGTCGTTTTACTTAAATGTAATCGAGCCAACCGTCGATACCGTACGTCTTGATATTTGTGGGCAGGATGAATATGCCTTTGGCGCACTTCTTATCGATAGTAGCGGCGTCTATACCGACACCTTAACTAATCGTTTAGGCTGCGATTCGATCGTAACGCTGGATATAACCTTCGAACAGGCCCCGCCAAACCTGGTGACGGTTGGTGGAGTCCTTATGTCAGCTAATCTTGATGATGCCCGCTATCAGTGGGTGAACTGTCGCGACTCGTCAGCCATCGAAGGGGCTACCACGCAGTTTTTTATTCCGGAAGTTAATGGCAGCTATGCCGTAATTATTGAGACCGACGACTGTACCTATTTCTCAGAATGTTACGAGATGAATGTCGGCACCACTAACACTAATTCAGTTGACATTAGCAACGAGATTGGATTATTCCCTAATCCGGTACGCGATCAATTCCGGCTTGATCTGGGCAGCTGGGGAGGCCGTCAGTTTGCCTGGTCGATTGTCGACATGCAGGGGCGTCGGGTAGTTGACGGTTTAGAGCGCCTGGAAGTCAATCATAGGGTCGATGTGCAACAGCTACCTCCCGGCTTGTATTGGCTGACCTTACAAACCGAAGATGGGCATATTGCTCGTTTGCGCTTCGTCCGCGCCGGACAGTAAGGTTAAGGGGGCAATGGCTGATCGTGCCTTTGCCCCCCTCTTTATTGCTTTCGCAAAACTACGTGTCAGAATCTAAATTAGAACTTTCCACACTTCGTGCGTTTCCTCAGCGAGGCGCTCCCGATGATCAGGATGTGCAATTTTAATTAATTGTTTGGCCCGCTCCCGGATACTTTTTCCAAATAGATCCGCTACACCGTATTCCGTTACAATATAGTGCGCATGTGCCCGGGTCGTTACCACTCCCGCACCGCGATTAAGAGTGGTAGAAATACGGCTGATGCCCTTACTCGTGACTGAGGGCAAGGCAATGATAGGTTTTCCACCTTTCGAGAGTGCAGCCCCGCGCATAAAATCCATCTGGCCACCCACTCCCGAATATATGCGGGGACCGATGGAATCAGAACATACCTGACCGGTTACATCGACTTCGATTGCGCTATTGATAGCGACTACTTTGGGGTTTTGCCTAATGATGGAGGTATCGTTCACGTACTCGATATCGAGCATACGCACCAAGGGGTTGCCATCGACAAAATCATATAGCTTCTGGGACCCCATTAGAAAGCCGGAGACCAGGTGGTTGCGGTGTTTGACCTTATGCTCATTGGTGATGACCCCGGATTGTACGAGGTCGATGACGCCGTCGGAAAACATTTCGGTATGAACGCCCAGCTCTTTATGGTTATTCATGGCGGAAAGAGCCGCATTGGGAATGGCACCGATCCCCATTTGTAGCGTGGAGCCATCCTCGACGAGGTCAGCAACGAAAGCACCAATCTTTCGCTCTACATCATTGGGAGGTGGAATATTGGTCGTGGGAAGTTGGTAGTCGACTTCAGTCACTTTGTCAAACATACTAATGTGCAGATCTCCATCGCCGCGAGTTGCCGGCATATTGGGGTTGATTTCCGCAATTAGCTTCTTGGCCGTTTGCGCAGCTGCCAGGGAGGTGTCCACGGAGATCCCCAGGGTACAGTATCCATTGCGGTCGGGAGGTGATACCTGCAGTAGGGCCGCATCTAATTGTATGATACCCCGGCGAAACAGTCGGGGGACATCGCTCAAAAATACGGGGATAAAGTCGGCGCGGCCATCATTTACCGCCCGGCGGGTATTGCTACCAACAAACAGATTTTTGGCCCGGAAGGAGTCTTCAAGTTCTGGTTTGGCATAGGGAGCTTTCCCTTCCGTATGCATTTGATAGACCGAAACGTCGTGTAACTCACCAGCCCGGTTGCTCATGGCTTGCACCAGCGTTTGAGGAGCAGCCCCCGCACTGTGAATAAATATATTATCGCCCGATTCAATGATCGAGACGGCTTCTTCTGCAGAAACGGGGTGATAGTGCTTTTTCGACATAGAATCTTTTGTTTGTTTGGATTTTCGTGCAAAATTAATGAATTGTTATACATGAGTACAAAGCAATTATCAGTCAGGCGATTGACAAATGGCATTGATGGAATTCGTATCTTTAACGTATAACTTGATACGCACCCAATGATACAGTTGCTAACGGCCGAAGAACATAGCATCTTCTTTTATCTCCTCCTGCTGGTCTTACTCCTGGGTGTACTACAAGCATTGGCCATCGGTAGTTTGTTTTTTTTCAAGCGTTCGGGGGATAAGCGGGCAAACGTCGCCTACGGTCTTTTATTGATTACTTTTGGCTTAACTGTTTTTCACTACATCCTATTGTTTGTCAATGCCTATGAGGCTTATCCTCAATTGTATTTTTTACCTGTTTACTATACCTTATCTTTTCCTACCTTATTGTTTTTTCATATAAAACTTAACCTGTATCCTTCTTATCGGGTACGAATTACCGATGTCAAACACTTTTTATTACCGGTGGGCCAATTGGTCTTCTTTCTGACCCTGTTTTTTTCTGCAGTGGAGTACAAGTCCAAAATCGGGCGTTGGTTCTATAATCCGTTCTACGGTGCTTTCGAGCAGTTCTTGTATCTGACTACGTTTTTTGCCTACATGTACTTTTCGTGGCGTTATGTCCGGCAGAAAAAACGTGAAGTACGCAACCAGGGAGAAGTTAAAAAGGTCATCTATGCTGACAAGTTACTGCGCGTATTGTTCGTGCTCTTTTGCGTTCATACGTTTTTTGTATTAGGGGATTTTATCAGCTACGAGTTCTTACACATCAACTTGCGGGCAGTCAAACCCTACGCAGCCATGGGTGTTTTATCGTTTGTAGCCCTACTGTTTTGGTTGGGTGCATATGGCTTTCAGGTCTTACTCTGGGGGCGTAAAGTTTTTGCTGCATGAAGTTTTTACTTTGGGGTTGTATCGTCGGAATGATGGCGGTGGCCTCTACCTGTGATCGCGACGTACCCATTAATGATACGGACGATATTCCGCAATCAGTCCCGGCCGACTCTGCTTTTATGTATGCTTTCGCAAAATTGGATGGTACCTGGCATGGTACGTTTTACATTTATCGCGACACGACGCCCGACTCTCGGGGTGAGGCCCAGCTTAAGCCGCCCGCCACTGATTTTTGGCGTAAGCCGGATATCTATCTGTCGGATAGCGTAGTGGTGACTCAGCAGTATAAGTCACGAACCCCTTTCTTTCAAGAGGTGCGTATAACGGATTATTATCCCGATCAGGGTAAGACAGTGGTGAGCAAGGGGGTGAATAAAGTGCAGAATGGCCAGCTGTGGTGCGTGGTGCGTAAACCGGAGGAGACTGTTATTCATGAGGGTCGACTCGATGGAGCTCGTACAATTATCTGGTCACGCGATGAACGCGATCCCCTCAAGGTGGAGTACTTCCGGGAGGAGGTGGAGGACAGCACCTACACCATCCGGGGATGGGGATATTACAGCCAGGCCAACTTAGCTAAAATGCCACCGTTTTGGTTCGAAGCAACATATTATCGACAGTAAATTACCGCGACTAACGGGGGTCAGTTATTATCCTTTCGTTTGAAGTCGCCCTTTTTCCAGGAATCAAAAAACTGCTTCCAGGCAATGGGGTTAAAGATATTCATCGGTGGGGTTTGTCCAAAAGAGTAGCTCCGGCGAGCCTGTTGGCGCAGGTAGAAATCGGCACTTTCGTTGCCGTCATAGCTCACAATATTACGCTGCTTTTCGAGGACTTCTTCGGCCAGGTTTTCCTGTGCTCTGGATTGTAGCTCGGGGGTAACGTCCATAGCAAGAAATTCCAGGCGAAAGTGTTCGCGGCTGGGCCATGGAAAAACGACGGTTTCGGGCAGGTTGAACGTATCTTGTGTCATGAGTTGAACAATCGACTTGCGGTCTCCCTCCAGGTCAGCAGGTACTGGATATTCTATCGTTTTATACCCCACCGCCGAAAACTGAATAATATCGCCCTTTTCCACCACAATAGAAAAGAATCCACGAAGATCAGTATACGTTCCCCGGTTGCGATCTTTCACTATAATGTTAGCATACGGAACGGGAACTAACTGCTCATCGGATCCATCTAATACCAAACCGGAAAATTGCACAAGGTTGTCTTTTCTGTTTCCCTGTGCTAACAGGGTAACGACGCAAAACAAGGCCAACAGACCGGTTAGGAATACATACTTGATCTTCATACAACACGTGATTTACATATAAGACTGCTAAAAGCCCTAAATGGTTTGCTCTAAAAGTAGCAAATTTTGTCTAAACCCGATTTACGGCAGTGCTATATCAATTACATCCTGCATATTTTTAACGTAGTGGAAGGTCAATCCTTTGATGTAATCGGGGTTAATTTCTTCTACGTGTTTTTGGTTTTCGTGGCACAGCAAAATTTCTTTCATACCAGCTCGCTTCGCGGCTAAAATCTTTTCTTTGATGCCGCCTACGGGTAGTACTTTTCCCCGGAGGGTAATTTCGCCAGTCATGGCCAGGTAAGGCTTCACCGGGCGCCCGGTAAAGAGCGATGTCAGTGCGGTCAACATGGTAACCCCAGCCGAAGGGCCATCCTTTGGAATAGCTCCTTCCGGGATATGAATGTGGATGTCTGATTTTTCGAGTTGTTCCTGGGAAATACCCAGATCTTCGCGCCTGGATTTGATATAGGACAATGCTGTGGAGGCTGATTCCTTCATTACATCTCCCAGGTTACCGGTAAGTGTTACTTTGCCGGTACCTTTACTCAAACTAGATTCTACAAATAAGATCGCTCCGCCAACTTGTGTCCAGGCGAGCCCGACGGCGACGCCGGCGGCTTGTTTTTCTTTGTACAAATCCTGAGTAAAGCGGGTAGGACCAAGAATCGTGCGCAGTTGTTCGGGCTTGATGTCCGGATCGTATTCTTCTTCCATGGCCACCTGCTTGGCCACGTGTCGCATAACGGCACCGATCTGTCGATTCAGATTTCTTACCCCCGACTCCCGGGTGTATTCCTGAATGATTTTGCGCAGCACCTTAGCTTTTAGTTTGACCTGTCCTTTTTTGAGGCCGTGTTCTTTCAACTGTTGAGAGATGAGGTGTCGCCTGGCAATTTGCACTTTTTCCTCCAGAGAATATCCACTGATGTGGATGATCTCCATGCGGTCGCGTAGCGCAGGCTGTATAGTACTCAAGGAGTTGGCCGTGGCGATAAACAGGATTTTCGATAAATCATATTCAATTTCGAGGTAGTTGTCATAGAATGTACCGTTTTGCTCAGGATCGAGTACCTCCAAAAGGGCTGATGATGGATCGCCCCGGAAATTTGACCCAACCTTATCAATTTCATCAAGGATAAAAACCGGGTTGGACGAGCCGGTTTTTTTCAGCGATTGAATGATGCGGCCCGGCATGGCTCCAATGTACGTTTTACGGTGTCCCCGAATTTCAGACTCGTCGTGCAGGCCACCGAGTGACATGCGCACAAATTCGCGATCAAGGGCGTGGGCAATAGAACGGCCAAGAGAGGTTTTACCAACTCCCGGAGGGCCAACCAGGCAAAGAATAGGCGCTTTCATGTCGCCTTTCAGCTTCAATACTGCCAGGTGTTCCAGGATACGCTCTTTGACTTTTTCCAATCCAAAATGATCCTTGTCCAGGACACTCTTAACCTTTTTCAGATTGAAATTATCTTCCGTATAGGTTTCCCACGGAAGGTCAAGGAATAAATCCAGGTAGTTGAGCTGAATGGAATATTCGGCCACTTGTGGATTCATGCGTTGTATACGGCCGAGCTCTTTTTGAAAATGCTCCTCCACCTCTTTGGACCACTTCTTTTCTTTAGCCCGTTCTTTGAGTCGGAGGAGTTCTTCTTTTTGGGGATTTTGCCCCAACTCCTCCTGTATCGTTTTTAATTGTTGGTTTAAGTAGTAGTCGCGTTGTTGCTTTTCAATATCGACGCGCACCTTATGCTCAATTTTATCGCGCAGTTGCAATAAGTTGAGCTGATTATTCATTTCTTTCAGAATGCGCGTTGCTTTTTCGCTGAGTTCATTAATCTCCAGCAAACTCTGCTTAGCCTCAATCTTTTCACCCAGATTAGAGGCAATGAAATTGAGGAGGAAATTATCGTCATTGATGCCTTTTAGCATAACCATAGCTTCTGAGGGGATGTTGGGGGACAACTCAATGATGCGCTCGGAAAGGTCGAGAATAGACTCGCGCATTGCTTCAAATTCCATCTCATCATTTGGGGGAATTTCAGCCATCAGGGTGATTCGCCCTTCGAGGTAGGGACTGTTTTGGGTTAGTTCGTCCAGCATGAAGCGACGGCGGCCACGCAAGACGGCGGTAATCGTTCCGTCGGGCATACGCAGCAGTTTGATGATCCGGGCTACCGTTCCCGTCTGATACAAGTCATTAACTCCAGGATTTTCTTCCTCCTGATCTTTTTGCGAAAGCACAGCGACCAGGCGATGCTCGTCGTAGGCTTTATTGATTGCTTTTATAGACTTGTCGCGCCCCACGGTAATTGGAATAACTATCCCAGGGAAAAGAACGGTGTTTTTCAAGGCCAAGATGGGTAATTGATCGGGTACAGGTGTTTGTTCATCCTGATCGTCGTCTTCAACCGTTACCATAGGTAAAAATTCCGTTTCATCACTCATTCCCTTCGGCGCAGCAAATAAATTTTCAAACATATATCGTGTAGCAAGATTAGTCATAAAATAGGGTGTCACCCTGGCAGGAAAATTACGCCAGAATGAGTAATAATATAAGGACAACATCCATGCCAGACATGAGCTATTTGTTTTAGCCGGATAAGTCCGCTTTTCAGGGGACAAAAAGGCAGGTTTCATCTTCTGTACTGTCAATATGCCGGTTTACTTACGGCACAGTAAAACGATACGCGTTGTCACCCGATAGCGTCTTCCAGGAAAAAGGTCAGCTTCCGGCAACTACAACAGGGATAGGGGAGGGGCTATGCTTCAACCGACGTGGCATTTTCCGGGGAAATTGCCAACGCTTCTTCGTCTTCTTCTTCTTCCACTTCATCTTTTTCTACGCGCAGGTTATCGATAATGAATTCCTGTCGCTTGGGTGTGTTTTTTCCCATGTAGTAGGTGAGTACCTTATCGATGTCCGTGTTTTCGTCGAGTACGACCGGTTCCAGCCGGATATCTTCCCCAATAAATTCACCGAATTCATCGGGCGAAATTTCACCGAGTCCTTTAAAGCGGGTAATTTCTGCTTTGCCGCGCAGTTTTTTGATGGCAGCCTGTTTTTCGGACTCGCTGTAACAGTAAAATTTCTGTTTCTTATCCCGTACACGGAACAGCGGTGTTTCCAGGATGTACAGGTGTCCATTGCGCACCAGATCGGGGAAGAATTGCAGGAAGAAGGTCAGCAATAGCAGGCGAATGTGCATTCCGTCTACATCGGCATCCGTGGCGATAACGACGCGATTATAGCGGAGTTCTTCAATGCCGTCTTCAATATTTAAAGCGTGCTGTAGCAGGTTGAACTCTTCGTTTTCGTAGACAACTTTTTTAGTGAGGCCGTAGCAATTTAGGGGTTTTCCCCGCAAGCTGAAGACAGCCTGGGTCTGCACCTGCCGCGCTTTAGTGATAGAACCACTGGCCGAGTCTCCCTCCGTAATGAAGAGAGTAGATTGCTTGCGGTCTTCTTCTTTGGTCTTTCGGGTGCTGTCACTAAAGTGGATGCGGCAGTCGCGTAGTTTTTTATTGTGCAGGTTAGCCTTCTTAGCCCGTTTATTGGCCAGCTTTTTAATACCGGCAATTTCTTTACGCTCCCGCTCCGATTGCATGATCCGCTTTTCCAGCGCGCGTGCTGTTTCCTCGTTGCGGTAGAGGAAGTTCTCCAGCTTTTCTTTGACAAAGTCGTTGGTAAACTTCCGTACAGAAGGGCCCTTGGGGCCAATGTCTGTAGACCCTAGCTTGGTTTTGGTCTGCGATTCGAATACCGGCTCTTCAATGCGTACACTGATGGCCGCCATAATGGAGGATAGAATATCTTTGCGTTCGAATTTTCTATTGTTACGAGAGTAAAAGGATTGTACGGCATTCACCACAGCCTCTTTAAAGGCGTTTAGGTGCGTTCCCCCCTGAGTGGTATTTTGGCCGTTGACGAAAGAATAGTACTGTTCTCCGTAGTGGTTGCCGTGACTCATGGCAAACTCAATATCTTCGTCACGGAAATGAATGATCGGGTAGCGAAGCTGCTCGCTTTTGGTTTTCCGTTCGAGCAAGTCCAGCAAACCATTGCGCGAAACGTACGTCTCCCCATTAAAACGCAGCTTAAGGCCGGCATTCAGGTAAGCGTAATTCCATAGCTGATTTTCTACGTAATCTTTGCGGTATTTATACTTTTTGAAGACGCTGGTATCGGGCTGAAAGCGGACCAGGGTACCGTTCCCTTCATCGGATTTTTTTGGCTTGTGGTCTTTAGATAATTCCCCTTTTTCAAATTCGGCTACCTTGGCTTTACCGTCCCGAACTGATTTAACCATAAAGTAGTCGGACAGCGCATTTACCGCTTTAGTACCTACTCCATTCAGGCCCACTGATTTTTTGAAGGCTTTCGAATCATATTTACCGCCTGTGTTGATCTTGGAGACGCAATCGACTACTTTGCCCAGTGGAATACCACGGCCATAATCGCGAATATCGACGATGCCGTCCTTAATATCGATATCAATGACCTTGCCAAAGCCCATAACATATTCGTCGATAGAGTTGTCGATGACTTCTTTGAGCAAAATATATATGCCGTCATCGGCTGATGCACCATCGCCTAATTTACCAATATACATACCGGGACGGAGGCGGATGTGCTCGCGCCAGTCGAGCGATCGAATGTTATCTTCGGTGTAATTGCTGTTGGCCATCAGGGAAGTTTGCTTGTAGAAAAATGGTCAAATTAGAAAAAAGACCGCTCATAGCAGATCAAACGGTTTACTTTCTTGTTACAAAAATAGAAAAAAGCATAAAAATAACAACAAATTGTTTTATTTCGTTCAAGCCGTTTAACAGCTGTGCCAAAAGATCCACTTTTTCGCCATCCGGCCATGCGCGTTTTGGAGCGCTCAATTTACCGTGAACTGCAGTTGCAGATTGTGGCCACCTGCGCGCTGTTTGCCATAGGTGCTTTGCTGTGCTATGTTTTCTTTACCAATAATGTAGTTCTTACTGTTCTGGGGCTGGGTACTGCGGTCATCGGCTTGCGCCAAATTTATAAGACCATCCGCCTTTATCGCCTTTCTGACCACCCTATTCTTTTTGTGCTCAAGGAGACACCCGGGCAGGTAGTATGGGTATACGGAGTGGTGACCGAACGGTCTCCCTTCGGATTTACGTTTATGCGTCAGGGCACCATGTATTTTAAGCTACAAAATGGCGATCAGCTTTCGGTACTCATGCCGGCAGATAAGCTAAAACTCGTTTCCCGCTTCCTCAATCGACTCTTGCCCCACGCTTCTTTTGGCTACAGCGTTGATCGCGAACAGCTTTACGATATTTCTCCGGAACAATTGCGCCGTAAGGAATAATGCGCTCAGCGGGAGGTTTGAATTTTTTATAGCAGCGTTGCTGCTATGGCTTCAGCGAAGTTCTGAATTTTTGTCTTCAGCATTCCTACTTCGTGTTCAGCGAGTTTTTGGAATTTTTAATTAATAATTCAAAAGCTTGGCTGCTTCATGTCGCGTTACGCTGAGAGCAAAAATTCAAAAGTTTTGCTGCTATGGAAGCAATACTGCTGCTGTCAATAATTCAAAAATCTCGCTGTATCATAAAGCGTTACGCTGCTATAAAAAATTCTATCTTTCCCCTTACACCAATTTAATGTATCATGAACCGTCGCTTCTTTACCCAACGTTTAGCCGTAGCTCTGGGAGCCGGTACTTTTTTGCCTGCCTGTCAGGCCAATGCTCGCGAGACCTCTTCGACTGATAGTCAAAACAGGCTTACTCAACCTGCCATTCTCCGTGCCAAATCATTACGGAAAGGGGATACGGTAGGGCTGATTACGCCCGGAAGCTATATTCCGGATCGGGATTTGGCGAAAGCCATAAAAAATATGGAGTCATTAGGCCTGAAGGTTAAGCCCGGAAAAAACCTGCGGGCTTTACGCGGTTTCACGGCCGGTACGGATAGCGAACGCCTTGAAGATTTACACGGCATGTTTGCCGATCCGGAGGTAGATGCGGTTTGGTGTGCACGCGGTGGCTATGGGTGTACGCGTTTGTTGCCGGATATCGATTTTGACCTGATCCGCAACAACCCGAAAATATTGATTGGCTACAGTGATATCACGGCTCTGACTACGGCTATCTTTCAACAGACGGGCCTCATCTGCTTTCACGGGCCGGTTGCGGCATCGACGTTTACGGAATATACCCGGGCCCAACTGAAGCGGGTACTGTTTTCTACTGCCGACATCCTGTTCATTACCCCGTCTGCCAAAAATAAGGAGAAGACGGACGACCTGTATCAGCCTTTTTCTATTCGCAATGGACAAGCTACGGGACGATTACTAGGGGGCAACCTTAGTCTCCTGGCAGCTATGGCGGGTACGCCCTATGCCCTACAGCCTTCCGGCAAAATCATCTTTATGGAGGATATTGAAGAAAAGCCCTACCGCATCGACCGGATGCTTACACAATTGCGGCAGTCTTCGGCGTTAGACGAAGCCGCCGGCTTTGCCCTCGGTATTTTTGCCGGCTGTGTCGCCGAGCCTGACGACCGCTCCCTCAATCTGGCCGAAACGGTACTTGGCCAGTTGCGGCCTTCTGGTAAACCAGCCGTCTATGGGCTATCGGTTGGCCATATTTCCCATCAGTGCACGCTGCCGGTGGGCGTGCGGGCTACGCTTGACGTAGCAGAGCGGTCAATTACGCTGCTGGAGCCGTGGTTGGAGAAGTAATTTTTTGCGTTCAATGTATTTGCTATGTGTACAACGTGATTTTTTGATTTCAGCTTTGTTACCTGGTAAGCGTCGTAATTTTTGAATTTTTAATTTTAAATTAAGCACCTCGCTGTATTGCTGTACGTAAAGCTGCCATCGAAAATTCAAAAGCCTGGCTGCCTTGGAGGCCGCTTAGATGCTATTAAAATTTAAAGGTTTCGCTACTTCGTAAGCACTAATGCTGAAAAAATACCATATGAAACTCCACATCTATACCTTCGACCTGCCTCTGGCCAGTACCTTTCGCATTACTCACGAAGCGCGCGATATCCAACCTACGGTGATTGTCGGTCTGGAGTCGGACGGGCATATTGGCTGGGGAGAGGCCACCGCTATTGCCTATTACCACCAACCGCAAGCTAAATTGGTGCGCACCCTGGAGCAGCATCGCGGGCTCATCGAACAAACGCCTTTGGAAACGCCCGAACAGTACTGGGGTGTACTAAATAAGGTGCTCATGGATCATCCGTTTGAATTGTGTGCGCTGGATTTGGCGGCGAACGACCTCTACGGTAAGCGGCTGGGAAAGCCACTGCATCAGATTTGGGGATTGAATACTGCCGCCACTCCACTCACCAACTATACCATTGGGATGGGGCCAATTGAAGAGATGGTGCAAAAGGTGAAGGCAAAACCCTGGCCGCTCTACAAAATTAAGTTGGGTACCGAAGATGATTTGGCGGTCATTCATGCCCTGCGTAAGGTTACCCGGGCGCCACTTCGCATTGACGCCAATACTGCATGGACGGCCGGGGAAGCAATTGCCATCGCCCCACAGCTCAAAAGCCTGGGGGTAGAATTCATTGAGCAGCCCCTAAAAGCGGATGATTGGGAAGGCCATAAAAAAGTATTTGCTGAGTCTGAATTGCCCGTTATTGCCGACGAAAGCTGTCAGCGCGAAGAGGATGTGGCTCGCTGTGCCGGTCATTTTCACGGCATTAATATTAAGCTTGTCAAATGTGGGGGGCTGACCCCGGCCCGCCGCATGATAGCAGAGGCCAAAAAGCATGGCATGCAGGTCATGGTAGGCTGCATGACCGAGTCGAGTATTGGTATTTCGGCGATTGCGCAGATTGCTCCGTTACTCGATTACGTGGATATGGATGGTGCGCTGCTATTGCGGGAAGATATTGCCACGGGGGTGTGTATCGACCACGGTAAAGTGTATTATCCCAATCAGCCCGGAACGGGTGCCGAGCTCAAACCCGAATTGCGGTAGTATGCCGTTCATCGATCATCTTCCCGGTCGCGCCTTTCGGCAAAACGAAACGGAATGGTTGTATTTCAGTGGTACGGCATACCTGGGTATTCCCCACATAGTAGCTTTTCGCGAAGCTGTGGCGGAAGGTATGGCGCGCTACGGTACTAATTTTGGAGGTTCTCGCCGTTCCAATCTACAGCTTGCCGTTTTTGCGGAAGCAGAACGGAAATTGGCCAGGTGGGTAGGTGCCGAAGCCGCACTCACGGTTTCTTCCGGGTCGCTGGCGGGACAGTTGCTGGTGCGTTTTTTACAGCAGCAGGGTCCCTGTTTATTTGCGCCCAATGTACACCCGGCGCTATGGCCGGTGGATGGACAGCGGCGTTCGGCAACCTGGGAGGCCTGGCTGGCTGATATTGATCAGCTTCCATCACCGGTGCATACTCCGACACAACTGTTCTGCTCCTCGGTCGATCCCTTACGGGCCAAAAAAGTGTCTTTCGATTGGCTGCAGCAGCTTCCTGCTGATCGTATGTTTCGGGTGATCATCGATGATTCACACGGGCTGGGGGTACTGGGAGATGGCAGTGGCGTATATCGACTTTTGCCCGCGTTTGACCATGTTGAGTATATCGTGGTGGGTAGCCTGGCTAAGGGACCTGGCCTGCCGGGGGGAGCTATTTTTGGTCAACAAAAATTGATTGATGCGCTGTGGCGCAGTCCTTTCTTTATTGGAGCCTCGCCTATGGTGCCAGCCTATTTACATGCCTGGCTAGGGAGCCAGGAGCTTTTTCGGCAGCAATGGTACCGCTTGCGCAAAAATATTTTCTGGCTGGAGCAGCATTGGCCAGGGCAGATTTCAGTTCGGCATCAGCCAGACTATCCGGTATTCTATCTCGCTGATACGGCAATCGCCTCCATGTTGGCGCAGCAGCAAATTATGATCTCCTCTTTCCCTTATCCCGGACCCGATGACCCAGTGATTAACCGGGTGGTGGTCAATGCCTTGCATGAGGAGAAGGATTTACAAACTTTGGTATCCGCCTTATCCCCTCGCACACCACAGTAGAGACGCGATACATTGTGTCTCCCAGATTCACCTGTCTTCAAAAAGCCGGTCTTCTTTCCAGTGGTTAGGATTAGTCCGAATATAATGGGTGGTACGCAAGTGAGGTTTCCTGGTCACGGAAGAGATTCATGTGCTGGTTCTACTGCGTATGGGAGGCTGGGGTTTCGGAATAGTTATTACCTTAAATCAGTACATCGCTTTGCGGGGTAAGCGACGGGTGTCGCTCATGCAAAGCAAATGTCCAATGGCGAAGAGAGTGAATAAGATTTCCATGGTTTCCATTGTATGGCTTCTACTTAAACCAGGCCGCATTCCATCCATCAGCCAGTCAAGTGGGAGGCGAGAACGGAATGCGGAGCCTGTTTCCATTAGTTTATTTGTCAAGGTCAGAGCGGATTTTAGGGCACTGGGGGCTGCAACCAAACTGTTTTATTCTGTCACGGTATTCCTGGGGTTGAACTGGGCAGCAGTCTCGGCAAACAGCAGCAAGAATCCTAATCCCCAGATGATCATCACGGAGAGAAAGGCTGCTATCTGCTTAGGGGGAAAAGGATCGGAATTGTTCATCAATGATTGGGCAGAGGTATATCCGACATAGCCTAAGAGCACGAAAATGATGAAAGAAAGCCAGCTATTCTTCTGCACTAAACGGTTCATATTCTTGCTGAAGGTAGTATCGGTTTTGATGGTTTTTCGTTTGAGCAAGCTCCCGAAAATAGGAAGCAAAAAGAGCATAAAGAAAATGGCGCTGGCGATCAGGTATCTCCATGTTTTTCCGGTTGCAAGGTCTTCGGTACGCAAGATATTGCGTGCCATGCCGAAAATAGAGGCTGCCAGGGATAATTCTATACCGAAGAATAATAACTTGTTTTTCATTACTTCTCGTTTTTATAACAAGGGGAATTACGCTCTTTTTTTATTGGATAAATACTGCTATGAGGGACTATACTAAAAAGACTGCCTCCTCTGATCTAAGTAATCGGCCCACAAAGTCATTATATGTTAACTAATATTGGACCGATTACTTTGATGCTAACTTTTAACATTTATCTGGATAACCCTTCAGAGCACCTCCAATGAAACCAATTGTAGCTCCAATAGTACATCTTGCTGCTGCACCTTGTGGACCAGTAAAAATTCCAGACTTGGCTCCACCCCAATAGCTTTTTCGTTTTGGTTTTTGTGTTTACAAATTACTGCCCTACTGAATTATGAGTCTGGGCAGCGGGGTGCTAACGGTGGTGCCGGTGCGCAGTCGGCACGGGTTTATTGGATCCATACCCAAGATCGACTGTTTTACACCTGAATTCTAGCCTTTTTTGCGGAATTCGTAAAAGGGTAAATAGGCCACTTATAGCCTTCTTGACAGCGTAAGCAATTGATTTCCAGAAGATAAATGTTACGGATTACTGCCCATGGCGTAAGAAGGGAACGTCGAGAGCAGTGGTGCAGAGTAGGCGGGAAAGTAGAATGCCCGGGAAAGAACCCTCCAACCCTACCAATAGATAAAGGGTAGAGCTGGAGGGGGAAACACGTTATCCCTCGGCGAGGGTTTTGTGAATATCGGTACGACTGGCCTGTATAGCGGGTAAGATTGCGGCCACAAAACCAATGCCCAGGGCACCGGCCAGGAGAAGCCATTCTTCCGACAGAAAGCGCCAACCGGTAAAGGTGTAGCGGTAGCTATCCGACAGGTTGCCGGCGAGAGCTTCCATCCCCAAATGGCTCAGACTAATACCGATCGCGTAGCCCAGTACGGCCAGGATTAAT
>Ga0209938_1000830_pt1 | contig 16756 bp, 17 predicted proteins | sample SalPonR2_C_D1_MG_FD_185708 | JGI IMG/M metagenome (GOLD analysis project Ga0209938, IMG submission 185708) | Salt pond soil microbial communities from South San Francisco under conditions of wetland restoration - Salt Pond MetaG R2_C_D1_MG... ... | reverse complement strand
TTATCACGATCACAGCAATTCATCGGTACGAGAGCGCCTTTTGCGCGACATCGCAGCGGGAAAGTCCGTTGTTTACGCGTCGGAGGCGGGCACGCCAATGGTGGCGGACCCGGGCTATGATTTGGTACGGGACGCCATCGCCGCCGCCTTGCCGTTGGTCTCGGCGCCCGGGCCGTCGGCTGTTATCACGGCATTGACGGTTTCGGGCTTGCCGACCGATCGGTTTTTCTTTGCCGGTTTTTTGCCGAATGCATCGGGCAAGCGAAAAACCGCCCTGCGAGACGTGGCAATGGTGCCCGGGACACTGGCGTTTTACGAATCGCCCAAGCGCGTTGCGGCGATGCTGCGAGATGCTGCCGAGGTGTTGGGGCCTGCGCGGCGCGCCGTGGTGTGCCGCGAGTTGACCAAGAAGTTCGAAGAGGTGATGCGCGGGACGCTGGAGGAGCTTGCACAGGTTTGCGCCGAGCGGACTTTGAAAGGCGAGGTCGTGGTCTTGGTGGACCGTGGAAATTTACCGAGTGTTAGTGAAGCCGACCTAGATTCGACCCTGCGCGATGTTTTGCGTGACAAATCAGTTAGAGACGCCGCTGATGACGTGGCGGGCAAATTGGGCTTGAAGCGACGCCAAGTTTATCAGCGTGCTTTGCAGCTTGCCCAAGAAGACGCAGGAGACCAAGGCGATTGACCGCAAAGGCATCAAGGCAAAACCCATCCTCGAGCACGCGTCGCCTACGAGGGCAAACCGCTTACTTGGCGGGTCTTGCTGCGGAAAATGCCGTTGAACGGGCTTATCAACAAATGGGTGCGCAAACCCTGGAAACGCGTTGGCGCGGCAAAGGCGGCGAGATTGACATGATCTTGCAGCACGGCACGGAAATCGTTTTTTGCGAGGTGAAAAAGGCGACAACCTTCGACGAAGGAAAAGCGCGCCTGCGGCCGCAGCAGATGCAGCGCATTCACGCGTCGGCCTCGGAGTACCTTGCCAAGGTGCAAGATGGGCAATTGGCCAGCGTTCGTTTCGACCTTGCTGTGGTCGACGAAAGCGGGCAGGTGACCATACAGCAAAGCGCATTCAGTCATTTCTGATTTGCGCTTGCACGCTGCATGGCCCATGTAGGTTGAAACCAGAAACCTTGGGGGCTGCCTATGAAGATTGCCTTTCAGATGGACCCGATCGGGCCGATCGACATCAACGCCGACAGCACGTTCCGTATCGCCGAAGAAGCGCAGGCGCGCGGGCACGACCTGTTTTATTATACCCCGGACCGGCTGTCATATATCGAGGGGCGCGTTATGGCGCGAGGATGGCCTTTGCGTGTCCAGCGTGTTGAGGGCGATCACTTTGAACTTGGTGATGAAGAAACCGTGGATTTGTCAGAGTTCGATGTTGTCTGGCTACGGCAAGATCCGCCCTTCGACATGTTCTACATCACGACAACCCACCTGTTGCAGCGGCTGACGCCAGCAACATTGGTTGTGAACGATCCGTTCTGGGTTCGGAACTTTCCCGAAAAGCTCCTTATTCTGGACTTCCCTGATTTGATGCCGCCGACGGCCATCGCGCGCGATCTTGATACCATTCGTGCCTTCAAGGACGAACATGGCGACGTTATCCTGAAGCCGCTTTATGGCAACGGTGGTGCAGGGGTTTTTCATCTGCCCGAAGCGGACCGAAACCTGAGTGCATTGCATGAGCTTTTCACCGGGTTCAGCCGCGAACCGCTGATCGTTCAAAAGTTCCTGCCCGATATCAAGCATGGCGACAAACGCGTTATCTTGGTGGATGGAGAGCCAGTGGGCGCGATCAATCGTATTCCGGGCAAGGGTGAAACCCGTTCGAACATGCATGTTGGCGGGCGACCGGAAAAGGTGGCGTTGACGGACCGTGATCGCGAAATCTGTGAAAGGATCGGCCCGCTTTTGCGTGAAAAAGGGCAGATATTCGTCGGCATTGACGTGATCGGCGATTACCTGACCGAGATCAACGTGACCTCGCCGACGGGTATTCAGGAGCTTGAACGCTTCGATGGGGTCAACGTGACCGCGAAGATCTGGGACGCGATCGAGGGACGGTGTGCATGAGCTTTATGCGACCGGTGCTGAATAAATCTTTACGGTTGTTCGAGCGGCCGCATTTGGCCCGCGTCAAAGAGCCTGAAAAGTTGCGCCGGAGCTTCGAGATGAAGGCGCGTTTCTGGTTCCGGCCGCCACGCGGGAGCCAGTTTCGAAACGAGACGATTGATGGCGTTCCGGTTATCTGGGCCCATGGTCCGGGTGCGACGCAAGATGGACCCGTCATCTTGTATTTCCATGGTGGCGGCTATGTCTTTGGGTCTGCCCGGACGCATCAGGCGATGCTGGCGCGCCTTTCGCACTATGCCGGACGTCCCGCGTGCCTTGCGGACTATAGGTTGGCCCCCGAGAATGCATTTCCCGCAGCGCTCGAAGATGCGTTGAGCGTCTACATCGAGCTATCACAGCGGCACCCGGCGATTGTGATCGGCGGCGATAGTGCGGGCGGAGGGCTGGCGCTTTCGCTTTTGGCGGAGATCACCAAACATGGTTTGAAGAAACCTATCGGCTGTTTCGCGTTTTCACCGCTCACGGATATTGGTTTCACGGGTGAAAGCGTGGAGCGAAACGGCACGTCTGATGTCGTGCTACCGGTGGAACGCAGCGACGACATGGCCGGAATGTATTTGCAGGGGGCAAGCCCACGCGACCCTCGCGCATCGCCGCTTTTCGCAGCATTCGATGGGAAAGTGCCTGTTTGGATCGGGGCTGGAGCGACTGAAATCCTGCTGGATGATACCCGGCGCATGGCCGCGCATCTGCGACATTCAGGTACCGACGTGACCGAAGTGATCGAAGACGACCTGCCGCACGTCTGGCCGTTATTTCACAACCTCTTGCCCGAAGCGGTGACGACGCTGAAGCAGGTGGCGAATTGGATCAACTCTCGGTCGGGACGCTGAGGCGATAGCTGACCGCCTCGGCGACATGCGGACGCCGAACGCTTTTTGAGCCGTCCAGATCGGCAATCGTGCGCGCAACCCGAAGTACCCGATGGTACCCGCGTGCCGTCAGCCCAAAGCGCTCGGCCATGCGGTTGATGAGGTCACGACCCTCCGGGTCCGGGCTGGCGATTTCCTCCAAGGCTTCACCTTCGGCATCGGCGTTGAGATGCATATTCGGTTGATCGTCGAAACGGGTGTTTTGCACCGTTCGCGCAGCGGCCACGCGTGCGGCGATCTCGGCGCTGCTCTCGCCGGATGGTGGAAGATCGAGATCCGTGAAAGCAACCGGCGGCACTTCGATGCGTAGGTCGAACCGGTCCATCAGTGGCCCCGAGATTCGCCCCATGTAGTCGGCGCCGCATTGCGGAACACGAGCACAGGCGCGGGCCGGATCGGAGAGATAGCCGCATTTACATGGATTTGCGGCGGCCACCAGCATAAACCGGCAGGGATACTTCACATGCGCATTCGCCCGGGCGACGATAACCTCACCAGTTTCAATGGGTTGCCGTAGCGTTTCCAGCACCGTGCGAGGAAATTCCGGAAACTCGTCCATGAAAAGGACACCGTTATGGGCAAGGCTGATCTCGCCGGGTAAGGCGCGCCGCCCGCCGCCCACGATGGCTGCCATCGAAGCGGTATGATGGGGTTCGCGGAATGGCCGCGTTCGGTTGATGCCGCCTTCATCCAGCAATCCCGCAAGTGAATGGATCATTGAGGTTTCCAGGGCTTCGGGGGCTGCTAAGGGAGGCAGAATGCCCGGCAAGCGGGCCGCCAGCATTGATTTGCCGGACCCGGGCGTGCCGACCATCATCAAGTGGTGTCGACCCGCCGCCGCGATTTCGAGCGCACGCTTGGCGCGTTCTTGTCCCTTGACGTCGCGTAGATCTCGCCCCGTACTGTTGGTGCTTACCTCGCCGGGCTCGGCGGGGGCGAGTGGGGACTGACCTGTGTAATGACGGACCACGTCCGCCAAACTGGCTGCACCGATGACCTGTGCGGCACCGACCCAAGCGGCTTCGGCCCCCGAGGCTTTGGGGCACAAAAGCGTACGGTCCTCTTCGGCGGCGGCCATCGCGGCCGGCAATGCCCCAATTACCGGGATAAGGGAGCCATCCAGTGATAGCTCACCAAGGCTACAGGTGCCTTCCACGGCATCGGTTGGAATGATTTCAAGCGCGGCAAGAAGGGACAAGGCGATCGGCAGGTCGAAATGGCTGCCTTCCTTAGGCAAATCCGCCGGGCTGAGGTTTATGGTGATGCGTTTGGAGGGTAAGGCGATTGCCATGGAACTGAGGGCCGTGCGTACACGATCACGGGCTTCGCTGACGGCCTTGTCGGGCAGCCCAACGAGTGAAAAGGCGGGCATGCCGGGGGTCACTGCACATTGCACCTCGACTTGCCGGGCCTCAACCCCTTCGAAGGCGACAGTGTAAGCGCGCGCGACCATGTCTGGAGACCTCTGATTAAACTTGGTTAACCATGGGTAGCGCTTGGGTGGTTGAGGAAGTGTTAACAGGCTTGGCGATGCGGCCGATTACTCAGCTCATAAGCAAAGCGACATCAGGGTAAGTGGTTAATGCTCTGTGCCATCCAGCCATCAGATCGGCGGTGCAATTCGGTGACGGAAAGATTGTCGATTTTCTGTGCGAAGGCCTCATACGCGGTGACGCGCAGCGCCTGTTGCACTTGAGTGAGGATCGCGCCGAAATGCGCGACAGCGATGATGTCATGGTTGGGGTGAAGGTCCATAACCCTTTGAATGGCAGTGCTGACTCGGCCGGTCACGTCATTCCAGCTTTCGCCACCGGGGGGGCGAATATCGCCGGGATACTCCCAAAAGGCGCGCAAATGCTCCTGATCCGGAATGGTATCAAATGCTTGAAGCTCCCAATCTCCGAAATGGATTTCGCGCAGATCCGGATCATGGGGCAGCCGTCGTCGGCCCCCTGCAACCGCATCGGCGGTTGCCGTCGCCCGCGTCAGGTCGGATGAAATCACCACAGCACGTTCCGGGAGGTGTTTTGACAGCCTGCCGATTTGTGCGGTGTCACTCAGATCCGCAGGGATATCAGACCACCCCACCATGGATTTCGCATGCGTCGGGCCATGGCGCACCCAAAAGACCCGGGTCACGGAAGGTTGCCCTTCAACACCTGCGGCAAGCCGGCAACCACGTTGACGACAAGATCGGCCCGTTCCGCGAGTTTTTGATTCAATTCGCCCTGTGCCTGTCGAAAACGGCGCGCAAGAGCGTTCTCGGGGACTACGGACAAGCCGACTTCGTTGGAAACGACGACCACCGGGGCCGAACAATGCAAAAGACCCGCCATCAGAGATTGTCCAGCCTTGTCTAGTTCGTTGTCTGCCAGAATATGGTTGCTGAGCCACATAGTGGCACAGTCCAACAGGACAACTTCATCACCTTCGACCGCCGCCAAAGCAGGCCCCAAATCAAGCGGCTCTTCGATTGTGTGCCATTCGGTGCCGCGCATCTTTTGGTGGCGGGATACCTTATCGCGCATCTCGTCATCAAAAATCTGGGCGGTGGCAAAATATGTCAGCTTCCGGCCTGTTCCTTTGACCAGCGATTCAGCAAAGGCCGATTTGCCGGACGCTGCCCCGCCAAGCACCAAAGTGAGTCTTGGTAGCATCTTTTTCTTGAGCCCGTTTTGATCCGATTTAGCCCTGCTTGCGTACCACTTGGTGACTGAATGCAAAAGGACGCAATTGAAGACCGTCAGACTGGGGGGTCATAAAATGGCACTAGACGCACCACATTCAAACTCGATGTCCCGCACCGCCATGAAGGCAGAATTGCTGGATGCGGAAACCGAATTGAAACTGGCATACGCTTGGCGTGACGAGCGCGATGAAGAGGCTTTGCATCGCTTGATCAACGCTTACATGCGCTTGGCGATTTCGATGGCGTCCAAGTTCAAGCGGTACGGCGCGCCGATGAATGATCTTATCCAAGAGGCGGGCCTTGGCCTTATGAAGGCAGCGGACAAGTTTGACCCGGATCGCGGTGTACGCTTTTCGACCTACGCGGTTTGGTGGATCAAAGCTTCGATCCAAGATTATGTGATGCGAAATTGGTCCATGGTGCGCACCGGGTCCACCAGCAGCCAGAAGTCCTTGTTCTTCAACATGCGGCGGGTTCAGGCGCGCATTGAGCGCGAAGCGATGGCCCAAGGCGAAGAATTGGATGGCTATCAGCTGCGCGAGATGATCGCTCATGAGGTGGGTGTGCCGCTTCGCGATGTTGAGATGATGGAAGGCCGCCTGTCGGGTTTGGATTTTTCATTGAATGCGACGCAATCCGTCGAAGACGAAGGTCGGGAATGGATCGACACGATTGAAGACGAAGGCCCGCGTGGCGATCAATTGGTCGAACAAGACCATGATCAAGAGGCGCTTCGGTCGTGGCTGACGGATGCAATGGACAAGCTGAATGAGCGTGAAAGGTTTATTGTGCGTGAGCGTAAACTGCGTGATGCACCGCGTACCTTGGAGAGCTTGGGCGAGGAGTTGAGCCTGAGCAAGGAGCGGGTTCGCCAGCTTGAGGCGGCAGCATTTCAAAAAATGCGCAAACATCTTGAACGTCATGGGTCGGAGGTGCAAAGCCTATTGGCATGATCCGAGTTGCCGCCTTTCTTTTCACAGCCGTACTGTCACTGCCGGCGGCCGCTCAGGATGTCTTGATCCTAGGCGAAATACACGAAAATCCGATGCATCACGCGCTTCAAGCCGAGCGGGTGGATGAATTGCAGCCAGCAGCGATCGTATTTGAAATGCTGACCCCTGACCAAGCGTCAGCGGTGACCCCTGAGAATAGGTCCAGCAAGGAAAAGTTGGCCGCGGCGTTGAAGTGGGGCGAGTCCGGCTGGCCAGATTTCTCGATGTACTATCCAATCTTTGGCGCTGCGCCTGATGCGAAGATTTATGGCGCGCAGGTCCCCAGGGACGTGGCACGCGGTGTGCGTGATGCGGGTCTGGCACACGGTTTCTCGGGTAATGCTGCACTCTACGGTCTGAGCGAGCCATTGCCAGAGTCGCAACAAATTAAACGCGAGGCCATGCAAATGGCCGCGCATTGTGATGCACTCCCTGAAGAACTCCTGCCAGCTATGGTCGATATCCAACGCCTGCGTGACGCTGAATTGGCGCGCGCGGTCGTCTCCGCAATGCGAACCACCGGTGGCCCTGTGGCTGTCATCACCGGGAACGGACATGCCCGCCGCGATTGGGGCGTTCCTTCGTATCTTCAGCGCGTCGCCCCCGAGCTTGACTTGCTCGTGATTGGGCAAGCCGAGGTTGGGCGTACCATTCACGGGACGTTCGACGAGGTGGTGACGGCCGATCCGGTAGATCGCCCCGATCCCTGCGCCGCGTTTCAATAGGCATGCCCTTGCCCCCTGACCGGGCAAGGCCTAGTGTCGCGACGGGGCTCAAGGGGACGCGCCATGTTGGCATCGAAACACATTCTTCTGATTATTGGTGGCGGAATCGCGGCCTTCAAATCGCTGGATCTAATTCGGCGTCTACGAGAGAGTGGCGCCAGTGTGACGCCTGTTCTGACCCGAGCCGGAGAAGAGTTTGTCACCCCTTTGTCGGTGTCGGCTTTGGCAGGCAAGAAAGTGTTCCGTGACCTGTTCGACCTCACCGATGAAGCCGAGATGGGCCATATCGAACTGAGCCGCAGCGCTGACTTGATAGTTGTGGCACCCGCAACGGCAGATCTAATGGCGAAAATGGCGCAAGGGCATGCCAATGATCTGGCTTCGACCCTGTTGTTGGCGACGGACACGCCGGTCATGGTGGCGCCGGCAATGAATGTGCGCATGTGGGATCATCCCGCGACACAACGCAATATCGCGACACTCAAGGGTGATGGCATCCGCTTCGTTGGCCCGAACGAGGGCGACATGGCCTGTGGCGAACATGGGCCCGGGCGAATGGCGGAACCCCTTGAGATTGTCGCGGCGGTTGAGGAGGCCTTGGTGGATGGCCCTTTGACGGGCAAGCGTGTTTTGGTCACCTCCGGCCCCACACATGAACCCATTGACCCGGTGCGGTATATCGCGAACCGGTCTTCCGGCGCCCAAGGGGCGGCAATTGCGAGCGCGCTGAGGGCCCTTGGCGCGCAGGTGGTGTTTGTTACCGGGCCTGCGGATGTTGCGCCACCTGAAGGTGTCGAAACCGTGCGTATTGAAACCGCGCAGCAGATGCTTGAGGCCGTGCAAACAGCCCTTCCGGTCGACGCAGCGATTTTTGCGGCGGCTGTGGCGGATTGGCGGGTTGCCAGTGCCAGCGACAGCAAGATGAAGAAGGCCAAGGGCGGCTTGCCCAAACTCGAATTCGAGGAAAACCCGGACATTCTTGCGACGGTCAGCCAGATGGACGACGGGCGACCGTCTCTTGTGGTTGGCTTCGCCGCGGAAACCGATGACGTGATCGACAATGCCACGTCCAAGCGCAAGCGTAAGGGCTGTGACTGGATCGTGGCCAATGATGTGAGCCATGCGACGGGAATCATGGGCGGCAGGGAAAATGACATTACCTTGATCACCAACAGCGGGGCCGAGGATTGGCCGCGCATGTCGAAAGACGATGTTGCCCGCCGTTTGGCGGAACGCATCGCGAAGTCCTTGACCTAGGGAACAGAGATTTTGACACGGATTGTGGGGCGGAAATGGTCCTGATTTCAATGCTTTGGGATGAGGGCGCAGATCCGGGCCTTGGCCTGCCGTCCTATGAAACATCGGGGGCGGCCGGCGCCGATCTGCGGGCGAATTTCCCAGCCGAGGCGCGCGACGGTATTGTTCTTGATCCCGGGGAGAGGGTGTTGATTCCGACTGGCCTTCGGCTGGCTGTTCCGCATGGATACGAGGTTCAGATCAGGCCTCGATCCGGCCTTGCGCTCAAGCACGGGATCACCCTGCCCAACAGCCCCGGCACCATCGACAGCGACTATCGCGGCCCTTTGGGGGTGATCGTCATGAATTCCGGGCAAGAGGCCTTCCATGTGACCCATGGAATGCGGATTGCGCAGATGGTTGTGGCGCCTGTGGTGCAGGCGCGATTTGATTTGGTTGACGATCTGGATGTGACAGACCGGGGCGCGGGCGGCTTTGGTTCGACGGGGGCTACCTGATGCTTTTGGTCTTGGTCATGGCGGCGGCGCTTTGGGGGGTGGGGGCGTTGCTCCAGACCCCCAAACGCTTGAGATGGGGCATGATCGGGATGCTTTGGGTGGGGGTTGTGCTGTTGCATCTGATCCTGCCCGATGGGCATCCGCTAAGGATGGCCACTGGCGAGAGCCAGGCGCTTTGGCTTTTGATCGGAGGGTTCGCCGCGATTGTCTTGGCCTATCGTTGGGGCCTGAAGGCACTTCGTAGCCGTGCTGAAGCGCGGCAAGAGCCTGAAAAGAAAGGGCTGTTTTCCGAAGCCGAGTTGGATCGGTATGCCCGGCACATCGTTTTGCGAGAACTCGGTGGGCCGGGACAGAAGGCGTTGAAGGAAGCCAAGGTTCTAGTGATCGGGGCCGGGGGGCTGGGATCGCCCGCGTTAATGTATTTGGCCGCTGCCGGTGTGGGAACGATTGGTGTGGTAGATGACGATTTCGTGGACAACTCGAACCTGCAACGTCAAGTCATCCATAAAGATTCTGACATCGGGTTGCCCAAGGTGCAGTCGGCGGTGGCCGCGATGACATCGCAAAACCCGTATGTGGAGGCCCGCGCGTATCAGCGACGGTTAACGCCGGAGATCGCGGCAGACCTGTTTGCCGAATATGACGTGATCCTTGATGGCACGGACAATTTTGACACTAGGTATCTGGCCAATGCGACTTGCGTGGCGCTGGGCAAACCGCTGATTTCCGGGGCCCTGTCGCAGTGGGAAGGGCAAGTGAGTGTCTTTGCTGCGCATCGTGGAACCCCTTGTTATCAGTGTATTTTCCCCGAGGCCCCGGCCGCCGGATTGGCCCCTTCTTGTGCCGAGGCAGGGGTGGTTGGGCCGCTGCCGGGTGTGGTGGGGGCGATGATGGCCGTGGAGGCGGTGAAGTTGATTTCCGGGGCGGGGCAGGCGCTTTTGGGGGAAATGTTTATCTATGATGCGCTTTGGGGGGAGACCCGCAAGATCGCCATTCACCCACGTGAGGATTGCCCCATCTGTCAGAAATCAAAGGAAAAAGGAGCCTGAGGCATGACAAACCCGCTGTTGAAGGAATGGGGTGGCCCGTTCAAATTGGCGCCTTTCGATGAGATTTCGGACGAGGACTTCGAACCCGCCTTCGAGAAGGCGTTGGAAGCGGCCCGGGCAGAGGTGAAGGCGATCGCCGAAAAATCGGAAAAACCCAGCTTTGCCAATACGATAGAGGCCTTGGAGGCCAGTGGTGAGTCGTTGGACAAGGTGTTGTCGGTGTTTTTCACCGTTGCCGGATCGGACAGTAACCCGAAGCGGCAGGAGTTGCAGCGCGCGTTTAGCCCGAAACTGGCGGCATACTCTTCGGAAGTCACTGGAAATAAAAAACTTTTTGATCGGATTGAGGCGCTTTGGCAAGATCGGGAAAGCCTTGATTTGACCGATGAACAAGAGCGTTTGTTGATGCTGACCCGGCGCAGGTTCGTGCGGGCTGGGGCGGCGCTGAGCGGCGAATCGGACAAACGGATGCGCGAGATCATGGGGCGGTTGGCCGAACTTGGCACGCAGTTCACGCAAAACCTGCTGGCCGATGAATCCGGCTGGTACATGGAGTTGGATGAGCACGCTCTTGAAAACCTTCCCGATTTTGTTGTGTCAGCGGCGCGGGAAGCGGGTCGTGAAAAGGGGCTGGAGTCCCCGGTGATCACATTATCGCGTTCGTTAATCGTTCCGTTCCTGCAATTCTCGCCCCGGCGGGACCTGCGCGAAAAGGCGTTTCGCGCTTGGGAGGCACGCGGCGCGATGGGCGGTGAGACCGACAATCGCGAGATTTGCGCCGAGATATTGGGGTTGCGCGAGGAGCGGGCGCAACTTCTGGGGTATGAGAGTTTCGCGGCCTATAAATTGGAAACCGAGATGGCGAAAACGCCGGATCGGGTGCGCGATCTGCTGATGCAGGTCTGGGAGCCGGCCAAGGCGCAGGCGGAAAAGGATGCCGAAACCCTGACCGAAATGATGCAAGCCGATGGAATCAATGCAGATTTACGGATTTGGGACTGGCGCTATTATGCGGAGAAGCGGCGGCAGGCGGAGCATGATCTGGATGAATCGGAAGTGAAGCCTTACCTGTCGCTGGACGCGATGATTGATGCGGCCTTTGGCACGGCAAACCGGCTGTTCGGACTGGAATTCAAGGAACTGGACGTGCCGCTATACCACCCCGATTGCCGGGCTTGGGAAGTCACGCGAAATGATCGTCATGTCGCTGTTTTTATTGGAGATTACTTCGCCCGCGGCTCAAAGCGGTCGGGCGCGTGGTGTAGTGCCATGCGCGGACAAGCTAAGATTCCGCAAACGCAGGGACCGGTGGTTTTAAACACCTGCAATTTTGCCAAGGGTGATCCGACGCTTTTGTCTTATGACGATGCGCGGACCCTGTTTCATGAGTTCGGGCACGCCCTGCATCACCTGCTGTCGAACGTAAATTATGAAAGTATTTCAGGGACTTCCGTGGCGCGGGACTTTGTTGAGCTACCTTCGCAGCTGTATGAACATTGGCTGGAGGTGCCGGAGGTCCTGGAAAAATACGCGCGGCATTACCAGACGGGGGAGGCTATGCCCCCGGAATTGTTGGAAAAAATGCTGAAGGCGGCGAATTTTGACCAAGGGTTCCAGACGGTGGAATATGTCGCCTCGGCCATGGTCGATTTGGCGTTTCACGAGGGCGCCGCGCCCGATGATGTCATGGCCAAGCAGTTGGAAACGCTTGATAAAATGGGAATGCCCAAGGCCATTACCATGCGCCATGCCACGCCGCAGTTTGCACATGTCTTTGCCGGGGATGGATATTCCAGCGGCTATTACAGCTATATGTGGTCGGAAGTGATGGACGCGGATGCCTTTGCCAGCTTCGAGGACGCCGGCGGCGCATTTGATGAAGAGCGGGCCAAGGCCTTGGAAACACACATTCTTTCCAAGGGCGGATCGGCGGACCCCGAGGCGCTATATACCGCGTTCCGGGGTCGGATGCCCGGGGTTGAGGCGCTGTTGAGAGGGCGTGGATTGGCCGCTTGAGGCATTGACCTTTGACCGCCTTTCAACCTTTGTACATTTTGTACAGAGACACCCCGGGTTTTGTACAAAACTCAGCTTTCACCGCCGCCGTCGATCAGGGCGGTGATGATCGCCTTGGCACTGTCGGAGTTCCAATGCGCGTCACCGCGCAGACGGGCAATCTCGCGCCCTTCGGGATCGAGGATCAGGGTAATGGGCAGGCCGAAGACCCCCATCTCGCGGGCAAGCTGCCCTTTGGGGTCGCGGTGGAGGGGGAGGTTGGAGACGCCGATTTCGTCGAAAAACTTTTTCATCGCCGGGGGCGCGTTGCGACCGGTGGCGATTGTGACCACCTCGAACCCATCACCGCCCAATTCGGTTTGCAGATCCGACAGCATCGGCATTTCCACACGGCAGGGGGCGCACCATGTGGCCCAGAAGTTCAGAACCACGTGTTTGCCCTGAAAATCAGCGAGCGTCATTGAGCCGCCATCTTCGGTTGTGAAGGGAGTTTTCGAGACCACCTTGCCCTCGGCATGGAAGTTCAGCTTCTTCATGTCGCCATCGCGCAGGGCGTTGAGCGTATCGAGATCAGCGGCGAGAGCGGTGTTTGCACCCAGACCGAGCGCCATATAAAGGAATGCGGAACGAATGAACTTCATTTTCCCTCCGAAGGGTGAGACATGACCAAGACTTCGAACGCGATGTGGGGCGGCCGCTTTGCCGCCGGGCCGGATGCGATCATGGAGGCAATTAATGCCTCGATCGGATTCGACAAGCGGCTGGCGGCACAGGATATCGCCGGATCACGCGCCCATGCGGCCATGTTGGCCGCAACAGGTATTGTTAGTGATAGTGACGCCGAGGCGATGAGGGAAGGCTTGCTCACGGTCTTGTCAGAGATTGAAGAGGGGCGGTTTGAATTTTCGACAGCGCTTGAGGACATCCACATGAATGTGGAGGCGCGTCTGAAAGAGGTGATTGGCGAGTCTGCCGGACGATTGCACACGGGCCGCAGCCGGAACGATCAGGTGGCCACCGATTTCAAGCTGTGGGTACGGGAACAGTTGGAGGCCGCCGAGAGCGGGCTTGTGGCGCTGATTGAGGCGCTTTTGGAGCAGGCCGGTGCCGGGGCCGATTGGGTGATGCCGGGGTTCACCCATTTGCAGACAGCCCAACCCGTGACATGGGGCCATCACATGATGGCCTATGTCGAGATGTTTGGCCGCGATTTGAGCCGGGTGCGCGATGCGCGGGCGCGGATGAATGAATGCCCGCTTGGCGCGGCGGCGCTTGCCGGCACGTCGTTTCCGATTGATCGGGAGATGACGGCGCAGGCGTTGGGCTTTGACCGGCCTGCCGCAAATTCTCTGGATGCGGTGAGTGATCGGGATTTCGCGCTGGAGTTCCTGAGCGCGGCGAGCATTTGCGCCATGCACCTGAGCCGGTTTGCAGAGGAATTGGTCATCTGGTCCTCGGCGCAGTTCCGGTTTGTGGTTTTGTCTGATCGGTTCTCGACCGGCTCTTCGATCATGCCGCAGAAGAAAAACCCCGATGCGGCGGAGTTGATCCGCGCCAAGATCGGGCGGATTTTCGGGGCGAACGTGGCCTTGATGACGGTGATGAAGGGGCTGCCGCTGGCCTATTCCAAGGACATGCAGGAAGACAAGGAACAGGTCTTTGATGCCGCCGACAACCTGATGCTCGCCTTGGCGGCGATGGAAGGCATGGTGCGCGACATGGCCCCGCAGCGCGAGGCGTTGGAGGGGGCAGCGGGCGCTGGTTTCTCGACAGCGACGGATTTGGCCGATTGGCTGGTGCGGGTTCTTGGAATGCCCTTCCGCGAGGCGCATCACGTGACCGGGGCCTTGGTGGCCAAGGCCGAGGCCAAGGGGTCCGATTTGCCGGAGCTGAGTTTGGCCGAGATGCAAGAGGTGCATGGCGAAATCACGAAAGCGGTCTATGATGTATTGGGCGTGCATAATTCGGTGGCCTCGCGCGTAAGCTATGGCGGGACGGCACCGGAACAGGTGCGCGCGCAGATCGCACGATGGAAAGAGGCTTTGGCATGAGAGGGATTCTGGCGGTCTTGAGCGTGGCGGCTTTGGCCGGTTGTGGCGTGGATGGAGAGCCCATCCGCCCAAGCATGAACACGACGGTTGGCGTGGGCACCGGGGGCGTGAGCGCCTCGACCGGGGCCACTTGGACCGCTGGCCGCACGAGCGTGACGGTGGGCACCGCGCTATGAGATACGTCTTTCTGGCACTGGCGGTTTGGGGGGCCATTCATCCGATGGCCTATTTCCTTCAGTGGTTCAACGAGAACGGCTATGACCTGATGGCGATGGTCGATGCATGGCACGCTAATGCTGCCAGTAGTGGCTTGGTTTGGGATTTGACCATTGCCGCCGTAGCCTTGATGGTTTGGGTGGTTTGGGAATGTGTGCAGCGGCGGGCTTGGGTCGGGCTTTTGGCGATTCCGGCGACTTTTTGTATCGGGGTGAGTTGCGGGCTGCCCCTGTACCTTTATCTGCGTATGGCGCAGCGGTGATTGCAAAGCCCGGCGGGTTTGCTATGACGCCCCGAAATGAAGGGCGAGGGCCATGGACCATTTTATTTATCGCGATGGGCAGTTACATGCCGAGGATATCCCCGTGGCCGAGATCGCGGCACAGGTGGGGACGCCGTTTTATTGCTATTCCACCGCGACGCTGACGCGGCACTTTCGGCTGTTCGACGAAGCGCTGGACGGGATGGATCATCTGGTCTGTTATGCAGTGAAGGCCGCGAGTAACGTGGCGATCCTCAAGACGCTGGCCGAGTTGGGGGCCGGGATGGACGTGGTCTCGGGCGGGGAATATGCCCGGGCCAAGGCCGCCGGTGTGCCCGGTGAGCGGATCGTGTTTTCCGGTGTCGGCAAGACGCGGGACGAGATCGCGCAGGTTCTGGCCGGGGGGGTGCGGCAGTTCAACGTCGAAAGCGAGCCTGAGATGGCCGCGATCAGTGCGGTGGCCACTGAGATGGGCGTTGAGGTGCCTATCACCGTACGCGTGAACCCGGATGTTGATGCCAAGACCCACGCCAAGATCGCCACCGGCAAGAGTGAGAACAAGTTCGGTATTCCCATCACTCGCGCGCGGGAGGTCTATGCCGAGGCGGCAAAACTGCCGGGGCTGAAGGTGGTGGGCATCGACGTGCATATCGGCAGCCAGTTGACCGAGTTGGAGCCGTTCCGTTTGGCCTATGAAAAGGTGGCGGAACTGACCGAGGCCTTGCGCGCCGATGGGCACGAGATCTCGCGCCTTGATCTGGGCGGGGGTCTGGGCATTCCCTATGCCCGCAGCAACGAAGCGCCGCCCCTGCCGACGGAATATGGCCAGTTGATTAAGGACACGGTTGGCCATCTGGGCTGCGAGATCGAGATCGAGCCGGGCCGTCTTGTCGCGGGGAACGCCGGGATTCTGGTCTCGGAGGTGATTTACGTGAAAGCAGGCGAGGGGCGCGATTTCCTGATCCTCGATGCGGCGATGAATGATTTGATCCGCCCGGCGATGTATGACGCCTATCACGATATCATCCCGGTCGTGGAGCCCGAGGCGGGGGCCGAACAGGCCCCCTATGACGTTGTCGGCCCGGTGTGCGAATCGGGGGATACCTTTGCCAAGGAACGGATGATGCCCAAGGTTGAGGCCGGGGATTTGGTGGCCTTTCGCAGTGCCGGGGCTTATGGCGCGGTGATGGCGAGCGAGTACAATACCCGCCCGCTTATCCCGGAAGTTTTGGTGCATGAGCATCAATTTGCCGTCATCCGTGCGCGCCCGACCTTTGACGAGATGATAAATCGCGATACCATTCCAGAGTGGCTGTGATGCGATAGGCGCATCCTGCCATGAATTGGAATGGAGCATGGCCGAAACGGAAACGCCCCTCTCCCCCGTGATGAAACGGTTGCGCTGGCCCCTGACCCTGACGTGGGCGGGGTTGATTGCCGAGCGTGTGTCCCGTGCCTTCTGGCCCTTGTGGAGCTTGATCGCGGCGGTCGCGGCGTGTTTGATGATGGGCCTGCACGACGTCTTATCGCTTGAAGTGGTCTGGTTCGGCGGACTGGCCGTTGGATTGGCCGGTCTGGTGTGTGCCGTTCTGGGCCTGCGGCAGTTTCGTTGGCCCAGCCGAGCCGAGGCCGTGGCGCGGATGGACTCGGCGATGCCGGGGCATCCCTTGGCGGCCTTGGCTGATACCCAGGCGATTGGCGAAGGTGACGTTGGATCGGAGGCCCTTTGGCGGGCGCACCGGGCGCGGATGGCCGAGCGTGCAGCCGCGGCGAAGGCGGTGGAGCCGGATTTGCGGCTATCGTCACGGGATGTGTTCGGGCTTCGGTATATCGCGCTGTTGGGGTTGCTTGTGGCTTTGATCTTCGGATCGGTCTGGCGGGTTGGCAGCGTGGGGGACATGGCCCCCGGCGGCGCGGCCTTGGCCGGTGGGCCGGCTTGGGAGGGCTGGATCGAGCCGCCGAGTTACACCGGCCTACCGAGCCTTTAC